>JAESGN010000077.1_pt1 | contig 306827 bp, 295 predicted proteins | sample 9269731 | NCBI WGS metagenome assembly JAESGN01 (sample SAMN15720683, study PRJNA650826) | algae metagenome | isolation source: Mojavia pulchra JT2-VF2 and co-occurring heterotrophs from desert soil | place: USA: Cadiz Valley, Joshua Tree National Park, CA | collected 1998-06-08 | reverse complement strand
GGAGGCGAAGCAATCCATGGCCCGGTGTTGCAGCGAGAGGCAGCGGCAAGCCATGGATTGCCGCGTCAGCCCCTCGCGGGGCTTCCTCGCAATGACGACGGGGCGGAGCGGCTGCTCGCAATGACGAAAAAGGGGTCATGTGGCCTCGCCGCCGGGCGCGTCGGGTTGATTGTCAGGGTGCGCCGCCGCGAAGGCGGGGAGGGCAAGGCACGCGGCCTCGATCCGGGTCAGGTGCGGACTGGCGCTCAGATCATAGGCAAACCGGCGCGCGTTATAGAGCTGCGGGATCAGCACCGCCTCGAACAGGCCGGGCGCATCGCCGTGGAGGAAATCGCCGGCATCCAACTGTGCCAGCCGCGCCTCCACCGGCATCAGCGTGCGCGCCAGCCAGTGGCGATACCACGTGTCGATTTCGTCCTGCGTGTGGCCGAGCTGGTCTTTCAGATATTTCAGCACCGGCAGGTTGAGCGGCGCGTGAAGTTCTGTGGCAATGGCATAGGCCAGTTCGCGCACGGTGTAGCGGGCTTCGATATCGGCTGGCAGCAGGGGCGGGACCGGGTAAGCCTCGTCGAGCCATTCCAGCAGCGCCATCGACTGCGCCCTGTCGCGTCCATCCGCTTCGAGCATCGGCACCGATCCGAAGGGGTTGCGGGCGGTGAAGGCTTCGCTCTTGTTCTCACCCGTGATCAGGCTGACGGGCACGTTGTCGTAAGCCAGGCCCTTCAGATTCAGCGCGATCCTGAGGCGGTAGGAGGTGGAGGAGCGATAATAGCCGTGGAGTTTCATCTTCGCTTATCTTTCGTCATTGCGAGAAGCGAAGCGATGACGCAATCCCTCGCTCACCCGGCGCCGCAAGGGCAGCCCATGGATTGCCGCGCGGCTGCGCCGCTCGCAATGACGAGAGAGAACCATCAAAACGCCGCCAGCCCCGTGATCGCCCGGCCCAGAATCAGCGCGTGGACATCATGTGTGCCTTCGTAGGTGTTGACCGTTTCAAGGTTCACCATGTGGCGGATTACCTGATAATCCTCGGAAATCCCGTTGCCGCCGTGCATGTCGCGCGCGGTGCGGGCGATATCCAGCGCCTTGCCGACATTGTTGCGCTTGACCACCGAGATCATGTCGGGGGCAAAGCGCCCCTCATCAATCAGGCGGCCGACGCGCAGCGACGCTTGAAGGCCGAGCGCGATGTCGGTCAGCATGTCGGCGAGCTTTTTCTGGAACAGCTGCGTCGCCGCCAGCGGCCGGCCGAACTGGTGCCGGTCGAGCCCGTATTGCCGCGCGGCATGGAAGCAGAATTCCGCCGCGCCCATTGCGCCCCACGAGATACCGTAACGCGCGCGGTTGAGGCAGCCGAACGGGCCTTTCAGCCCTTCGACATTCGGGAGCAGCGCGGATGCAGGCACGCGCACGTCTTCCATCACGATTCCGCCGGTGGTGGAGGCGCGCAGGGAAATCTTGCCTTCGATCTTGGGCGCGCTCAGGCCCGCGAGCCCCTTGTCCAGCACGAAGCCGCGGATCGCGCCGCCGTGCGCTTCGGACTTGGCCCAGACCACGAAGACATCGGCGAAGGGCGCGTTGCTGATCCACGTTTTGCTGCCGGAGATGACGTAATCGTCCCCATCCTTGCGGGCGATGGTGCGCATCCCGGCAGGATCGCTCCCGGCGTCAGGCTCGGTCAGGCCGAAGCAGCCGATCAGCGTGCCAGCCGCAAGACCGGGGAGGTAGCGGCGGCGCTGTTCGTCCGAGCCATAGGCATGGATCGGATACATGACGAGGCTCGACTGTACGCTCGCCATTGAGCGGTAGCCGGAATCCACCCGCTCAATCTCGCGCGCGATCAGGCCGTAGGCGACGTAGCTGGCGCCAGCCCCGCCGTATTCTTCGGGAATGGTCGCACCCAGCAGTCCGGCCTTGCCCATCAGCGGGAACAGTTCCGGCGCGTCAACCTCGTCGCGGAAGGCGGCGATCACGCGCGGCTGAAGCTCGCCCTGGGCAAAGCCGCGGGCGGCATCGCGGATCATCCGCTCCTCTTCCGAAAGCTGGCTTTCGAGATCGAAGGGATCTTCCCAGTCGAACGGGGCGGTCCGCGCCGGGGACATGCCGTGCATGGTGTGTGCTCCTGCCGATGATCTGTTTTGCCCCCCAATACAGACTGGCGACCGCAGGGCAAGGGTGGGCAAGTGCTCTAATCCGTGGCGATGGCCCGGCTGACCGCATCCAGCAACTGCGCAGGCGGACAGGGCTTGGCCAGCGTCGTCACGCCGGGAAAGCGCGCTGCGACTTCGCAGGCGGCGGCGTGATCGGGGTGAAGGATCACCGGCACGTTATCATCCATCAGTTTCTGCGCGAGTTCGTAGGACAGGCCGTCTGCCAGTTCGATATCGAGGATGGCAAGATCGGGCTTGCCCTTCTGGCAGGCGAGCATTGCCGAGGAGATGCCCGCATAAGGCCCCTCCACCTCGTAACCGGCTTCCTCGAACGTGTCGCACAGGTCGAAGGCCGTGACGAATTCGTGTTCGGCGACCAATATCCGCAATGCCATCGGGCTTCTCCCGCCGTGAACGACTCCCGCTCAGACCGGGAGTGTATCACGGCTTGGACGTCAAGCATGCTGGTTTCTTATCCGTTGTTGCCGAAATTCGCAGCGAAGCCCACCTCGTCGCCTGCCGCCAGCAGGCGCGCCTGTTCGACCCACTTGTCGCGGGTGATGCGGCCCGAAAAGCGGCCGAGCTTGGCGTCGATGCGTTCGATGTCGGCGGGCTGCCACGCCGCGATCTGAGCAAAGCTGACGATCCCGAACTCGCCCAGCAGTGCGGAGAGCTTGGGGCCGAGGCCCTTGATCCGGGTCAGATCGTCGGGGGTGGGTGCCGGGACGGGGGCGACCGGGGCTTCGTCCACCTGCGGCCCGGCCTCGTCGTCGGTGCCGAGCGGGGCGGCGGCGGTGGGCTGTGCATTGGCAGCAGCCGAGAGCGGCCCCTGGATAATGTCGATCCCGCGCGGCGCATCGATCAGCGCCTGGTTGCGGGCGGCGGGGGCCGCGCCTTCATCGAGCACGTCGCGCCCGATGGCGGGGGCGCTGCCGTCCTCGATCACGCGGGCCTTGCGGGTGCTGCGGGCAAGCAGCCACACCGCGACGACCAGCAGCACGAGACCGATCAGGACAAGCGGGAGATAGGCGGTGAGATCGGGTGACATTCTGGACCTTTGCTCCTGTCAGATTCGCATCGGGAGGAGCCCTAGCAGCCTCGCCCCGCTTCGCCCAATCCCATGCGGGTTTTTACTGTTCCGGCAGGTCGGTGGCCGGATCGGGCACCACCTGCTTGCGGAACAGCACCTTGTCGCTCTCGTCAAAGCCGCGCCGCCAGATCACGGCGGCATAGGTGGCGAGGATCGCGGGCACGCCGAACACCAGCTCCATCCATTCGGGCAGGAAGGTGAAGGCATAGCCGACCACAACTGCGGGCGCGGCGGCATGCACCAGCGCCCAGCGCCAGTTGCTGACCGGGGCCTGGAGAAGATGCTTGAGCAGCAGCGCCTTGGCAAGGCTCGACACCGCCAGCGCGATCATCAGCGCGCCTGCCGCGCCCGCCGCCTCATACCCCTTGCCCAGCGCAAAGGCGTCCGCCGCCTCGATCAGCGCGATGGTCAGTCCGGCCTGCAACGCGATCACCGCGACGCTGATCGCCAGATTGCGCTTGCGGGCGATGTAGACCAGCACGCTTTCCGAAACGACCGCCATCGAGGCGACCACCTCGGCCGCAAGCAGGAAGGCGAGGGCGGCGGTGCCCGCGACGTAATCCGGCCCCCACAGCCCCATCACCGCCTCGCCCGGCAGCGCCAGCACCAGCGCGATGCCGAGCTGCACCGCGATGATCCAGAACCCCACCTGCCGCACCTGGGCGGCAATCGCGTCCATGTTGCCGATGCGCAGGTTCTTGGTGATGACGGGGGAGAGGATCGGCTCGAAGCTGGTCTTCAGCTTCTGCGGCAGCGACGCGATCTGCTGCGCGGCGTAATAGATGCCCACGGCTTGCGGGGGGGCGAACAGACCGAGGATGAAGATATCGAGCAGCCGCGTCCCGCGCTCGATCGCGTCGGCCCCCACCAGCGGAAAGGCGCGCGCCGACATCGCCAGCATCGCGCGCGGGGCGGGGTGCCAGTCCCTCGGCAGGCCGTAGGTGCGCAGAAACGGCCACAGCGCGGTGAGCAGCCCGGCATAGATCGACGCGATGAAAGCCAGCGCCAGCCCTGCCTCGCGCGTCTGGGGCACGAAGAAGAACACCCCTGCGCCGATAGAGATCACCCACGGCTCCACAATCGCCCGCGCACGCACGGTGGTGGCGATGTCGAAACGATACGCCTGCGCTGCCAGCAGGATCTCGGTCACGGCGAAGGCCGGAATGGTGGCGACCAGCCAGATATCGAGCGGGCTGTTGGTGCCGTTGGGGAACATCGGTTCGGGAAAGGCCAGCAGCAGCAGCGCCGCCGCGCCCGAATAGATCAGCGCCAGCAGCAGGCCATCATAGACGAGGTTGGTCTCGGCGGCGCGATCCTCCCCCGCCCCTTCCGACAATCGCTGCGCCAGACCGCGTTTCTCGCCCAGCGAGCACACCAGCGCCAGGAGTTCGATCAGCACCAGCGCCGAGGCAAAGCGCCCCAGCGCCTCGGCCCCGTAAAGGCGGGTGGCGATCACGAGGAAGGGGATGCGCGCGATCAGGCGGATCACGAAACCCAGCGTGTTGGTGCGCCCGCCCTTCGCCAGCCGGGCGAGATCGTCGCTGTTCTCGGCCGCAATCGTCACGCGCCAGGGTTCCGGTCGGCGGGATCGCGTTCGGCCTTCAGCGGGCGGGCGAGCAGGCGGGCGACCACGCTGCGCGCCTCCGCCCCGCCGATGATCGCATCGACGGCGGCAACGATCGGCATGGCGATGCCGCGCTGCGCCGCCAGTTCGGCCAGCACCGGGGCGGTGTGCGCGCCTTCGGCCACGGTGCGGCGGTCAGCCATCAACGCGGCGGCACTGGCACCCTCTCCCAACGCTTTGCCCAGCGAGAAATTGCGGCTGGAGGTTGACGAACAGGTCAGCACCAGATCGCCCAGGCCGCACAGTCCGGCAAGCGTTTCGGCCCGCGCCCCCAGCGCCTCGCCGAAGCGCAGCATTTCGGCATAGCCCCGCGCGATCAACGCCGCGCGGGCGTTCTGGCCAAGGCCCAGCCCTTCCACCACCCCGCAGGCGATGGCGAGCACGTTCTTCACCGCCCCGCCGATCTCCGCGCCTGCCACATCGTCAGAATAATAAGGCCGGAAGGTCGGCCGGGCGAGGGCGGGGGCGAGGCGTTCCCATTGCTCCGGGCCGCCTCCGCAGGCAAGGGTCACGGCAGTCGGCAGGCCCGCGGCAACCTCGTGCGCAAAGGTCGGGCCGGACAGGACCGCGATGGCGCTTTCGGGCGCAGCCTCGCGGGCGACGTCGTTCATCAGCCTGCCGGTGCCCGCCTCGATCCCCTTGGAACACAGCACCAGATCGCGCGGGGGCCTGGCGAGGCCGGCCAGCACGCGGCCCAGCACCTGCGCCGGGGTGACGACCAGCACCGTATCCATCGCGGCCAGATCGGCCAGATCGCCGGTGGCGCGGATGGCGGGGGCAAGGGGCGCGGCCGGGAGGTAGAGCGGGTTGCGATGCTCGGCATTGATCGCGGCGACGACTTCCGGCTCATACGCCCACAGCATCACATCGCGCCCATCGCTGCTGAGCATCTGCGCCAGCGCCGTGCCCCATGCGCCCGCGCCGATCACGCCGACCGCTTCGGCCCTGTCCTGAGCTTGTCGAAGGATCATGCCTTGTATCCCGCCCCGCGCACCGCCTCTGCCGCCGGATCGAGCGGCCAGCGCGGGCGGGCGACGCAATCGAGCGGATCGCCGGTGAAGTCCGCCCCGGCCAGCGCCAGCCGTTCGCACCCCGCCCAGGCGATCATCGCGGCATTATCGGTGCACAGGGCCAGCGGCGGGGCGGTAAAGCGCATCCCATGCCGCGCGGCGAGGGCTTCGAGCGCGGCGCGCACCGTGCGGTTGGCAGCCACGCCCCCCGCCACCACCAGCGCGGGGAAGGGGCCTGCCGTGATGAGCGCGCGTTCCAGCCGGTCGATCAGACACTCCACGGCGGCCTGCTGGAAACTGGCGGCGATATCGGCGTCCGTGTAACTTCCCCCCCGCTCTGTGCCCCCAACACCCGTTCGCCCTGAGCTTGTCGAAGGGTCGTTCTTCTCTTCGGCGACGGGGCCTCCCTCAAGAAAGGACAGGGCTTCGACAGGCTCAGCCCGAACGGAGGGGGAGGATTGCCGTTCCTTCGCCCGCACCACCGCGCTTTTCAGCCCGGCAAAGGAGAAATGCGGTTCGCTGGAGCCTTTGAGCGGGCGGGGCAGGGGCACGGCCCCGGGATCGCCTTCCAGCGCCAGCCGCTCCACCGCAGGCCCGCCGGGATAGCCCAGCCCCAATATCTTGGCGGTCTTGTCGAACGCCTCGCCCAGCGCATCGTCGATGGTGGTGGCAATGCGGCGATAGCGGCCCACGCCTTCGACGCTGAGGATCTGGCAATGCCCGCCCGACACCAGCAGCAGCAGATAGGGAAAGGCCAGCCCCGCATCCGCCAGCCGGGGCGACAGGGCATGGCCTTCCAGATGGTTGATCGCCAGCAACGGCTTGCCTGACGCCATCGCCAGCGCCTTGCCGGTAACAAGGCCGACCATCACCCCGCCGATCAGCCCCGGCCCGGCGGTGGCGGCGATGGCGTCCACCTCGGTAAGCGACACGCCCGCCTCGGCCATCACCCGCTCCAGCATTGGCGCCAATCGTTCGGCATGGGCGCGCGCGGCGATTTCGGGGACAACCCCGCCATAGGGGGCGTGCTCGGCTTCCTGACTGGCGATTGCCTGCGCCGCAATCGTGCGATCTCCTCGAACGAGCGCGACGGCGGTTTCGTCGCAGCTCGATTCGATGCCCAAAACCAGCGGGCGCGCGAGCGGGGCTTCCAAGGTGTGCGTGACCGATCCCATCCGGCTTCCATCTAGTCCTTGTGCGGGCTAGAGCAAGCGCGGCCATGACTGAACCTGAACGAACTGCCCCCCGTCTGCGGCTGGGCACCCGCAATTCCCCCTTGGCAATGGCGCAGGCGCACGAGACCCGTGATCGCCTGTGCGCAGCCCATGGCTGGGCCGAGGAGGCGGTGGAAATCGTCCCCGTCCTGGCGAGCGGGGACAAGGTGCTTGACCGGCCCCTGTCCGAAATCGGCGGCAAGGCGCTGTGGACCAAGGAGCTGGATCAATGGCTGGGGGAGGGGCGGATCGACCTGTCGGTCCATTCGGCCAAGGATGTGGAGACGATCCGGCCAGCCGAATTCCACTTCCCCGCCTTCCTGCCGCGCGCGGACCGGCGCGATTGTCTGGTCGGCGCGGCGAGCATTGCGGCGATCCCGCAAGGCGCGGTGGTGGGGACGAGCGCCCCGCGCCGCGCGGCGCAGCTGCTGAACCTGCGGCCTGATTGCAAGGTCGTGACGTTCCGCGGCAATGTCGCCACCCGGCTCGGCAAATTGCAGGCGGGTGAGGCCGATGTGACCTTCCTTGCCGCTGCCGGGCTGGAGCGCTTGGGCGAGAGCAGCGTGGGCCATCCGCTCGGGCAGGATGAATGGATCCCCGCCGCCGCCCAGGGCGTGATCGCGATCGAGTGCCGCGCCGGCGATGCCGAGACCACCGCGCTGCTCGCCGCAATCGATCATGCCCCCACCCGCGCCGAGCTGGAGGCGGAGCGCGCGCTGCTGGCCGAACTGGGCGGCACCTGCCATTCGCCGGTCGCGGTGTTGTGCGAACTTGCCGATGGCAGGCTAAGGATGCGCACCGCGCTGTTCAGCCCCGACGGGGCCGAGCGGATCGAGGGCAGCGCCCGCTTTGCCCCCGGCGATCATGCGCCGGTGCGGGCGCTTGCCGCACAGCTGCTCGCGCAGGCGACGCCGGGCATCGCGCCCCATTTCAGGGCCGCCGGGTGAGCTTCCACTGCCTCGCGCTCAGGCCCGAACCCGGCCTGACGGCGACGGTGGAGAAGGCCCGGGCGGGCGGCCTTGCGATCACCGGCTCGGCGCTGTCGGAAATCCGCCCCGTGGCGTGGGACTGCCCCGATCCGGCGCGCTATGACGGGCTGCTGATCGGCAGCGCCAATGCGATCCTGCATGGCGGCGCGGACCTCGAACGCCTGAAGGACAAGCCGGTTTTCGCCGTGGGCGAGGCCACCGCCGAGGCGGCGCGGGCCGCGGGCTTCACGGTCGCGCTGATCGGCAGCGGGGGGCTGCAAGGCGTGCTCGATACCATCGCCGGCCCCTGTCACCTGCTGCGCATTGCGGGGGAGGAGCATGTGCCGCTTACCCCCCCGCCGGGCGTGACCTTCGACACTGTTGTGGCCTATCGCAGCGTCATGCTGCCGCTCGATCCGGCACTGGCGTTGCTGGAATCGGGGGAGGCGCTGGTGCTGCTCCACTCCGCTGCCACCGCCCGGCACTTCGCGGCCGAATGTGACCGGCTCGCCATCGCGCGCGCTGGCGTGACGCTCGCCGCGCTCGGCCCGCGCATCGCGGCGGCGGCGGGGGCGGGCTGGGGCGCGGTCCACACCGCCCCGCAGCCCGACGAGAGCACTTTCCTGCAATTGGTGTTTGACTTGTGCGCCGCGCCGCGCTCCATTCCGCCACGCTCTCCCGGATAGCCGCAAGCGCGGAGCCGGGCCGCAAGCCATAACAGGGTCGCACAGAAACGGATCACGATGGCATCACAACCGGGACCATCGCCACTTAACGGTCGCAAACCGCAATCCGCGCGCGGATTGATTGTCGCTGCGCTGCTCGCCTTCGTTGCCGGGGGCGCGCTGGTGGGCTGGGTGGTGTGGTACAATCTCCAGCCGGGCCGCGCCGCGATGACACCGCGCAGCGCGGCGGTGGCAGACGGCACGGGCACCGGCATCGGCCCCGGCACCGGCTCAGGCACGGGCGTTACCGCCAGCCCGACGCCGCTGGCCGCAGCGATGAAGGCCGAGAAGGCGGTCGAGCGCGTGGCCGAGCAGCAGGGCGGGCTCGACCAGCGCCTCGCCGCGGCCGAACAGCGGCTCACCCAGCTCGATCTTCAGGCGCAGGCCGCTGCGGGCAATGCCGCGCGCGCGGAAAGCCTGCTCATCGCTTTTGCCACCCGCCGCGCGGTCGAACGCGGAGCGGAACTTGGTTACCTGTCCGATCAGCTGCGCATCCGCTTCGGCGACCAGTGGCCCAACGCGGTCAGCACGATCATCGAATTCTCGCGCAATCCGATCCGGCTCGACAGTCTGGTGGCGCGGCTTGAGGGGCTCGGGCCGCAGCTGCGCAAGGGCGAGGAAGGGCCATCCTTCGCCACCTTCCGGCGCGAGCTGGGCGAGCTGTTTGTGTTCCGCCGGGAAAGCACCCCCTCGCCCCAGCCCGAACGCCGGATGGAGCGCGCGCGCTGGGCGCTGGAGCAGGGCCGCTACCGCGCGGCGATCGACGAGGTCAGGGGCATGCCCGGCGCGGCCAAGGCCGACAGCTGGATCAAGGATGCCGAACGCTACAGAAAGGCGATGGACGCGCTGGAGGTGATCGAAACCGCCGCCGTGCTCGATCAGCGTGGGCTGCGCGACGGGGCGGGCAATCCGGTGCGGCAGTTGAGCCCGCTGGTGGTGCGTTGAGGCCTTACGACCAACGCTCGTCATTGCGAGGAGCCGAAGGCGACGTGGCAATCCATGGCCTGACGGTGCGACAGGCGGTTAGGTCAGTCCATGGATTGCCACGCCTGCGGCTCGCAATGACGAGGGCTGAGGTAGCTCTTACCCCCGCAGCAATTCCGGCAGATCGCCCGACACGCCCCGCGCCTCGTCCATGAAGAACTGCTTGAGCAGCGGCGTGCGCTGCACCGCCGCCATGCCCAGCCGCCGCACCGCGCTGGCCGCGCCGCCCGGCACGCCGAACAGGCGGGTGAGGCCGTCGGTCGCCAGCGCCACCATGAAGCTGTCGAGCCCGCGCCAGTTTTCATACCGCTTGAGGATTTCGGGATCTCCCGGATCAAGCCCCAGCCGCGCGCCTTCGGCCAGCACCTCCACCAGCGCGCCGACATCCCTCAGGCCAAGGTTCAATCCCTGCCCGGCAATCGGGTGGATGCCGTGGGCGCTGTCGCCGATCAGCGCCAGCCGCTCAGCCGTGATCTTCGCCGTGTGGTGAAAGCCGAGCGGCCAGCTGGAGCGGTGGCCGACGCTGAGCACCTTGCCCAGCACCCCGCCCATGCGCTTTTCGACCTCGCCCAGAAACGCCCGGTCGCCCAGCTTCATCACGCCCGCGCCGTCCGCTTCCGATACCGTCCACACCAATGATGATCGGTGGGTGCCGTCGGCATCGTCGTTCAGCGGCAGCAGCGCGAAGGGACCGGCGGGGTAGAAGATCTCCCACGCCACGTTGCCGTGGGGCTTTTCATGCGTCAGCCCGGCGATGATCGCGCGGTGCTTGTAATCCCACTTGGCGATGGCGATCCCGGCCGCATCGCGGGTGGGCGACTGGCGGCCTTCCGCCGCGATCATCAGCCGGCCGCGCAGCTTGCGCCCGTCGGCCAGCACCGCGGCAACGCCATATGCGCTGCGCTGGCGATCGGTGACGTGGGCCTTGGCGACCCAGTGGATCAGCGGCTCCCGGGCTGCCGCCTCGAACAGGGCGAGGCGCAAGCGGCGGTTGGGGAACATCCGGCCCAGCGTGCCGCCGTCAGGGCCGGGCTGGAAATCGAGCCGCCCGGGCTTGTTCTGATCGGTCACCGCGATGCTGGCGATGTCGCACGCGAATTCCTCCAGCCCGGCGGCGATCCCGATATTTTCGAACAGGTGCCAGCTTGCGGTGGAGATCGCGGTGGCGCGGTCGTCAAAACCCTCCGCCGTCAGCTCGGCCGGATCGGCACGGTCGATCACGTGGCTGGAGAGGCCCTTCTTCGCCGCCGCCAGCGCCAGCGTCATCCCCACCAGCCCTCCGCCGAGGATCACCAGATCGCGCGGGCTTTCCGAATTGTCTGAACTGGCTGTCACCTTGGGCGCTCCGATTGCGAACACTGCGGCTGAAGCCTAGAGGGTAGGCCGTGCCGCACGCAAGAATCTTCCCGCATCCGATCCGTCAATTCGCTGCATGGGTGCTTGCGCTTGCCGCAAGCCTGATGCTGGCCGCACCCGCGAGCGCGCAGCAGAGCGTGCCCGATCCCGGCCTGATCGGGTCCGACAATATCGCCGTCCAGCTCCACGCCGAGGGCGCGCCGGTGCAGGGCAGGGAATGGCTGCTGGCGCTGCGCTTCACCCCCAAGGCGCGCGAGTGGCACGGATACTGGTCGAACCCCGGCGATGCAGGGGCGGGGATGCAGCTGAAGCTCGACCTGCCGCCCGATTGGGAAGTGGGTGAGGCGCGCTATCCGGTGCCGAGGCGGCTGGTGATCGCAGGGCTGATGAACCACATCTATGAAGGGCCCTACACCGTACTGGTCCCGGTGGTGCCGGGGCCGAGCGTGGCGAGCTTCGGCACCGGGCCGGTGACCGGGACGGTCGATTACCTCGCCTGCACCGACGAAATCTGCGTGCCCCAATCGGCGAAGCTGACTGCAACGCGCGGAGGCGATTTCGCGCGCTGGCGGGCGGAGGTCGCACCGTTGCTCGATGCGGCGGCGCGGTTCGCCATCACCGGCAAGACGCTGCGGATCGGCATCCCGCTTCCCCGAGGCATGGCGCTGCCCGATCCGCATGTGTTCGTCGCAACGGAGCGGCTGGTCGCCTACGCCGCGCCCCAGACTTTCCGCCGCAAGGGCGACCTGCTGGTGGCCGAAATCCCGCTGGACGATTACGGCGAGGGCAAGGCTGACGGCGTGTCCGGCATCCTCGCCTTCGGGAACGGCAGCGGGGTGCGCTTTGCAGCGTCGCTCGGCCCGGTTCCGGCCGGGGGCGAAGTGATCGCTGGGCAGGCGCGTGCCGCCACCCCGCCGCTATGGACGCTGGTGCTCGGCGCGCTCGTCGGCGGGCTGCTGCTCAACATCATGCCCTGCGTCTTCCCGATCCTGAGCCTGAAGGCGATCGCGCTGGCCCGCGCAGGCGAGAGCGAAGCGCGCGCCCGGGCCGAGGGGCTGGCCTATACCGCCGGGGTGGTGATCGCCTGCGTCGGCCTTGGTGCGCTGTTGCTGGCCTTGCGCGCGGCGGGCGAGCAGGTGGGCTGGGCGTTCCAGCTCCAGCAACCGGGCGTGGTGGTGGCGCTGCTGGTGCTGGCGGCGGCGATCACGGCGAATTTCGCGGGGCTGTTCGAACTGCCCGCGCTGTCGGTGAACATGGGGGGGGAGCGCACCGGCGCGTTCATGACCGGGCTGCTCGCGGCCTTTGTGGCAACGCCGTGCACGGGTCCGTTCATGGCGGCGGCGCTGGGGGCGGCGCTGCTGCTGCCGGCCCCGCAGGCGCTGCTGCTGTTCGCGCTGCTCGGCCTGGGGCTGGCGCTGCCGTTCCTGGCGCTCGGCTTTGTCCCGGCGCTGCGGCGGATGCTGCCGCGGCCCGGCGCGTGGATGGAGCGGTTCCGGCGGATCATGGCGATCCCCATGGCGCTGACCGCGCTGGCGCTGCTGTGGCTGACAGTGCAGCTGGGCGGGCGCGGCTTTGGCGTTGTCGCGCTGGTGCTGGTGTTCGGGGTGCTGCTGGGGCTGTTCGTGGTCGGCAAGTTGCAGCGCGGGGGAAAGCTCGCCTGGCCCGCCTTCGGCCTCGTCGCCGCGCCGTTCCTTGCTTTTGCGGTCATCGCGCTGCCTGCTGTGTTTGAGGCCAGGGGGGCCGAGCTGCGCGCCAGCCTCCACAACCCGCAAGCCTTCAGCGCCGCTGCGCTCGCCGCCGCGCGCGCCTCGGGCAAGCCGGTGTTCGTGTGGTTCACCGCCGATTGGTGCGTGACCTGCAAGGTCAACGAGGCCGCCGCGATCGAGCGTGAGAGCGTGCGCGCCGCCTTTGCCGAGGCCGGGGTGGTGACGATCGTGGGCGATTGGACGCGGGCCGATCCGGCGATCACGCAGTTCCTGACCGAGCAGGGCGCGGCGGGCGTGCCGCTTTACCTGTGGTATGCGCCCGGCGCGGCGGCGCCTGAGCGCCTGCCGCAGGTGCTCACGCCGGACCTGCTGGAGGAACGGGCGCGAGGGCGATGAATTCGAACCCGGCAGGGTTCGCAAGCGCGACCGCGCGCCCGCAGCGATGCGACCTTCAGGTCGCGTGAGCGAGGATACGCATGCCCGGATGGGCGTGCATCAGAAAGACACTCGGCAGGCCTTGATGAGGCTCATCGGCAGAGGGCTGGGGTTGAGCCGCACCAGCCCCGCGCCCGGAACGGTGACGGTTGCCTCGCGCTCGGGCTTCAGCGCGTCCCACTGCCGGGCCTCGGCGGGCACCTCACCCTGCCACAACACCCGCCCGCCGACCTGCGTCGCCTCGACCGGGAAGCGCCCGATCCAGCCGTTGCCGATCAGCGCCAGCAAGGCGGCCGCGCCGTCATCGGCCGGGGCGTGGCGGGTGATGCGCAGCCGTGCTTCGGGGCTGGCAGGGCCTAGACATTCGAGCGCCAGCAGCACCGGCTTGCCCGGCACCCCGTAGACCAGCCTGAGCGCGCTGCCGCTTTGAGCCCACACCGCGCCGGTGGTGTCGGGCGAGGGCAAGGGCGCAGAAGGCCCGCTCGCCGGCCCCAGCAACGACACCCGCATGGCAGCCGCATCAGTGGGCGGCGGCTTGCAGGCAGGCAGGGTTAAGGCAAGGGCCGCAGCACCAAGGGATGCGGCAAGGAACTGAGGGGTCATATGGCAGAGAAGTGACAGGCTTGCGCGGGCAGTTCAAGCCTTGGGCGGATCAGGCGGCGCGGGGCGTGATGCGATCGAGTTCACCATTGAGCGCACGCTTGGCGGTGCGTAGTTCCGTGCTGGTCTGGAGCCGCAGGAAAAACCCCTCGGACATGCGAAAATAGCGCGAGAGGCGCAGGTCAAGCTCGGCATCGATCCGAGCAGTGCCATCTATGACCGCGTGCAGGCGTGCAGGATCGACCGCAATGGCCTGAGCCAGCGTGGTGGTATCGAGCTTCAAAGGCTCCATGAACTCCGAAACCAGCATTTCCCCCGCATGCGGGATGTGCAGCCAATCCGAGGTGTCAGTGGTAGTCGACGATTTCGACATCGTATGCGTTTCCGTTGTCCCAGCGGAAGCATATACGCCATTTCATGTTGATGGAAACGGAATGCTGACCGGCGCGATCACGGTCCAGCTCATGCAAACGGTTGCTGGGCGGCAGTTTGAGGTCGTCGAGGGTATCGGCGGCATCGATCATATTGAGCTTCGCCAGCGCGCGAGACTGGATGTCGGCGGGCAGCTTGCGGCTGCGGCGGCCATTCCAGATGTGCTCGGTTTCCTTACAGGCGAAAGAGTGGATCACTGGAATTCATCCAAACGACGCCACGTATTTTGAGCCGTTTGCCATGCATACCAAAAGCGCCAGCCATTGACGTTTGTCCCTGAAATCGCGCTAGCCGCATCTGATGGGCTAGTCCTCACGACCCCATTAGCATCTACCCATTGACCATTTCGGATTTCCGCAAAATGCTCAGTGCCTTTGTAGGTTGCGCGCAGCCTCGTTCCGTCGGGAAAGAAGACGCCGTTGAACCAAGCGCCTTTTGCGAAAGCTGCTAAGGCGTTTTTCGGCGCAGGTGATTTGGATAGAGCGTTCGCAATCTCATGGGCCTGTGAATTGCTGAGTAATGCGTTCAACGCATTCTCATGCTTGTCAGGTAGTGAGAGAAGGCGGCGAAGCACCTGATTATAGCTATCACCCTCGTGATTCCGGAGTGCGGTAAGGGCCTTGAAAACGTCGAAGTCGATCTCGATCTGCATGGCATAGATTCCTATCTGAGATAGTATCTATGATAGATTGGATGCGGCTGCAAGCGGTTTGAGGGGCTACGCCTTCCCCCCCATCCGCTTTGCCCGCATCTTCCCATACCGCGTCTTGCGCGTCCCCGGCTTGCCCTCGTTGCTCCGCCCGACGATCGGTGCGCGTTTCTCGTGGTCGGGCAACCCCAACTCATCCGCTTCCAGCCGCCGGATTTCATCGCGCAGGCGGCCGGCTTCCTCAAACTCAAGGTTCGCCGCCGCATCGCGCATGCGCTTTTCGAGGTCTTCGATATAGCCGCGCAGATTGTGCCCGACGAGGTTGTTGCGCTCGTCATCGCCGGTGTCGACCAGCACCGAATCCTGCGCCGCGGTGTGGGCGACGATATCGTGGATGTTGCGCTTGATCGTTTGCGGCGTGATGCCGTGTTCCTCGTTGAACGCCTGCTGCTTGGCGCGCCTGCGGTCGGTTTCGGCCAGCGCGCGTTCCATCGAGCCGGTGATGCGGTCGGCATAGAGGATCACCCGGCCATCGACATTGCGCGCGGCGCGGCCGATGGTCTGGATGAGGCTCGTCTCCGAACGCAGGAAGCCTTCCTTGTCGGCGTCGAGGATCGTCACCAGCCCGCATTCGGGAATGTCGAGGCCCTCGCGCAGCAGGTTGATGCCGACCAGCACGTCATAGACCCCGAGGCGCAGGTCGCGGATCAGCTCGATGCGTTCGAGCGTTTCGACGTCCGAGTGCATGTAGCGCACGCGCACCCCGGCCTCGTGCATGAACTCGGTCAAGTCCTCGGCCATGCGCTTGGTCAGCGTCGTTACCAGTGTGCGATAGCCCTTGGCCGCGGTCGCCTTGCACTCGGTGATGCAGTCCTGCACCTGATCTTCGACCGGGCGGATTTCGACCGGCGGGTCGATCAGGCCGGTGGGGCGGATCACCTGTTCGGCGAAGACCCCGCCGGTCTGGTCCATTTCCCAGTGGCCGGGGGTGGCGCTGACCGCGAAGGTTTGCGGGCGCATCGCGTCCCACTCGTTGAAGCGCAAGGGGCGGTTGTCGATGCAGCTTGGCAGGCGGAAGCCATATTCGGCGAGCGTCAGCTTGCGGCGGTGGTCGCCCTTGGCCATCGCGCCTATCTGCGGCACGGTCTGGTGGCTTTCATCGACGAACAGGAGCGCGTTTTCGGGGAGGTATTCGAACAACGTCGGCGGGGGTTCGCCGGGCAAGCGGCCCGTCAGAAAGCGCGAATAGTTCTCGATCCCCGCGCAGCTTCCGGTCGCCGCGATCATTTCGAGATCGAAATTGGTGCGCTGTTCCAGCCGCTGACGTTCGAGCAGCTTGCCTTCCGCTTCCAGCTCCTTGAGCCGCTCCTCCAGCTCGAACTTGATGGCAGCGGCGGCCTGCTTCATCGTCGGGCCGGGCGTGACGTAGTGCGAATTGGCATAGACGCGCACTTTCTCCAAGGAAGCCCCCTTGGTGCCGGTGAGCGGATCGAATTCGCTGATCGCCTCGATCTCGTCCCCGAAGAAGCTGACGCGCCACGCCATGTCTTCATAGTGCGAGGGGAAGATTTCGAGGCTGTCCCCGCGCACCCGGAAGCACCCTCGCGTGAAGGCGGCATCATTGCGCTTGTATTGCAGCGCGACGAGCTTGCGGATCAATTCGCGCTGGTCGACCACTTCGCCGACCTTGATGTCGAAGATCATGGCCGAATAGGTTTCGACCGAGCCGATCCCGTAAAGGCACGAGACCGAGGCTACGATGATCACGTCGTCACGTTCCAGCAGCGCGCGGGTGGCCGAGTGGCGCATCCGGTCGATCGCCTCGTTCACCGAGCTTTCCTTCTCGATATAGGTATCTGAGCGCGGGACGTAGGCTTCGGGCTGGTAGTAGTCGTAGTAGGAGACGAAATATTCGACCGCGTTTTCGGGGAAGAAGCTCTTGAATTCGCCATATAATTGTGCAGCGAGGATCTTGTTCGGCGCAAGGATCAGGGCCGGGCGTTGCAGCGTCTCGATCACCTTGGCCATCGTGAAGGTCTTGCCTGACCCGGTGACGCCGAGCAGCACCTGCGTCTTCTCGCCCGCCAGCGCGCTTTCCGTCAGCTCCGCAATCGCGGTCGGCTGATCGCCCGCCGGTTCATATTCCGAGACGAGCTTGAACGGGATTCCGCCCATCGACTTGTCAGGGCGGGCGGGGCGGTGGGGGACGAAATCCGCGCCCGTTTCGGGCTCGTCCAGTCCGCGGCGGATCACGAGTTCGGCCATGGCCCGTTCTATGGGGAACAAAGCGGGCACGTGCAAGGCGGCTTGCGATGGGATGCGCGCGAAGGGCCGATGCGCTATGGCAGGCATCATGGGGGCAGGCCCCGGCAGCAGGAGACGACACCATGACACGCATCACTCTCACCATCACGGCCGGTGCCGTGCTGCTTGCAGGCTGCTCGGGCGGGGGGAATGCCGATGCCGACGCCAACGGCGAGGTCAGCGTGAAGGAAGCCGCCAAGGAGGCCGAGCGGCAGGGCATGCGCCCCGAGCCCGGGCTCTACAAGACCACCGTCACCATGAAGGGGCTCGACATCCCCGGCATGCCGCCCGAGATGGCCGATCACGGCGCGGGGCTGACCACCACGGTGGAGGATTGCCTCACGCAGGAAGAGGTCGACAAGGGCTTCGAGGAGCTGGTCAAGCAGGGCCAGGATGGCGATTGCACCTACGAGAAGTTCGATCTGTCGGGCGGGGCTATTGACGCGGTGATGGTGTGCAAGGCGGACGGCCGCTCGACCCGCATGGAAATGACCGGCCAGACCACGCCCACCAGCGCCGACATCACCGCCACCATGGCGATGGATTTTGACGGGGTCGGGGAAGGCACGATGACATTCAATGCAAAGCATGAACGGATCGGAGAATGCAAGGTCAAGTGACCCGGAATTTTCCTGGGCCATTTGTTACACTTCAGGGAACGTTCAGGTGCAATATGACGTTCCTGTCATATGACCACTTCGCGATTCCGTCCTGACTTTCCCCGCCTGCCTGCGCCCGTGATCGCTGCCGCTTCGGCTGCCAGCGCGCAGGCACAGCAGGCCTATGCGGCAAGCGAACTGGCCCGCCGCATCGCGCTGGCGCGGGAGGTCTGTCCTGAGGAATTCGAAGCGGGCAAGCCCCGGCTGCTGCGGCTGGCCGGTGAGGCGCAGGTGCTGCTTGAGCCGCTGCGCCGCCCGTTCCGCAAGCTCGCCATTCCCGCGACCGCTCATCCGCAAACGGTGATGATCCTACCCGGCTTCGGCACGCATCCCGTGCGGATGCGCTATCTCGCCCGCCAGCTGGAAGCGGCGGGGCACCGCACCAAGCGGTGGGGGCTGGGTTTCAACTGGGGCCCGGACGAGGAACGCTTTGCCCGGCTCGAAGAACGGCTCGCGCTGCTCCATGCGCGCCACGGGCAGAAGGTGGTGCTGGTCGGCTGGAGCCTTGGCGGGCTGTTCGCGCGCGAGCTTGCGAAGCGCCAGCCTCATGCGGTGGCCAAGGTGATTTCGATGGGCTCGCCCTTTTCGGGTTCTCCGCGCGCCAACAATGCCTGGCGCGCCTATCAGTTCATCACCGGCCATTCGGTCGATGCCCCTCCGGTCGAGGCGGAACTCGCGGTCAAGCCGCCGGTGGAAACCGTGGCGCTGTGGAGCGCGAATGACGCGGTGATCGCCCCGCGCTGCGCCGCCGGCCGCCCCGGAGAGCGCGACCGGGCGGTGGCGCTGCGCTGCACGCATCTGGGCTTCACCTATGATCCCCAGGTCATCGCCGCGCTGCTTGCCGAGCTGGAATCGACCCGCATCTGATCCGCCTGCCCCCGTATGCGGCGCGGGCGCACAGGGCGCTTCCCTTTTGCGAAAGCCCGGTTACATTGCTGCATTGCACATAGTGGCAACAGTGGGGGTCGATGCAGGCGCGGGGCAGCAATTTCGACGAGATGTTCGATGGCGCGGGGAACACGCGGCCAGCCTATGCTGAATATTGCCGCTGGTATAACGAACAGCCCCCCCCATTCCTGCGCCGCAAGAACCGCGAGGCCGATGACGCCTTTCGCCGCACCGGCATCACCTTCAACGTCTATGGCGAGGATCAGGCCGAAGAGCGCCTGATCCCCTTCGACATGGTGCCGCGCATCATCACCGCGGCCGAATGGCGCAAGCTGTCACGCGGGATCGAGCAGCGGGTCAGGGCGCTCAATTCCTTCCTCTATGATCTCTACCACCGGCAGGAGATCGTGCGCGCCGGACGCCTGCCCGAACGCCTGCTGCGCGGGAACGAGGCGTGGCTGGCGAACATGGTCGGCTTCACGCCGCCTGGCGGGATCTATACCCACATTGTCGGCATCGATCTGGTGCGCACCGGGCCGGATGAATTCTTCGTGCTGGAGGATAATGCGCGCACCCCTTCGGGTGTCTCCTACATGCTCGAAAACCGCGAGACGATGATGGGGATGTTCCCCGATCTGTTCAGCCGGGTGGCGGTGGAGAGCGTTTCCAACTACCCGCGCCGCCTCGCCCGCAGCCTCGCCGCATCGGTGCCCCCGGCCTATCGCGGGGGCAAGCCGGTGGTCGCGGTGCTGACGCCGGGGATCTACAATTCGGCCTATTTCGAACACGCCTTCCTCGCCGATCAGATGGGCGCCGAATTGGTCGAAGGCAGCGATTTGCGGGTAGTGAGTGGGCGCGTTCAGATGCGCACCACGCTGGGATACAAGCCGATCGACGTGCTCTATCGCCGGGTCGATGACGAATTTCTCGATCCGCTCACCTTCAACCCCGATAGCGTGCTGGGCGTGCCGGGGATCATGGACGTCTACCGATCAGGCGGGATCACCATCGCCAATGCGCCGGGCACGGGCGTGGCTGACGACAAGGCGATCTACAGCTTCATGCCCGAGATCGTCGAATTCTACACCGGCGAGCGCCCGCTGCTGCCCAATGTCCAGACCTGGCGCTGCGCCGACAAGGAGAGCCTCGCCCATGTGCTGGACAACCTTGCCGAACTGGTGGTCAAGGAGGTTCACGGATCGGGCGGTTACGGGATGCTGATCGGGCCGACGTCATCGAAGCGCGAGATCGCCGCCTTCCGCGACAAGCTGATCGCCCGGCCGGAGAATTACATCGCCCAGCCCACGCTCGCGCTGTCGACCTGCCCGATCTACACCGCCAAGGGCCTTGCACCCCGGCATGTGGACCTGCGCCCCTTCGTGCTGGTCAGCCCGGAAGGCATCGACATCACGCCCGGCGGCCTTACCCGTGTCGCGCTCAAGAAGGGATCGCTGGTGGTTAACTCCTCGCAAGGGGGCGGCACCAAGGATACCTGGGTGCTGAAGGACTGAGTATGCTAGGCCGCACCGCCAACGGGCTGTTCTGGATGTTCCGCTATCTTGAGCGGGCCGAAAACACCGCGCGTCTGCTCGAAGCGGCGCTGCGCATGGCTCTGACCCGCGATCTGGTGACGGCGGAGGCCGAATGGCGCTCGGTGATCGCGACGCTCGGGTTGCAGCGGCCGTTCGAGGCGGCGCATGACGCCTATGACGGGCTTGCGGTGTGGAATTTCGTGCTGCGCGGCACGTCCAACCCCGGCAATGTCCGCGCGATGTTCGGCGCGGTGCGATCCAATGCGCGCGAAGCGCGGATCAACATCTCCTCCGACGTGTGGGAAGCGGTCAACGAGAACTGGATGCGCATCGACCGGCTGCTCGCCCGCCCGGTTGGTCAGGCCAGCGTGGGCGAGGCGCTCGCCGCGATCCGGCGGGCGGGCACGCAGGTCCACGGCGCCTTCGACGGTTCGATGCTGCGCGACGAGGGCTATCACTTCGCCCGCGCGGGCACCTATATCGAGCGCGCCGATTCCACCGCGCGCATTCTCGACATGAAGTATTTCCTGTTGCTGCCCTCGCTCTCCTATGTCGGATCAAGCCTCGATACCGGGCAATGGGAACAGGTGCTGCGATCGGTGGCGGGGGCGCGGGTCTATTCGTGGCTCAATGCCGGCCAGATCGAAGCGCGCGGGATCGTCGAATTCGTGGTGCTGGATGACCGCTTCCCGAGGAGCCTCGCGTTCTGCCGCAATGCGCTGCGTGGTTGCCTTGACGCGCTTGCCCGCGTGCACGGGGCCGAAGGCAGCGCCGCCGCGCTGATGCGCGATGCCGACACCCGCATCAGCCACCTCAGCGTCGATCAGATCTTCGAAGGCGGCCTGCACGAATTCCTGGTCGACTTCCTCGATCGCAATGCCGCCATCAGCCGCGCGATTGCCGAGGATTACCGGTTCCACGCATGAGCAAGCTGACCCTCTCGATCCGGCACACCACCCACTACGCCTTTGCCGAGCCGGTGGTGCACGCGCTGCAACGGCTGCGGCTGACGCCCAAGGAGACGCAGGGCCAGCGGATCGTGCACTGGGCGATGGACTTCGCCAACGCCCGGGCCGAACTCCAATATGATGACCAGCACTTCAATCACGTCACGCTGATATCGCTCGATCCGGGCGCGCGCGAGGTGACGGTGACCTGCAAGGGCGTGGTCGAGACCGAGGACAATGCCGGGGTGATCGGGCGCCATTCCGGGCACCTGCCGCTGTGGAGCTTTCTGCGTCAGACCCCGCTTACCCGTCAGGGACCAAAGCTGAGGGCGCTGCTGCGCGAACTCAATGGCGCGGGCGGCGCAGCGCCGCTCGATTTCCTCCACGCGCTGTCGGGCCTGATCCGCGAGCGCATTGTCTACGAAGCCGGTCGCACCCACGCCGGCACCACGGCCGAGGAAGCCGCCTCGCACGGCTATGGCGTGTGTCAGGACCACGCTCATGTGTTCATCGGCGCGGCGCGCGCCCACGGGATCCCGGCGCGCTATGTCAGCGGCTATCTGATGATGGACGACCGGATCGAACAGGAAGCGACCCACGCCTGGGCCGAAGCCCATGTCGAAGGGCTGGGCTGGGTGGGCTTCGACGTGTCGAACGGGATCAGCCCCGATCCGCGCTATGTCCGCGTGGCGACCGGAAGCGACTACCGCGATGCCGCCCCGGTGACCGGGATCAGCATCGGAGCGGCGGCAGAGGCGCTGACGGTGGGCGTCGCGGTCGAGGCCCAGCCGCCCCTGCAATCGCAGTCGCAATCGCAGTCGCAGGATCAATCAACGCAATAGCGCCGCGCGGCGGCAGGCCTTTGCGCCGCGCCCGGCTTCGCGCTAGGGGCGGGGCGAGCGCGCGATCACCGACAGGAGGGGACGAGGTATGACGTATTGCGTTGGCATGGTGCTCGACAAGGGCCTTGTCCTGATGAGCGACACGCGCACCAATTCGGGCGTCGACAACATCTCCACATTCCGCAAGCTGTTCCACTGGAGCGTGCCGGGCGAACGCATGATCGCGGTGATGACCGCAGGCAATCTTGCCACCACGCAGGCTGTCATCAGCCAGCTGGAAGAACGCACCAAGGCCCCGTCGGAGCGCGAGAACTGCCTGTTGATGGGCGCCACCATGTTCCAGGTCGCAACCGAGATCGGGCGCCTGCTGCGCACCACCATCGAAGAAGCGCAGCGCGTTAACGGCGACACCGGCAAGGGCCGTTTCACCGCCACCATGATCGTCGCGGGACAGATTGCGGGCATGCAGCCGCGCTTGTTCATGATTTACCCGGAAGGCAATTTCATCGAGGCGAGCTGGGATACCCCGTTCTTCCAGATTGGCGAGACCAAGTATGGCCGCCCGATCCTGATCCGCGGCTATGACAAGGGCATGAGCTTCGAGGACGCGGTGAAGCTGTTGATGGTGAGTTTCGATTCCACGCTCAAGGCCAACCTGTCTGTCGGCCTGCCGCTCGATCTGCTGGTGATCGGCAAGGATGCGTTTGCTGCGACGCACGAACACCGGGTTACCGCCGAAGATGCATATTTCGATGCGATTTCATCAGGCTGGGGCGATGCGCTGCGATCGGCCTTCCATTCGCTGCCGACATACAGTTTTAAGCGATGATGCTTACTGAATTTCCCTGATCTGGCTCCGATATGGAGCAAAATTATGATTATAAATCAGTAATATAACTGTCTGCGCTGGTGGCAAATCCTCCGGATTGGCGGCGCTCCTGCGTGAAATTGCATATGGGTTAGCGCACTAACCTGGATATGACACGCAAAGCCCCCCTCCACTTCATCGACTCCTGCAGCCGCCAGCGCGCCGAACTCGCCAGAGTGGGGTTCGGATTGGGCCACCATTGCGAGGTCTACGGCGATCTTTCCGAACTGGCGGTGCACCCGCCGCGCGAAGGGATCATCATTGCCCGCGACACGGCGGAAGAAGGCGGGGTGGACATGATCCTCGACCGGCTCGGTCGGCTGGGCGTGTGGTTGCCGCTGATCGCCGTCGATGTGCAGCCGCGCCCGGGGCGCATCGTCGAAGCGATCAAGGCTGGCGCGCTCGATTATCTGGCGCTTCCGCTAGATCCGGAACGCTTCACCCGCTGTCTCACGCGGATCGCGAAAGAAGCCGAACAGGTCGGCGCTGCCCGCCGCCGCATGATCGAAGCGCGCGGCCGGATTTCGACCTTGTCGCAGCGGGAACGCGAAGTGCTCGATTGGCTGGCCGAGGGCAGCAGCAACAAGGCCATCGCACGGGAACTCGACATCAGCCCGCGCACGGTTGAAATTCACCGCGCCAACATGATGACGAAGCTCGGCGCACGTCACGCGGCTGAGGCGGTGCGGCTGAAACTGGAAGCGAAACTCGAACCCAAGCTGCGGGCATAGGCAGACGGCTCTCTGCGCAAAGCCTGCAATGCCGCAAAGGGCAGGGCGTCAAAGCGGCATCAGGTGATCGGCCAGTCCCCGCAAGCAGGCGCAGGTGCTGCCCACGCACGGGCGGTGGTGGTGCGCACGTTCAGCGGCAGAATTTCGCGCCGCTGCCCTCAAGATGGAAATGATCCCGGTGCGCGGCGTTGTATTCGGGGCCAAGCACTGTGCCAAACCGCTTGCACGCGCTACGATGCACCACCCGCAGAAATTCGCGCGTCGCCGCATCGCCGTCGTCCCAATCGCGCTTCAGCACGATCCGGCGCCCATCGGCCAACACAAAGCCCGATACGTCGATCGCCTCGGCGCGGGCGTGGGCTGAACGGCGCTCCGTCCCTGCGACATTCCGGCAGGCGTAGGAGCCCATCGTTTCAATCCGAACCACCGGGCTACCCAGGATCGTTCGCGCTGCGCGGTCCACCCCGAAGCGCGCCCAATCGCCAAATGCCTTGGCGACATGACAGCGCACCGGCCCAAGGTTGGCAACGCTGAGCGGGGCCCTGTCACTTGCCAGCGCCATCAGTTGCACCGTGCCCAGCTTGTTGCACCCCGGCGCGGCATAGGTATCGGGCAGCAGATCGAACCGCGCGCCGCTCGCACCGAGATCGGCGAGGCAACTCGCATCCTCGGGACGGGAGGTGTAGCTTTGCGGCGCAGAGGCGACGGCGCCGGCCGGGCGGGCCGCGGCGCGTGGATTGGTGCTGGCAGAGCCGGGCGCTGCCCCGCCGCGCGCATCGGGCACCAGCGAACCGCATCCCGCCAGCGCCAGCGCGGCAGCGGCAAGCATTCCTGTGCGAATCAGATGCCGGTTGGTCATGGCTAAAGATTATTGTTCGGAAATGGTTAACGGCACGCAAACGCTTTCCGGATCAGCGCGGCTGACAGTCCATCAGCGGGCGTTACCGTAACGGCGGCCCGCACAAGATTACCGGCCCGCGCCGCGCGCCGCGCCGTCATTTGCATAATCCGTGACGAAGCGCCCGCGCAGCACGTCAGACTGCCGCAACTCGCAACCTGGATTGGGGTCACGCGGCCCACGTTGTTGTTGGACCGCTTGGGCAAGTGCTCAATAGTCAAGGAGAACACCATGAAATCGATGCAGGCAATGACGATGGCGTCGCTGGCAGCTACGGCGCTGACGGTGCCGTCGCTGGCCGCCGCTCAGGACAACGAACGGTATTTCGACGGGGTCTACGTCTCCGGTGCGGTCGGCATCGAATCCGCTGAGGACAGCAACAGCCAGAGCCTCGTCTTCGACACCGACGGCGATGGTACGTTCGACGATACCGTGCGCACCAGCGGCGGTGACGATGCCTTCGCGCCCGGCTTTTGTGCAGGCTCGGCCACGGCTGCCACCCGCAATTGCCGCGGCAACCGCAATGATGTGGGCTATGCCCTGCGCGTCGGCTATGATCGCCACCTGGGCAACGGGCCGTTCGTCGCCGGCATCCTGATCGAGGGCGCGCGTCCGGGGGTTGAGGAATTTACCTCGGGCTTCAGTGGCACGCCTGCCTCCTACACCATCGGCCGCGAGATCGACTGGGCGGTGACGGGACGCGCGCGGCTTGGGATCGCACCGGGTGAAGGCCGGGCGCTGTTCTATGCCACCGGCGGGGCGGGCTTTGCGCGGATCGATCATTCCTTCGATACCAGCAACACGGCCAATTCCTTTGATCCCAGCGGCAGCGATAGCTGGAAGTTCGGCTGGCAGGCCGGGGGCGGGGCCGAAGTGATGCTGACCCGCAACATCGGTCTGGGCGTCGAATATCTCTATTCGCGCTACAAAGACGATGAATATGTCGTGGCCGTTGGCCCGGGCACGGCCCCGGCGACCAATCCCTTCCTGATCGAGAACGGCGGGACTGACCTCAAGCTGTCGGGCGAACGCTTCGATTACCACGCGCTGCGCGCGACGGTGAACCTGCGGTTCTGATCTGGCGCATGTCAAAAAGCCCCCGCGCAGCACTGGCCGCGCGGGGGCTTTTTTGTGTCCAGCTTTCGATCAATCCTCTTTCTTGCGCCGCGCCTTCTTGCGTTCGTGCGGGCACAGGATCGCCTTCCTCAGGCGGATTGATTGCGGGGTTACTTCGACCATCTCGTCATCGTCGATATAGGCGATGGCCTGTTCAAGGCTCATGCGGCGCGGCGGGGTGAGGCGGATCGCGTCATCCTTGCCCGACGAGCGGATGTTGGTGAGTTGCTTGGCCTTCAGCGGGTTGACTTCAAGGTCATCGGGCTTCGCATTCTCGCCGATAATCATGCCTTCATAGAGCTTCATCTGCGGCGCGATGAACAGCGTGCCGCGCTCTTCAAGGCTGTTCAGCGCATAGGCCACGGCCTCGCCATCGCCGTTGGAAATCAGCACGCCGTTGATGCGGCCTTCGATCGGGCCCTTGTAGGGGCCGTATTTCTCGAACAGCCGGTTCATGATCCCGGTGCCGCGCGTGTCGGACAGGAATTCGCCGTGGTAGCCGATCAGCCCGCGCGAGGGGGCGGAGAATGTGATGCGGGTCTTGCCCTGGCCCGAGGGGCGCATTTCGGCAAGGTCGGCCTTGCGGCGCTGCATCTTCTCGACGACCGTGCCCGAGTGTTCGTCGTCCACGTCGATCACGACAGTCTCGTACGGCTCCATGCGCTTGCCGTCTTCCTCGCGGAACAGCACGCGCGGGCGGCTGATGCCCAGTTCAAAGCCTTCGCGGCGCATGGTTTCGATCAGCACGCCCAGCTGCAATTCGCCGCGCCCGGCGACTTCGTAGCTGTCCTTGTCTTCGCTTTCGGTGACGCGGATCGCGACGTTGGTTTCCGCCTCGCGCAGCAGGCGGTCGCGGATCATGCGGCTCGTCACCTTGCTGCCCTCGCGCCCGGCGAGCGGACTGTCATTGACCGAAAAGCGCATGGCGAGCGTCGGCGGGTCAATCGGCTGGGCGGCGATGGGTTCGCTCACGCTGGGATCGCAGATGGTGTTGGCGACGGTCGCCTTTTCGAGGCCCGCGAGCGCGATGATGTCGCCCGCCCTGGCCACGTCCACCGGAACGCGCTCCAACCCGTCAAAGCTCATCAGCTTGGTGGCGCGGCCGGTTTCGATCACCTTGCCGTCCATGTCGATGGCGTGGATCGGATCGTTGACCTTGATGGTGCCCGACTGGACGCGGCCGGTCAGCACGCGGCCCATGAAGTTGTCACGGTCAAGCAGGGTGCACAGGAAGGCGAACTTGGCATCCGGGTCGAGGCCGGGGGCGGGCACATGCTCGATCACCTTGTTGAACAGCGGGGCCAGCGAGCCGCTGCGCGCGTCGGCATCCTCGCTGGCATAGCCTTCGCGGCCCGAGGCGTAGAGCACCGGGAAATCGAGCTGTTCGTCGTTTGCATCCAGGCTGACGAACAGATCGAACACCTCGTCCAGCACTTCCTGCGGGCGGCCATCGGGGCGGTCGATCTTGTTTACGACGACGATCGGCTTCAGGCCCAGCGCCAGCGCCTTGCCGGTGACGAACTTGGTCTGCGGCATCGCGCCTTCCGCGCTGTCGACCAGCAGGATCACGCCGTCGACCATGGAGAGGATACGCTCCACCTCGGCGCCGAAATCGGCGTGGCCGGGGGTGTCGACGATGTTGATGCGGGTGGTCTGGCCGCCATGTTCCCACTCCACGCTGGTGCACTTGGCAAGGATGGTGATCCCGCGTTCCTTTTCCAGATCGCCCGAATCCATCGCGCGTTCTTCGACTCGCTGGTTGTCGCGGAAGGTGCCCGATTGCCGGAACAACTGGTCAACCAGGGTGGTCTTGCCGTGGTCAACGTGGGCAATAATCGCGATATTTCTGAGTGCGGACGACATGGGGAAAACTTCCGGTGAAATTGCCGGCGCCGGGGGCGACCGGGCAGTGACGTGAAGCAAGGCTTTGGGGGCCGCTGCGTTAGACAGGGTTCGTGGCGGGTTGGCGACACACCCCGACGCTACGGCATGCGCCGTTGGTGTCGGGACGCGCTGCAATGCAGCATCGCCGCGCGCCTAGCAGGGGTGCGCCACGCGGGCAAGCGCCGGGCTGATTCGGCCGCTGCGCCGAGCGAACGGCACTGTGACTCTTTCGCAACATTCTGCGGTTTCCCCTTCTAAAAACGGGGGCCTGCGGCTTGTCGCTTGGGCAACACTGGCTTATCACTGCGCCCCACGACCCGGAACACAAAGCGCACAAGCAAGTGCGCGCTCACAGGAGCACCGGGATCGAGGGATTTTGGAGAGGAGCTTCCATGCGTTCGACCATCACCGGCCTTGCCGGAACCAATCGATTCACCCTGCTCGCAGGTGCCGCAGTCCTCGCGCTCGGGACCCCGGGGGTCGCCCTTGCGCAGGACGATCAGGCTGACGCCGAAGCCGATCTTGCGGCCCCGGAAGTTGGCAACCAGATCATCGTCACCGCCACCAAGCGCGCGCAGACCTTGCAGGAAACCCCGGTCGCGGTCTCCGTGACCACTGGCGAAACCATCGAACAGGCCCAGATCCGGGACATCTCGGACCTTTCCTCGGTGGTGCCCTCGCTGCGGGTGAACACGTTGCAGAGCGCCTTTGCCACCACCTTCTCGGTGCGCGGCTTCGGCACGGATGGCAACAACCTCGGGCTTGAGCCTTCGGTCGCGGTTTTCGTCGACGGTGTCTATCGCAGCCGCGCCGTCTCCCAGATTTCCGACCTTCCCAACCTCCAGCGCGTCGAAGTGCTGCGCGGTCCGCAGTCGACCCTGTTCGGCAAAAACGCGAGTGCGGGCGTGATCTCGCTTGTGACCAAAGCACCGTCCTTCGAACTCGAAGGCAGCGCCGAAGTGTCCTACGGCAATTACGATGCGATCGTCGCGCGCGGTTATATCAGCGGGCCGATCACCGATACGATCGCGGTAAGCCTTGCAGGCGGCATCAACAAGCGCGACGGGTTTGTCACCAGTCCTGTCACTGGCGATGACATCAACGACCGTGACCGCTGGTTCACCCGCGGCGAAGTGCTGTTCGATAACAACAACAACTTCACCTTCCGCCTGATCGGCGACTGGGACGAAATTGACGAAAAGTGCTGCGCGGTTGTCAACCTGCGCCGTTCGGAACGGACCGCGATCATCGACGCCATCGTCGGCGGCCCTTCGGTGAACGCGCCGGGCACTCAGCTTGACGACGTGGCGTTCACCGATGTTGTCCCCTTCAACAAGGTGCGCAACTGGGGCATTTCAGGCCAGGCGGATTATGAATTCTCCGACCTCACCCTGACCTCCATCACCGCATATCGCGACACCCGCATCCGTGCCAATCAGGATGTCGATTTCACCGCGGCGGATATCGCAACGGGTGCAAATATCGGCCAGGCCGATATCGAAACCTTCACGCAGGAACTGCGCCTCGCCTCGGACTTTGACGGGATGTTCAATTTCCTTGTCGGCGGGTATTACTTCAAGGAAGATCTCGCCGCTGCTGACCAGATCGTTTTCGGGGAGGATTTCCGCCCCTATGCCGACGGGTTGATCCGCGGCGGAACGGGCGGTGCGCTAAACATCAATTCGGTTGAGGCACTGCTTGGCGCGGCTCCGGGGACTTTCTTTGCCGAAGGGCAGGGTTTCTTCAATTCCTTCCAGCAGGATAACGAAGCCTACTCGATCTTCGGCCAGGTCGATCTCGATCTCACTGACCGGCTGACCGTGACCTTGGGAGCCAACTACACCAAGGACAAGAAGGACGTCACCTCCAACAGCCGCACCACCGACGCGTTCTCGCAGGTCGATTTCAACGCCCCGCAGTTTGCGCCGTCGCGCAACCTGCTGCTGTTCCAGGGTGCGCTGGCGCAGGGTGTCGGCCAGGCAGCTGGTCTTGGTCGTCCGGCCACCGCAGCCGAGATTGGAGCCTTCGCAGGAACCAACGGCGCCGCCTTCGCCACGATCCAGGCCGGCGCGCAGGCCTTTGCCACCGCCAATCAGAACAACCCGGCTGCGAACCCGTTCAATGCCCTGCGTGATTTCCAGTTCCTGCGGCCCATCGTCAACATCCCGAACGAGGTTGAAAGCGGCCGCACGCGCGATGATCAGGTAACCTACCTCGCCCGCGCGAACTACGAACTGACCGACAGCGTCAATGTCTATGTGAGCTACGCGACAGGCTTCAAGGCGAGCTCGTTCAACCTCTCGCGCGACAGCCGCCCGACTGCGGCCGATCTGCCCGCCGTGATCGATGCCGGGCTTGGCGTGCCCAACCTGGTGGCCGGTTCGCGCTTCGCATTGCCGGAAGAATCGACCGTCTACGAACTCGGCATCAAGGGCAGCTGGGACGTGGCTGCGGCCAACTTCACCGTGTTCCAGCAAACGCTTGAAAACTTCCAGTCGAACATCTTTGTCGGCGACTTCTTCACGCTGGTAAACGCAGGTGAGGTGGAGACCTTCGGGATCGAATTCGACGGTTACGTCAAGCCGACGGACGAGTTGACGCTGTCGCTGGCGCTGACCTACCTCGATGCCAAGTATAACAGCTTCCCGCTTTCGCCGGTGGGCGACCTGTCGGGCAAGGACGTCGCAGGCGTTCACCCGCTCAGCGCGTCCTTCGGTGCCACCTGGGACAAGGAACTCGCCAACGGCGACCGGCTGATCCTGCGCGGCGATTACCAGTATGAATCGCCGGTGCAGGTCATCGACGGGCTGACCAACTTCCGCGGGCCCAATGATGGAACCCCCGACAACGAAGCCGCACAGGCAGCTGCGCGCGAATTCACGCGTGAAGTCAACAACCTCAACGCCTCGATCACCTATGCCTTCGACATGGGCCTTGAGGTTTCGCTGTGGGGCCGCAACATCCTCGACGATCGCTACATCACCACGATTTTCCCGTCGGTGGCGCAGGGCACGTCGATTTCCGGCTATCCCAACCAGCCCCGCACCTATGGCGGTCTGGTTCGCTTCCGGTTCTGATCCAACCCGCCTTCGGGCGGCGCAAAAGGGCCTCGCACCTTCCCGGTGCGGGGCCTTTTTTATGGCCCGGTCGAGCGGCAAGGCTGCCGGTCGCACAGCGCGCTTTTTGCGTTTGCGTCGCGCCCGCTTGCGGTGCAATCTGCCAGCGCGGTGAAGGGATGGCCGCGAGGGGGTTCTTCATGATCGATATCGGACGGCTGTTTTCGACCAGTTTTGCGATGATGCGTCAGCGATTTTGGTTGCTGGTGGGCATGTGGTTGGCGTTTCTTGCGATCCAGATCGGGGCTTCGGTGGTGCTCGGGATCGTGATGGCGGTGTTCGGAGCGGCCGGGATGGGGGTCGGCGCGGGGCTTGGAGGCGGCCTGGACAACCCCGCCGCGCTCGCCGGGCTCGGGGTCGGGATGATCGTCTTCATGGTGGTGTTCTACGCGCTCTACATCGTCATCGTGTTGGCGCAGCAGGCGGCGATGGTGACGCTTGCCTCGCCGCTGGAGGAGCCTGCCTTCGGCGCGGCGCTGGGCCGCGGGTTCAAGAGCGCGGTGCCCTTCCTCGGCATCACCGTGCTGCTGATCCTCGCCTATATTGCGCTGGCGGCGGTGCTGGGTGCGCTGTTCGGCGTTTCGGCGCTGGCGGGCGGAGAGGCGGGCGGCGGTATTGCCGGCGTGCTGCTGGCGCTGCTGTTCGTGCCGGTGATGGTTTATTTCGGCTGCCGCTTTGCGGTGCTGATCCCGGTCGTGGCGGTCGATCAGGTGTTTGGCCCGGTCGCCGCGATCCGCCGCAGCTGGGCGGTGACGCGCGGCAAGGTGGTGGCGATCTTGCTGGCGCTGCTCGCTTTCATGGCGCTGTCGCTGGTGGTGCTGGGCCTGCCGGTGTTCCTGCTGTTCGGCGCGGTCTTTGCCGGGCAGGGCGATGCGGCTGCGGGCGTGGGCATGATGGTGCTCGGGTTCTTCATCATGATCCCGCTGTTCATCATCTATTCGATCTTCGCATCGGCCTTCACCGCCGCGCTCCATTCGGAGGTGACAGCGGGCGGGGCGGACCAGTTCGAGGAGGTCTTCGCCTGAGCGCGCTACAATTCGCGCAGCGCGCGCGCCGGTTTCGCGCCGAGCAGCGGTAGCGAACCGGCCAGCGCGAAGGTGAGCACCAGCGCCGTCCCAAGGCCAAGCACACCTGTCACCTCGCCCCAATCGGGCAGCCAGTCGAATTCGAACAGCTGGGTGATGACGACCCAGGCGAGCCCGCCGCCCAATGCCAGCGCCACCAGCGCCAGCACGGCGGCGAGCAGGCCATATTCGGCCAGTTGCAACAGCAGGATCTGCCTCCGGCTCGCGCCCAGCACCCGCAGCATCACCGTATCATAGGTGCGCGCCGCCCGCGCCGCCGCGATCGCGCCCATCAGCACCGCGAGCCCGGCCAGCACCGTCACCCCCGCCGCGGCAAGCGTGGCGAGGCTCACCTGTTCGAGCAGCTTCCTCGCCTCGACCAGAATACCGCCCACCTCGATCACCGAGCTTGACGGCAGCTCGCGCACCAGCCCCCGCAGCAAGCGCCCGCGCGCGGCCGGGTCTGCGCCCTCGGGCAGATCGATGCTCGCCACCAGATTATGCGGCGCATCGGAAATCGCATTGCGGCTGAACACCAGGATGAAGTTGAACCCCATGCTCTCCCAGTCGATCTCTCGCAGGGACGCGACCCGCGCGGTGCGCTCCACCCCGAGGATGCCGACTGTCAGGTAATCGCCCACCTTCAGCCCCACGGCGCGGGCGAATTCGGCATCGACCGACACCAGCGGCTCGCCCCGGTGGAACGGGCTCCACCACTCGCCTGCGACCAGCCGGTTGCCGGGCGGGATGCGGTCGGCATAGGTTAGGCCGCGCTCGCCCCGCAGGCCCCATGCGCCTTCGGGAATTTCCTTGAGATCGGCGACCCGGACCATGGCGTCCTTCGGCCCATAGGCCAGCACCGCGCCGCGCATGGTGGGCACGGTGCGCAGGCCTGCCTTGGGGAAGTCGGCCTGCACCAGCTTGAAGAAGCGCGGCTCCTTCTCGCGCGGCACGTCGAGCACGAAGTAGTCCGGCGCCTCCTGCGGCACGCGTTGCTGGATATTGCCGTCGATCGCGCTCTGCACCGCAGCGAGCAGCACGAAGGCGGCAAGGCCGAAGCCCAGCGCCGTCACCAGCGCCCCGGTCGGCGCGCCGGGCCGGTGGAGGTTCGCCAGCGCGCTGCGCAGCAGCGGATTGGCCGGGCGCGGCAGACGGCGGGCGAGGGTCTGGATGCCCCAGCCGATCCCCGCCAGCAGCACCAGCGCGCCCCCTGCGCCCAGCAGAAACCCGCCCGACAGGCGCGGCTGATCCGTAGTCAACAGCGCCAGCGCGCAGATCGCCGCAAGGCCGATCCCCGTCGCCACAAGCGCGCGCGGGTCACGCGCCAGCGGCACGATGCCCAATCGCATCAACGCCATGGCCGGAAAGGTGCGGGCGCGCAGCAGGGGCGCAGCGGCAAAGGCGAAGGCCACCAACAGCCCATAGCTCGCCGCGAGCAGCAGCGGCCCCGGCGCGATGATGAAGCCGCTCTCGACCGGCAGCAGGCCTTCCAGCGCCGCCGCCAGCAGCGGGGTCACCGCCACGCCCGCCGCCAGCCCGGCAAGGCTCCCCGCCAGCGCCGCCACGCCGATCTGCAGGGCATAGATGCGCACGATATCGGCTGACGTCGCGCCCAGCACCTTCAAGGTGGCGATGCTCGCGCGGCGCTGATCGAGGTAGGACGACACGCCGCCCGCAATCCCGATCCCCGCGATCACCAGCGCGGCCAGGCCCACCAGCGTCAGAAAATCGCTCATCTGCCGCACAAACCGGTCCGCCCCGGGCGAAGCGCGGTCACGGGTGCGGATATCGAAGCCCGAATTGGGGAAGGCCTTGCCCAGCGCCTCCTCCAGCGCGCCCGGATCGCGCCCGGGATCGGCAAAGGCGATGCGGTGCTTGCTCTGATAGAGGGCGCCCGGCTCCAAAAGCCCGGCCTCGGCGGGTATGCCCTGCGCCACGATGATCGTCGGCCCCAGCTGAAAGCCTTCGGACAGCCGGTCAGGCTCGTCCGCGATCACGCCTGCCGCGCGCAGGGTGACGGTGCCGACCTTGAAACTGTCGCCGACCGCAATGCCCAGCCGCTCCAGCGCGGTCGCGGCAAGATAGGCATCGCTGCCCGCAGGCGCGCCGACCGCGCGGCCATCGGTGAGGGTGAGCCGCCCGAACATCGGCCACCTTGCGTCCACCGCCTTCAGCTCGACCGGCGCGGCCGCCTCGGGGGTGCTGGCCATCGCCTGCAAGCGAAACCCGCTCGATACCGTGCCATATTTGCCGAGCGCCGCGCGTTCTTCGGGCCGCAGATCGCGCTGCCACACCTCGACCTCGAGATCGCCGCCGAGCAGTTCCTGCCCGGACGAGGCCAGCTCACGCTCGATCGCCGAGGTCAGCGTGCCGATCGCGGCGAGCGCGGCGGTGCCGAGGAAGATGCACACCAAGAGCAGCCGCAGCCCCCGGAAACGCGCGTTGAGATCGCGCCGGGCGATGCGCCACGCGGTGTCAAAAGGCAGGCTCATGCCGCGTTCGCACGTCCGGCGGTGTCCGACACGATCCGCCCATCGGCCATGGTCAGCACCCGCTCGCAGCGTGCCGCCAGCGCGGCGTCATGGGTGATGATGAGCAGCGTCGCCCCAGTCTCGGCACGGCGGGCCAGCAGCAGCTTGATGATCTCCTCGCCGGTTGCGGCATCAAGATTGCCGGTGGGTTCGTCAGCGAAGATCAGGCCGGGGCGCGGCGCGGTGGCGCGGGCGATGGCGACGCGCTGCTGCTCGCCGCCCGAAAGCTGGGTGGGGTAATGGCCGGTGCGGTGCCCAAGGCCGACCGCCTCCAGCTCAGCCAGCGCCCGCGCGGCAGCCCCCGGCATGCCTGCGAGTTCGAGCGGGGTCGCGACATTCTCGGCCGCCGTCATGGTGGGGAGCAGGTGGAAGGCCTGGAGCACGATCCCGATCCGCCCGCGCCGTGCCGCGGCCAGCCCGTCCTCGGTCAGCCCCATGAAATCCTCACCCGCCACCGTGAGGTTCCCGCCGCTGGCGCGTTCGAGGCCGGAGAGCACCGCCATCAGCGAGCTCTTGCCCGAGCCCGAGGGGCCGAGCAGCGCGACCACCTGGCCTTGCGGCACATCAAGATCGATGCCGCGCAGGATCGTCACCGGCGCGGCGGCCGATCCGAGGGTGAGGGTGAGATTGCGGGCGCTGATGGCGAGAGAGGGGCTTGTCACGCGGGTCCGATGGCATAGGTGAGGGGGAACGGGCAAGTTACAGCTAGGGAAGGTGCGCGGATGCACAAGCGCGGTTGGTCGAATAATCATGCAGTGGCGGCGGCGCTGGCCCTGATGCTGGCAGGCTGCGGCGAGGCGGCCGAGGATGCCGCGCCTGCCGCGCCGCTCGCCGAGGATGGCAGGCCGGAGCTTCCCGCCATCCCCGTGATGGGGCCGGAGCGCACAATCATCGCCTTCGGGGACAGCCTGTTTGCGGGTTACAACCTCGATCCGCGCGATGCCTATCCCGAAAAGCTCGAAAGCGCGCTGCGGGCCAAGGGGATCAATGCCGATGTCATCAACGCCGGGGTATCGGGCGATACGACCGCCGCCGGGCTCAACCGGCTGGAATTCACGCTGGCCGCGCAGGATCAGCCTCCGGCGCTGTTCATTCTGGAATTGGGCGGCAATGATCTGCTGCGCGGCCTTTCGCCCGAGGAGACGAAGAAGAACCTGGCGAAGATGCTGGCTGTCCTGCGCGACCGGAACGTGCCAGTCCTGCTGATGGGGATGCGCAGCCCCCCCAATTACGGGCCGGAGTATCAGGCCGCGTTCGATGCGATTTACCGCGATCTGGCCAAGGAATACGGCGCGACGCTGATCCCGTTCTGGCTGGAGGCGATCTACCGTGATCCGGCGCTGTTCCAGGCCGACCGGATTCACCCGACCGCCGATGGGATCGAGCGGCTGGTGGCCTCGACGCTGGACGAGGTCGAAGGGGCTTTGCCGAAACCTGAGTGATGCATCGTCATTGCGAGCGAAGCGACGCAATCCACGGACGCGCCTGCCCGGTGGGCGCGCGCTTGACCCATGGATTGCCGCGTCGCCTTCGGCTCCTCGCAATGACGAGCAACCTTGCTAAACCCGCTCCACCTGACCGCCCGACACGCGCCAGACCGCTGCCCGGTCGCGGATCGAATCGAACGGAGCGAGTTCGGTCCCGGTCATCCACACCTGCGCCTTGCCTTCGCCAAGCCGCCGGAACAGCTCGGCCCGGCGTAGCGGATCGAGGTGTGCGGCGACCTCGTCGAGGAGCAGGACGCTCGGCCGACCAGCGGCGGCGAGGACGCCGTGGGCGAGGGTGATGGCGATCAGCATGGCCTTCTGCTCGCCGGTTGAACAGGCTGCGGCAGGCTGCCGGGTGGAGGCCATTTCGACAGATAATTCATCACGTTGTGGGCCAGCAAGGGCACGGCCGGCCGCGCGGTCGCGGGGCCGGGCGCGGGCGAGTTCGGCGCGCAGGGCGGTCTCCTCGGTGGGCCCGCCGGGGCGGTAGGCGAGCGCCGGGCGGGCGAAGGGTTCGGGGGGGAGGGCGGACAGCTCGTCGGCAAGGCGGGCGACCAGTTCGGCGCGGATGCGGGCGACCGCCGCGCCGTGATCGGCGGCTTGCGCTTCCACGGCATCGAGCCAGCGCGGATCTCCGCGGGATTCCAGCAGCTTGCCGCGCTCTCTCAAGGCGGTTTCGAGCGCATTGACCCGCCGCGCATGATCGGGCGCGATGGCCAGCGCCATGCGGTCCATGAAGCGCCGCCGGGCTCCGGCGCTGTCGGTGAAAATCCCGTCCATCGAAGGGGTTAGCCAGGACAGCGCAAGCCATTCGGCCAGGCTCGCCGCGCTCGCCGGGGCGCCGTTGACGCGCACCAGCCGCCGCCCGGGCTGGCCTGCCTCGGTATAGGTGCCGATCCGCGCCGAGACCGTCCCCGCCTCGGTCAGGCTCGCTCCGATCGCAAAAGGCAGCGGCGGCGCGTCCGGCCTCGCCCGCCGGGCCAGATCGCCGAGGTTCGCGCGGCGCAGCCCCCGTCCGGGGCCAAGCAGCGACAAAGCCTCAAGAATATTGGTCTTCCCCGCCCCGTTTTCGCCCACCAGCAAATTGAATTGCGCCGTCTCGTGAAGGTCGGTCGCCGCGTGGTTGCGGAAGTTTTCGAGGCTGATCCGGCTGAGGCCCATGACAGGGGAGCGGGTAGCGGCCGGGGGACGGTTTGGCCATAGCAGGCAACGCGAAACCGCCTTTGCCAACGGTTGGGAAATTATCCCACTCTTTCGGTTTGCTGAACGGGTCGTTTGCGCGCTGACAGCATCACAATGGCGGAATTCCGGCATTTTTCGCGTTTGGCACGGCTGATGCAAAGTGTCTGGCATCCCGGGACGGTCCCGGAAAAACGTCAGACATACACCATAGGAGACTTCACATGTTTGCCATCGAAACCACAAATCGCCTGTTCGCCGCCGCCTTTTCGGTCGCCCTTTCGGCTGCCGCTTTCGCCTACGCGATCATCCCGGCCAGCCCGACGCTGATCGCCTGAGCCGCTTTCCCGCCAACGTCACAATCAAGGAACACGCGCCATGCCCGGCTCCGATGCCTCCACCCGCTTCGTTTCGGCTGCTTTTGCTGTCATCCTGACCCTCACCAGCTTCGCCTATGCGATCCTTCCTGCCACCCCGGGCATCATCGCCTGACCGCCAACCACTTCGCGAAGGGACCATATCGTCATGAACAACATCACCGGCCATTCCGGCAGCAAACCGCCCCGCGCAGGCTTCCGGCTCGACAAGGCGCGGGGCAAGGTCTTTGGCGTGTGCGCCGGGATCGGCGATTATTTCGGGATCGACACGATGCTGGTCCGCATCGGCTTCGTCGCAGCGACCCTGATCGGCTTCGGCAGTCCGGTGCTGATCTACCTCGCGATCGCGCTTATCGCGGATTGATTTTGTCGGCAACGAATTGTACTAGAGTCTAAACTTCCGAGTTTAATGACGATTATCTACTGCTGACGGTTTTGTAAATATGGACCAAACCATATAAAGCATGCCTGCAATTACAGAAGCAAGCAAAAAAACATAAATCAATTCTGGAAGATTTATTTCATTTTTGAAGATAAAATACAAAAGATATGTCGGACAAAAAAATGCGCACAGACCTTGGCACACTCCCAGTGAGTAATTTTCTTTCGTGAAAAACTCGAATCCGGAAAATCCAGCCAATGAAATAAATACAATTACTGCCGCCATATCCTCCGAAGTACCGAGTGCCATGAGTCCCCGGCCAATCAGAGAAAAAGCCGTTCCTACAATAAAAATGATTGTAAGCTTCTTCTGAATTGCCGTAAGATCTTCAATAATCATCAAGCTACATCCGTGTTATTGAATCTTTCAGTGACATTCGGAGATTACCGTTGAGTGGCATGACAGATGCTTGGAACGTCGCGGGGACATCACATCGCCGAAATGCCGCCGTCGAGCTTCAGCTCAGCGCCCGTCATAAATCGGCTTTCATCGCTCGCCAGATAGACCACCGCGTTGGCGATATCGTCGGGTTCGCCCACGAATTTGAGCGGGATCTGCCGCGCCAGCTTTTCGAGCAGCACATCCTTGTCGAGCGCCGCCGCCTTCGCCGTCCCGTCAAGGATCGGGGTATCAACGAAGGTCGGGTGCACCGAATTGCAGCGGATATTCATGCCCTTCTTCGCGCAGTGCAGCGCGATCGATTTCGACAGCATCCACACCGCCGCCTTGGAGGCATTGTAGGCAGGCATGGTATCGCTGGCGATCAGCCCGGCGATCGACGAAATGTTGATGATCGACCCCGGCGCGTGCTCGCGCATCAGGGGCAGCGCCTTCTGGCACCCGTGGAAGATCGAATTGACGTTGATGTCGAAGCACCGCTGCCAGTCGCCGAAGGAACACGCCTCGATATTCCCCGGGACGCCGATCCCGGCGTTGTTGACGAGAACGCTTAATCCGCCGAGCTGTTCGCGCGCCGCATCCACTACGGCTTCCCACTGTGCAGGGTCGGTGACGTCATGCGCGATCCCGAAGGCTGTGCCACCGCCCAGCGCGGCATTGATGATCGCTGCGGTTTCCTCCGCGCCCGCGCCATTGATGTCGGTCGCCAGCACCCGCGCGCCTTCCTGCGCCAGACGAACGCAATGCGCGCGCCCCAAGCCCTGCGCGGCCCCCGTGACCAGTGCGAGCTTGCCCGCGACCCTTCCTGCCATGTGTCAGTCCTCTCCCAGATATCCGGGCGTCAAAAGCATCGCGATGCGCACATCGACCGCGTGCCCGGCCCGCCGCCATTCGGCCACGAAGCGCGAAAGATCGCGCAAGGCAACCCGGTGGACGAGGATATTCTCCCCATCCGTGCCGCCGCCTTGTCCGACCCGTTCCAGCTCGGTCGCCTTCAACAGCGTAAAGCACTCCGATACCATGCCGGGCGAGGAGTAGAACTCGCCCAGCACGTCCAGCCGCGCGGCGCGGTAGCCGGTTTCCTCTTCCAGCTCGCGCGCGGCTGCATCGACCGCCGCTTCGCCTTCGCCGCCCGCATCATCGCCGACAAGCCCGGCCGGGATTTCGAGGCTGAATCGGCCGAGCGGAACGCGATACTGGCTGACGAGAATGACGTGCCGGGTGCCGTCAGGGTCATCATCCAGCGCGATGATCGCGGCGGCGCGGATGCCGCGGGCACGGCCGACATATTCCCAGCGCCCCCGCGTCTTGGCGGTGATGAAGCGGCCCTCCCACATGATCTGCTCGGGCAGATCGGCGTCGCGGTCTTTTTGCAAGTGAGGCTCCGTCGGAAGGCAGGATCGCCCTTCGACAGGCTCTGCGCGGATGGGTCAAGGCCTAAACCTCGATCAGCCGGTCGGGCAGTTCGTTGACGTCATCGGCCCCGCGCGGGAAATGTTCGGCAAGGACGAAGCCGACGTCGCGGATCCCTGCCGCCAGCCCCTCGGCAACCGCGCCCTTGCGGATATGGACGAGCATGTCGCCCATCGCCTCGCCCCATACCTCGGCCGGGACTTTGGCGGCGATGCTTTCATCCGCGACGATCTCGGCCCGGTGCTCGCGCATTGACAGGTAGATCAGCACGCCGGTGCGCCCGGTGGTGCGGCGCTCGGCCCCGACCTTGAACTGGCGCACCGCCTGATTGTGGACACGGATCGTCTTGGTGGGGCCGGGGATCAGAGCAAACTTGAGCGGCACCCACTGCTGCACGAGCAACACCGCGAGGAATTTCAGCAGGCCGAGCGCGATCACCATGCTGGCAAGCTCGCCAGTGGTCCATTCATGCCCCCAGCCGCCGAAGGCTGCGTCCCAGGCGTTCAGGAACGGCGCGGGCAAGGCGGCGAACACGCTCATCGCGGTGAAGGCCGCGCCCGCCGCCCACAGCAGGGCGACATCGGTGTAGCCGTCCGAGCTGTCGGCCAGCACGGTCACGATCTCGCCAGCGGTGGCGCTTTCTGCCGCGGTGACCGCCTCGCTCACCAGCGCGCGCCCGGCATTGTCGAGATAGGCCATGTTCTACCAGCTCCCCGAAGCGCCGCCGCCGCCGGAGCTGCCGCCGCCGAACCCGCCAAACCCGCCGCCGCCGCCGAAGCCGCCGCCGCCCCAGCCACCACCGTCATTGTCGCCGCCCGACAGCATGCCGCGAGCGATCGCGCTGCCGACTTCCCAGAGGATGATATCGCGCGCCGTATCGCCAAGATCCCGGCCGCGGCTGCCCCATGGGCCGGCCCCGCTGGCACGATAGCGCCGCCGCCTGCGGCGGCCCGCCAGCATCGGCAGGATGATGAAAAAGAACAGAAAGGCAATCCAGATCAGGACGCCAAAGGGAAAGCCCCCGTCGCTGCGGCTGTTCTGCGCCGCGGCGGCCTTGGTGGCCTCTTCTATGGCGATCGCGTCTTCAGGGCTTTTGGCGAGGTGTGCGAGGATCGCCGCCACGCCATCGGTTACACCGGCGTCGAAATTGCCCTCCTTGAAGCGCGGCGCGATCACATCGTTGATGACGCGCCCAGCCATGATCCCGCCGAACCAGCCGTGGAGGCCATAGCCGACCTCGATCCGCATCTTGCGTTCATTCGGCGCGATCAGCAGCAGCAGGCCCGCATCGCGCTGCGCGCCCCCGATGCCCCACTTGTCGGTGTAGAGCGTGGTCGCATAGCTCTCGATGCTCGCCCCCCCAAGGCTCGGCACAGTGGCGACGATGATCGCGCGGCCGGTTTGGGCGTTGTAGGCGCGCAGTTGCTGGTCGAGTTGCGCCTCGGTGGCAGCCGAAAGGATGTTCGCCCCGTCATAGACCGGCCCGGCGGGGCGCGGGGGATAGTCCTGCGCCTGCGCCTGCGCCGCGGCAAACAGCCCGGCCAGCAGCCACAGCGCGCGGCGCAGGATTGCGAGCGCGCGGGTCACCTCAGTTGGCCGCCGGGGTCGCCCCACCCGTGATCTGGCTCATGTCGACCTTGGGGTTGGCCTTGGCCGCCGCGTCCGCCTCGAAATATTGGAGCGCCTCGGCCCCGTGGACCACGTTCGCCCCGATGCTGGACGGGAAGGTGCGGATCTCGGTGTTGTAGTCGCGCGCGAGGTCGTTGTAGCGCACCCGCTCGGTGTTGATCTGGTTGTTGGCCTCGTCAATTGCCACCATCAGATCGCCGAAACGCGGCTGGCTGGCGAGCTGGGGATAGTTCTCCACCACCGTGCGCAGCTGGCCCAGCGCCTGAGTCAGCTGGTTCTGTGCATCGTTGAATTTCTTGAACTCTTCGGGGTTCGACAGGTCATCGGTGGTGATGTTGATCGAGGTCGCCCGTGCGCGGGCATCAATCACGCCTTGCAAAATATCCTTCTCGCTGATTGCGGCGGCCTGCACCACGGCGACCAGATTGGGGATCTTGTCGGAGCGGTTCTGGAGCGCGCTTTCGACGTTGCCCCACTGGGCCTTGGCGGCTTCTTCCTTGGTGGGCACCGAGTTGATCCCGCAGGCGGCGAGGCTGAGCGCGGCAAGGGCGGCAAAGGCGCCGCGCAGCAAGGTGGCGAGTGGCATGTGGCAATCCCTCCGTTCGGCACGGATGCACAAGGGGCACCCGGCGGCAAGCTGTCTGTATTGTGCATATAGCACACCGCCTTGCCGCTTCAAGCGCCCGTCGCATCGTGGATGGCGCTGGCGGCGGGCTTGGCAGGATCGTGGCCGAGTGCCAGAAGACGGCCATCCAGCGGACCAGAAGGGGATCATCATGCTGTCGGAATTCAGGGCTTTCATCGCCAAGGGCAATGTCATCGACCTTGCGGTGGGGGTGATCATCGGCGCGGCCTTCGGAGCGATCGTTAAATCGCTGACGGACGAGATCATCATGCCCATCGTTGGTGCATTGGTCGGCAATATCGACTTTTCCGATCGCTACCTCGTGCTGTCCGGCGAAGTCGCGCCGGGCACGCCGCTGGCCGCCGCGCGCGAGGCGGGGGCGAACGTGCTGGGGCTTGGCGCTTTTGTGTCAGTGGTGATCAACTTTCTGATCCTGGCCTTCATCATCTTTCTGATGGTGCGATACGTCAGCAAGGTGACCGCTCAGTTCGCCAAGCATGAAGAGGCTGCTGCGCCTGCCGGGCCGACCGAGGTGGATCTGCTGATCGAAATCCGCGATGCGCTGAAGAAGTAAGCCCTCGCGCTCACTTCACATTCACGTTTGCTGCGCTATATCGGCGATGTCGGGCGACCGACTATGGCGATAAATTGCTGCGTGCAATAGATGCAACGGACCCGGGGGCAGTACCCGGCGGCTCCACCAGAAACGGCGAAATCTCGCTGTTCCTGATGGGGCCGAACCAGGATCGACGTGTGTTGAAAAGCGTAGTTTTTGCCCGGGCTGAGTAACCCGCATAAGGCTCAAAACCCATAAGTGCCAACGACAACGAAGCACTTGCTCTCGCTGCGTAATGTGACGGCCTAACGGCCTGAATCTACAAAGCTCAGAGCACGGTTCGGACCGAACCGGGTAACAGAATCGGAAACCGGGCGTCCGGGGGTACGTAGCAACAGAAACCCCCACCTTCCCGCAAATCGCATCTGGCCTGGTTAAACCTCCGAACGCTCCGCCTTGAGCGCAGCCAGTTCCTGTTCGGCTTTCAGGCAGTCGAGAATTTTGGCGCCGCCCAGAAACACCGCGCCGGTGGTGGCCAAAAACAGCAGCTGGCCGCCGACGCCCGGATATTGCTCGATATAAGCCATCCCCCGCGCTGTGGCGCCGAGTGCCAGCGCATAGATGATCAGAAACGCCTCAAAGCGGTTCTTGATCACGAACAGCCTTCCCAGCTTGCGCAGCATCGCGACTCCCGATCTTCGTGCGACCCGGCTGCGGCTGAGTCGCTTAGCTATTTCGTAACCTTAGCCGCGCGGCGGGGACGCGCCAAATGCGTTAACCAAGCTGTGCCAGATCGAGCGCATGGAGCAAGGCGAGCCGTGCTGCGATCACGCTGGTTGCGAGGCTGGCTGAGGTCAGATCGGCGGTGTCAATCTGCTCGGGCCAGTGCGCGGCAATCACCTTCTCCAGAAGGTCGGCCTTGGCCTCGTCCAGCAGGAACCGCGGGTCGACCGTGGCAGGATCGCACACTACCCGCAGCCGCAGGCAGGCCGGGCCGCCGCCGTTGGCCATCGACTGGCGCACGTCGACGGGGATGACCTGCCGGATCGGGCCATTTGCGGCCAGCATCCGGGTGCACCAACCCCACACGCTCGGGCTTTCGCGGCATTCCTCGGGCACGATCAGCGCCATTGTGCCATCGGGCAGGGTGAGGAGCTGGGCATTGAACAGGTAGGTGCGGATCGCCTCTTCAAGGGTGACGGCGGACGAGGGCACCTCCACCACTTCCAGCGCCGGGAAAGCGGCGCGGATCGCGTCATGGGCGCCCTGCTGGTCGGCAAAGGCCCTGTCGTGGGTGAACAGCACCCGGCCATTTGCCACCGCGACCACGTCATTGTGGAAGGCCCCCGCAGCGATTGCATCGGGGTTCTGTTCGATGAAGACCGTGCGCTCGGGCGACAGGCCGTGGCGCCGGGCGATGATACGGCTCGCCTGTTCGTGCTGGCGTGCGGGAAAGCGGCCACCTGTCTTGCCATAGACGAACACCTCTACGCCCCGGGCATCGTGGCTTTCGCACAGTCGCATGTGATTGGCTGCGCCTTCATCGCCGAAGGTGGGCGGCACCGCATCATGCACCGCAAAGTGGCGCGTATCGCCGAAAGCAATGGCGAGCTGGCGCTTGGTATCGGGCCATTCCTGCGCGCGGTGGAGCATCGTCACGAGGTTCGCAGGGGTCAGATGACAGCGCCCGTCGGCGGTATCGGGGGCGGGGGAGACAGTGGCGGCGTTCGCGGTCCACATGCTTGACGCTGACCATGCAGCGGCGCGCAGCTGCGGCGGGGTGGTATCGTCAAGCGCCAACGCATCCAGCAGCGCGGTATTGGGGCGGGGCAGCGGCAGCAGGAACCCCTGCACGCCGAGTCGCGCCAGATTGCCGCGCATCTTCGTGACCCCCTGCAACGCCGCCGCGCGCGGATAGGAGGGATCGCCGCCATGCGCGGCGCTCGCGATATTGCCGAGGCTGAGGCCGGCGTAATTGTGGCTGGGGCCGACGATCCCGTCGAAATTGATTTCAGTGAGCATAGTCAAAATGCTTTCATCTCGTCATTGCGAGCGACCAAAGGTCGCGCGGCAATCCATGGTCGAACTGTGCGGCAAGCGGGCGGGCCATGGATCGCCGCGTCGCTGCGCTCCTCGCGATGACGAGGGAACCAACTTTACCGCCCCACGCTCCACACTGTGTCGCCCTTGCACACGTCGAGCAGATCGGCGCTGGCGCTGTCGATGGCGATGCCGCCTGCGCCGTCCAGCACCCGCGCGCCGAAACAGGCGCGGAAGGTGCCAAGCCGCCCCGTGGCGAGGATCGCGCGCTCGCCCTCGTCCACCTCGATGCCGGTCACCGTGCATTCACAGGCGCTCTTGACGCTGGTGACATTGTCGGTGCGCGCCACCATCGTCGGCCCGCCATCGAAAATGTCGACATAGCCTTCGGCGCGGAAGCCTTCGTCCTCCAGCATCCGCATCGCCGCGCGGCCGGTGGGGTGGGGGACGCCGATGACGCTCCTCGCATCCTCGCTTAGCATAGCGATATAAACAGGGTGCTTGGGCATCAGATCGGCGATGAACTGGTTGCCGTTGATCGCGTTGAAATAGTCCGCGTCCTGAAAGCTCATCCCGAAGAACCGCCCTGCGACCCCGTCCCAGAACGGCGATCCGCCGCGTTCGTCGATGATGCCGCGCAGCTCTGCCAGAATGCGCTCGGCAAACCGCTTGCGATGCATCGCCACGAACATGTAGCGCGACCGGGCAAGCAACAGGCCGAGGCCGCCTGCGCGTTCATTGGGGTGGAGGAACAGCCCGCCGACCTCGCTCGACCCTTCCAGATCGGTGACGAGGCTGAGCAATTCGGCGCGCACCGTGCGGTCCAATTCCTGCGAATACTGGGTGAGGGTGTTGAGGCGGTAGGAATAGAACGGCCAGCGTTGCCCCACCTTGCTCATCAGCTGGCAGGTGCCGCGCACCGCCCCGGTGCGAGCGTTCTCCAGCACCAGCACGAACAGCTCATCGGCGAGCGTTTCGTCATCCTTGGCAAAGGCCGCCTCCGCGCGTTCGAGCTTGGTGCGCAGCGCCGTGCGGTCGGGCGGCAGGTTGGTGAAACCCCCGCCGGTCAGCTTGGCCATTTCGTAAAGCGCCTCAAGATCGGTCGCACGCGCGGCACGCAGGCGGAAACTCATGCGACAATCCCCTCGCTCAGCGCCCCTTGCGCCAGTCTTTCTATCACCCGGGCAGACAATTGCGCACGTTCGGCAAGGCTGGGGACGATCAGGTATTCGTCCGGCGAATGAATCGCCCCGCCGCGCACCCCCATGGTGTCGACCACGGGCACACCGCAGGCCGCGATGTTGTTGCCATCGCACACGCCGCCGGTCGATTGCCAGCGGATCGTCTGCCCCAGCTCCGCACCACATTCACGCACCAGATCGAACAGTCTTTGCGCCTTGGCGTCCACCTTTTTGGGCGGGCGGGTGACGCCGCCGTGGCGGTGGGTGGCAACCTCATGCGCGGCCTGAATGTCGATCAGCAGGTGGCTGAGTGCATGGTCGAACGCGGCCCCGGCCTCAACCGTTCTGGGGCGGATGTTGAACCGCAGCACGGCATGATCGGGCACCACATTATTGGCCGCGCCGCCTTCCAGCTTGGCAGGGTTGATGGTGAGCTCAGAGGTTTCGAGCGCCTTCAGGCGAAGGATCAGATCCGCTGCGGCGACGACCGCGTTGCGCCCTTCATGCGGATTGCGCCCGGCATGCGCGGACTTGCCGGTGATGGTGATTGAATAGTTCCCGGTCCCCCCGCGCTCATGCGCCAGCGTGCCGTCGGGCAGGGCGGCAGGCTCGTAAGTCAAAGCGGCGAGCTTGCCCGCGGCCAGCTCTGCGATCAGCGCGGCGCTGGCGAGTGATCCGGTCTCCTCATCGGAATTGATCAGGATGTCATAGCCGAGGCTGGATGCGCTGGCGGTTTGCTCGAAGGCCATCAGCGCGTGCAGCATCACCGCGATCCCGCCTTTCATGTCGGCGACGCCCGGACCGTTCAGCGTCTCCCCGTCCAGCCAGGTCAGGCGTTGGAACGCGTGATCGGCCGGAAACACCGTGTCCATGTGGCCGGTAAGGATGATGCGCCGATTGGCTTGCGGGCGCACGCGGACCACCAGATGCCGTCCGTGGGGCTTTTCAAAGATGCTGCCATCGGCGGCGATGGCGGTAACCGGGGCGGGATCGACCAATTCCACCGCGCCCGGAAGCACGGCAAAGGCCTCCGCCAGCACCGCCGCCTGCTCGGCCAGCCCGGCAAGATTGGCGGTGCCTGTGTTGATCGTGCACCAAGCGCGCACCTGTTCCAGCATCGCCCCGCTGTCGATCGGGTGAATGTTTGCGTGCCGTCTCATCCCGGCCTCCTCTAGCCGCACAATCGCGCCAGTCCAAGCCGTTGCAATCGCCGCGGCGCTACGCCATAGCGCGCGCCTGAAACGGTAGTGTCCTCTCCTCCCCAGGGTTGTCCGATTTGATAACGCCCACGAGGACTCTCGCATGACTGACATGATCACCCGCGCCGGCATCGCCATCGATTCCCGGCTGGCTGCCTTTCTTGATGCCGAGGTGCTGGCGCCGCTGGGCCGTGATCCTGCGGCGTTCTGGCAGGGTTTCGCCGCGCTGCTGGCCGAGTTCGCGCCGAGGAACCGCGCGCTTCTGGAAAAGCGCGAGGCGCTTCAGGCACGGATCGACGCATGGCACACCGAACGCGCCGGAAAGCCGCATGATGCCGCCGCCTACAAGGCGTTCCTGACCGAGATCGGCTACCTCGTTCCTGAGCCCGGTGACTTCCAGATCGGCACGCAGAACGTCGACCCCGAGATCGCGACGATGGCTGGCCCGCAGCTGGTCGTGCCGATCCTCAACGCTCGGTTCCTCCTCAACGCCGCCAATGCGCGCTGGGGGAGCCTTTATGATGCGTTTTACGGCACCGATGCGCTCGATGCGCCCGCAGCGCAGCCCGGCGGCTATGACGAGGAACGCGGGGCGGCGGTGATCGCGCAGGGTCGCGAATTTCTGGATCAGGCCGTGCCTTTGGCAGAGGGCAGCTGGGCTGATCTCGACCATGAGCTGCTCTACACCCTGAAGGACGAGAGCCAGATCGTCGGGCACACCGATCGCGGCCCGCTGTTTCGCGACAATGGCCTTCACATCGAGGTCGTGATCGATCGTGAGCATCCGGTGGGCCGGACCGACAAGGCTGGCATTGCCGACATTATCGTCGAGGCGGCACTCACCACCATCGCCGATTGCGAGGACTCCGTCGCGGCGGTCGATGCCGAGGACAAGCTGCTCGCCTACACCAACTGGCTCGGCATCATCCGCGGCGATTTGTCGGAGAGCTTCGCAAAGGGCGGCAAAACGCTGACCCGCACGCTGGCGGGCGACAAGAGCTACACCGCTACGGACGGCACCGCGCAGACCCTCAAGGGCCGCAGCCTGATGTTCGTGCGCAATGTCGGCCACCTGATGACCAACCCCGCGATCCGCCTGCCCGACCCCGGCTCGGAGGCCGGGGCAGGCGGCTCCGAAATCCCCGAAGGCATCATGGACGCGGTATTCACTTCGGCCATCAGCACGCTCGATGTCGAAGGCCACGTGAAGTTCGGCAACTCGCGCTGCGGCTCGATCTACATCGTGAAGCCCAAGATGCACGGGCCGGAAGAGTGCGCCTTCACCAACGACCTGTTCGACGCGGTGGAAGACCTGCTCGGCCTGCCCCGCCACACCATCAAGGTCGGCGTGATGGACGAGGAGCGCCGCACCAGCGCCAACCTTGCCGCGTGCATCCATGCCGTGCGTGACCGGATCGTGTTCATCAACACCGGCTTCCTCGATCGCACCGGCGACGAAATCCACACCTCGATGCGCGCCGGGCCGATGCTGCGCAAGGGGGCGATGAAGGGTAGCGAATGGCTCAAGGCCTATGAGGCGCGCAATGTTGCCATCGGCCTCAAGCACGGTCTTTCGGGCAAGGCGCAGATCGGCAAGGGCATGTGGGCCGCGCCTGACCTCATGGGCCAGATGATGGCGGAGAAGATCGGGCACCTGAAGGCGGGCGCGAATACCGCTTGGGTGCCGTCGCCCACTGCCGCAACGCTCCATGCGCTGCACTATCACCAGCTCAACGTGTTCGAGGTGCAGAAGAGCCTGCCCGAACCGGCGGGCCTCGATGCGCTGCTGGCGATCCCCCTGGCCGAGGGCACCAACTGGTCAGCCGAGGAAATCCGCGAGGAGCTCGACAATAACTGTCAGGGATTGCTGGGTTATGTCGTGCGCTGGATCGATCAGGGCGTGGGCTGTTCCAAGGTGCCCGACATCAATGACGTCGGCCTGATGGAAGACCGCGCGACGCTGCGCATCTCCTCGCAGCATATCGCCAACTGGCTGCTGCACGGGGTTATCACCGAGGAACAGGTGATAGACAGCCTGCGCCGCATGGCCGCCAAGGTGGACGCGCAGAACGCGGGTGATCCGCTCTATATTCCGCTCACCGGCAACGAGGGCGACGCGGCGTTTAGCGCGGCAAAGGATCTGATCTTCAAGGGGGTGGAGCAGCCCAGCGGATATACGGAGCCACTGCTCCACGCCTGGCGCTTGCGAAAGAAGGCTATTTAAGACAGTGCTTTAGCAAGCGCCACGAACTCCGTCACGCTGACCGTCTCGGCGCGCCGGGTCTCATCGATTCCCAGCGCCGCCAACGCCTCCAGCGCACCCGGCACGCCCTTGAGGCTCTGGCGCAGCATTTTGCGGCGTTGGCCGAAGGCGGCTTCGGTGAGGCGTTCGAGAGTGCGCGCTGACACGCCTTCAGGCATGGCGGCGGGGGTGACGTGGACGATCGCGCTCATCACCTTGGGCGGCGGGGTGAAGGCGCTGCGGTGGACCTTCATGGCGAGGCGGGCGGTCGCGCGCCACTGGGCCAGCACGGCGAGGCGGCCATAGGCGTCCTCCCCCGCAGAAGCGACAATCCGCATCGCCACTTCGCGCTGAAACATCAGAGTGAGCGATTGCCACAGCGGCGGCCAGTCCTGCCCCCCCAGCCAGCGCACAAACAATGCGGTGCCGACGTTGTAAGGCAGGTTCGAAAGGATGTGGAACGGCTCGGGTGTGCCGTCTTTAGCCATCAACGCATTGTGATCCAGCTTGAGCGCATCGCCTTCGATTACAGTCAGTTGGCCGGGAAAGCTCTCACCCAATTCGGCGAGCGCGGGCAGGCAGCGGCGATCCATCTCGATGGCCGTTACCTGCGCGCCCGCGCGCAGCAATGCGCGGGTCAGCCCGCCGGGGCCGGGGCCGACTTCAAGCACCTTCGTCCCTGCGAGATCGCCCGGGAGCGAGGCGATCCGATCAAGTAGCTGTTCGTCAAGCAGAAAATTCTGTCCCAGCGCCTTGGACGCGGCGAGGCCGTGGCGGGCGATGACCTCGCGGATCGGAGGGAGATCAGGCACCGGAGGCCGCCCGCGCCTCGGCCATCGCGGCCGCCATGCGGATCGCGGCGGCCATCGCGCTGGGATCGGCGATGCCCTGTCCGGCGATGTCGAAGGCGGTGCCGTGATCGGGCGAGGTGCGAATGATCGGCAGGCCGAGCGTGACGTTGACGCCTTCATCAAAATCCAGAGCTTTCAGAGGGATAAGCGCTTGATCGTGATACATGCACAGCGCCGCGTCATAGCCCGCGCGCGCGCGCGGAGTGAACAGGGCGTCGCCGGGGACGGGGCCGAAGGCGGTAATCCCTTCTGCCTGCAATTGCGCGATGGCGGGGGCGATGATGCGCGTGTCCTCATCGCCGAACTGCCCCCCTTCGCCAGCATGGGGGTTGAGCGCCGCAATCGCAAGTCTGGGTCGCAAAACCCCGAAATCGCGGGATAATCCCGCAGCGACGATGCGCGCCTTGTGGACGATCAGCTCGGCCGACAGCAGCCCCGGCACCGCAGCCAGAGCCACATGGACGGTGAGCGGAACCGTGCGCAGGGAAGGCCCTGCCAGCATCATCACCGCATCATGCCAAGGCCGCCCGCAGGCGTCGGCCAGGAATTCGGTCTGGCCGGGAAAATCCCAGCCAATCGCGGCCAGCGCGCTCTTGGCGATCGGGGCGGTTACCAGCCCTGCCGCCAACCCCGACATCGCGAATTTCGTCCCCAGCTGGAGCGAAGCGAGCGCCAACCGGGCGCCATCGACCGTGCAACGACCCGGCAACGACCTGCCATCGGGCTCGGCAAGAACCGGCAAGCCCGCATCGCTGGCAGACATGGCCTCGGCCGGATCGGCAATCGCCACGATCGGGCAGTCGATTTGCAGGGCCTCAGCCGTGGATCGCAACAATTCCAGCCCGCCGACCACAAACGCGGGCGGCGCGCGATGGTCCTGCCGCAGCCGCGCCCATGCGCCCAGGATCACTTCAGGCCCGATGCCCGCAGGATCGCCGAGCGTGATGGCAAGGGGTGCGGGAAGGGCCTTCAATTGTACTCGATGTAGGCATCGTTGCGCAGATCGCGCAGGAACCGTTGGGCGCGCTTGTTGACGCGCTCCTGCTCAATCTGGTCCATCACCGCTGCGAAAGTCGGTGCGCCCGAATCCTTGGGATCGTCGCGCCCGCACAGCATGAACACCCGCACACCTTCCTGCACGCTGCCGAAGGGCGGGGTGGTCTGCCCGATTTGCAGATTGAGCAAGATCGCGCGCAGCTGTTCGGGGAGGACTTCGGCCTTGATCTGGTCGTTGGTGACAACGTCCGCGCCGATCCGCGCCGCGCCGGCATCCACATCGCTGCAACCGCGCAGCGATTCGACGAAGGCACCGAATTCCGTGACCTTCGCTTCGGCCTGCTGCTGGGTGGCGCCAGCGGGGAAGGTGATCGAAATCTGCTTGAGGTTCAGCAGGGCCTGGCTGGGATCGGCCATCAGCACCTGGCGCTTGTTGATGAGGTAGAGGATCGAAAAGCCGCCGGGAATTTCGATCGGCCCCTGCAACTGCCCGGTCCCCATGGTGCGCACGGCGGCGCCAAGCTGCGGAGGAAGCTGGCCGATCCGAACCCAGCCCAGATCCCCGCCGACCACCGCTGTGGTCGCCTCGGAAAACTGGCGGGCATAGGCGACAAAGCTGCCGCCCTGCTGCAATTGCTGCATGATCGCCTGCGCGTTGGCCTGCACCTGCGCGCGGTTTTCGGTGGTGGCCGACAGGAAGATTTCGCCCAGGCGGTATTCATCCGTGCCCTTGGCCTCGTTCATGCGCGTGAGCACATCGTTGACCTCTTCGGCCGACACGTTGACGAAGGGCATGATGTTACGGCGCAGCAGGTTCTCCCACGCCGTTTCGCCTTCGATCTGGCGCTTGAGCGAGGCGGGCGAGGAGCCGACCGAGAGGAGATATTCGTCCATTTTCTTCGGCTCGCTGCCGAAATTCTGCGCGGCAAGCTGCTGGTAGGTCTGTTCGACCTCCTCGCGGCCGACCGGCATTTCGGCTGCGGTAGCGGCCTGGATCTTCAGCGTTTCGTCGATCAGGTTGCGCAGCACCTGAACGCGCAGGCGCAGCATTTCGTCCGGGCCGATCTCGGTATCGGAGGCCGCCGTCACCAGCGCGACGCGCTGGTCGATATCGGTGCCGGTGATGACATAGCCGTTGACGATCGCGGTTGCGGTGCGGCGGTCAGGATCGGCCTTGCCGAACAGGGTGATGTCGGCAGGCAGGCCGAAAGGATTGTCCGCCGTCGGCACGGCCACGGTCTGCGCCGGGGCGGCCACGGGTGCCAGCGCCAGAGATATCAGCCCGGCCGCAGCAAGCGCGGTTCCGGTTCTGGCAAGAAATGCCTTGGTGGTCAGCTTCACACTCACTCGATCAATCCCGCCTTTGTTGGCAACCATCATGCGCGACCCCTCACGCACCAGCCAGCCGATGCCTCCCACCGGCTGAATACAAGCTGAGCCATGCCCCGATCGCTGCAACGGCTGCTGGGCTGGGCCTTAGCGCCATTTGCGCGCCCTGCCAATTCGCTGCGCGGATAGGTGTGGGTTACCGGAAGCCGAGATTGCGCAAGGCGAAGAACAGCTGGAACGTGTTCCCCCGCACCGCATCGCCCGCGGCGATGAAATCGCGCCGCCAGGTTGCGCCGAATTCGATGCAGTCGTCGGCATAGGCAATCCCCAGCCGGGTGCGGATCGGCTCGAACCCGTCGGGCTGGAAGATCGGGTCGTCCTCGGGATCAGTGAGGTTGAACACGCCCGAGCCGAACACCGACCACTTCGGCCCGATCGCCACGCGCGCGGCGGCGCGCAGTTCTTCGCGGTCGCGCAGATCCTCAACGGTCTGAATGTTGCGATCAAGCTGGAGATAGCCGACCTCAAGGTAGGTCCGCCGCGATCCGATGGTCGCGTCGATCTCGTTCCGGCGCACCGCGAAATTGTCATGATCAAGCCGGAAGCGGTGGGTGAGGCTGACGAGGTTTCTGAAGCGGACTTCCGTGCGGCCGACGAAATCGGTGACGCTTTCGGAAAGGCCGGTGCCTTGGGGGAACAGGCCGGGATCGGGGGTTTGCAGCCGGAACGACTGGCCGACGGTGGAACGCACGCGCCAGCCGGGGCGCTGCAATTCCCAATCGACGCCCCAGGTCAGGCGGCTGCCGTCCTCGACCCGGTCATAACCGGGGAAGCGGTTCAAGGCGAAGAGGTTGGAATCCTCAAGGTCCACCGCGCGCGCATCCTCGTTGGGCACGGCAAGGTTGCGCACTCTGGGGCTGGCGACGAATTGCAGGCGCGGTTTGAACACCTGCGTGCCGCCGAAGGCTTCGCCAACGAAGGGCCATTCGATATCGATCGCCGCCGTGGCGATGCCCCGCGCGGTCCACCCTTCGGTGCCGCGATAGACGGTGGTCGCGGTCGCATCGATATTGTTGGTGTTGTAGACATCGCCGCGCACCAGCGCGGTAAGGGTGACGACCTGCCCCGTCCGGGTAAGGCGTTTCAGATCCCACTGCGCCCCTGCGAAAGCGCGCTGGGTGTCCTGCCCGTCGTTGCGCAGCAGCGCGAGCGAATTGGCCTGGAACATCAAATCGCCGCCCAGCACCTTGTCGGCGACCTTCTGGCGGTAATCAATGGCGGGCAGCGCCAGCGGGATCTGCCCCTGTTCGGCATTGAGCCGCAGCGTCTGCGTCGCCCAGCCAGCGATCGAGAGGTATGATCGCGCGGTGATGCGTTCGAGGTTGACGGTCGAGCGCAGCCGATCATCCCGGCTGAGATCGTAGCGGCGCAGGAAGGTGCGGTCGCTGGCGAGGCGGACCGAGGTGGTAAAGCTCCAGTCGGGGGAGAACTGGAACCGGCCATTGCCTTCGATATAGCCGCGCGGATCGCGCTGCGAGCTTTCCGCGCCGGTGAAATCCGTAAAGCGGTCGCTGGCGGTGGCATAGCCGGTGATCTGATACGCGCCCTTGTCGGTCAGGTGGCGCCACTGGGCGCTGGCCATCGGGGCGACCTTGGAGAAGACATAGGCGCCCAGCGTCAGATCGCGGTTGTCGCCCAGGCGCCAGTAATATTCGCCGTTCAGTTCCAGACCATTGGCCTGCGTAACCCGCGCATCGGGCACAAGAAAGCCGCTTTCCGCCCGCCCGTCGGTGCGGATGGCGAGGCCGGGCAGCGGCAGGATGCGCGCGCCGAACAGTTCCAGCATCGCGCCTTCGAAGCGCACGCGGCTGGCGGACTGTTCGTAGATCACGCGCCGCGCGGTGATGCGCCAGCTCGGGCTTTCAGCGCAGCCTTCTTCATCGACCACCGGGCAGGCGGTATAGGCCGCGTTGGTGAGCACCGCGTTGCCATCCGCGCTGCGCTCAGCCGAAGTGGCCGCGAGCCGCCCCCCGGCGCGCAGGGCAATCAGCAGGTCGCTCATCGCGCCGGTATCGAATTCCTCGGTCAGTTCGACCCGCTCGGTGAAGAGCTGGTTGCCTGCCTCGTCGACCAGCCGGATGTTGCCGGTGGCAATGATCGTGCCCGCCTTGCGGTCCCACGTCACGGCGTCCGCGCGCACCGAGCGGTCTTCGGATCGCAGGATGACATTGCCGCTGGCGGTGACGGTGTCGCTGGCGTCGTCATAGGCCAGCTCGCTCGCTTCGAAATCGATGCGGCGCGGTTGTTCTGCGGTGGTTTCGGCCGGGGGCGGGGCAGAGGCGGGGGCGGGGGCATCCTGCGCGGCGAGCGTCGCAGGTGCGGCCAGCAGCGCCAGTGCCAGCGACGCGCACGAGGCAGCGCCCCGCGCTCGGGAGCGCAGGGTGCGGCGCGTGGTGCCGCGCGTTCCCTCTGGTGACCCTCCCGACATGGCCTTGCCTATTGCACCGCTCGCGCCTAATCGCAATCGCCATTGCGCCCCCGTCCGGCGCGGCTCGTCGCAGGCGTGCGCCGCCATGCCGGTGCTGTCGCGGCGGCGTTTTTCCGCCCCTGTTTTTTCCGGAGTTCCCGATGCAGTTTCTGTTCCCCGTCACGCCGCCTGCCGATGTCCGCCTGCATGCCCGGGTGGTCGATCAGGGCGCGGGGCTGGCGGGGATTGATCCGGCGCTGACCGAAGGCGCGGCCGCATCGCAGTTCACGGGCCGCGCGGGGCAGGTGTTCGAAGGCTTTGCCAGCGTCGATGGTGCGGTGCGGCGGATCGCGCTGGCCGGCGCGGGTGAGGCAGGTTCGGCCGAGCGCACTGCTGATTGCGAGCGGGCCGGCGCGGCGCTGACGGCCAAGTATCTCGTCTCCGGCGAGAGCGCGATGGTGCTCGATCTGGGCCATGCGAGCCTTTCGGCAGAGGGTGCGGCGGCGGTGCTGCTCGGCCTCAGGCTGCGCGGCTGGCGGCACGACATCTACCGCACGCGCCTTCCCGCCGACAAGCGCCCCTCGCTCACGACTGTCCACGTGATCGGTGCGCCCGACGGCACCGCGGCGGCGTGGGAGCGCGCTGCGGCCGTCGCCAAAGGCGTAGAATTCACCCGCAAGCTGGTCACCGAACCGGCCAACATCATCTACCCCGCCAGCTTTGTCGCCGCCTGCAAGGAAGCCTTCGCAGGCACCGGGGCGGAAATCACCGTGCTTGGCGAAGCGGAGATGGATGCGCTCGGCATGGGCGCGCTGGTGGGCGTGGGCAAGGGATCGGAGCGCGAATCCCAGATGCTCGCAATCCGCTGGAACGGCGGGGCGGCGGGCGACAAGCCCACCGTCTTCGTCGGCAAGGGCGTTACCTTCGACACCGGCGGCATCTCGCTGAAGCCCGGCCCCGGGATGGAAGACATGAAGTGGGACATGGGCGGGGCAGGCGCGGTGGCGGGCGCGATGCTGGCGCTGGTGTCGCGCCGCGCGAAAGCCAACGTGATCGGCGTGATGGGCCTCGTCGAGAACATGCCCGACGGCAAGGCGCAGCGCCCCGGCGATGTCGTCACCACGATGAGCGGCCAGACGGTCGAAGTGCTGAACACCGATGCCGAAGGGCGGCTGGTGCTGTGCGATGCGCTGCACTGGGCGCAGGAACAGTATGACCCGGCGCGGATCGTCGACCTCGCCACGCTGACCGGCGCGATGATCATCAGCCTCGGCAATGAATATGGCGGCATGTTCGCCAATGACGACACCCTCGCCGCGCAGCTGACGGCGGCTGGGCAGGCCAGCGGTGACAAGCTGTGGCGGATGCCGCTGGGCGCGAATTACGACAAGCTGATCGATTCCCCCATCGCCGACATCAAGAACATCGGCCCGCGCGAGGCCGGGTCGATCACCGCCGCGCAGTTCCTCGGGCGCTTCATCAGGAACGGCACCCCCTGGGCGCATCTGGACATTGCCGGGATGGTGTGGTCGAACAAGCCCGGCCACACTTGGGACAAGGGCGCCACCGGATATGGCGTGCGCCTGCTCGATCAGTTCGTGAGGGATGTGGCCGAGGGTTGAGGGGGAGTTCCTGCCATCCCCAAGATGCGGAAAAAGAGCGACCTGCCCACCAAAACCTGCCTCGCCTGCGGGCTGCCTTTCACATGGCGCAAGAAGTGGGAGCGCGACTGGGACAATGTGAAATATTGTTCCGATCGCTGCCGCAGAGGGAAGTGAGCGTGACCAAGCTCGATTTCTGGCAGGTCACCGACGATCCGGTCGAGAAAGTGGTCGCTCTGATCGCCAAGCGCGCGTTGGGGCAGGGGGAGCGGGTGCTGGTCGTCTCTGCCGATCCCGAACAGCGCCGCGCCATAACCGCCGCGCTGTGGCAGGCCGGGCCGGAGAGCTTCCTCGCCAATGGCGAAGCCGATGCGGCGGGGGCCGAGCGGCAACCGATCCTGCTCGGCTCCGATCTGGAAGCCGTCAATGGGGCAAGCCACCTGATCCTCGCCGACGGCACGTTCCGCGAGGCCGAAGGGTTTGCGCGCGTGTTCCTGCTGTTCCCGCCCGATGCCGCCCCCGCCGCCCGTGCCGCATGGCGCGCGGCTGACGGGCGCACGGATATCGAGCGGGCCTATTACGCGCAGGAAGATGGCCGCTGGGTCAAGAAGGGCTGAGGGCTTGCCCCGCGCCGCGTGATCGGGGATGGTGCCGACCGCAACCAAGGGGGGAAGCGAAATGCGCAAGACGATTCTGGCGATGTCCGGCCCGGCCGCACTGGCATTGATGCTGACGGCCTGCGGCTCTGAAACCTCCGGGGAATTCACCACCGCCGATGGTGAGAATGCCGAATACACCATCGACAAGGACACCGGCGAAACCGCGATGACGATCGAGGGCAAGGACGGCACGGCCACCTTGCGATCGGGCGCGGATGTGGCGGTTGCCTTGCCTGCGGGCTTCAGCCTTTTTCCCGGCTCCAAGGTCGTGACCAAAACCGTGGTCGATCAGCCCGACGGCAAGGGCACGATGGTCACCTTCGAAGCCGCCGCCCCCGCCGACACGGTGGTTGCGCATTACCGCGATCAGGCCAATGCTGCCGGGTTCGACATCCAGCTTGAGATGAACACCAACGGCACCCGGATGATCGGCGGCGAACGCAAGGGCGACGGCGCTTCGCTGTCGGTCACCGCCACGGGGGGCGAGCCGACCACGGGCCAGATCATCATCGGCACCAAGAAACCGGGCTGAAGCGTCACTTTGCGGACATTTGATCGGGCGGCCTCAGGGGCCCGTGCGCACCCGCTTGCCTTTCGCGGGCGCAGCATCTAGGGGCGCGGCCAATCTCTCCCCAACAACAAAAGACGTTTACAGGAGCTTCCCCATGGCGGTCACCCGCACCTTCTCGATCATCAAGCCCGATGCCACCCGCCGCAACCTGACCGGCGCGGTCACCAAGATGCTGGAAGACGCCGGTCTGCGCGTCGTCGCCTCCAAGCGCATCCACATGACCCGCGAGCAGGCCGAAGGCTTCTACGGCGTGCACCGTGAACGTCCGTTCTTCGGCGAGTTGGTCGAATTCATGATGAGCGAGCCGGTGGTGGTTCAGGTGCTCGAAGGCGAAGACGCCGTCGCCAAGAACCGCGAAGTGATGGGCGCAACCAACCCCGCCGATGCCGCGCCGGGCACGATCCGCAAGGAACTGGCGCTGTCGATTGGCGAGAACACCGTCCACGGTTCGGACAGCGAAGAAAACGCGGCGATTGAAATCGCGTTCTTCTTCAAGGACGAAGAAATCGTCGGCTGATTGCCCGGCGGCGGGGCGGGTCAGGCGTAGCCGACCCAGCCCCGCCAGCTGAACGCCGCATAGAAGGGCGTAACCCCGCTGAAGCCCGCGCGCCGCATCAGGGCCTCGTCATCCGCCGGATCGAGGACCGGCAGGCTTGTGTCGACTGCTGCGCGCGCCATGGCCGCGATCTCGTGATCCGCACCCTTGGCGATGGCAAAGGCTTGATAGCGATCAAGCCACACGTCCCGCTCACCCGGACCTTGCGGAAAGCTCGTATGCACGGCCACGAAGGCGGCGCCCGGCACCAGCCGTCGACGCACCTCTTGCAGGGCGCGCAGCCGGTCGGCGCTGTTCATGAAGTGCAGCGTCAACAGGCAGCATCCGCCCGCATAGGGGCCGGGCGGCGCATCCTCGATCACCCCCTCGATCATCTCGGCGCGCTCTGCCGCTTCGCCCATCAACGCCCGGGCCTGATCCAGCATCGGGCCGGACGGGTCGATTGCGACAAAGCGCCAATCCGGCTGGACGGCAGCGAAGGCCGCCAATTCAAGCCCGCCGCCTGCACCCAGCACCAGGATTGTGCCATCGGACGGGGCCTTCTCGGCCAGCAGGATCGCGGCCATCTGTTGCATGTCGGCAAAGCCCGGCGTGAACCGCGGCGGGCCTTCGGCATAGCGGGCTACTGCGGCGGGATCGCGGAAATGATCGAGAAAAGCGTTCATGCGCGGTGATATAGAGTATCATGGCGCCGTGACCAGAAGGCGCTCATGTCGTTCGTCGATCAACCGGCCTTGGCAAACCTTGCGAGCTGCTGCGCATGGGCGTGGTGATGGCCGGTGTCGCTCGCATCCATCACCTTGCGCATCGCCAGCAGCGCCGCGCCCGACAGCGTCAGGCCAAGATCGGCGTAGCACCGCCCCACCGCGCCTTCCCAGTCGGCGTTCAATTCATCGAAAGTAAGGCGCGCGGTCGGACCCTGCCAGCCATCCAGCGCCGCGCCGACCCGTTCTTCGCGCAGGGAAATCTTGTGCCGCCAGCGGGCCTCGATCTGTGCCAGATCGCAGCTGTCGGACTGGATCGCCATCTGGTTGGCGGCAAGGCTGATCGCGCTTTTCAGCACCGCGTCCCGTTCACGCTGGGTCAGCACCAGCCGCGCGCCGGGAAACAGGGCCAGCAGGGTGGCAAGATCCTCGGCAAAGGCGGGAACTTTCAGCACGCGGGGTTTGGCGGCGATGCCGCGGTGTGCAGCGTCAGTGGCAAGGATACGCGCGAATTCCCGGTAGATCGGCAGGGGATCGCGCGCCTCGCTCCAGGTGGAATAGGCCGGGATGTGCCACTGCGATTCGTAGATCGAATGGTGCAGCGCGGCGGAGAGCCACGCCAGCTCCTCCTCCACGCCGCCGGCCCGCATCGGGTGGATCGACTGCATCCACGGATTGAGCGCGCCCAGCATCGCCAGTTCCAGCGCGGCCTTCACCCGGTTCATGCCGAGCCTCGCTGGCACCGGATGATAGGCATCGCAATAGCGGGTGTGCGAGAAGGCCGGATCGGCGGCGAGCAGCTGGTGGATGCGGGTGGTGCCGCTGCGCATGTGCCCGATCACGATGATCGGCGGGGCTAGGCGGGTGGCAAGAAGGTCGGGCCGCTCATGCCATAGTGCGCCGAAGGCGAGGCGGTTCTTCACCACGCGCGAAAGCTGCCCCCAGGCCATCGCCCGGCCGAGCGGGTTGAGATCGGCCTCCGCCTCCAGTGCGGCGGTGATCCGCGCCAGCCGCTCGCGGAAATCGGCGACGTCTTCGCCCGTGCGGCCACCATGTTCCGCCGCTTTGGCGCGGGCGCCGTAGGGCCTGGCCGCCAGCCGCCAAAGCGCCTCCGCATCGAGATCGGGCGGGGGTAGCCAGCCCTTGGCCCATGCCTTGCCCAGAAAATCATTGGCGCGTTCAGCCAGCGCCCCGCGCGCCAGCAGGTGATCGCGCTGCGGGTGAGCGGCGCGTGCCATCAGAACGCGTCCGCCGCGTCCATCAGCCGGGTCAGCCGCCGGGGCGCGACGCTGCGCCAGCTCCTCTGGAGCCACGCGTCGACATCCGCCCAGTCAAGATCGGGCCGGTCAAGCACGATCCCCACCCATCCGCTCGCCCCGTAAAAGGCGGGTTTGAAATAGGTGTCCGGCTGATCTTCGGTGAGGGCGTGAAGCTCGTCCATCCCGCTGGTCTTGACCAGCAGGGCGATGCGATCGTGCCCGTGGGGGCGGTCGGAGAAATAGGCGAAATACTTGCCCGCCTTGCCTTCGCCGACGCGAAACCCGGCCGATCCGAAGCTCTCCTGCTCGCACGTTTCGGGCAGGGCGAGGGCGCGGGTGCGCAGCTGGGTGAGCAGCCACGCCGGATTGCGCCACCGGCTGACATAGTCGGCCACAGCGCGGGGATAGAGCTGGTGTTCGGCCAGCTTGACCCGCGCGGCGAGGCTTTCGGGCGTGTCGCCCGGCGTGATCGGCACGGCAATCTGCGCCAGCACTTCGCCCGAATCGAGCTCGGGCGTGACAAGGTGGACCGTGGCGCCCGCGTGGCTGTCCCCCGCTGCGATGGCACGGGTATGGGTGCCGGTCCCCTTGTAGAGCGGCAGCAGTGATGGGTGGATGTTGAGCATCCGTCCCGCCCACCGCGCCGCGAACCCGTCCGAAAGGATGCGCATATAGCCTGCGAGCACGATATGATCTGCGTCCGCCGCCAGCACGGCGGCCTCCATCGCGGCGTCATGCGCCTCGCGGGTCAGGCCCTTGTGGGGGAGGGCGAAGGTGGCGATCCCCTCGGCTGCGGCGAGCGCGAGGCCCGGGGCGGCGGGATCGTTGGCGGCGACCAGCACGACCTCGTAGGGGCTCTCCGGCATGCGGCTGGCATAGACCAGCGCGGCCATGTTGGTGCCTGCGCCGGAGATCAGGATGGCGATCCTGGCCCTGTCGGTCATCGCGCGATCCCCTCCTCCCGTTCGTGCTGAGCCTGTCGAAGCACTGCTTTTCTTCATCGCTGCTGGTGTCAAGAGAAGTGCAGCCCTTCGACAAGCTCAGGGCGAACGGAACTAGGCAGAGTGGGTCGCGGTCCAGTCGCTCTTGGCGGACCACGTTTCCACCGAACCGCGCACGGTGCAGCCCTTGTCGCCTGCCGCGATCCGGCCGACCGGGAACACGCTTTCCCCCGCCGCCTCCAGCCTTGCCGTGACCTCGGCCACGTTCGCCTCATCCACCGCCAGCACCATGCCCAAGCCGCAGTTGAAGGTGCGGGCCATTTCTTCGGGCTCGATGTGGCCCTGCGCCTGAAGGAAGGCCATCAGGCGGGGCTGGGGCCACAGGTCGGCATCGACCATGGCATGCGCGCCGTCCGGCAGGATACGCGGGATATTCTCCAAGAGCCCGCCGCCGGTAATATGGGCCAGCGCGTTCACCAGCCCGGCGCGGATCAGCGGCAGCAGGCTTGCGACATAGATGCGGGTCGGCGCGATCAGGGCGTCGATCAGCAATTGCTCCTGATCGAACAGGGCGGGGCGGTTCAGCTTCCAGCCCTTGTCCGCCGCCAGCCTGCGCACCAGCGAATAGCCATTGGAATGCACGCCCGAGGAGGCAAGGCCGAGCAGCACATCGCCGGGGCCAACCTTGTCGCCCGTCAACTGCTCCCCGCGCTCCACCGCGCCGACGCAGAAGCCCGCAAGGTCATAGTCGCCCGGCGCATACATCCCCGGCATCTCCGCCGTCTCGCCGCCGATCAGCGCGCAGCCCGCCTGCTTGCACCCGTCCGCAATCCCGGCGATCACCCGCTCGGCAACCCCGTTCTCCAGCTTGCCGGTGGCGAAATAGTCGAGGAAGAACAGCGGCTCTGCCCCCTGCACGATCAGATCATTGACGCACATGGCGACCAGATCGATCCCGACGGTATCGTGCCGGTCATGCTCGATGGCGAGCTTCAGCTTGGTGCCCACACCGTCATTCGCCGCGACCAGCAGCGGGTCTGTATACCCGGCTGCCTTCGGATCGAAGAAGCCCCCGAACCCGCCCAGCTCACTGGTCGCGCCGGGGCGCGCGGTCGCCTTGGCCAGCGGCGCGATCGCCTTGACCAGCGCGTTGCCCGCCGCGATCGAAACGCCCGCGTCGGCATAGGTGTATCCGGCGGCCGGCGGCGCGCCCTTGTCGTTTGTCCCCGAAGTCATGCACGCCGCTTTAGCTGTTCGCGCTTGGAATTCCACTCGCCATTGGGCAAAGGACGGGCGATTTCCCCCATGAGCACGACGCTTCCCCTCTCCGGCCGCGGTGCCGCCCCCTTGCGACCGATCCAGCGGTGGCTGGGCGGCGCGGTGCTGGCGCTGGCGCTGCTGGGCGCGGGCTATGCGCTGGTGGCGCAGGTTGCCGGTGATCGCGGGATCGCGCCCACCGCCGCCAGCGCCGACATCGAAGTGAAGGGCATCACCGTCGACGTCAGCGGCAAGAGCGCCGAGGACGCCCGCGCCAACGGCTGGCGCGAAGCGCAGCGCAAGGCGTGGGAGAAGATCAAGGGGCCAAAGCTCTCCGACAGCCAGCTTGCGGGCCTCGTCTCGGCTATCGTGATCGAGCGTGAGCGGCTTGGCCCGCGCCGCTATATCGCAACGCTGGGAGTGGTGTTCGACCGGCAGCGGGCGAGCGGCTATCTCGGCGGGGCGCAACAGGCGGCGCGCTCGGCCCCGCTGCTGCTGATCCCGGTGCAGGAGAGCGGCGGCGCCTACGTCACCTTCGAACAGCGCAACCCCTGGCAGCGCGCCTGGGCCGAGTTCAACCCGGGGCAGAGCCGGATCGATTATGTGCGCCTGTCCGGCGCGGGGGGCGATTCGCTGCTGGTCAATTTCGGCCAGGCCGGGCGGCGCAGCCGGGTGTGGTGGCGATCGACCCTCGACCAATACGGGGCGACCGACGTGCTGATGGCCTTCGCCCGGCTCGACCACCAATTCCCCGGCGGGCCGATCGAAGGCACCTTTACCGCCCGCTATGGGCCTGACAGCCGCCTGCTCGAAAGTTTCACGCTCAAGGCCGAAAATCCCGATGGGCTCCCGGCGATGCTGGCCCGGGCGGTGGAGCGGATGGACGGCATTTTTGCAGGCGCGCTTGATGCGGGCAAGCTGCGGCCTGACCCCAGCCTTAGCCTGGGGGCGGGTGGCGAGCTTGATCCGGCGATCCAGCGCCTCGTCGAAATCGGCCGCGCTGCGCAGGCACGCCGTGCGGCCCAAGCGGCGGCGGCCGCTGCGGGCGCGGCGGTGCCGCAGATTGAAGCGCAGCCCGTCACTGGCGCCGAGCCGGGCGAGGCGGCGGTGCGCGCCGTCACCGTGCAATTCGCCACCCCCGATGCCGCCGCCTTCGACGCGGCGCTTGGCGCGGTGCGGGGGACCGGCGGCGTGCGCGGCGTGGGCGTCACCAGCACCGCGATCGGCGGCACATCGGTGATGAGCGTGAGCTTTGCCGGATCGCTCGAAGAGCTTGCCGCCGCGCTGGAAGCACGCGGGTTCACCGTGCGGCGCGGGGCGAACGCGCTCGCCATCAGCCGCTAAAGCGGTGGCCGAGCCGTCGCAGATCGCCCTGCCTTTGGCGGTGGAGGCAGGGCCGCAGCGGATCGTGGTGGGCACTGCCAATGCCGCCGCGATCGAGGCGCTGCAAACGCCTGACCGCTGGCCGTTCCGCGTCGCCGTGCTCACCGGCCCGCCGCGTTCGGGCAAGAGCCTGTTGGCGCGCTGGGCGCAGGGCCTTCATGCGGAGACGCTTGAAGTGATCGACGATGCGCAGGGCATGGACGAAGCGGCGCTGTTTCACCGCTGGAACGCGGTCCAGCAGGGCGGCACGCGGGAAGGCGGGGCGCTGTTGCTGGTGGCGGGTGCCCCTGACGACGGCGGCGGCGGCGGCTGGCGCATTGCGCTGCCCGATCTGGCCTCGCGCATCGGCGGCTCCCTCCATCTGGCGATCGGCGTGCCCGATGATGCCATGGCGCGCGAATTGATCCTCGCCCATGCCGAGCAGCGCGGGCTGACGCTGCCCGAAGGTGCCGCCGATTACCTCGCCGCGCGCACCACCCGCAGCTTTGCCGCGATCGAGGCGCTGGTGGCGGTGATCGACCGGATTTCCCTTGAACGGCAGGCGCCTGCCACCATGTCTGTGTGGCGCGCGGCGCTCGAAGCCCTGCACGGGCCAGAGCAGCAGCGGCTGTTGTAAGGACTGCACGTTGCATTGCACGGGCATTGGTGGGATGATGCGGGGCGATGTTTGAACGGCTGATCGATTATCTGGACTCGGTGCGCGCGCGTGATCCGGCGCCGCGCTCGCGTTGGGAAATCCTGCTCTATCCCGGGGTCTGGGCGCTTGGCTTCCACCGCATCGCGCACTGGCTGTTCGAAGCCCGGCTTTATTTCCTTGCCCGCTTCGTCAACCATTTGTCGCGCCTGCTGACGGCGATAGACATCCACCCGGGCGCGTCGATCGGCAGGAACCTCTTCATCGACCACGGCTTCACCGTGATCGGCGAGACGGCTGAGATCGGCGATAATGTGACGATCTACCAATGCGTTACGCTGGGCGGCACCAACCCCACCAACGGCAAGGGCGGCAAGCGGCACCCGACGCTTGAAGACAATGTCATCATCGGATCGGGCGCGCAGATCATCGGCCCGATTGTCGTGGGGGAACGCGCCCGCGTCGGCGCGAATGCGGTGGTGACCGAGGATGTGCCTGCGGGCGCGACGATGGTCGGCCTCAAGGCCCGCTCAACCCTGGTCCCGGCCGAGGAGTGGCTGCGCGAATTCATCCCCTACGGCACGCCGTGCGACGATCCGCCCTGTGATGACGAGGGCGTCAGGCCGCGCCGCGACTGCGTGGAAAAGCTCGAAGCCGAGATCGCTGCGATGCGTGAAGAGATGGCGGCGATGAAGGCTCTGCTTGCCGAGCGGGATAACATCGCTGCTGCGGCTGCGCCGGTGGAGCCGGTCAAGCTACGCAAGCATGGAACCGGCGATTGACCGGAGCGGGCGGTTGAAGAACCCTGTGCAAGGTGGCGGGCTGCCCGGTCAGGTCGTGCCCTTTCCGCAACTGCGCGGTGCCGATCAGGTCGGCTTCGAACGGGCCGAGCTGATGCGCATCCTCGATCTTTATGGGCGGATGGTCGCAGCCGGGGAATGGCGCGACTACGCGATGGACTTCACCCGCCAGGCCGCCACCTTCGCCGCCTTCCGCCGCGCCGCCGAACGCCCGCAGGCGCGGGTGGAAAAGCGCCCGGCGCTCCGCGGCAAGCAGGGCATGTGGACTTTGTTCGGCGAGCATGGCCAGGTGCTGAAACGCGGCCACGATCTGGCAGGCGTGCTCGCCCCGATGGAGCGGCGCTTGGTGAAGGTGGTGGAGGACTGACGCTCATTCTCCCCTCCCTCAGGGGAGGGGTCGGGGGTGGGTTTACCACGCCCGATCAGAGGTCGGGCCCCCACCCCCCGACCCCCTCCCCGAGGGGAGGGGGAGATAAGGCTTACCCCCGCGTGCTTGACGGCCCCGTCCCCGTCACCTTCTGCATCGCCTTCAGGATGCTACCCGATTGCTCGCTGCCCGATTGCGGGGCGACGAGGTTGGTGAAGGACGAGATTTCGTCCCAATGCGCGGCAAAGCCTTCGACCGTGCGATCCGCTTCCGGCAACCACACGGCATCGTTCATCACCGTCCATGCGGTGTGGAAGCCGCCCGCGCCCGCGCCGACAATGGCGTTGGTCGGCGCGTCTTCGGACACGAGGAACAGCGCGGCAGGCACCACGTTCTCAGGCGCGAACAGCTTGAAGGCTTCCTCGGGAAAGAGGTCTTCGGTCATGCGCGTGCCCGCGACCGGCGACAGGGTGTTGCAGCGCACGTTGTACTTCGCGCCTTCCAGCGCCAGCGTCTTGGTGAGGCCCGCCAGACCCAGCTTGGCCGCGCCATAATTCGCCTGGCCGAAATTGCCGAACAGGCCGGTCGAGGACGCGGTCATCAGGATGCGGCCATAGCCCTGTTCGCGCATCGTCTCCCACGCCGCCTTGGTGGCAAAGGCGCTGCCGATGAGGTGCACCTTGACGACAAAGTCGAAGTCGGCCGGCTCCATCTTGGCGAAGGTCTTGTCGCGCAGCACGCCCGCGTTGTTGATGAGGACGTGGACGCCGCCCCATTTCTGCTTGGCGTCGGCGACCATCTTTTCCATCTGATCATATTCGGTGACCGATCCGCCATTGGCGACCGCCTCGCCGCCCATCGCCTCGATTTCGGCGACGACCTGCGCGGCGGCATCCGATGTGCCGGTGCCATCGCGCGATCCGCCCAGATCGTTGACGACGACCTTGGCGCCGCGCCGGGCGAGTTCCAATGCGTAAGCCTTGCCAAGCCCGCCGCCCGCGCCGGTGACGATGGCGACCTTGTCCTTGAAGCTGATGGTCATGTGTCTCTCCTGCTGTGTGAGAGGGCGTGCTTTACGCCCGCGTAAACCGTTATGCGGGGCGCTGCGTGGCACTTTCGCGCCATGCTTGCAACTGCCGAACTGACAGGAGGCGATGCCGTAGGGTCAGGCGGTGGGGGTGAGCGCGGTGAGCGCCGGGATCAGGCCCTCGAACGAATCGATCACCGCATCCGCGCCCATCTGCGACGGGGGGACGTCGCAATAGCCATAGGCCGCCGCGATCACCGGCACGCCCGCCGCCTTGGCGGCGCGCACATCATAGGTGGAATCGCCCAGAAACACGAAGCGCCCCCCGCCCAGCACCGACCGCGCCGCAAGGATCGGGGCAGGGTGGGGCTTGGCGAGGAACTGGCCGTCCTCGCCCTTGCCCAGCGTATCGCCGCCGATCACGGTTTCGAATGTGTCGATCAGGCCGAGCTGGGTGAGGACCGAGCGGGCGAAGCTCTCGAACTTGTTGGTGACCACCGCCATGCGCAGGCCCTGCGCCGCCAGCTCTGCCAGCACCGCGCGCACGCCGGGATAGGGGACGGTGTGGACCGCGCTGTGCGCCTCGTAAAACCTGAGCATCGCCTTGTAGAGCCGCCGGAATTCCTCCTCTGGCAGGCCCCCTTGCGCTTCGACCGCGCGGGCGAGCATGATCTTGGCCCCGCCGCCGATCAGGTCCTTGCTCGTCTCGACCGGCACCGGCTGAAGCCCGCCCAGCACCAGCGCATGGTTCACCGCTTCGCCAAGATCGCGGAAGGTATCAAGCAAGGTGCCGTCAAGGTCGAAGCCGATGGCATCGAAAGGGATGGTGGTCATGGCGGCGGCGTGCCGCAGGCGACTTCAAACCGCAAGCATTTGCTGGCAGGCGCGGCTTTGCTTACAGGGGCTTTCATGACTGACACGACCATTCAATCCCTGGCGCATCCCTGCGCTGCCATCATCCTTGCCGCGGGCAAGGGTACCCGCATGAAGAGCGAGACGCACAAGGTGCTCCACTCGATTGCCGGGCGGGCGATGCTCGAACACCTGATGGCGAGCGTTGCCGAGCTTGGCGCGGACCGGCTGGCGGTGGTGGTCGGCGCGGGGCGCGCGCAGATCGAGGCGGCGGTGGGGGCGCGCGCGGTGATCTGTCTTCAGGAGCCGCAGCTCGGCACTGGCCATGCCGTCCAGCAGGCCGAGACCGCGCTGGCGGGCTTTTCGGGCGATGTGCTGGTGCTTTATGGCGATGTTCCGTTCGTCCGTGCGGCAACGATGCGCGCGATGCTGGCGCGGCTCCACGCCGATGATGCGCCGGCGGTGGTGGTGCTCGGCTTTGAACCAGAAGATCCGCTCGCCTATGGCCGGGTCATCGCCGAGGGCGACGGGCGCATCCGAAAGATGGTCGAATTCAAGGACGCGGATGCGGCGGAACGCGGTTGCCGCTTGTGCAACTCCGGGTTGCTGGCGGCACGGGCAGAAGACCTGTTCACGTTGCTGGCGCGGGTCGGCAATGACAACGCGCAGGGCGAATACTACCTCCCCGATATCGTCAACATCGCGATTGGCGACGGACGCACCTGCGCCGTGATCGTGGCGGAGAGCGCCGACGAGGTGGCGGGGATCAACTCGCGCGCTGAACTCGCCGCCGCCGAAAGCCGCTGGCAGGCCGCCCGGCGGGAGCAGGCGATGGACGACGGTGCGACCCTGATTGCGCCCGACACGGTGTTCTTCGCTTTCGACACGGTGATCGGCCGCGATGTCATCATCGAGCCCAATGTCTTCTTCGGTCCCGGCGTGCGCGTGGCGGACAACGTGTTGATCCGCGCCAACAGCCATATCGAGGGGGCGAGCCTTGCCAGCGGCGTCAAGGTCGGGCCGTTTGCGCGTTTGCGCCCCGGCACGGTGCTGGAGGAAGGCAGCTTCGTCGGCAACTTCGTCGAGGTGAAGAACGCGGTGCTGGGCGCTGGGGCGAAGGCCAGCCACCTCACCTATCTGGGCGATGCCACCATCGGCGCGGGCGCGAATATCGGGGCGGGCACGATCACCTGCAATTATGACGGCTATTTCAAATACAAGACCGTGATCGGAGAGCGCGCCTTCATCGGCTCGAACTCGGCGCTGGTCGCCCCTGTCACCATCGGCGCGGATGCAATTGTGGCGGCGGGCTCCACCGTCAGCCGCGACGTTGCCCCCGGAGAGCTGCGCATGGTGCGCGCCGAACAGCTGATGAAGCCGGGCTGGGCGGACCGCTTTCACGATGCGATGAAGAAGAAGAAGGCATCGGAGAAGAAGGGGTGAGGGGGGCGTTGGGCCTTGGGGCCTTCGCGTTGCTGGGGGCGTGCACGGGGCAGCCTGTGACGAAGAGCGCGGCTGTCAGCCCGCCTGCAATTGGCTGTTCACCGGGGGAGACGCCGATCTTCTCGTGCCGCTTTGCCGATGCGACACGCGTCGCGGTGTGCGGTACGACGCCGGGCAAGGCCGAATACCGCTTCGGCGGCGATACACCCGAGCAGATTCTGCACGGCGGCGCGCGGGCTGTTGCGATGTATTCGGGCGGCGGTGAAAGCCAGCTGGCCTTTGCCGACGGGTCCACCCGCTACATCGTGTTCAGCCGAATGGTGCGCACCGGTTTCGATGCGGAGGGCAACCGTCCGGCGATCAGCGATGGGGTCGTGGTGGAGCGCGCAGGGGCGTTCCAGTCGATCAGGATTTGCGATGATGCAGACCTCAAGCCGGTCGACGTCGCCGCGGCCGAGGCCCACCTTCCCGCATCCGCGAATGGGGATCTGTTCACCGAAGAAACGATCCGCGCGGACCCGCCCGGCCATGAGTGATGGCCCCGAACCCCTCACCTGCTGGCTGTGCGAGCGTCCTCTGGGCGACATCGTCCAGTGGCATCACCCGGTGCCCAAGGCCAAGAAGGGCAAGGTGAAGGTGCCGATCCACCCGATCTGCCACAAGACGATCCATGCGGGCTTCACCAACAATGAACTGGCGCGCATCGGCGATGATGCAGAGGCGATCCGGGCGAACCCGGCAATTGCCAAATTCGTCGCCTGGATTGCGAACAAGCCTGCCGATTTCGATGCGCCGACACGCTGAGGCTTCGGCCCGGCGTGTGTGCGGGAACATTGCCTTGCGACAAGTGCTGATAACAGGTGACTGCGAAGGAGCCGGGTGATGGCAATATGGAAATGGGTCGTCGGACTGGGCCTGGCCGCTGGCGGTGCGGTGATAGGATATGCGCAATACGAGCGGAACGTGGAACAGGCCAAATACACCGTTCTCGCCAGCGCAGACGATTTCGAATTGCGCGAATATGCGCCGCTGGTGGTGGCCGAGGTGACCCATTTCGGCGATCGCGAGAAGGCGCGCGGGGCCGGGTTCGAGCGGCTGGCGGCCTACATCTTTGCCAAGGATCGCCCTGGTGGAGGTGAAGCCATCGCGATGACGGCTCCTGTGTTGCAGGACGCGGCTGAACCCATCGCCATGACCGCGCCTGTGATGCAGGACAAGGCGGGCGCGGATCGCTGGCGCACGCGGTTTGTGATGCCGGCCCAATACACATTGGCGACCTTGCCCCCGGCACCTGCCGATATCACGCTGACAGAATTGCCCGCGCGGCGTATCGCGGCGGTGCGCTTTGCCGGGTCAGGCGGGGCGGAGCAGATGCGGGAACAGGAGGCGCGGCTGCGTGCCTGGATGGCGGAGGCCGGTTACGCCGCGGCGGGCGAGGCCGAATATGCCTTCTACAACTCGCCCTTCGTGCCGCCGCCGCTGCGCCGCAACGAGGTGCTGATCCCCGTCGCGGCCCAGTGATCGGGGCGTAACTCTCAGGCGTCCTGCATGGGCGCGTGATCGCCGCCCGAAGCGATGTAGTCCGCTTCCCATTGCTCGAACTCGCTGCGGCTCAGCAGATAGCGGGTCCGGGCTTCGTGGAAGCTGATCGCCCGGTCGCGCACCGCGCGCACTACTTCATCCTTGCGCGCCTTGGACCAGTGCACGCGGTGGGTCTTGGGGAGCTGGTTGTAGCTCTTGATCGCGTCGGCGATCGAAATGTCTCTGGGATAGGCCATTGTGCGTTTCCTCGTCTGCGTTCATCGCCCCTGCAAGACCGAGTGTTGACGGGCAGGCCTAACGAGGTGCTGCCGAACAGGGTTAACGCGCGGTTGATGAAACGCGCCGTGCCATGGCTGAGACGAACCGAGCGCAAGTGTCGGGATCGCTTACAAACGCCGAGGGCGGCCCCCCACAGGAGAGCCGCCCCGGAATGGTTACGGGCAGGGGGAATCAGCCTCCGGTCTTCGCCCCCGGTGCGTCCATCAGGCGCTGCATCAGGTAAACGAATTGCAGCGCCTGCAGCTTGGCGCGTTGATCATTGTCGACCCCGCCCGAATGGCCCCCGGTGGTGTCCTCGAAGTAGTAATAGGGCTGGCCGAGCGCCTTCAGCCGCGCCGCGCCCTTGCGCGCGTGGGCGGGATGCGTGCGATCATCGGCGGTCGAGGCCCACAGGAAAGGCGCGGGGTAATCCACGCCGGCTACGATCTTTTGATAGGGCGAATAGGGCTCGATCCAGGCGCGCTGCTCGGGGATGCGCGGATCGCCATATTCGCCAATCCATGAAGCCCCACGTCCGATCAGGTGATAGCGCAGCATGTCGAACAGCGGGATCTGCACGATCGCCGCGCCGAACAGGTCGGGCCGCTGGGTGAAGGCGGTGCCAACCAGCAGACCGCCTTGGCTGCCGCCCTGAATGCCGAGCCGGGCAGGGCTGGTGAAACCGCGCTTCACGAGGTCTTCGGCGACCGCCTGAAAATCGTCCCACGTCCGCTGCTTGTTCTCGCGGATTGCGTTCTGGTGCCAGGCGGGTCCGAACTCGCCCCCGCCGCGCAGGTTGGCGAGCACGAAGGCGCCGCCCTTCTCGACCCACAGCTTGCCGGTGGAGGAGAGGTAATAGGGCAGGCTCGGCACCTGGAAGCCGCCATAGCCGGTCAGCAGCGTTGCGGTGGACCCGTCCAGCGCCATGCCCTTGGGCTTGACGATGAAATAGGGAATCTTCGCGCCATCCCTGCTCGTCGCCTCGTGCTGTTCCACTTCCATGCCCGCGGCATCGAAGCGCGGCGGCGAGGTTTTGATCACGGCCGGCGGCGCGTTGCCATCCGAATAGTAGAGCGTGGTCGGCGCCAGAAAGCCGCTCACCGCATACATGATCTGATCGGTCTCGTCCGCGGATGCGGCGATATCGAGCGTCGCATTGCCCGGCAGGGGCACTGCCTTGCTGACCCACTGGCCGTTCTCGAAGTTGAATTGCAGCACCTTGCCCACGACATTGTCGAGCAGCGCCACGAACAGGGCATTGCCGGTAATCGCGCCGCCCTGCTTGGTCTGGCGCTCACCCGGCGCCCAGACGAGGGTTTTCTTCGCGCCGTTGGGGTTGGCTTTCCATGCCTCCAGATCGACCGCAATCAGGCTGTCGGCAGGGAAGGTCTGGCCGTCCACCGCCCAATCCTCGTCGGTCGAGATCAGCACGTGCCCGTCAACAATGCCGTAGAGCGAGGCCTTTTTCGGCATGTCGAGCGGCAGCCACGCGCCGTCCTTCTCGACATAGTTCAGGCTTTCATGGAAGCTGATGCCGCGATTGGCGGTGCGGGCGTGGATTGTGCCCTCGCTGTCGCGCAGCAGGGCCGCGCCTGCCCAGACGTCGGTGGGCTCGCCGCGGAAGATTTCGGGCGCATCCTCGATCCGCGTGCCGCGCTTCCAGACGCGGCTGGTGAAGGGATACTCGCTTTCGGTCAGCGTCCCCTCGCCGAACCCGCGCCCGACCAGCAGGGTATCGGCGTCGATCCACTGGATGCCGCCCTGGCTCTTGGCGTCGAGCACGAAGCCGCCTTCGACGAACCGCTTCGTGGCGGTGTCGAATTCGCGCATCACGGTGGCATCCTCGCCGCCGTCGCTGAGCGCGATCATGCACTTGTTGAGCGCGGGGGGCAGGCAGGTCGAACCCTTGTAGACCCACTCCTTGCCTTCCGCCTTGGCAAGCGCATCGACATCGAGGATGATCTCCCATTCCGGCTTGTCGGTGCGGTAGCTTTCCAGCGTCGTCCGGCGCAGCAACCCCTTGGGGTTGGCCTTGTCCTGCCAGAAATTGTACAGGCCATCGGGGCGGAAGCTGACGAAGGGGATGCGGTCCTGACTATCGAGGATCGCCAGCGCCTCGGCCTTCAACTGGGCAAAGCGCAGATCGGCCTCGAACGCGGCGAGGGTGCGGGCGTTTTCCTTCGCCACCCAGTCGAGCGCCTCGGGGCTGCGGGCTTCCTCAAGCCAGATGTAGGGATCCTGTTCGGGCCCGGGGACGCCGTCTGCCGGGGTTTGCTGCGCGGTTGCGGCCGCCAGAGTGCCTGGGGTCGAAGCGATGGTCATTGCGATTGCCAGTGCGAAAGTGGAGACAAGTTTCAAACGTCCTCTCCTCGGGGAATATCAAGCCCGTCTTGTGCCGGGCCAGCGACGGAAAGGGAAGGGGATACCAGCGAAAAGGGCGAGCCAATCGGCCCGCCCTCCTGCGTTCGGTCATGTGCGGGGCGATCAGCCCTCGACGTGTTCGGCAAGGACGGTGAGGCCCTTCTCGTTCACTTCGGCAAACCCGCCGCGCACCTGAATCACTTCAGGCGCGGCGTTGGCTGTCGCGAAGACCTGCACCGCGCCATCGCGGATAGTGCTCATGAAGGGCGCATGGCCTTCCAGCACGCCGAATTCGCCCTCGGTGCCGGGGACGACCACCATGTGGACGTCTTCCGACCGGACGAGCTTCGCGGGGGTGACGAGTTCGAAGTGGAGGGGCATTTTCAATTCTCCCCCCTCCCCTTCAGGGGAGGGGCCGGGGGTGGGGAAGTTCGGGATGGGGCTCTGCATTTTGCAGACCCCACCCCAACCCCTCCCCTCAAGGGGAGGGGCTATTGTGCCTTACGCCTCTTCAGCCATCTTCTTGGCCTTGGCGACCACATCATCGATGCCGCCGACCATGTAGAAGGCCTGCTCGGGCAGGTGGTCATATTCGCCGTCGACCACCGCCTTGAAGCTCTTCACGGTGTCTTCGATCTGCACGAATACGCCCGGAATGCCGGTGAAGACTTCGGCCACGTGGAACGGCTGGCTGAGGAACTTCTGGATCTTGCGCGCGCGGGCGACGATCAGCTTGTCCTCTTCCGACAGTTCATCCATCCCGAGAATGGCGATGATGTCCTGCAGGCTCTTGTACTTCTGCAAGGTTTCCTGAACGCGGCGGGCGGTTTCGTAATGCTCGGCGCCGACGACGCGGGGCTCAAGCACGCGCGAGGTGGAGTCGAGCGGGTCAACTGCCGGGTAGATGCCGAGTTCGGAAATCGCACGGTTCAGCGTGGTGGTCGCATCCAAGTGCGCGAAGGAGGCAGCCGGCGCCGGGTCGGTCAAGTCATCCGCGGGCACGTAGATCGCCTGCACCGAGGTGATCGAGCCCTTGGTGGTCGAAGTGATGCGCTCCTGCAGCTTGCCCATGTCGGTCGCCAGCGTCGGCTGGTAGCCCACCGCCGAGGGAATACGGCCGAGCAGCGCCGACACTTCCGAACCGGCCTGCGTGAAGCGGAAGATGTTGTCGACGAAGAACAGCACGTCCTGGCCTTCGACGTCACGGAAATATTCCGCCATGGTCAGGCCCGACAGGGCGACGCGGGCGCGGGCGCCCGGGGGCTCGTTCATCTGGCCGAACACGAGCGCCACCTTGGAGCCCTCGCTGGTCGCATTGCCCTCGGCATCCTTGGCGATCACGCCGGCGTCGAGGAATTCGTGGTAGAGGTCGTTGCCTTCGCGGGTGCGCTCACCCACGCCCGCGAACACCGACACGCCGCCGTGGCCTTTGGCGATGTTGTTGATGAGTTCCTGGATGAGCACGGTCTTGCCGACGCCCGCACCGCCGAACAAGCCGATCTTGCCGCCCTTGGCGTAGGGGGCGAGCAAGTCGATCACCTTGATGCCGGTGACAAGGATCGCGGCTTCGGTCGACTGGTCGATGAACAGCGGAGCTTCGGCGTGGATCGGCGCGGTCATTTCCGCGCCGATGGGGCCGCGCTCGTCGATCGCTTCGCCGACGACGTTCATGATGCGCCCCAGAACCTTCGGGCCGACCGGCACCGAAATCTGCGCGCCGGTGTTGATCACTTCGCTGCCGCGGGTGAGGCCTTCGGTGGCGTCCATCGCGATGGTGCGCACGGTGTTTTCGCCAAGATGCTGGGCGACTTCGAGCACCAGCGTCTTGTCGCCGTTGCGGGTTTCGAGCGCGGTGAGGATCGCGGGCAGTTCACCGGGGAACTGCACGTCGACGACAGCGCCGATGACCTGGCTGATGATGCCGTTGGTGGTCTGGTTGAGAGCGGGGGCGGTGGCCATTTTTCGTTCCTTAGCCTTCAATTAGAGCGCTTCAGCGCCCGCGATAATTTCGATGAGTTCGGTGGTGATCGCCGCCTGACGCTGGCGGTTGTAGATGATCGTGAGCTTGCTGATCAGGTCGCCCGCGTTGCGCGTGGCGTTGTCCATCGCGGTCATCGAGGCGCCCTGTTCGCTCGCCTCGCGTTCCAGCAGCGCGCCGAACAGCTGGGTGCGCACGTAGCGCGGCAGCAGTTCTTCGAGGATTTCCTCCTCGCCCGGTTCATACTGCACCACGGCGTCGGCGGCGACCGCTTCGGTGGGGGCAGGGACGGGGATCAGCTGGTTGATCGTGGGATCCTGCGCCAATGCCGACTTGAAGGTCGGGTAGACGAGGTGCGCGACATCGAACTTGCCGGCTTCAAACATGGCGATCAGCTCGTTCGCGATGGCTTCGGCTTCGTCGAAACCGGGGGTCTTGACCGTGCTGGTATCGAACCCAGCGCCGATCAGCGTCGGGAACTCGCGCTTCAGCGGCGCGCGGCCTTTCTTGCCGACGAGGTAGAATTCCACCGCCTTGCCAGCGGCCTGCAATTCGCGCGCCTTCAGCTTGGCGGCCTTGACGAGGTTCGAGTTCAAACCGCCGCACAGGCCCTTGTCGGTGTTGACCACCACGAGGAGGTGGCGCTGATCCGATCCGGTGCCGCCGAGCAGCTTGGGTGCGCTATCGCCCGCAACCTTGCCCGCAAGGCTCGCCATCACCGCTGCAAGGCGCGTGGCATAGGGCCGCCCGGCCTCAGCCGCAGCCTGAGCCCGGCGCAGCTTGGCCGCAGCGACCATCTTTTTCGCCTTGGTGATCTTCTGGGTCGATTTGACCGAGCCGATCCGGCCCTTGAGTTCCTTGAGACTTGGCATGTTCTAGTCCCCTGATCCGTTCGCCCTGAGCTTGTCGAAGGGCCGTCCTTCACTTCGACATGGCCGGAAAGAAGTACGGTGCTTCGACAAGCTCAGCACGAACGGGTTTGGAGGTTTCTCCTATCTCTTAAGCGAACTGCTTGGCGAAGGCTTCGAGCGCGGCCTTGGTCTTGTCCGCAACCTCGCCTTCGAACTTCTTCGAAGTGCGGATTTCGGTCAGCACCGAGGCGTGCTCGCGGCGCATGTAATCGAGCATCTGGCTCTCATACTCGCCGACGCGGTTAACCGGGATGCTATCGAGATAGCCGTTGGTGCCAGCGTAAATCGACACGGTCTGCTCTTCGAACGGCATCGGGCTGAACTGCTTCTGCTTGAGCAGTTCAGTCAGGCGCGCGCCACGGTTCAGGAGCTTCTGGGTCGAGGCGTCGAGGTCCGAACCAAACTGCGCGAAGGCCGCCATTTCGCGGTACTGCGCCAGATCGAGCTTCATCGAGCCCGAAACCTTCTTCATCGCCTTGGTCTGCGCGGCGCCGCCCACACGCGACACCGACAGGCCGACGTTGATCGCCGGACGGATGCCCTGATAGAACAGGCCGGTTTCCAGGAAGATCTGTCCGTCGGTGATCGAGATCACGTTGGTCGGAATATAGGCCGACACGTCGCCCGCCTGGGTTTCGATGATCGGCAGCGCGGTCAGCGAACCCGAACCATTGTCGCCGTTCATCTTCGCCGCGCGCTCAAGCAAACGGCTGTGGAGGTAGAACACGTCGCCCGGATAGGCTTCACGGCCCGGAGGACGACGCAGCAGCAGCGACATCTGGCGGTAAGCCACGGCCTGCTTGGAAAGGTCGTCATAGACGATCACGGCATGCATACCGTTGTCGCGGAAAAACTCGCCCATCGCGCAGCCGGTATAGGGCGCGAGATACTGGAGCGGGGCGGGCTCCGATGCGGTCGCGGCGACCACGATCGAATATTCCATCGCGCCGTTTTCTTCGAGCTGCTTGACGATCTGGGCCACGGTGCTGCGCTTCTGACCGATGGCGACATAGACGCAGTACAGCTTCTTGCCTTCATCGTCGCCCGCGTTGGCTTCCTTCTGGTTGATGAAGGTGTCGATTGCGACGGCGGTCTTGCCGGTCTGGCGGTCACCGATGATCAGCTCGCGCTGACCGCGGCCCACGGGCACCAGCGCGTCAATCGCCTTGAGGCCGGTCTGCACGGGCTCCGACACGGATTCGCGCGGGATGATGCCCGGCGCTTTCACTTCAACGCGGCTGCGCTGGGTGGTGACGATCGGGCCCTTGCCGTCAATCGGGTTGCCGAGCGCATCGACCACGCGGCCGAGCAGGCCCTTGCCAACCGGCACGTCGACGATGGTGCCAGTGCGCTTGACGACATCGCCTTCCTTGATCTCGTTATCCGAACCGAAGATCACGACGCCGACGTTATCGGCTTCGAGGTTCAAGGCCATGCCCTGCACGCCATTGGCGAATTCCACCATTTCACCGGCCTGCACCTTGTCGAGGCCGTGGATGCGGGCGATGCCGTCACCCACGCTCAGCACGGTGCCGGTTTCGCTCACTTCGGCCTCGGTGCCGAAATTGGCGATCTGGTCCTTGATGACCTTGGAGATTTCTGCGGCGCGGATTTCCATTGTTCAGTCCTTTAAGCCTGCATGGCTTTGGCAAGCGAGTTGAGACGGGTGCGGATCGAGGCATCGATGCGCTGCGATCCGATGGTGACGACAAGTCCGCCAAGCAGGTCGGGATCGACCGCGGCGGTGAGCATGACAGTGCGACCTTCACGCGCGGTCAGCTTGGTTTTGAGGGCGGCGATCTGATCGTCGCTAAGCGGGTGCGCGCTGGTGACCGTGGCGGTCACTTCGCCGCGCTGGGCCGCAGCAATTGCCTTGAACGCCGAAATGATCCCGGGCAGCTTGCCGAGGCGGCGGTTGGCCGCGAGCACGCCGAGGAAGTTGGTGGTGAGCGGCGACAGCTCCAGCTGCCTGGCAACACCTGCCATCGCGGCGCCTTGCGCGGTGCGGGCGAGTTCAGGATTGGTGGTCAATGCCGCCAGATCGCCCGATTCGGCCAGCGCAGCGCCCAGCGTTTCGAGATCCTTCTCGACCGCGGTCACCTTGCCATTTTCGGCAGCCAGATCGAACAGGGCCGAGGCATAGCGTCCAGCCAGGCTAGCCTTGATACCGGCGGAAATATCCACGCGCGTCTCGTCCTCTCGGAAAAACTCGTACAGGGGTCTTGTTAGTGCCTTGGGTGAGGGCGAGCGCAGGGGCTACCCGCAAGGCTGGCGCGCGCCTAGCAAGTCATTTCTATTCCTGCAAGCCGGAGGGGCCGGAATTGTGCGGGTGCGAAGATTGCCGGGGGCATAGTCCGGCGGTCTGAACTCCCACGTTCACCTCGCCGGCACCGCCACGGGACCGGCGCGACCATCTGCGGATCATTTCGCCCCGTCCTTGGCCGCACAGGCATAGACCAGCCGTTCGTTGGGGCGATCCGGCAGGGCGGCAATCAATGCGGACTGCTGCTCCCCCAGGTCACGCGCCGCATTGGTTACACCGCAGGCCGGAGGCGCATAGGCAGCGCGGCGTTCGCGTGCAGCGGCTAGCGCATCCTGCCCCAACAGATAGCGGTCTGTGCGCAAGGTGCGGGTCGCAGGATCGAAGGTGTTGACCGCCACCGCCGCATCGTCCTGCGCGGCGAACACCCTCTGCCATTCGCCGCCTTGCCCGAGGCCATATTGCGTGCGCCCGTTGACGCAGCCATCGGCCGACCAGTCGAAGGCGACATCGTCGGTGCGCGCGGCGGTGACGCGGCTGCGTTCGGGGACGAGGGTGCAGATCAAGGCGCCCTCGGCGGCGGCTGCGTTCTCCTCGCTCGGCCCCGGGCCGCCATCGGCCTTGGCGAGGGCGGCGGCGACCTGATCCTCGATGGCGGCAAGGCCCGGGCGGGTCACCCACAGCAGGACCGCCGCCACCGCCATGATCGCCGCGCCCGCCGCCGCGAAGGCCGCGTGCCTGCGGCGGGTCTCCTCCCGCCGCCAGACCACCGCCGCATAGCCGCTTCCCACCGCCGCGAGCAGCGCGATCAGCGCCAGCGCCATGCGGTTCTCGCGCGCGGCGAGCACATCCATCTGCGCCGTCAGCCGCGCGGTTTCGCGCAATTCGCGCGAGGCTTCGGCGCGTTCGGCAAGGCGGGCGCGCGCTTCGGCCTGTTCGGTTTCGAGGCGCTCGCGTTCCTCGGCATTCAGCTCGTCGATCGAGCGGCAGGGCAGGGCGTTGATGACCGGCTCGACCCCGTTGTTCTTCAGAAACGGCAGCAATTCGCGCAAGGATACCGCGAAATAGAACTCCGCATCCCCGCTCACAGAATCCGCGCTGAAGCTGTTCACCCCGATCACCCGGCCGCACGGATCGAGCAGCGGTCCGCCCGAATTGCCGCGCGCGATGGGTGCGGTGTGGAGGATGGTGTCGAACTGGCGCGAGGGCCGCTCGCCCGACAGGAATCCGCGCGATTTGACCGGCGGCTGGGCGCGGAAGATATCCGCAATATCAAGCCCTTGGGCAAGGTCCACGTTCATCGGATAACCGACCGCCGTAACCTCGCCGAGATTGCCGCTCACCCCGCCCGCCAGCGCCAGCGGGGGCAGGCGCAGGCTGCCGGCGGCGATTTCCAGCAGCGCCAGATCATTGCGCGGGGATATCGCCACCACCCGGGCAAACGCGCCCCCTTCGCCTTCGGAGGGGACGATCCCGATCCGCAAGGTATCGTCCTGCGCCGCTTCGGAGACGACGTGGGCGTTGGTGACAATCCGGGTGGGCGAGACGGCAAAGCCGGTGCCGTGGCTGACGGGGACGGGCTCGCCGCCCTCCTCGCCGATCAGCACCACCCGCACCACGCCGCGCGCGGCGGCATCGACATCGCCGGGATCGGCCGCAGCGGGGAGGGCCGCGAGCAAGGTCAAAAGCAAGGTGAGCGCGCCGAACAGCCGGGTCATGCCCGCGCTTATACCGGCTTTTGCGATGCGCGCGAGATTGAACGCAACTTCATGGGGTGCCGCGCCGCCGCGCCTGTGGCACAATGTTTCACGTGAAACATTTCGAGAACATGACCGATGATGCCCGTTGGCAGGCGATGCTCGCCAAGGACCGGCGGTTCGACGGGGCCTTCGTCACCGGGGTCCATTCGACCGGCATCTACTGCCGCCCCTCCTGCCCTGCGCGGGCGCCGCTCAGGCGCAACGTGCGCTTCTATCGGACTGCGCATGAGGCGGCAACGGCAGGGCTACGACCATGCAAGCGGTGCTCTCCGCACACCCTGAGCGCAGAGGAGGCCTGCGTGCTTGCCGCGATCGCCGCGATCCGGGAGCAAGGGGCGATGACGCTCGATCAGCTGGCGGAGCTGACCGGATATACTGCGACGCATTTTCAACGCTTGTTCAAACGGACCACTGGCCTGTCCCCCGCAGCCTTCGCCAGAGCGTGCGGGGAAGCGCGGGTCAGGGACGCGCTGAGCCGGGGCCTGGCTGTGACCCAAGCCCTTGCGGAAGCGGGCTACCGGGCGTCTGGAGCGTTCTATAACGAGGCGAAGGAGAGGCTGGGCATGACGGCGAGCGACTGGAAGCGGGGCGGCGCGGGCAAGCGCATCCACTGGGCGGTGCTGCCGACTTCGCTGGGGCCGATGCTGGTCGCTGCAACCGACCGGGGGGTGTGCTGCCTCGCCTTCGGTGAGGGCGAGGCGGATTTGCGGGCGCGGTTCCCGAAGGCCGAGCTGGCTCCGGCGGGCGAGCACTTGCGCGCACTGTTCGCGCAAGTGCTGGCAGCGGTCGAGCAGCCGGGGCCGGGCAGCGCCGCCATCCCGCTCGACGTGCACGGCACCGCTTTCCAGCAGCGGGTGTGGGAAGAACTGCGCCGCATCCCCTGCGGCGAAACGCGCAGTTATGGCGCGTTGGCGGCGGCGCTCGGCAATCCCGGCGCGAGCCGTGCGGTGGGCAGCGCCAACGGGGCGAACCATGTTGCGGTGCTGATCCCCTGCCACCGCGTGATCGCGGCGGATGGGACGCTCGGGGGCTATGCCTACGGGCTGGCGATCAAGGCGGAGTTGTTGCGGCGGGAGGGGAGTTGCTGACAGGTTTGGGTGGTCCCTCACGTCGTCATTGCGAGCCGAAGGCGTGGCAATCCATGGCCTGACGGTTCCGCGCGCGGCATGGGTTCGTCCATGGATTGCTTCGTCGCTACGCTCCTCGCAATGACGAACGTCCCCCTCAATCCAGCTTCGGCGGCATCCCCGGTTCGCACTTCGCCATGGCGCGTTGATAGGCCGGGCGCTCGCCGATGCGTTTCAGGTAGGCTTGCAGATTGGGCATCCCCTCGATCCCCATCCCGCTCATCGCGCGGCTGGTGGTCAGCTGGAAGCCCATCATGATGTCGGCGGTGGTCAGCTGCGCGCCGCCGAAATAGGCCGCCTCGCTGAGCCGCTTTTCGACGATGGCCCAGCCTTTCTGCACCCGGTCTGCCACAAAAAACGGCAGCTCGCTCGCGCCCATGAACTGCGCCACCAGCGCCATCATGCCATTGGTCATGAAGGTCGCGTTGGCCCAGTGGTAATAGAACAGGTGATCGGCATAGTCGGGATGATCGGGGGCGGGGACCAGCGGCGTGCCCGGCGCGTATTGCGCCACGATGTAATCCATGATCGCCCCGCTTTCGCCCAGCACGAAATCGCCATCGGTGATGACAGGCGCAATCCCCATCGGGTGCAGAGCCTTGTATTCGTCAGGAGCGAGGCGGTTGTCGGCGCGGCGGTTGTAGAGCTTCAGATCATAGTCCAGCCCCAGCTCCTCGGCCAGCCAGACGATGCGTTCGGATTGCGACAGGCGCAGGTGGTGGATGGTCAGCATGGCTCTCTCCCCGGTCAGTTGCCTTGCACGTTTCTGGCCCAGCCTTCGCTTGCGGGCACGAGCGTGTCGAGGAACTTTTGCGCGCTTTCCAGATATTCGGCCTGTTTGGCCGCGCCCATCCGGTCCCAGGTGGCATAGATGCGCCCGATGCGGTGGTTGCTTTCCAGCCGCGCGCGGTTCGCGTCCATGAAATGCCAGTAGAGCGGGTTGAAGGGGCAGGCGTCCGGCCCGGTCTTCTGCGCCACCTTGTAGCGGCATTTCCCGCAGTAATTGCTCATCTTGTTGATGTAATTGCCGGACGCCGCATAGGGCTTGGTCGCCAGCCGCCCGCCGTCGGCATAAAGCACCATGCCCGCCACATTCGGCAGCTCCACCCATTCGTAGGCGTCGGCATAGACGGCCAGATACCAGTCTGCGACCTGTTGCGGATCGATCCCGGCGATCAGGCAGAAATTGCCGAGCACCATCAGCCGCTGGATGTGGTGCGCGTGGGCATCCTCGCGCGTGGTGCGGATGCAGTCGGCAAGGCAGCGCATGTCGGTATCGCCGGTCCAGAAGAACTCGGGCAAGGGGCGGTGCGCGCCCAATTCATTGGCATCGGCCAACCCCGGCATCTGGTGCCAGTAGAACCCGCGCACATATTCGCGCCACCCGATGATCTGGCGGATGAAGCCCTCTACGGAGTTTAACGGAGCCGTGCCCGATTTATAGGCAGCCTCCGCCGCGCGGCACAGTTCGAGCGGGTCCAGCAGCCCGCAATTGAGGCTGGTGGACAGCATCGAATGGTAAAGGTCGTCCTCCCCGTGCACCATCGCGTCCTGATAGGGACCGAACAGGCTGAGGCGGCGGGCGAAGAAGGCCTCGGCGGCTTGCAAGGCTTCGGCGCGGGTGACGGGCCAGCCGAAGGGTTCAAGGTCGCCGAAGTGGTCGGGGAAATGGTCGGCTACAAGGGCGATGACCTCCTGCGTGATCGCGTCGGGTGGGAATTTCGGGGTGGGGGGTGCCCTCAGCCCCTGCTTGGGCGGCTCGCGGTTTTCGCTGTCGAGGTTCCAGACGCCGCCGACGGGCTTCTCTCCTTCCATCAACAGCCCGGTCTTGCGGCGCATCTCGCGGTAGAAATACTCCATCGTCAGATGCTTGCGGCCTTCCGCAAAAGCGCGGAATTCGGCGTGGGTGGCGATGAAGCGCGTGTCGGGCAGGATGGTAACGGGGCAGGGGAAGCGGCCCTCCCATTCGTCCATCGCGCGGGCTACGCGCCATTCGCCGCTTTCCGTGACGCGGATTTCGGACGGCGCGTGGCGCTCCACCGCGCGGGCGACTTCGCCGGTGAAGCTGCCGGTGTTGGCGGGGTCATCGAGCCGGACGTAATCGACCTGCCAGCCATCCGCGCGCAGTTCTTCCGCGAAGTGGCGCATTGCCGAAAAGATGAGCACAATCTTCTGCTTGTGGTGCTTCACATAGGTCGCCTCGTCCCACACCTCCATCATCAGGATGCGGGTTTCGGCGGGGGTGATGCCATCGAGGCTGGAGAGGTTACGGGAAAGCTGGTCGCCGAGGATCGGCACGAGGATGGGGCGGGTCATGGGAGTGGATACGCGGGGGGGTGCCGGTTGGTTTCGTCATTGCGAGCCGGAGGCGAAGCATTCCATGAACTGACGTTGCCCCAAGACGGGTGATCGGGCCATGGATTGCCGCGTTGCCTGCGGCTCCTCGCAATGACGAGGGTCAGACGAAGGAGTAGGGGTCGATGTCGATGCCCACCCGCACGCCGGGCGCGAATTGCACTGCGCCGATCCAGTCCCGCAAGCAGGCCTGCACATTGGCGCTGCGCCGTGCGTTGACGAGGAACCTGTAACGATACCGCCCCCGCAGCAGCGCCATCGGGGCAGGCGCGGGGCCGAGGATCTGGACGTCGGGGAGCCGGGGCCGCGCATCGCCCAGTCGCGCGGCGGCCTCGCGCGCTTCCTTTTCGTCTTCGGAGCTGAGGATGATCGCCGCCCAGCGCCCGAACGGCGGGGCGCCCGCATCGCGCCGGCCTTGCGTTTCGGCGGCGTAGAAGGCGTCACGGTCGCCGCCTGCCAACGCGGCGATGACGGGCGCATCGGGGTGGCGGGTCTGGATCAGCACTTCGCCCGGCTTGGCCCCGCGCCCCGCACGTCCGGCGACCTGAGCGATCTGGCTGAAAGTCCGCTCGCCCGCGCGCAAATCGCCGCCTTCGAGGCCAAGGTCGGCATCGACCACGCCCACCAGCGTGAGGTCGGGGAAGTGGAAGCCTTTTGTCACCAGCTGCGTGCCAATGATGATGTCGATCGCCTTGGCCTCGGCCTGCGCGATGAATTCCGCCGCGCGGTCAGGCGTGCTCAGCGTATCGGAAGTGGCGACCGCGATCCGCGCTTCGGGCAGCAGCTCCGCCACCTCGGCCGCGATCCGCTCCACCCCCGGGCCGCAGGCGACGAGGCAATCGCTCTCCCCACATTCGGGGCAGGCATCCGGCACCCGCGTCTCGAACCCGCAATGGTGGCAGGCGAGTCGGGCGGAGAGGCGGTGCTCCACCAGCCAGGCGCTGCACGAAGGGCATTTGAAGCGGTGCCCGCAATTGCGGCACAGCGTCAGCGGGGCATAGCCGCGGCGGTTGAGGAACAGCAGCGATTGTTCACCCTTCGCCAGCCGGTCACGCAGGCCCTCGACCAGCGGCGCGGCCAGCCACCGCTGGCTGCCGGGCTTTTCCTCCGTCAGGTTGACGAGGCGGACCTGCGGCAGGCTCGCCCCGCCGAAACGGGCAGGCAGGTCCAGCTTCCGATAGACGCCGATTTCCGCCATGTGCAGGCTTTCCAATGCCGGGGTGGCGCTGGCGAGGATCACCGGCAGCCCTTCAAACCGCGCGCGCATCACCGCCACATCGCGGGCGTTGTAACGCACCCCGTCATCCTGCTTGAAGCTGATCTCGTGCGCTTCATCCACCACGATCAGCCCGAGGTTTGCGTAAGGCAGGAACAGCGCCGAACGCGCGCCGACCACGACCTGCGCCGATCCGTCCGCAATCGCCCGCCACGCCCGCCGCCGCTCGGTCGATTTCAAGGAGGAATGCCACAGCACCGGCGCCGCGCCGAAGCGCGCGGCAAAGCGCGTCAGGAAATTCTCGGTCAGCGCGATTTCGGGGAGCAGCACCAGCACCTGTCGCCCCTGCCGGATGGCGGCGGCGACGGGTTCGAAATAGGTCTCGGTCTTGCCCGATCCGGTCACCCCGTCGAGCAGGAACGGGGCAAAGGCCCGCGCGGCCACGGCCTCCACCAGCGTCGCGGCGACCGCGGATTGCTGCGGGGACAGATCGGGCGGGGCGTGATCGGGATCGGCAGGTGGGTAGGGCCGGTCGATGGCGACCGTCACCGGCCCGAGCAGCCCCGCGCCCGCCATGCCGCGCAGCACGCCTTCGGACACGCCCGCGAGTGTCGCCAGCTCGCGCATCGTGCCCTGTTCGCTTGCCAGCCGCTCCAGCGCGGTCCTGCGCTGCGCGGTCAGCCGCCCGGCGCTCTCAGCCCCTGTCAGCCGGTATTCGGTCATCGTCATCGGCCCGCCCAGTGCCCCGCCGCTCGCCAGCGTCATCCGCGCCACGCTGGCGAGGGGCGCGCAGTAGTAATCGGCGGTCCATTCGATCAGCCGCCTGAGCGCCTCGGGCAGCGGCGGGACGGGCACCACGTGGGAAATCGGCCGGAGCCGCTCGAACGCGATGGCATCGCCCGGCAAGCGGCCCTCGTCCCACACGATCCCCGTCACCTGACGCGGTCCCAGCGGGGCGACGACGATGCTCCCCGCAGGCGCATGCGTCCCCTCCGCCAGCCGGTAATCCAGCGGGCCGAGTGCGGCATTCAGAACAAGAAGGCGAACCCGGTTCATCTTGCCGCCATATGGGCATCGGCATAGGGCAAGGGCAAGCAGGGAGACCGCCAGCATGACCGCATTTGTCGCCGCCCCCACCACCCGCCGCACGCTGATTGCCGGTGCCCTCGGCGCTGGCACGGTGCTGCTGCTACCCGGCTGCGCGAGCACGGGCGGAGGCTTCAGCATGGTCGAGGCGGTGCGGCGGATGCTGCTGCTGGCGTCGGAAAACGCCTTTGCCCGCCTCACCGCGCCGGGCGGCTTCTGGGATGAACAGGTCGCCCGCGTTGGGCTTGGCGAAATCCTCGGCACGCGCGGCGATACGCTGTCGCGCCTGCTGACGTCATCGCTGGTCAAGGATCGGCTGGAAGACCGCATGGCCACCTTCGCCATCGACGCCAGTTACCGCGCCGCGCCGGTGGTGACCGATGCGATCCAGATCATCGGCTTTGACAACGCGGTCGCGCTGGTGCGCGGCGGGCCTGATGCGGCGAGCACGTTCCTGCGCGGCGAGATCGGCCTTGCGCTGATGGATGCGATGGTGCCCGAACTGGGCGATGCGCTGCGCCTTGCCGAAGACCCGCTGCTGGGGCAGGCGCTCGCCGCGCTGACCGGGGTTGATGTGCCGGGGGTCGCCCAGCGGCTCGGGCGGCAGGTGGACGATGCGATCTGGAGCGAAATCGCGCGTGAGGAAATCGCGATCCGCGCCAATCCCGCTTCCACCGGCGATCCGCTGCTGATCAGTGTGTTCGGCGGGTTCGGGCGGGTCTAGCCCGGCAGGCGGCGCTAGAAGCTCCAGTTGAGGGTCAGCTGGGGGATATGGCTGATCGCATCGGGTCGGCCCGGGCGGGGGGTGATCTGGAGCAGGTAACTCGGCGCGATATCCAGCCGGTCGCTGGCCTTGTAGGCCAATCCGGCGATGGTGCGGACCTGTTCGGTGCCGCGCTCCCCGCCGTCACGGCGCGACTGGACGATGCCGAACCATTCGGCCGAAGCGAAGGCTTCGATCCGGGGCGCGATCGGACGGGTGTATTGCACCCGTTGCCGGATGCGCAGCTCGACCTGGTCTGCGCCGTCAAACCACCGCTGTTCAAAGCGCGTGCGCAGATCCAGCCCGCGCCTGGCGTAGCGGAACTGCTGATGCGGGCGATATTCGCTGATGCTGCCGGTCTGGAACAGCGACATGCCGCCACCGATTCGGACATCACCATCCAGCGCCTTTTCGAGGCTGACGCGAAAGGTCTGCTGATCGGCGCCAAACTCGGGATCGCGCCAGCGGTAGGAAGTGTCGACGGTGAGGTAGACATCATCGCCCACCTTGCCGCGCGCAAAGCCGACCAGCCAGAATTGCGTGTCTTCCGGGTTGGCCCGTGCACTCGACGGTTGCCAAGCCGCGAGCGTGGCGGCAAGCAGCATCGCGAAACGCATCGGCACCCGTGTCATGCGCGCCCCCTAGGCCCGCCGCCGCGTGCTGGCTATCGCAATCTGCCGGAGTGACCATCATGAAATTCTTCGTCGACACCGCCGAGATCGAAGCGATCCGTGATCTGGCCGCCACGGGCCTGCTTGACGGGGTGACGACCAACCCCTCGCTGATCGCCAAGTCGGGGCGCGATTTCAAGGAAGTGACCGCCGAGATCTGCGGGATCGTCGATGGCCCGGTCAGCGCCGAGGTGGTCGCGCTGGATCATGCAACGATGATGAAGGAGGCCGAGGTTCTCAGGAAGATTGCCGACAATGTCTGCATCAAGGTGCCGCTGACGGTGGATGGGCTGAAGACCTGCAAGGCGCTTTCGTCCGAAGGCACGATGGTCAACGTCACGCTGTGCTTTTCCGCCAATCAGGCGCTGCTGGCGGCCAAGGCGGGGGCGAGCTTCATCTCGCCTTTCGTCGGGCGGCATGACGATAACGGGTTCGACGGGATGGACCTGATCGAGGACATCCGCCTGATCTACGACAATTACAATTTCGCCACGGAAATTCTGGTGGCGTCCGTGCGCCACACCAATCACGTGCTGCAAGCCGCCAAGATCGGTGCCGACGTGATGACCGCGCCGCCCGCCGTGATCCACGCCCTGTTCAAGCATGTCCTGACCAACAAGGGTATCGAAGGCTTCATGGCCGATTGGGCCAAGACGGGGCAGAGCATCCTGTGATGATCCTCCCCGACACGGGGAGGGGGACCATGCGCAGCATGGTGGAGGGGACTCTCCTTAAGCGCAGCGCGAGCGGCAAATCCCCTCCGTCAACCGCTTGCAGCGGTTGCCACCTCTCCGTACCGGGGAGGATACATGGCTGACCAATCCCCGCTCGATCGGTTCAAGCAGGCGCTCACCGGCGCGTCGCGGGCGATTGCGCGCGATGCGGAGGTGGAGGTCGCGTGGAGCGCCGATGTGCCGGGCGCGGCGGGCAACCGCTTCCGGGTGCCCTTGCCGGGGCGCGATCTGCCGCAAGATCAGGTGCGCGAGGCGCGCGGCTTTGCCGATTCCTTCGCCCTGAAGCTGCGCCACCACGATGCCGCGCTCCACGCCAAGGCCGCCCCGCCCGAACCCGTCGCCCGCGCCTGCTATGACGCGATCGAGCAGGTGCGTTACGAGGCGCTGGGCGCCAACCGCTTCGGCGGCATCCGCGCCAATCTCGACGCGGCGACCGAGCTGCGCACCGCAGGCGACAAGATCGTGCGCGCGCAGAATTCCGCCGAAGTCCCCTTGCAGACCGCGCTCGCCCTGCTGGTGCGTGAGGCGCTGACGGGGGAGGCGGTGCCGCAGAAGGCGCAGGGCGGGATCGAACTGGTGCGCGATTTCCTTGACGAGAAGGTCGGCGGGGATTTTGCCGGGCTGGCCGACAAGATCGGCGATCAGGAGGCGTTCCAGAAACTCGCGCTCGATATGCTGCGCGAGCTTGATCTCACCCGGCCGACCGAAGCCCCCGACGAAAGCGACACGGACGAGGCTGACGATGATGACGGCCCCGATGACGATAGCGAGGGCGAGGACGATTCCCAGAGCGAGGGCGATCCGCAATCCGCCGAAATGGCGGGCGACATGGCCGAAGGCGAGGGCGAGGGGGAGCAATCCTCCGACACCCAGACCGACAGCGACATGGCCGAAGGCGAACCTGGTGACGACAGCGACGCCGCCAATGCCCCCGTGCGCCCCAACCGCCCGCAGGCCGAGGTGCCCGCGAGCGTCGACTACAAGGCCTTCACCACCCGCTTCGATGAAGAAGTCGCCGCGCCCGACCTGTGCGATGCCGAGGAATTGGACCGGTTGCGCGCCTATCTCGACAGCCAGCTGACGGGGTTACAGGGCGTGGTGACGCGCCTCGCCAACCGCTTGCAGCGCCGCCTGATGGCGCAGCAGAACCGCAGCTGGGATTTCGATCAGGAAGAGGGCGTTCTGGATGCCGCGCGGCTGGCCCGGGTGATCATCTCGCCCGGCACGGCCTTGAGCTACAAGGTCGAACGCGATGTCGAGTTCAAGGACACGATCGTCACGCTGCTGATCGACAATTCCGGCTCGATGCGCGGGCGGCCGATCAGCATTGCCGCGATCAGCGCGGACATTCTCGCGCGCACCTTGGAGCGTTGCGGCGTGAAGACCGAGATCCTCGGCTTCACCACCCGCGCGTGGAAAGGCGGGCAGAGCCGCGAGGCATGGCTCGCCGATGGCAAGCCGCAGAACCCCGGTCGCCTCAACGACCTGCGCCACATCATCTACAAGCAGGCCGACGAGCCATGGCGCCGCGCGCGCCGCAATCTCGGGCTGATGATGCGCGAGGGGCTGCTGAAAGAGAACATCGACGGCGAGGCGCTGATCTGGGCGCACTCTCGGTTGCTCTACCGCCCCGAAGAACGGCGCATCCTGATGGTGATCAGCGACGGCGCGCCGGTGGACGATTCGACTTTGTCGGTGAACTCGGCGGGCTATCTTGAGGCGCACCTGCGCTCCGTGATCGAATGGATCGAGAAGGTCTCCCCCGTCCAGCTGGTCGCCATCGGCATCGGGCACGACGTGACCCGCTACTATCGCCGCGCGGTGACGATCATGGATGTCGAGCAATTGGGCGGCACGATCATGGAACAGCTGGCGGAACTGTTCGAGGATGAGAAGGGCACCAGGTCCAGGAAATGAGGGCGATTTTTGAACTGGGCGCGGCATTTGGCGCCGGAATTGCGCTTTGGATGGCCGCCAATCTGACCGACGATGTGCGTGAGCCTTGGGATGGTTCCAGCTTCTGGTTGTTCTACGCAGCGGCCCTCGCCATCAGCGCCGTGCTGGGCGCTTTTGCCGCAGGTCGTGCCTGGGCAGCGGGCGCGGCGGTGGTCTTTGCGATGCTGCCGGTGATGGTGGTCGCAAGTGGAGCCGATCCCTTGATGGCGCTGGGCCTGATTTTCCTTGCCGCGATGTCCGTGCCTGCCGCCGGTATTGCCGAACTGGCGTTCCGGCTGCGCCGCAGGTCAACCGCGCGGTGACGATCATGGAACACTGCGTTAAACTCGTGATGCACGAGAAGGACGCGGCCGTCCGCGCTCGAACGTCCCGCCGCGCGTGGGAAACAGGTTGACGCAGGGCCCGGCCTGAAGGATGTCTCCGACTCACGGGCCGTGAGGGGGGATCGACTGCGTGTACCTGACTGTGCTTGCTCTGCTTTTGCAGACGACCTCCGCTGCCGATCAGACCGCTGCCGTGACCTTGCCGGATATGCCTGCGGAGGCTGCCGCGCTGGGTTCGGCATCCGCCAATCCGGCATCCGACCCCGGCCCGGCCCCGCTGCTGCTGCCCAAGGCCCACCCCATCGTGATCGCCATCGACAAGGAGCTGGGCTCCAAGATCAGCCAGACCGGCGAAGTCTTTCCGATCCGTCTCGCCCGTTCGGTGGTGATCGACGGGGTCGAGGTGCTGCCCGCAGGGATCGTCGGCGAAGGACAGGTGGTCCACGCCAAGAAGGCGGGGCTGGGCGGGGCCGCGGGCGAGCTGATTCTGGCGGCGCGGTATCTCGATCATGGCGGGCGGCGCATCGAACTGCGCAGCTTCCGCTTCCCCGAAGCCGGCGACGTCGTGTTGGCCAAGGGGCAGGACAATATCGGGGCGGTCAACGCAACGATGGCGCTCGCCAGCCCGCTCGCCATTTTCATCGGCGGGGGCAATACCAACGTCCCGCCCGGCACCATCGCGTCGGCCAAGATCCGCAACGACGAGGCCTTCGATCGCCCTGCGCCGACACCCGCGACCACTGAAGTTCAATCCGAGGAGGGAAGTGAATGAAAACGTTTCTTGCTGCCATGGCGGTTTGCATGGCCACACCCCTGGCGATGACCGCCGCCGCTCCGGCCGCGCTGGCCGAGGCGAAGGCCGAGGCTGACGCCGAACTGGCGATCCCCGCCCCGCCGCCGGGCAAGGGCCAGGTGCTGTTCTACCGCACCGGCGGCATCAGCGGCGCGGCACTGGGCTGCGCGGTGTTCGATGTGGGGGCCGAGGACAAGCTCAGCTCGCTGGGTGCGGGCAAGTATTTCATCCTCGTATCCGAGCCTGGCGCGCGCAGCTTCACCGCCAAGTCGCTCGAAACCAAGGACGCGATCACGCTTGAGATCGAGCCGGACGAGACCCAGTTCGTGCGCTGCAAGATCAAGGCCGGTTTCATGTCGGGCCGCGCCGATCTCGCCCCGAGCACCGAGAGCGAATTTCGCATGCGCCACAAGGATCCCAAGCTGGTGGACGCGGAGGATATGTCGGAAGCGGTCCGCAAGACCAACTACCCCGGCTAGAGTGCGCGCGGGGCTCGGCTGGCTGGGATGCCTTGCCCCGCTCACACCAAGTATGATATCTGCATACGCATGAGCAAACTGGAACGCATCACTGTCACCATGCCTGCCGAAATGGCTGCGAAACTGCGCGCGGCGGTGGAGGAAGGCTCTTATGCCACTTCCAGCGAAATCGTGCGCGAGGCGGTGCGGGCGTGGGTCGCCAAGGAAGAACAGCGAGAAGCGGCGCTCACCGTCTTTCGTGCCGAGATTGAAAAGGGGCTGGCTGGCCCCTTCCGCGACGGTGAGACGGTGATGCAGGAACTGCGCGATCATGTTGCCAAGCTGGTGCAGGAACAGTCCCACGACGAAGCTGCATGAATTATCGCATTTCTGACGAGGCGCAGCGTGACCTCGCGGGTATCGGCCAGCATATTGCTCAGGATAATCCTGCCCGCGCCTTGTCGTTCGTCGATGAAATCACAGCAAAATTCCGCCTTGTGGCCGAGCGCCCTCTGTCATTTCCGGCGCGCGAGGATTGGCATCCCGATTTGCACTCGGCCTTGCATCGGCCCTATGTCATCGTGTTTCGGGTCGCGGATGGCCATGTCGACATCGTGCGTATTTTTCACGGAGCGCGCGACATTCCGAACCTGCTTTGAATGGAACCCCGATGACCGTCACCGAAGCCGTCACCACCCGCCGCTCGATCAGGGCGTTTCTCGACACGCCGGTGTCGCTCGAAACCCTCACCCGCGTGATGGACACCGCGCGCTGGGCGGCTTCGGGGTGCAATTACCAGCCGTGGGAGGCGGCCATCCTTACCGGGCAGCCGCTCAAGGATTTGCAGGCCAGGCTCACCACCTCGCCCCCGCAGGCGGCTGAGTACGACTGGACCGCTCCGGGGCAGGAGGCCGCCTATACCGCGCGCCTCCACGGCGTGTCGGCGGGCATGTTCGAGGCGATGGGCATTGCCCGCGATGACGGCGCGGGGCGGATGGCGGCGATGATGAAGAACACCACCAGTTTCGGCGCGCCCGCGGTGATGTTCGTCTACTTCCCGCGCCTGATGAAGGAGCCGCAATGGTCGGATGTCGGCATGTGGCTCCAGACTGTCGCGCTGCTGCTGCGCGAGGAGGGGCTCGATTCCTGCTTTCAGGAATACATGGCGCTGTATGCCAACATCATCCGCGAACATCTCGGCCTCGATCACGAACGCTACATGCTGTTTTGCGGCATGGCGATCGGGTATCGCGACGCGGAGGCCCCGGTGAACAATTTCGAACGGGAGCGGGTGGCGCTTGAGGATCAGGTGAAGTTCATCGGGTTCTAGTTTCATCATTGCGAGCGGAGCGAAGCAATCCATGGACCGATGCGCTCTATCTTTCGGGCAGGTCATGGATTGCCGCGTCGCCTGCGGCTCCTCGCAATGACGAGATAATTGACGGCAAGGCGCAGGCTGGCCAAAGCGCCAGCATGACCGACACGCCGCTCAAGCTGTTCAACTCGCTCACCCGCCGCCAGGAGGTGTTCGAGCCCGTCCACCCGGGCGAGGCGCGCGTCTACACCTGCGGGCCGACGGTCTATAATTACCCGCATATCGGCAACATGCGCGCCTATGTGTTCGCCGATGTGCTGGGGCGCACGCTGAGCTGGAAGGGCTACAAGCTCACCCACGTCATCAACATCACCGATGTCGGCCACCTCACCGACGATGCCGACGCGGGCGAGGACAAGATGGAGAAGATGGCGGCCGAACGGGCGCAATCCATCTGGGACATCGCCGAACACTACAAGCAGGCCTATTGGGCCGACGTGCGCGCGCTCAACATCCGCCAGCCGGCGCAGTGGACGGTCGCGACCGATTATGTCCCGCAGATGATCGAATTCGCCAAGGGGATCGCGGACAAGCACTGCTACGAGTTGGAGAGCGGGCTTTATTTCGATGTCTCGACGGTCGCCGATTACGGGCGGCTGGCGCGCGCGCAGACCGAAGAGGGGGAGGGCCGGATCGAGGCGGTCGAGGGCAAGCGCAACGCCGCCGACTTCGCGATCTGGCGCAAGACTCCGGCGGGCGAGACGCGGCAGATGGAGTGGGATTCGCCGTGGGGCCGGGGCGCGCCGGGTTGGCATCTTGAATGTTCGGTGATGAGCGGCGCGGTGCTGGGCTTTCCCTTCGATATCCACACGGGCGGGATCGACCACCGCGAGATCCACCACCCGAATGAAATCGCGCAAAATCAGGCGCATTGCTGCACCAACGGGCTGGACGATCCGCGCAATTCGGGCGCGCGCATCTGGATGCACAACAACTTCCTTGTCGAGCGGTCAGGGAAGATGTCGAAGTCGAGCGGCGAGTTCCTGCGGCTGCAATTGCTGATCGACCGGGGATATCATCCGCTGGCCTATCGGCTGATGTGCTTGCAGGCGCATTACCGGTCCGAGCTGGAATTCTCGTGGGAGGGGCTGGGCGCTGCGCTCACGCGGTTGAAGCGGATGGTAATGGGCATCGAAACTCTCAAAGCCCGTCATGCTGAACTCGTTTCAGCATCCATGGCTGATCCGGGGGCGGAGCCAGCGGCGGGATGGACCCTGAAACAAGTTCAGGGTGACGAATGGGGGAAGTTGCGGTCCGCCATAGAGAAATTCGATGTGGCCATTGCGGATGACCTGAATACGGCAGTGGCACTGACGGCGTTGGATGATGTGCTGGCGACCAAAAAGTTCGATGTGGCAAAGCAAGTTAATCTGGTGTCGGCAATGGATTGCGTCCTCGGCCTGGGCCTCATGAACCTCACCCGCGCCGACCTGCGGATCCGCCCCAAATCCGCGACCATCACCGAAGCCGAAATCGAAGCCGCACTCACCCGCCGCAAGGAAGCCCGCGCCGCCAAGGACTTCGCCACCTCGGACGCGATCCGCGACGAACTTACAGCGCAAGGCGTCGAAGTGATGGACGGCGATCCGCTCGGGTGGGAGTGGAAGCTCGTATGACCCCCATCTTTCGTCATTGCGAGCCGCAGGCGGAGCAATCCATGGACTAACCTGAGGCCCATGGTGCGGCGGCAGTCCATGGATTGCCGCGCCGCCTTTGGCGCCTCGCAATGACGAGCAAAGGCCCGTGTCATGACCATCCTCGCCATCTCCGGCCTCGTCCGCCCGCTGCTCGAACCGCGCTTGCCCGCCGGGCTCGACGTGCGCTGGTTCATGAACGCGGATGAGGCCTGCGCAGCCGCGGCCGAGGCCGAGATCGGCTGGTTCGACATGTTCGACAAGGCGGCAATGGCCGAAACCCTGCGCGCCGCGCGCAAGCTCCGGTGGCTCAATTCGATCTATGCCGGGCTCGATTTCCTGCCGATGGACGTGCTGATCGAACGCGGCATCACCGTCACCAACGGGGCGGGGATCAACGCTATCACCATCGCCGAATATGCGGTGATGGGCATGCTCACCATCGCCAAGGGTTATCGCGAGGTGGTGCGCGCGCAGGACCGGCACGAATGGCTGCGCGATTCGCCCGGCAAGCGCGAGCTGGCGGGATCGAAGGCGCTGCTGCTTGGCCATGGCGCGATCGGTAAGCTGATCGCGGCTCGTCTTGCCGCCTTCGACGTGGAGGTGAGCGTGGTGCGCCGCACGCCGGGGCCTGGCACGCTCGGGCCGGATGAATGGCGCGCGCGGCTGGGGGAATTCGACTGGGTGATCCTCGCCGTGCCCGCCACGCCCGAAACCGAAGGGATGATCGGCGCGGCCGAACTGGCGGCGATGAAGCGCGATTGCGTCATCGTCAACATCGCGCGCGGCAGTGTGATTGACCAGCCGGCCCTGGTCGCGGCGCTGCAAGCGAAGGCGATCGGCGGCGCGTTTCTCGACGTCACCACGCCCGAACCGCTGCCCGCCGACGACCCCCTGTGGTCGCTCGAAAATGCCCACGTCACCATGCACCTGTCCGGGCTGGCGCAGGACAAGATGATCGTCCGTGCGGCAGACCGGTTCCTCGACAATCTCGGCAAATATCGGCGCGGCGAGCCGGTCGCACCGATTTTCGACCCGAGGCTCGGCTATTGAGCGCGCAAGGCTTGCGGCCAGCTGTCTTTGTGCAATACATGATGCGTGTGACGCACCATCACGGAGCGGTCACATGCGCGCGCTATCCGCTCGGGCAGGCGCGCGGGGCCGGGGGGCCTTGAGCAAGCAAGGGGGGAATTGCTGACATGAGCGAGACACAAAAGGCATCGGACCTGTTCATCGAATGCCTTGAGGCTGAGGGTGTGGAATACATCTTTGGCGTGCCGGGGGAAGAAAACCTCGATTTCCTCGAAAGCCTGTCGAAGTCCAGCAAGATCAAGCTGATCCTCACCCGGCACGAACAGGGCGCAGGCTTCATGGCGGCGACCTATGGGCGGCATACCGGGAAAACCGGCGTGTTCCTCGCCACCTTGGGGCCGGGCGCGACCAACATGGTGACGGCGGTGGCCTATTCGCAGCTGGGCGGCATGCCGACGCTGGCGATCACCGGGCAGAAGCCGATCAAGAAATCCAAGCAGGGCCGCTTCCAGATCCTCGACGTGGTGGCGATGATGAGCCCGATCACCAAATACGCGCATCAGCTCGCCAGCGCCGACAACATCCCCAGCCGGGTGCGCGAGGCGATCCGCTTGGCCGAAGAGGAAAAGCCCGGCGCGGTGCACCTCGAATTTCCCGAGGACATTGCCGAGGAACACACCAGCAGCCGGCCCATCGCCGCCAGCCTTGCGCGGCGTCCTTCTGCCGAGGAAAAGGCCGTGCGTCAGGCGGTGCTGGCTTTGGAACAGGCGAACAAGCCGATTCTGGTGATCGGCGCAGGCGCGAACCGCAAGATGACCGGGCGGATGCTGCGCCAGCTGATCGACAAGACCGGCATCCCCTTCGTCACCACCCAGATGGGCAAGGGCGTGGTCGATGAACGCCACCCGCTGTTCCTCGGCTGCGCGGCGCTGTCTGCCGGAGACTTCGTCCACCGCGCGATCGAGGATGCGGATTGCATCGTCAACATCGGCCACGACGTGATCGAAAAGCCGCCGTTCTTCATGCAGGATGGCGGGCCCACCGTGATCCACGTCTCGACCAGGACCGCCGAGGTCGATCCGGTCTACTTCCCGCATATCGAAGTGATCGGCGATATCGCCAACGCGATCTACCAGATCAAGGAAGACATCGTCCCGCAAGGCAAGTGGGATTTCAAGCGGATGCTCGAATATCGCGCGGCTGAAGTGGCGCATACCGAGCCGCTGGCGAACGACGCCCGCTTCCCGATTTTCCCGCCGCACCTCGTCAAGCAGGTGAGGGGGGCGATGCCGGAAGACGGGATCATCTGCCTTGACAACGGGGTCTACAAGATCTGGTTCGCGCGCGGTTATACCGCCTACCTTCCCAACACCGTGCTGCTGGATAACGCGCTGGCGACGATGGGCGCAGGCCTGCCGAGCGCGATGATGAGCGCGATGCTTTACCCGGATCGCAAGGTGATGGCGATCTGCGGTGACGGCGGGTTCATGATGAACTCGCAGGAGATGGAGACGGCGGTGCGCCTCGGCCTCAATCTCACCGTGCTGATCCTGCGCGATGATGCTTACGGGATGATCCGCTGGAAGCAGGCCAACATGGGCTTCAAGGATTTCGGCCTGACCTATGGCAACCCCGATTTCGTCGCCTATGCCGAAAGCTACGGCGCCATCGGCCACCGGGTAACGTCAAGCGAGCACCTGACCGATCTGCTCGCCCATTGCCGCGACACGCCTGGCGTGCATCTGATCGATTGCCCGGTCGACTACACCGAGAACGACCAGATCCTGAACATCGACATCAAGCGGCTCAGCAAGGAATTGTAGCCCACTCCAGCCTCGTCATTGCGAGGAGCGCAGCGACGCGGCAATCCAGAGCCACGCGCGATCCGCCCCTGGATTGCTTCGCTGCGCTCGCAATGACGATCGGAGGTCATCATGCCCCAACTCAAATCCACCTACCCCCTCTACCTCAACAACAAACCGGTGCAGCCCAACACCGATCTGGAGGTGACGGACAAATACACCGGCGAGGTCGCCTTCCGCACCGCGCTCGCGACGCCCGATGTGATCGAGGAGGGGATCGCGGGCGCGGTGCGCGCGGCAGAGCCGATGGCGCGGCTGGCTTCGTATGAAAAGCAGGACGTGCTGATGCACTGCGTCAAGCGGTTCCGCGAGCGGTTCGATGAACTCGCCTACGCCCTGTGCGTCGAGGCGGGCAAGCCGATCAAGGATGCGGAAGGCGAAGTCACCCGGTTGATCGACACCTTCCGCATCGCGGCCGAAGAAGCGGTCAGGAACTATGGCGAAGTCCAGCCGCTCGACATCTCCCCGCGTGCCAAGGGCTATCAGGGGATGTGGAAGCGCGTGCCGATTGGGCCGTGCAGCTTTATCAGCCCGTTCAACTTCCCGCTGAACCTCGCCGCGCACAAGATTGCGCCCGCCATCGCGGTCGGCTGCCCCTTCGTAATGAAGCCTGCGAGCAAGACCCCGTTGGGGGCGATCATCATGGGCGAGGTGCTGGCTGAATGCGACATTCTCCCCGAGGGCGCCTTCAGCATCCTGCCCGCCAGCCGCGACGGGGCCGACCTGTTCACCGAGGATGATCGGCTGAAGCTGCTCTCCTTCACCGGATCGCCCGGCGTGGGGTGGGACTTGAAGGCCAAGGCGGGCAAGAAGAAGGTCGTGCTGGAACTCGGCGGCAATGCGGCTGTCATCATCGACAAGGACGCTGACCTTGCCGATGCGCTGGAGCGGGTGATCTTCGGCGCCTTCTACCAGTCCGGCCAGTCGTGCATCGGGGTGCAGCGCATCCTGATCCACGCCGATGTCTATGACGCCTTCAAGGCCATGCTGGTGGAGCGCGCGGGCAAGCTGATCGCAGGCGATCCCAAGGACCGCAATACCTTCATCGGCCCCATGATCTCGGACGGGGAGGCCAGGCGGCTGAAGGGCTGGATCGACGAGGCCGTGGCCGCCGACGCGACCCTGTTGTGCGGCGGGGGCCTGTCGCGCGGCAACATGCTGGAAGCGACCCTGCTCGAAGGCGTGCCGGACGACGCGAAAGCCAAGAACGAGGAAGCCTTCGGGCCGCTCGCGATCCTGCAACGCTTCGACGATTTCGACGCCGCGCTGGAGGAGGTCAACAACTCCAAGTTCGGCTTGCAGGCGGGTATCTTCACCCGCGACCTGTTCCAGATGTTTGATGCGTGGGACCGGCTGGACGTCGGCGGCGTCGTCATCAACGACGTGCCGAGCTACCGGGTGGACAACATGCCCTATGGCGGCGTGAAGGATTCAGGCCTGGGCCGCGAAGGCGTGCGCTTCGCCATGGAGGACATGAGCGAGATCAGGAATTTGGTGATCCGCAGAAGGTAGCTTCGTCATTGCGAGCCGCAGGCGAAGCAATCCATGGACTGAGGCTGCGCCTGGCGCAGATGCCCGACAATGGATTGCCGCGTCGCCTTCGGCTCCTCGCAATGACGAGGGTCTGCCCTCACCCCTCCTCCAGCAGCAGCAGCACCGCCGTCACCTGAAGCCGCTCCATCGCGCCGAAGCGGTGGTCGACCGCGCTGATGGTGGCATCGGCGACCAGCTGGCCGGGCAGGGTGAATTCGTGATCGGGCAGGCGCTCGATCAGCTCTTCCCCTGCGGCAACCGCATCGGCCCCGCAGAATTCCAGCACGACCTCGTGGCGGGTGCCCGAGAATGTGATCGAGGCCCAAGCCTTCTCCTCATGCGCGAGGAGCGTGCCCGCTCCGCCGCTGAGCTGCATCAGCGCGGCGCGGACCCGGTCGGCCAGCGACCGGCGCGGGCGCTGGAAGCGCGTGACCCCGAGCAGGGGGGCGGACTTCACCTCGATCTGATCGAAATCGCCGAGCATGTGGGCATAGGGATCGCGAAGGCTTTCGGTCAGCATCATGCGGCCTCCTTGTGCGCCATGGCGTCGCGGTCGGCATAGCCCTGCATCCAGGCGCGAGTGCGCAGTTCGGTTTCGCGGCGCGGGGTGCGGCCCATGCGCAGGTCGAGCACGAAGCGCGGGTCATGAGCGGCGAGCCGCCCGAATTTGGTGGCGGGCATGGCGTGCTCGCGCAGGAAGGTTTCGATGGTCCGTAGCAGCATGGTTTGCGTCCCTGTTGGTTGCTGATCTGGGTTGTGGTGCACCGGCGAATCACCCGATGTTCCTGATTTGTTTCATCTGATTTCCTACTTGTCTAGGAAAAATCCTTCGTGTAGGATGTATCCACGATGGAAAACTCCCGATCCCCTCGCGAAGTCGCCCGTTCTATCCCGGAAGGACCGCGCGCACGGCTGCTGGCCTTGTCCCAGGCGCGTGGGGTCAGTCTGGCTGCGCTGTCCGAGTTACTGGGGCGTAACCCCACGTATCTCCAGCAATTCATCCGCAAGGGATCGCCCCGCAAGCTGGAAGAGCAGGACCGGGCGGTGCTCGCGCGGTTCCTCGGCGTCGATGAAGAGGAATTGCGCGATGCGCAGGAAAATTCCTATGGAAAAATCCCGATGGCACGCGAATCAAGCGAGTGGGTGGAAGTGCCCCGGCTCGATCTTGGCGCTTCGGCCGGGCCGGGCCGGTTCACGCAGGGCGAGGCTGCGTTCGACACGTTCCGCTTTTCGCGCCGCTGGCTGGAGGAACAGGGCCTCGCCCGCGCCGAACTGTCGGCGATCCGGGTGGAGGGCGATTCGATGGAGCCGCTGCTCAATGACGGTGACGAGATTCTGGTCGATCGCAGCCCCCGTCCGTTTCGCGATGGGCTGCATGTGGTAAGGCTGGGCGATACGCTGATGGTAAAGCGCGTCGCCAGCGCCGGCCCCGGGCGGATCGCCTTGCTGTCGCAGAACCTCGCCTATCCCCCGGTCGAGGTCGCGGCGGAGGAGGTGGAGATTATCGGCCGGGTTGTGTGGAAGGGGGGGCGGGTTTAAGCCTGCCCCCATGACCGACCAACCCCCACTCCCCATGCGCGCCGCCATCATTCCGGTGACGCCGCTTCAGCAGAATTGCTCGCTGATCTGGTGCACCCGGACGATGAAGGGCGCGCTGGTCGATCCGGGCGGGGATCTGGGCAAGCTCAAGGATGCGGTCGCCAAAGCGGGCGTTACTCTGGAGAAGCTGCTCGTCACGCACGGGCACCTGGATCATTGCGGGCAGGCGGGGATGCTGGCGGACGAACTGGGCCTCGACATCGAAGGCCCGCACGAGGATGACCGCTTCTGGATCGACCAATTGGACGATGACGGCCCGCGCTGGGGGATGGTGGCGAAGAGCTTCACGCCAACCCGCTGGCTGAAGCATGGCGACACGGTGACGGTGGGCGAACTGACGCTGGACGTGATCCACTGCCCCGGCCACACCCCCGGGCACGTGGTGTTCTACCATGCCCCCAGCCGCTTCGCGATTGTCGGCGATGTGCTGTTCCAGGGCTCGATCGGCCGCACCGATTTTCCGCGCGGCAATCATCAGGACTTGATCGACAGCATCACCCAGCGGTTGTGGCCGCTTGGTGAGGATGTGATGTTCATCCCCGGCCACGGCCCCACCAGCACCTTCGGCCGTGAACGCCAAAGCAATGCGTTTGTCTCGGACTATGCGTTGAGCTAATCCTCCCCGAACCGGGGAGGGGGACCATGCGCAGCATGGTGGAGGGGCACGCGCCGCTTCCGAAGACCTCAAAGGTCGGGAACATCTGCCTGTGCCAGTCCACCCCGCCGCTTGCGCGGCGCGGTCCCCCTCTCCCGGGGGGAGAGGATTACATTACCCCCATCAATACCAGCGCCGCCACAATCGCGAGCCCCAGCTGCACCAGCATCGTCACGATCACGCCGATAAACCGTGTCGGCGGGCCATCGCCCGTTTCCATGCCAAGCGCGTGGCTGATCCGGGCAAGAATGAACGCGACAGCGACATAGGCAAGCCACGGGCTGCCTCTGCCCGACAGCTCGATCACGCCGATCAGCACAAGCACAAAGGGCGCGTTTTCGGTGAAATTGGCGTGGGCGCGCATGCGGCGGACAAGCTGATCGTTCCCGCCATCGCCAATGCTGATTTTCGCAGCGGTTCTGACTGTGCCGATGCGGATCGAGAGCCAGATGTTAAGCACGGCGGCTGCCGCCGCGGCGGCAAGCGTTACAGGAAGCACGGTCATGATTGAGATCCCCTGGTAGACAAGCCGCAGTGCTAGGCGTGCCCAACTCGGGTTGCAACGCGCGATTTTTCCGGTATAGCGCGCGCCTTCCCGCCGCTGCTGGCCAAGGAAAGCACGCACAGGCTCGCGCTTGTGCGCCGCGCATCCTTGCCGTAAGGGCGGCCTTCGAGAATCACGGCGTCGATAGCCTTAGGGCCGGTGGCGCGCAGACACTGTTATTTGAGGTATTGGTGCCGCCATGGCTGTCCCCAAGAGAAAAGTATCGCCTTCCCGCCGCGGCATGCGTCGTTCGCACGATGCCCTGAAGGTCGAAGCGTTCCATGAATGCCCCAATTGCGGGGAGCTGAAGCGCCCGCACAACATCTGCGGCCACTGCGGCCACTATAACGGGCGTCAGGTCGTCGCTGTCGGCTGATTGCCGATGGCTTTCATAACAGGCCGGAGAAGCGCGTCATGAGCTTGCCCCGTATCGCCGTCGATGCGATGGGCGGTGATGAAGGCGTGCGCGTGATGGTCGAAGGCGCGGCGCTGGCGCGACGCGATCACGACAAGTTCAAATTCCTGCTGGTGGGTGATGGCAAGCGGATCGAAACCGCGCTGGAAAACCACCCGAACTTGCGCGCGGCTTCCGAAGTTCTCCATTGCGACGATGTGGTGGGCGGGGACGAGCTGCCCAGCAAGGCCATCCGCCGGGCCAAGACCACCTCGATGGGCCTCGCCGTCAACGCGGTGAAGACGGGCGATGCAGGCGCAGCTGTCAGCGCAGGCAACACCGGCGCGCTGATGGCGATGAGCAAGCTCGCGCTGCGCACCATGCCCGGGATCGATCGCCCCGCGCTCGCCGCGATCATGCCGACCTTGCAGGCGCATGATGTGGTGATGCTGGATCTTGGTGCCAACACCGAAGCGGACGCCCGCAACCTTGTGCAATATGCCGTGATGGGCGCGGCCTATTCGCGCATCGTCAACGGTTTCGACAAGCCGGTGGTGCGCCTGCTCAACATTGGCACCGAAGAAATCAAGGGCACCGAAGAACTGCGCGATGCCGCCGCAATGCTGATCGCCGCTTCGGCGAATGACGGCCTGGCCCTGCAATTCGACGGCTTTGTCGAAAGCGACAAGATCAACCGGGGGGAGACCCATGTGGTCGTCACCGATGGTTTTTCGGGCAATATCGCGCTGAAGGCGATCGAAGGTTCGGCGCGCTTCGTGACCGATCTGCTCAAGCAGGCGTTCACCTCCTCGCTGCGGTCGAAGATCGGCTTTCTGGTCTCGCGCCCGGCGACCGAGCTGCTGCGGCATCATCTCGATCCCAACAATCACAATGGCGCGGTCTTCCTCGGCCTTAACGGCGTGGTTGTGAAGAGCCACGGCAGCGCCACCGCCAAGGGCGTGGCGCATGCGGTCGCGGTGACCGCGCGGCTGCTGGAAAACAAGCTGACCGAGCGGATCGCACAGGATCTTTCGCGGCTGGGCGAACAGGCTCTGCGGCAGAACGGGCGTGCGGCGCATCCGCAGGATGGCGGGGCCGGGGCGTGAGCGGATCGCGGTTGATCGGAACAGGCTCGGCCTTGCCGCGCCGGGTCGTCACCAATGCCGAACTGGCCGAACGGGTCGATACCTCGGATGAATGGATCGTCGCGCGCACCGGCATCCGCCAGCGCCATATCGCCGGGGATGACGAGACCACCGCAACGCTCGCCATCGCCGCTGCCCGCGCTGCACTGGCCGACGCGGGGGTCGAAGCGTCGAGCATCGGGCTGATTGTTCTCGCCACTGCCACGCCCGACAACACCTTCCCCGCCACCGCCACCAAGGTCCAGGCCGCGCTGGGGTGCAATGGGGGCATCGCCTTCGATGTCGCGGCGGTGTGTTCGGGCTTTCTCTATGCGCTCGCCACCGCCGATTCGCTGCTGCGCACCGGCATGGCGCGCCGCGCGCTGGTGATCGGGGCGGAGACTTTCAGCCGAATTCTCGATTGGGAAGACCGCACCACCTGCGTGCTGTTCGGTGACGGGGCGGGGGCCGTGGTGCTCGAAGCCGGACCGCCGGGAGAGGCCGCGCCCGATGCGCCCGGCATCCTCGGCACCCGGCTCCACGCCGATGGCGCGCAGCACGATCTGCTCTATGTCGATGGCGGCCCTTCAACCACCGGGACGGTCGGTCACTTGCGGATGAAGGGCCCCGAAGTGTTCCGTCATGCGGTGGTGAACCTGGCGGCGGTGTTGCGGGAAGTTCTCGAAGAAACAGGGGTTTGTGTCGAGGATATCGATTGGGTCGTTCCGCATCAGGCGAATGCGCGGATCCTCGATGCAACCGCGCGCAAGCTCGGGATCGCGTCCGAAAAGGTGATCGTCACAGTCCACGCCCACGCCAACACCTCGGCCGCTTCGGTGCCGCTCGCACTCGATACCGCGCGCAAGGACGGGCGCATCCAGCCCGGCGATCTGGTGATGCTGGAAGCGATGGGCGGCGGCTTTACCTGGGGCGCCAGCCTCATCCGCATGTGAGCAATCCGACCTGAAACTGTAACATTTGAGCGGGTGATTGCGGATTTTTCAACAGTGCGCACAGCATCGCTTTGCAATTCGGTCGAAAAATCGTAGTGTGCGAAATGTCTTTCGGGTCGCACCGCAAAGGGGGATACCGCATGATGCGTTCGGTTGGCACTTTGACCCGCGCTGACCTGGCCGAGACCATCAATCGCAAGATGGGTTTCAGCCGGGCCGAATCGCTCGAACTGGTCGAGGCTATTCTCGACAAGATGAGCGATGCGTTGACGCGGGGGGAAAACGTCAAGATTTCCGGCTTCGGCAGCTTCGTGCTGCGCGACAAGAACGAGCGGATCGGCCGCAATCCCAAGACCGGGATCGAAGTGCCGATCACCCCGCGCCGGGTGATGACCTTTCGCGCAAGCCAGCTGCTGAAGGAACGCATCGCCAAGGGCGGGTGACGCTGCTGGCGGGGATCGGCGCGATGAGCGACGGCAAGGACGAAGGCGCGCTGCGCACCATCGGCGAAGTGAGCGAGGCGCTGGGCATCAAACCCCACGTGCTGCGTTACTGGGAAGCGCAGTTCCCGCTGCTGAAGCCATTGAAGCGCAGCGGCGGGCGGCGCTACTATCGTCCCGGCGATGTCGCGCTGGTGGAGACGATCGACCGGTTGGTCAACCGTGAGGGCTATACGCTGAAGGGCGCCGAAGCGGTGCTGCGCGGGGCGGCCAAATCCGCGCTCGACCGCCGCAGGGATGATCGCCGAGCAGGTGACCGCCGCGCCGATGCCGATGCAGGCGATGCGCCGGGCGTGCGGCTGGTGGTGTCCGAGGGGCCGGAAATGGCCGAGGTGATCGCCGGGTTGAAAGATGTGCGTGCGAAATTGGCGGCGGCGCTGGAGGCTTGACCTCTACGTCAAACCCCCAGCAGATCGAACAGCAGCGCCTCTGCCTCGGCTCTGAAAGCCGCAGGATCGAGCCGCTCCGGCACATCCTCGGCGCGCGCAAGCTCCCCGGTGATCAACGCCTCCAGCTCCCCTAAGCGTGTCGCGGGAGCAGCCTCCTTGGTGACAGCTTTGCGCGCCACCAATTCTTCGATCTGGGCGACTAGTCCGGGCGACAGGTCTGTCGCCGCCAGCAGGCCCTGCAAGTGCATCGGCGGGCGCTCTGCGGGGTTCATCCGCAAGGCCCGCACGTTAAGCGCCGGGCGCAAGGCATAGAAATAGCGTTTGACCGACAGCGTTACGGCATCCGCGTCCCAGCGTGCCACGTTGTTCCGCCCAAGACTGGCATAGTGCCGTGCATAGCCGCGCGGGTTGAAGTGGCGGTCGGCAAGATCCGCTAGCCGCGCGATCACCGGGTCGTCGGGCTGGTAGCGGATCGGCGAGTTGATCCACTCGGCCACCACCGCGTTGTGGTTCAGCAGCAGTCCGAGCGTTTTGTTGATGTCCCAGCCGTTCACATCGAAGAGATCGACAATCGGCCGCTCCACCACGTCCCGCATCGGGGTAAGGCGCAGATAGTCGCGCACCGGTCGCACATAGATAAAGCGCGCATCGTAATCGCTGTCGGGTGACGGGAAGCCCCAGGCGCGCGAGCCGGATTCGACCGCCATGAGGATGCGGATGCCCTCTTCCTCGGCGATGATGTGGAGGCGCCGCTCGATCTCGACGCGGGCTTCGGGAGCGATCTCTGACATGATTTACTCCGCCGCCAGCAGTGCGGCCTCTCCCAGATCGACGCTCACCAGTCGCGAGACACCCTTTTCCGCCATCGTCACGCCGAACAGGCGGTGCATCCGGCTCATCGTCACCGCGTTGTGGGTGACGATCAGGTAGCGCGTGGTGGTGGTGCGGACCATCGAATCGAGCAGGTCGCAGAACCGCTCGACATTGGCATCGTCCAAGGGCGCGTCGACCTCGTCGAGCACGCAGATCGGGGCGGGGTTGGTGAGGAACAGCGCGAAGATCAGCGCGGTTGCGGTCAGCGCCTGTTCGCCGCCCGACAGCAGCGACAGCGATTGCAATCGCTTGCCCGGCGGCTGGGCGTAGATTTCCAGCCCCGCCTCCAGCGGATCGTCCGAATCCACCAGCGCAAGGTGCGCCTGACCGCCTTCGAACAGCCGGGTGAACAGCACCCGGAAATGCCCGTCCACCTCCTCGAAGGCGGCGCGCAGGCGCTCGCGGCCCTCACGGTTGAGGCTTCCGATTGATCCGCGCAGCCGGGCGATCGCTTCGACCAGCTCGGCCTGCTCCTGCGCGCTGGTGCCGTGCTCGCCCTCGATCCGGGCGAGTTCATCTGCGGCGACGAGGTTGACCGGGCCGATCCGTTCGCGCGCGGTGGTGAGCTTTTCCAGCTCGGCGGATTCCTCGGCCACCGGGGCAAGGTCGCCCTCGGCAAAGCCGAAACGGTCGCCCAATAGCGGCGGGGGGCACTGGAAGCGTTCGCCGGAAATGCGCGCCATCTCGACGCGGCGCAGTTCTTCGTTCTCGGCGCGCGCGGTGAGGCTGGCACGGGCTTCGCGCGCCTGAGCGAGGGTTTCGGTGGCTGCGGCAAGGGCGGTATCGGCGGCGCGCTGGCGCAAGTCCGCCTCGCGCATTGCGGCTTCGGCAGCGGCAAGCTCTGCCGCCAGCCGGGTGCGGGCCTCCTCCCCTGTTTCAAGCTCGGCGGTGAGGGCGGCGGGCTTGGCGGCGTGGACGGCGTGTTCCTCGGCAATTTCGGCGAGGCGGCGGGCGGCTTCGGCCATGCGCCGTTCGGCATCGCTGGAGCGCGCCTGCCAGCCCGCATGATCGGCCTGCTGCGCGGCCAGCCTTTCGCGCGCCACGGCCAGCGCTTGATCGTGCGCGGCGAGTTCAGCAAGGGCGGACTGCACGGCGGCGCGGGCGGCGGCGTTGCGGCTTTGGGCGGCCTCCAGCGCGGCGCGCTCGGCATCGCGGGCGGGGAGGCGTTCGCGCGCGGTGCGGGCGGCTGCGACCTCGGCGGCGGCGGCGGCGATCTGTCCGGCCATGTCCTCGGCGCTGGCGGCAAGTTCGGCGAGGCGGGCGGCGAGGCGCTCCTTCACCGCCTCGGCCTGATCGAGCCGCCGCAGCGCCTGCCGCTCGCCCTCGGCCGCGCCGGCGAGCTGGCGTTCCAGTGCAATCAGCGCGGTCTGCAAGGCCGACAGCTCCTCGCGGCAAGCCTTGTCCTCGGCCTCGGCCTGGGCCGCGGCTTCGCGCAACGGGGGGAGGGCCGCGTCCAGCTCGGCAAAGCGGTTGGCGGCTTCAAGCTGCGCCGCTTCGGCCGCGCCTTCGCCGCGCGCGACAAAACCGTCCCAGCGCCGCAGATGCCCCGCGCGGGTCACCAGCCATTCGCCGGGAGCGAGGGTGCGCCCATCGTCAGCCTCCGCGCAATGCACCAGCGCGAGCCGGGCGGCGAGTTCATCCGGGCAATTCGTCAGCCGTGCGAGCAGACTGTCGGCCACCGGCTTGGGCGCGTCGGCTCCGGTCCAGAACCGCCCATCCTGCGCCGCAGCAGGCGCGCCCAGCGGCGACTTGCCATCACGCCCCAGCACCGCGGCGAGCGCGCGTTCATAACCCGGCGCCACGCGCACGTGGTCAAGCGGGGTCGCCTTGCCCTGCCGTCCGGCCTCGCGCTTGGCCCGGGCCTCGCGGTCACGGGCGAGGGCGGCGTGTTCGCGCTCGACCCCGGCGAGTTCGGCGCGTGCGGCGGCGAGCGTGGTGGCGACCTCGTCCCGCGCGGCCTGCAACGTGGCCTTGCGCGCCTGATCCTGCGCCAGCTTCGCGCGGAGCCGGGCGACTTCCGCCGCCGCCGCTTCGGCGGCTTCGCGCGCGGCGATGACGTCGGCCTCCGGGTCGCCGCTTGCCGCGAGGTCCGCGCGGGTGCGGGCCAGCCGGGCGGCTTCGCCCTCAACCCGGGCGAGGCGCGCTTCGGCCTGAGCGACCGCCGCTTCAGCGACGCGCCATTCGGCTTCGACCCCGGCGTTGTCGGCGGTTGCCTTGGCCAATGCGAGTTCGGCGGCGCGGCTGGCGCGGTCCTTGTCTTCGGCCTGTTCGGCGATCCGGGGACGCGCCGCTTCCGCCGCCGCGAGGCTCTCCCGGCTTGCGGCCAGCGCGTCGGTCAGGCGGGCGAGCGCCTCGACGGCGGCGGTGGTGAGCCGGTCGGCATCGGAGCGGTCCTCCTCCAGCCGGGTGCGCTGGCGTTCAAGGTCGCGCAGACGCGTTTCGGCGGAGTCGAGCTTTTCGGCCAGTGCCGCCATCCGGTGCCCGTGGGCGCTGGCATCGTCGCGCCGGTCGGCGAGGTCGTCACGCGCCGCGGCGAGTGCGTGCGCGGCGGCGGCCTGTTCCTTCTGCGCGGTATCGACCAGCCCCTGCGCCGCAGCGACCTGCGCCTCGGCACTTTCGGCCGCCGCGCGCGCCGCCTTGGCCGCCGCCGCCGCCTCGCGCCAGCGCGCGAACAGCAGGCGGGCTTCGGCGGCCTGGATGCGGCCCGTGAGTTCGGTGTAGCGTTCGGCCTGCTTCGCCTGCCGCCGCAGCGAGGCGATCTGTGCGTCAAGGCCAGCCATCAGGTCTTCCAGCCGGGCCAGGTTCGCCTCCGCCCCGCGCAACTTCCCCTCGGCATCCCGGCGGCGGACATGCAGCCCCGCGATCCCCGCCGCCTCCTCCAGCATCGCGCGGCGTTCGGCGGGCTTGGCGGCGATCACCTGCGCGATCTTGCCCTGACTGACGAGGGCGGGGGAGTGCGCCCCGGTGGCGGCATCGGCGAAGGTCAGCGAGACGTCCTTGGCGCGCACGTCGCGGCCGTTGACGCGGTAGGCGGACCCGGCGCCGCGTTCGATCCGGCGGGTGACGACCAGTTCCTCGCCCGCATCGTCCTCGGCGTGGAGCACCACTTCGGCAAAGTCGCGCGGGGGGCGGGTGGTGGTGCCTGCAAAGATCACGTCCTCCATTCCGCCCGATCGCATCGCCCGGGCCGAGGTTTCCCCCATCACCCAGCGGATCGCTTCGAGAAGGTTGGACTTGCCGCAGCCATTGGGGCCGACGACCCCGGTCAGCCCGGGTTCAATGCGCAGGTCCGCCGGCTCGACGAAGCTCTTGAATCCGCTGAGCTTGAGCCGGTGGATCTGCATCGCGCCGCCGTCAGCGCGCCCCGGCGCGCTTGAGCTGGGGCTCGATCGCTTCCCAGGTCGTGCCTTCCAGCTTCTTGCCGTTGAGGAAGAAGGTCGGCGTGCCCTGAATGTTGTCGCGCGCGGAATTAACCTCGACGGTCTTGACCAGCGCCTCGATCTTCGGCGCATCGGCAAGGCAGGTGCGGGCCTGATCGGCGCTGAGGCCCCGTGCGGCGAAGAAATCGATCAGGCCGGATGCCTCCCCCATCGCCACGAACCGCTGATTGATCGGCAAGGCGGCCGCCGCCTCCATCGCCTGCGGATTGCCTTGCAGGCCCGCAAACACGCTGTCGAGGTTCTGCCACACCTGATCGGACAGGGGCTGCATCTGCTCCTTCGCGCCGCATTGGGCGAGGGTGGCGATCACCACGTCGAAGGGGTTGAGGAACACCTCGCGCTGCTCGAACGCGACCACGCCGGTGGGGAGGTATTTCTCCTTCAGCACCGGCTTGCCGGTCTGGGCGAAGGTCGCGCAGTGGCCGCAGGTGTGCGAGGCATATTCGACCAGCTTCAGCGGCGCATCGGGATTTCCGACCATGTAGCCACCTTCGGGCGTGACGGTGACGGTGTCCATCCACTGCGTCCCGGCGGGCGCGGCGATGGCGGGCAGGGCCTCACCCGCTGCCGCGCCGCCTTCGGTGGTGGCGGCATCCTCGCACGCGGTCAGCAGCAGCGGGGCAAGCGCAAGCAGGGGCAGCGAAAGCAGGCGGGAAAAGGTCATCGTCAGGCAATCCTCGGCCGGTCGGAGATGGAAGGGTTACCCCGCGAGCCGAGCTGCGGCAAGCCGGGGGCGTGGGCTGTGAACAGCGCCGTCAACCGGGCGCGGCGGCGCTGGCAACGGGGCCTTCGGTGAACCGGGCTGAGAGCACGGCGTAGAGCGCGTCCCAGCTATGCACCTCGGGCAGCAGCTTGCCGTCTAGCGCGAAGCTGGGGGTGCCGGGGACAGCGAATTCGGCGCGGTCGGCCCGGTCGTTGGCGGTAACCCGGCCCGCGGCGGCATCGTCCATCACGCAGGCATCCAGCTCCGCCCGTGACTGGCCCTGGCGGACCAGCATCTCTGTCAGGCCGAGGGCGCTCGCGGCGTTCATCCGCCCCGCCTTGTCCCCCCGCATCCAGATCGCCCGCTGGCTTTCCGGCGCGCCGCGCGCCTTGGCGAGCCAATCGCTCTGCGCGCGCATCAGCGTCTGGTGGCGGGTCTTGAACTGGGCCGGATCGCTGCACTGCGCCAGCAGAGTGACGGTAAGATCAAGCGGATTGCGGATGATCGGGCGCACTTCGACCGAGCCCTTGCCCGGCTTCAACAGCGCCAGTTCAAGCGCCGGTTCGCCCTCAATCGTAAAATCCGCGCAATGCCCGCAGGTGTAGCTGACGAACTCGATCAGGCGGGTATCGGCTTCGGGGTTGCCGATCAGGTGCCCGCGATCCGTGCGGGCGATGGTGGTATGCCAGTTGCCGGGGTTGTCGGCCATGCCAAAGGCGCTGCCGGGGCGCGACAGATCCTGCTGCGCGGCGGCCGGGCCGATCGCCAGCATCCCGGCGGCGGCGGCGAGGAACAGGGCTTTCATCATTGCGGTTCGTTATCCTTGGACAGGCTGCGGGCGAGCGATTCGAGCACGGTGCGCAGTTCCGGATCGCCGATATCGCGCAAGCTGTCGCCCAGTTCCAGTGGGATCGGCTTCAACGAGGGCGGGGGCCGCACCGGCCCGCTATCGGGCGGCGGCGTCACCGCGCCCTGCCGCAGCTTGACCCGCGCCACCGCGCGATAGCCGAAAAAGCGGTTCACCCGCTCGATGATTTCGGGCGTAACCTGCTGGATCAGCGGCGCATGGGCGGGCACCACCACCAGATCGAGGATGCCGTCCGCCTTCTCCCCCGGCGGGAAGCGGATCGCTTCGGGGCTGCAAATGCGGGCATGGGCGGGGCCGACGATCTCCGGCCAGCGGGTGACGACCGAGCTTTGCACAAAGCCGAAGCGGCGAAAGGCGGTGCGGCCGACTTCGGGCATCAGATCGCCGATCGCCCGGGCAGTGCCTCCGCGCGGGCGGGTGTAGGGCCTGATCTGGCCCTTCTTCCCGGAGGTGGTCTTGTCGCTTCCCATGGTCCGGCCCGCCATGCCATAGGCTGCGCGTGACTGCCAGCATCTCCGATCAGCTTCTCGCCTGGTATGACGCCCATGCCCGCGACCTGCCGTGGCGTTCGCCCCCCGGCACGCCGGTGCCGGACGATCCGGCCTGGCCTTACCGCGTGTGGCTGTCGGAGGTGATGCTCCAGCAGACCACGGTGGCAGCGGTGAAGCCCTACTTCGCCAAGTTCACCGCCATCTGGCCGACCGTGGAGGCGCTCGCCGCCGCGCCTGAGAGTGACGTCATGGCGGCATGGGCGGGGCTTGGCTATTACTCGCGTGCCCGCAATCTCGTCAAATGCGCGCGGGCGGTGGCGGAGCGGGGCGGCTTCCCTTCAACCGAGGCGGAGCTGCGCGCGCTGCCCGGGCTGGGCGCCTACACCGCCGCCGCGATTGCCGCGATTGCCTTCGGGAACCGCGCGGTGGTGGTTGATGCCAATATCGAGCGTTTGGCGGCGCGATTGTTCGCGATTGCCGAGCCGCTGCCGGGCGCAAGAAAGGCGATCCGCGCCGCCGCTGACCGCATCACGCCGGACCGCCGCGCGGGCGATTTTGCACAAGCGATGATGGATCTGGGCGCGCATGTCTGCACCAGCCGCGCGCCGCGCTGCCTGCTCTGCCCGCTTGCCGGAGCCTGCCAAGGCCGCAAGACCGGCGAGCCTGAGCGCCTGCCGGTGAAGCCCCCAAAGAAAGCGGTGCCCGAACGGCAAGGGACGGCGTTCTGGATCACCCGCGCGGGCGGCCAGCAGGTGTGGCTGGTGACGCGCCCGGCCTCAGGCATGCTTGGCAGGATGCGCGCGCTTCCCGACGATGGCTGGAGCGCGCGTGCGGACGGCACCGGCATGCCGCCGTTTGCAGGCGACTGGACAATGATCGGCGCGGTGCGGCACGGCTTCACCCATGCCAGCCTGACGTTGCGGGTGCTGGCCTGCGAAGCCGCCGATGATCCGCCGGATGAGGGCGTCTGGTGGCCGACTGAACGGATCGGGGATGCGGGCCTTGCGACGCTCTTCGTCAAGGCCGCCCAATTGGTGCTGGCGAAGGGTTAGAGCACTTTCCGACCATTCCGACCCACCCAACGGCTTTTCTGACGCGATCAGGGTGGGTCGGAATGGTCGGAAAGTGCTCTAAAAAATCCCGCCGCCCAACATCAGACGCACGCCCGCGATCAGCAGCACCACAAGGCAGAAATTGCGCCCCCCGTCCTTCGAGGACAGCGCGCCAACCACAATTCCCACCACGATCAGCGGGAGCGCGAGCCAGTTGGCCCAGCCGAGCAGCGGAATCTGCGCGGGGATGACGATAACCAGACTGACAAGGCCGATGAGATAGGCGAGCAGGTTGAGCATGTGTGCTATATGGCCAACACACTGCCGCATTGCAAGCGCGCCGCGCCGATGATTGACCCACGCTGCTGCCTGCCGCAGACAAGAGCCGCATCGTCCTTTGCGGAGATTCTCCATGCCTTTTCATGACCCCGCCATCACCGCCTTGTCGCGCCGTGCGCTGCTGCGCCGCAGCGCGGCGTTTGCAGGCGGTGCGGCGCTGACCGCGCTGCCGTTCGGCCGCTCAGCCATGGCGATGCACGATGTCGCCGAAAGCTGGCCGAACGTTGCGGCGCTGTCGGCACGCTATCTCGACAGCCGCAAGCTCGCCAACCTGCTGCTGACCTTTGGCCGGGGGCAGGAGGATCATGCCCACACGGTGGGCGGCGGCACGCTGGCCTTCGGCAAGCCCGCTCCGGTTGACGAGAACACGCTCTACCGTATCTATTCGATGTCGAAGCCGATCACCGGCATGGCGACGATGATCCTGATCGACCAGGGGCGGTTGGCGCTGGATCAGCCGGTTGCCGAAATCCTCCCGGCTTTCCGCGACATGCAGGTGCTGGTCGATCCCGCTGGCCCGCTGGAGGATACGGTGCCAGCGATCCGGCCGATCACCATCCGCCAGTTGCTCACCCACACCGCCGGGCTCGGATACCAGATCGTCAGCAAGGGGCCGCTGCTTGACGCTTACAACAAGGCCGGGCTGGTTGGTGGGCGGGTCAGCCGGGTGCCGATCCCCGGCTTTCCGATTGTCACGCCTGCGCCCGGCCTTGCGGCCTGGGCGGACCGGCTGGCCGAACTGCCGCTGATGTATCAGCCTGCAACGAAGTGGAGCTATTCCTGCTCGATCGACCTTCTTGGCCGGGTGATCGAGGTGGTGAGCGGGATGGCGTTCGAGGCCTTCCTGAAGAAGCGCATTTTCGAACCTTGCGGCATGACGAGCACCTTCATGCAGGTGCCCCAGAGCGAGGCGCACCGCCTCGCCGACAATTACGGCATCTGGCAGGGGGCGGCGATCCCGCTCGATCCGGGGGCGAATTCGATCTTCCTCGATCCGCCCGAGGTGGTCGTGGGTGGCGGCGGGCTGGTGTCGAGCCCCCGGGATTATGACCGCTTCCTGAGGATGCTGCTCGGCTACGGCACCATCGACGGACGCTTCGTGATGAGCGAGGCGGCGGTGCGGGTCGGCACTGGCAACCTGCTTCCCGATACGGTCGATCTGACGGGCAGCTGGATCGCGGGCGAGGGGCATGGCGCAGGCGGGCGGGCGAAGGGCTCGACCTTCGGCTGGGGCGGGGCGGCTGGCACGCTGGGCGCGGTCGATTTCGACCTCGGCTTGCGCACCGGGCTGTGGACCCAGTACATGCCGTCCGAAGCCTATCCGATCCGCGAGGAATTCCTCGCCGCGGTCGAGGTGGACCTCGCCGCGCAGCGTGGCCGCAAGAAGGCGGCGTGATGCACGGATTATCCGCTGCCGCGCCGCCGCCGATCGCCTTTGCCGGTTCCCCGCTCGACCGGGCCGATCACATCCGCGTCGACGAGGCGGCGCTGGCAGGCCTGATGGACTGGCGCGCGCGGGTGCTGCTGCTCGACGGGTTGTTGCCCGGGGTGGACGATGGCGGCGGGCTGGTGTGGGGGACGCTGGCGGACGTCGATCGCCAAGCGGAGCTGGTGTTTCTCGGGATGCTGGATGGCAAGGCACACTTCGCCCCCGTGCCTGCCGAAGGTGCGGATGGCCCCGCCTATGCCATGCCCCGTGCCTGGCAGTTGATGGGGCAACTCGCCCCGCCCGATCTGGCGATCTATGGCGGTGCGCGTAGCCTTGTCGACTGGCATGCCCGGCACCGATTCTGCGCGCGGTGCGGTGCGGGGACGAAGCTCGTCAAGGGCGGCTGGCAGCGGCATTGCGACAACTGCGGCGCGGACCATTTCCCGCGCACCGATCCCGTCACGATCATGCTGGTCGAGCATGAGGACCGCCTGCTTCTCGGCCGCCAGCCGCGCTTTCCGCCGCGCATGTATTCGGCGCTTGCCGGGTTCGTCGAGCCAGGGGAGACTATCGAGGAGGCGGTGGCGCGGGAGATCCATGAGGAAGCGGGCGTGCGGGTGCGCGATGTCCGCTACATCGCCAGCCAGCCCTGGCCTTTCCCGAGCCAGCTGATGATCGGCTGCACCAGCGTTGCCGACGATCCCGCCCTCACCATCGACCGGACCGAGCTTGACGATGCGCGCTGGTTCACCCGCGCCGAGCTGGAAGAGGCCCGCGCCGCTGGCGATGCGGGCACCGATCTGCTCGTTTTTCCGCGCCCTTTCGCCATTGCGCACCATCTTGTCGCGTGGTGGCTGGATCGTTGAGAGGGCGTTGCATCGTCATTGACAGGTCTTTGTCGGGCGGTTGCTAGACCAGACCCAGCCGCTCCAGCTTCATCGCCAGACGGCCCGGCAGGGCATCGCCGATCGCCTCGCCCTCGGCCAGATCGCGGGGCGCTTTGCCGGGATCGAGATAGCGCCAACCCTGATGCGCGCGCTTGGCCTGCTGGTGAACCCGGATCAGCCGCGGCTCCAGACAGATATCCCAGCGCCCGTCCGGCGTCTTGGCAAAGCCGGTGATCGGTGACCGCGCCACGATCGCGTGGTTCAGGATCCAGTAGAGCGAGCCGCCGATACATTCCGCGTGCCGCGTCGGGCGGTTGCGGGTGGTCAGACGGATGGCGCTCTGCCCGCCATACCACGCCGCCAGATCGTCATAGCTCTTCGCTCCGAAAGCGATTTTGGTCAGGTGCAACGGCATAGGGCCAATGTGGCCCTGCGGCGCGCAGGATCAAGCGCGCCGCCCCCGCCCGTCCACAGCAGCGCAGGCGCTCAGCCTACCAGACCGCTCAGCACCGCAAGGCCGAGGAACACCAGAAAGCCCATGGAATCGGTCGTCATCGTAACGAAGATCGAGGAGGAAATTGCAGGGTCGGCCTTCAGGCGCTGGAGCACCAGCGGCACGCAGACCCCCGCTAGACCTGCAATCATGATGTTGCACAATATCGCCGCGCCGATGACGCCACCGAGCAGGGGGTTCTGGAACAGCAGGGCAACGATGCAGCCCAGCACCACCGCGATGCTCGCACCGTTCAGCGCGGCGATGCTGAGTTCGCGGCGGATGGCGCGGGCGGTGTTGGCTTCGGTCAGCTGATTGGTGGCGATCGCGCGCACTGTCACCGCCAGCGTCTGGGTGCCCGCATTGCCGCCGATTCCGGCAACGATCGGCATGAGCACTGCCAAGGCCACCATCGTGGCGATCACATCCTCGAACTGCGCGATCACTGTCGAGGCCACGGATGCAGTCAGCAGGTTCGCCAGCAGCCAGCGCACCCGCGCCTTGTAGCTGTCGACGATCGGCTCGTTGATGTCGCCATCGCCCGCGCCCGACAGCAGCAGCGCGTCCTCGCCCGCTTCTTCCGAGATGATGTGGACGATATCATCCACCGTCATCTGGCCCACCAGCCGCCCGCTTTCATCCACCACCGCGGCCGAGATCAGCGCGTATTTCTGGAACATCAGCGCGACCTCTTCCTGATCCATCGTCACCGGGATCAGGGTCTGTTCGCGCTTCATCACATCGGTCAGCCGCACGCTGCGGGGCGTGGTCAGGATCCACGACAGCGCGCAGGTGCCGACCGGGTGGTGCCGCTCGTCAATGACGAAGACCTCGAAGAAATCATGTTCAAGATCGCCCTCGTCGCGCAGGTAATCAATGAGGTTGCCGACCGTCATCGCCTCGGGCACGGCGACGAAATGCCGGCTCATCAGCCGCCCGGCGGTCTCCTCCGGGTAAGCGAGCGCGCTGGCGACGGCGGCGCGGGTTTCGGGCTCCAGCTCGGCGATCACCGCCGCCTGATCGGCCGCGTCCAGATCCTCGATCAGCTGCACCGCATCATCGGTGTCGAGCTGCTGCGCAATCGAGGCGACCGCCTGCGCGGGCAGGGCCTCCATCAGATCTTCGCGCACGTAATCGTTCAATTCGGCGATGACGTCGCTGGTCATCAGATCGGTGATCGCGTTCGCCAGCTGCGCGCGCTCCGAACGGTCCAGCAGCTCGATCAGGTCGGCAATGTCAGCGGCGTGGAGCGGCTCGACCAGATCATAGACCTTGCCCTTGTCGCCTTCGTCCAGCGCATCGCGCACCGCGCCGACGTAATCGGCCTTGAGACGGTTTTCCTCATCATGGCGTTCATCATCGACCCGGTCATCCGGGCGCACTTCGGCCTCGCCGTGATCGGCGATGATGAGGTCGTCGTGGGTGGTGCGATCCTCTGCCATGACGAGGCGTTTACGGGGGGAGGGGTGAAAAGCAAGGCTGGAGGGTGACAGGCGGGGATTGGCTGCTAAAAGCCTCCTCCGAACAACCCTATCCCATTCGCCCTGAACTTGTCGAAGGGCCGCACTTTTCTTCGGATCAGACACCCGGTCTCAGGAAAGACAGTGCTTCGACAGGCTCAGCACGAACGGGTCTGATACCCGGAGAAACACGCATGGCCGAAACCCTCACCTTCACCCTCGACAATGGCGACGGCGCCGAGAACGACGTGGTCATCAAGCTGCGCCCCGATCTGGCCCCCGGCCATGTCGCGCGCATCGCCGAACTGGCGGGCGAGGGCTTCTATGACGGCGTAATCTTTCACCGCGTGATCGCCGGCTTCATGGCGCAGGGCGGCGATCCGACCGGCACCGGCATGGGCGGCAGCGACAAGCCCGATCTGGCGGCCGAGTTCAACGCCGAACCCCACGTCGAAGGCGTCTGCTCGATGGCCCGCGCGCAGAACCCCAACAGCGCCAATTCGCAGTTCTTCATCTGCCTTGATGACGCGCGCTTCCTCGACAAGCAGTACACCGTGTGGGGCCAGGTCATCAGCGGCATGGAACACGTCCACGCCATCCCCAAGGGCGAACCGCCGCGCGCGCCGGGGAAGATTGTTAAGGCGAGCGTGGGGTAATGACCACGATCGCGTGGCTCGCCGCGCTCGCTGCCGTCCTGATGGGCGCGGGGCTGGGGCGGATCACGCGGGCGAAGTGGCCGCAGCGGCGGCGCGAGAGAGCCTTCGCATTCCTCGCGCTGCCGCCGGCCCTCTATGTTGCCTTCCTGCTGATGGGTGGCGGATGGCCCAAGGACAGCACTGACTGGGCTTGGGTCGGTGTCGGCGCGATGATGCTTTCGCCTTTTGTTTTGGCATTATGGACCGGCGTTCTGGCCGAGAAGCTCTACCGCAAGGCCCGCCAGCCCGCAGCGCCAGATCGCGAAGATTGAACGCGTCGCCGCTTGGCGCTAAAGGCGCGCCCTCATGAAACCCTCCGCGCCCCCCCAGACCTACCGGGTCAAGAGCTTCGGCTGCCAGATGAACGTCTATGACGGCGAGCGCATGGGCGAGCTGCTGGCGGAGCGCGGGATCGTGCCCGCGCCGGAGGGGGAGGAGGCCGATCTCGTCATCCTCAACACCTGCCATATCCGCGAAAAGGCGGCGGAAAAGGTCTATTCGGATATCGGCCGGCTTGTGAAGGCGGGTGAGGAAGCCGGGCGGAAACCGCTGATCGCGGTGGCGGGCTGCGTCGCGCAGGCCGAGGGTGAGGAGATCATGGCGCGGGCCCCGGCGGTCAGCATCGTCGTCGGCCCGCAGGCCTATCACCGCCTGCCCGAAATGCTCGACCGCGCTACCAATGGCGAACGCGCCACCGATACCGACATGCCCGCCATCGCCAAGTTCGATGCGCTCCCGGCGCGGGCCAAGCGGGGGCCGAGCGCGTTCCTGACCGTGCAGGAAGGCTGCGACAAGTTCTGCACCTATTGCGTGGTGCCCTATACAAGAGGCGCGGAAATCTCGCGGCCGTTCAGCCATCTGGTCGCCGAAGCTGAGAGGCTGGTTGAGGCGGGCGCGAAGGAGATCACGCTGCTCGGCCAGAACGTGAACGCCTGGGCGGGGGAGGACGACAAGGGCCGCCGCGCGGGGCTGGGCGGGCTGATCCGGCGGCTGGCGCAGATCGATGGCCTCGCGCGCATCCGCTACACCACCAGCCACCCCAATGACATGGATGATGACCTCATCGCCGCCCATGGCGAAGTCGCCAAGCTGATGCCCTATCTTCACCTGCCCGTGCAGAGCGGCAATGACCGGGTGCTCAAGGCGATGAACCGCCAGCATACGGCGGAAGGCTATCTCAAACTGATCGAGAAATTCCGCGCCGCACGGCCCGATATCGCGCTGTCGGGCGATTTCATCGTCGGCTTTCCGGGCGAGACCGAAGCGGAATTTGCCGACACGCTCAGCATTGTCGACGAAGTCCGCTACGCCGCCTGCTTCAGCTTCAAATACTCCCCGCGCCCCGGCACGCCCGCTGCGACGATGGACGGGCAGATCGCAGCGGAGGTGATGGATGACCGCCTCCAGCGCCTCCAGCAGCGCATCGCCCACCACCAATATGCCTTCAATCAGGCGAGCCTCGGCAAGACCTGCACCGTGCTGGTCGAGCGCACTGGGCGGCACCCGGGCCAGTGGCTCGGCAAGTCGCCCTGGCTGCAATCAGTGCATTTTGAGGGCGATCACGCCATCGGCGATCTGGTGGAGGTGACGTTGGCCGAAGCGGGGCCCAATTCCCTCAAGGGACAAGTGCACGCCGCCGCGCACGCCTGACAGCCGCGTGACGATCCGGTGTCGGCTTGGTGACTTTCCACCGTCCACTTGGCGCACCCGGCTTGCCAAGGCGCGGGAGGGACTTACTTTGCGATTCGACGGTCACGGGATTGTCCCGCAGCCGCAGCCAAAGGAACCTATGGGCCGACGACCCTCCCGTGCCGGGCATCCGGCGCTCTCGCCCGATCCGCGTGGGATCCCCGCCCAGCGCCGCGCGCGGGTTGACCTCACCTTCGAGAACCAGGCGCTGCTGGGTCCGCTGTTCGGGCAGTTCGACGCCAATCTGGTGCAGGTGGAAAACCGGCTCGGGGTCTATATCCACGCGCGCGGGCATCAGGTGGTGATCGAGGGGCCGGAGGATGATGTCGCCCGCGCCCGGGAAACCTTGAAGACCATGTATGACCGGCTCGCGCGGGGCGAGGCGCTGGACAGCGGCGCGATCGAAAGCCTGATCGCGATGTCCTCCGAACCGACGCTCGAAGGCATCATCTCGGGCGACGAGGGCGCGCCGCCGATCATGATCCGCACGCGCAAGAAGACCATCGTGCCCCGGTCTGCCACCCAGATCGAATATATGCGCGCGCTGGCGCGGGAGGACATCATCTTCGCCCTCGGCCCGGCGGGCACCGGCAAGACCTATATCGCGGTGGCGCAGGCGGTCAGCCAGCTGATCACCGGGAGCGTGCAGCGCCTGATCCTCTCGCGCCCGGCGGTGGAGGCGGGGGAGAAGCTGGGCTTCCTCCCCGGCGACATGAAGGAGAAGGTCGATCCCTATCTGCGCCCGCTCTACGATGCGCTCAACGACTGCATGCCCCCCGAACAGGTCGAACGGCGGCTGGCCAATGGCGAGATCGAGATCGCGCCGATCGCCTTCATGCGCGGGCGCACGCTGGCCGACAGCTTCATTATCCTCGACGAAGCGCAGAACACCACGCGCGAGCAGATGAAGATGTTCCTCACCCGCTTTGGCCAGAACAGCCGCATGGTGATCTGCGGCGATCCGCGGCAGGTCGATATCCCCGGCGGGCCGCGCATGAGCGGGCTGAACGATGCGGTCGAGCGGCTGGAGGGGGTGGAAGGCTTCGGCACGATCCGCTTCACCGCCGCCGATGTGGTGCGCCACCCGATCGTGGGCAGGATCGTCGAGGCTTACGAGGGCGACGGCGAGGGCGAGGGCACCTGAGCGCAGCAGCCCGCACCCGCTCAGTTCGGCGTCAGCTCGACCAGATTGGCGGTTCCGCCGTCCTGCAACACCCAGATGCGGCCATCGGGTGCCTGCTCGACCTCGCGGATGCGCGCGCCGAGCGAAAGGCGGCTGACCTCCTGCACCGAATTGGCGTTGAGGCGCAGGCGCACCAGGCCCTGCTGCACCAGCCCGGCGATGATGAAATCATTGGTCCACCCGACAAAGCGGGTGCCGCGATACTGGATGATCCCGGCGGGCGCGATGGTCGGCGTCCAGAACAGGCGCGGCGCGGTGAAGGCGCTGTTGGTCGAATGGCGCGGTATCGCTGAGCCGTCGTAATTGTTACCTTCCGACACCAGCGGCCAGCCGTAATTATTGCCCGCCGCGATCAGATTGAACTCGTCGCCGCCTTGCGGGCCCATCTCGCTCGAAAACAGCCGGCCATCGGCGGCAAAGGCGATGCCGAGCGGATTGCGATGGCCGAGCGAGAAGATTTCGGGCTGCGCATTGGGGGTGGAGGCAAAGGGGTTGCCCGCCGCCGGGGTGCCATCGAGGTTCAGCCGCACGATCTTGCCCAGCGTGGTGGTCAGATCCTGCGCCGGACTGCCCTGCTGCCGGTCTCCGGTGCTGACGAACAGGAATTGCCCGTCCGGCGAAAAGGCCACCCGCGCCGCCAGATGGCCGCCGGTGGTGGCAGGCGTGCTGCGCCACACCACCGACAGGTTCTGAAGCGCCGGAATCCCGCCCAGTGCGAGGTTCGCCGAAGCGACCGCTATCCGTTCCCCCCCACCAGCGGAGGCGGGTTCGGCATAGCTCAGCCACACCCGGCCATTGCCCGCGTAATTGGGATCGAGCACGATATCATGCAGGCCGATCTGGCTGGCAAAGGTCACCGCAGGCACGCCGGTCACCTGGGTCTTGGCGCCGCCCGTCGTCACCAGCCACAGCGCGCCCGATCTTTCGGTCACCAGCAGGCGTCCGTCCGGCAGGAAGGTCATCGCCCAGGGGTTGCTGAACGATGCGACATTGCGCTGCGATACGGATGTGGTGGGGGTGGTGGCGGTGGGGCTTGGGCTTGGGGTCGGCGTGACGATCACGGACGGCGGGCCGCCGCTGCTGTCATCACCACCGCACCCGGACAGGACGAGCGCGAGGGTAGCAGCAACGCTCGGCAATAATGCACGCATGAACAAGACCCTTTTTCGGCTGGCGGCGGGACTGTGTCAGGATATTGATCGACAAGATGAAAAGCGTCTGTGCGATCACGGTAAACGGTGGTTTTATCACGCCGGACCGCGCCAGGCACAGGGTTCGCGGGACAGCCAGTCAACGGGGTGATTTCCATCGGCGGCGGTTGGTTCTATGGGCGATGCGATGATGCCGCTGCCCGGTCCGCTTAGCCATTCGTATTTGCACGGGGGCCGCGCGCGTGCTGGCGCGGGGCGCTGATGCAGCTTGATATCGCCATCGAGGATTGGCCCGGCGGCGCGTGGGAGGCGCTGGCCGAGCGTGCTGCGCAGGCGGCCGGGGAGGGGGAGCCGCTGCTCGCGCATCCCCGCCTTGTCGCCAGCGTGCTGTTCACCGCCGACGCCGAGGTTCATGCCCTCAACCGCGAATGGCGCGGGCGGGACAAGCCGACCAACGTGCTCAGCTTCCCGATGCTGGAACGCGCCGAACTGGCTGTCCTCGCGCTCGCAGGCCCGCCCGTGATGCTCGGCGATATCGCGCTGGCTTTCGAGACCTGCACGCGCGAGGCGGCCGAGAAGGGCGTGACGCTGGAGGCCCACGCGGCGCATCTCATCGTCCACGGCCTGCTTCACCTCGCCGGGCACGATCATGTGGAATCGGACGAACAGGCCGAGGCGATGGAGGCGATCGAGACCCGGATACTTGCCAAACTGGGCATCGCTGACCCATATGGCGACTGACACCACGTTAAGGAGCCACGCGCAAGGCCATGGCCGATTCCCATTCGCCCACGTCTCAACCGGGAGACGCGGACAGTAGCAGCGGGCTGTGGCCCGCATTGCGCAAGATCCTCGGCTTCGAAGGCGCGCGCTCCTTGCGCGAGCAGCTTGAGGAAGCGATCGACGAGCACGAGGACGAAAACGGTGCCTCGGCAGAGGACGAGGGCGGGCAGAGCCGGGGCGATCTGTCGCGGGTGGAGCGGCAGATGCTGCGCAACCTCCTCCATTTCTCCGAACATGATGCCGATGATGTCGCCGTGCCGCGCGGGGAGATTATCGCGGTGGAGGCGACGATCGGCTGGGACGCCATGGTCGCCGCCTTCGCCGAACATGGCCATTCGCGCATGCCGGTCTATCGTGAGACGCTGGATCAGGTGATCGGGATGATCCACATCAAGGATGTGTTCCCCTTTCTGGCGAACGCCGCCCCGCCGCCGGCCGACTGGACCACGCTGATGCGCCAGCCGCTTTATGTGCCGCAGGCGCGCGGGGCTTTGGATGTGCTGGCCGACATGCGCACCCAGCGCGTGCACCTTGCGATCGTGCTGGATGAGTTTTCCGGCACTGACGGGCTCATCACCATCGAGGATCTGGTCGAGGAAATCGTCGGCGATATCGAGGATGAGCATGACGAGGCCCCGCAGGAGCTGATCACGCCGATCGGCGAGGGGATGTGGGATATCGACGCCCGCGCCGAGCTTGAGGATATCGCCGAGCGGATCGATCCGCGCCTTGCCGAAGTCGAGGAATCGGTCGACACGCTGGGCGGCCTCGCCTTCGTGCTCGCCGAGGCGGTGCCGCCGGTCGGCACGGTGCTGGAACATCCCAGCGGCTGGCGGATTGAAGTGACCGCAGGCGACGAAACCCACGTCACCCGTCTGCGGCTGCATCCGCCGGAAGAATTGGCCGAAGTGCAATAGTCGCAACCACCCCGGGCGCTACGCAATTTTTCTTCGATTTTTTGCATCCAAACCGGGTTTCGGGCGTATCTCCTTCCACCGAGGAGCCAAGCCATGCCTGCACGCCGCCTGCCCCCCCTTCGCGCGCTTGAAGCCTTCATGCGCACCGTGCGGCTCGGCTCGGCCCGGGCGGCGGCGGAGGAGATCGGGCTCAGCCCTTCGGCGCTGTCGCGGCGGATCAGCAATCTGGAGGAGTTCGTCGGCAAGAAGCTGTTCACTCGCGCGCGCCAGTCGATGCAGCTGACCGATGAGGGGCAGGCCTTCTACGAGGCGGTCAATCCGCATATGGAGGCGCTGACCCGGGCGGTGGAGAGCCAGTCAGACAATATCGCGCTGCTGCGCCTGCGGCTGGGGGTGTTGCCGATGTTCGGCAGCCAGCGGCTGTTCCCGCGGCTGGGGGAATTAAGGAAGCGCCACCCGCTGCTGCACATCGACATCGACAGCGCGCCGCATCTGGAGGACCGGGTGGGCGATACGCTTGATGCCGCGATCATCCTGTCACGCGGCCCGGCAAGCGGGCTGCATGCGGTGCGGCTCGATCACAATCTGGTCCATGCCATCTGTTCCCGGGACATCGCCCGCGCCATCGGCCCGGATATCACCCCGGAATCGATGACGCGGCAGACTTTCCTGGTGCACAACGAGATGCCCGAAAGTTTCATCGCCTGGAAAAAGGCCAACGGGCTGGAGACGATGGAGCTTGCCGCGATCGATCATTACGATTCGGGCGCGCTGATGCTGGAGGCGGCGGCGCAGGGCCTTGGCATTGCGATCATGCATGATGATCACCTGCGCCGCGCCAATGACAACCGCCTCACCAACCTCCCCGGAGTGCCGGTGGAAAGCCCCTATTCCTACTGGTTCGTGTGCAAGCCGGTGGCGCTGGAAAGCCGCCCGGTGAGGATCTTCCACGATTGGCTGGTGCGCGCGGGGTTGTAGTGGCCCCGCCGCTCAGACCGGGGCCGCGTAACGCACCGGGGCAACCGTGTGCGCAAAGGGGCGCAGCGGCCGGCCAAGGATGTCCACCAGCCCCTCCTCGATCCGGCGGCGCGCTTCGGTGCCGATCGCTTTGCGGCCCTTGAAATCCTCGGGGCTGAAGGGTTCGAGATAATGCAGGTGCACCGCGAAACTGCCCTTGCGTGACAGCACCCGCTTGGCATTATTGAAGCCGCTTTCCACCCCGATCCAGCCGATCCATTCAGCGACCGGGCCGTAATCGAGGATCACCGGCTGCACCAGCACGCCGGGCGGGGGCGGTTCGAGGACCGACAGCATCGAGGTCTTGAACGGCAGCAGCGATTGCCCGTCCGTCGTCGTGCCTTCGGGGAAAACGGTGACCGACCAGTTGTCGATCAGCGCCTCTTTCAGGGCATTGATCTGTTCGGCCACGCCCAGGCGCTGCTCGCGCTTGACGAAGACAGTGCGGTTGAGCCGGGAAAGCCAGCCGACCACCGGCGCTTCGGCCAGTTCCGCCTTGGCGACAAAGGCCGTCCCGCTGGCCCCGGCAAGAGCAAGGATGTCGATCCACGAGATGTGGTTGGCGACGAAGAACACGTCGCGCTTCAGATAGGTGCCATGGACCCTGACGCGCGCCCCGCACACCCGCGCGGCATAGCGCAGGAACAGCATCGGGAAGGGCGATCCGTAAGCGATCACGCGGTAGAGGTAGTGCAGCGGGACGAAGACGAGGATCAGCGCGATCAGCCCCGCCGCGCGGGCGGCGATGCGCAGCCATCCGGCCAGCGAAACCGGCGTCGTCTCCCCCCGCGCCGCCGCCTCGCGCAGCGCCCAGTCGGCTGCCTCAGTCATCGCGCGCGATCAGTCACTTCGGGAAAGCCGCACGCCGTAAAGTTCCATGCGGTGATCGACGAGCCGGTAGCCCAGACGTTCGGCGATCTGGCGTTGCAGCGCCTCGACCTCGGGATCGACGAATTCGACCACCTTGCCGGTCTCCACATCGATCAGATGATCGTGGTGCGCTTCGGGCACGGGTTCGTAGCGCGAGCGGCCATCGCCGAAATCATGACGATCGAGGATGCCCGCTTCCTCGAACAGGCGCACGGTGCGATAGACCGTGGCGATCGAGATGCGCGGATCGATCGCGGCGGCGCGGCTGTGGAGCAGCTCGACATCGGGATGATCCTCGCTTTCCGAAAGCACGCGGGCGATCACGCGGCGCTGTTCGGTGATGCGCAGGCCCTTTTCGGCGCATAATTGTTCGAGATCGATTTTCTGGTTCAAGGAAAGGCTCCATCGCGACGCGCGCCGCGCCTGCCGGACGGGACCGACCGGAAGGCGGCAGCCCCATCCCTACAGGGACGGGGCTGCATGCTCAAGCTGGTGTGCCGAAGTGTCGACAGGCGGCCACGCGGGTCGGGCGGGCCGGGCGGCCTTATGCCGTCTTCTTGGTGCGTCGCGGACGCGGCGCGGGCGCAGGCGCGGGTTCGGGCTTGCGGCCAAGACCGATCTTCTTGGCAAGATCGCGGCGCTTTTCGGCATAATTGGGCGCAACCATCGGATAGTCAGCTGCCAAGCCCCAGCGCGCGCGGTATTCTTCCGGCGACATGTTGTAATTGGTGCGAAGATAACGCTTCAGCATCTTGAGCTTCTTGCCATCTTCAAGGCACACGATGTAATCGGGCTTGACCGAATTGCGGACCGCAACCGCAGGCTGCGGCTTGGGTTCTTCCACTTCCACCTTCTCACCCAGATTGGCGAGCGCGGCATAGACATTGGTGATCAATGCCGGGACGTCAGTGACAGCAACATCATTGTTGCTGACATGGGCAGCAACAATGTCGCTGGTCAGCGTGATAAGCGTTTCTTTCATGTCGATTTCCATATCTGGCATGGGTTCCTCACAAACATCTTTTGAATAATGCGCTGTTAAGCTCATGGCCGAAAGGGTTTGCTTTGGCAAACGATTTGCCGAGTCAGCGATGGCATTTACGCCACATCTGGGGCGATTAGATTGAACGTGCAAAAGTAATCGCGTCGATCCGCTCGCCGTTCGCCATGCGGTAATAGTTGCGTCGCTCGCCGATCGGTTCAAAGCCAAGCCTTGAATATAACTTGATTGCCGGATTGCCGCGCCGCATCTCAAGGAAGATGCGCGTCACCCCGCGGGCGCTGGCGGCGGCGAAGAGCTGCGCGATGAGGGCCGCGCCCACCCCGCGCCTCCTTGCGCCCGGCACCACCGCGATCAGCAGCAGTTCCTCCTCGTCAAGCACATGGCGGCTGAGCACGAAGCCTGCCGGGGCCGGGGCCGGGACCAGCCCGGGGGCGTCGTCGATCGGTCGGCCTTCGGCATCGACGATCAGCGCATGGGTGCTCGGCATGGCCAGCGCGTCGGTTACCTGGCGGCGGGTCCAGGCCTCGCCATAGGCCGGGTCGAAGGCGGCCTCCATCACCGCCATGATCCGGTCGACGCGGTGCGGGCAGGCGGTCATCCGCGCGCGCGCTCGGCCATCGGCGTGGCATCGGCCCCGCGTCCGTAGATCGGCGCGAGCTGATGGGTAAGCACTGCGGGCACCAGCAGCGGCGCGGCCGCGGCATCGGGCAGCAGCGCGGCGGCGGTGTGCTGGCCCGGCGCGCGCAATGCCGCAAGCTCGCCTGCGCGGTTGCCGGCAAGGCGCAGCGGCAGGGGCCGGGCAGCGGCAGCGGCGGGCGCGAGCGAGGCGACCGCGCCCAAGGGCAGGCCATCGGCGGCAAAGTCCTGCACGAACCATTCGCCGTGCCCGCCGTTGGTGCACACCGTCACCGGTTCGCCCGGATGCTGCGCCTGTGCCTGCGCGGCGATCAGGGCGAGGGTAGGGTAGCCCAGCACCTCGGCCCCCCAGGCAAAGCCCAGTGCCCGCGCCGTCGCCAGCCCGATCCTGACGCCGGTGAAGCTGCCGGGGCCCAGGCTGACAAGGATACGGCCGGCGTGCCCTTTGCCGGGCAGAGCGGCGATCATTGGCACCAGCGCCTCGGCATGGCCGCGCCCGATCACGCGGTGGTCAGACGCGATGATCGCCGCGCCCTCGATCAGGGCGATGCTGCACGCCTCGGAGGCGGTTTCGATGGCGAGCACCCGCATGCGGCCTGCCGATGCCTCAGCGCGGGGCGGGGCGCAAGCGCCAGTTCAGCGTCAGGCGATGCGGTTGAAGCGCGCGAAATCCGGGCGCGGGCTGCGATCGAAGATGCTGGCGGGATCGCCATAGCCGACCGAGCAGATGAAGTTGACCTTGTGGCGCGGGTTATCGGCGAAGAAGGCGGCGTTGACGGCGGCCTGATCGAAGCCCGACATCGGCCCGCAATCGAGCCCCAGCGCCCGCGCTGCGAGCATCAGGTAGGCGCCTTGCAGCGAGGAATTGCGGAACGCGCCCTCCTCGCGGCCCTTCTCATCACCCGCAAACCAGCTTTTCGCGTCGGTATGGGGGAACAGCCAGGGCAGTTCCTCGTGGAAATCGATGTCGTAGCCGATCACCGCAGTGACGGGCGCGGCGAGCACCTTGGGCTTGTTGCCCTCCATCACGCAGTCGGCGAGCTGCGCCTTGGCTTCGGGCGACTTGACCCACACGATCCGCACCGGCTGCATGTTGGCGGATGTGGGCGCCATCTTCATCAGGTTCCAGATCGCGTGGAGCTGTTCGTCCGAAACCGGCCGGTCGAGCCAGCCGTTGTAGCTGCGCGCTTCGCCAAACAGCTGATCGAGCGCCGCGTCCGAAAGGACGTGGTCGTGGAACTGGGTAGTCATGAAATTCTCCCGTCGGGTCAGGCGGAAATCAGGCGGCGCGCACTTCGGTCACTTCGGGGACGTAGTGCTTCAGCAGCCCCTCAATCCCGTGCTTCAGCGTCGCCGTGCTTGACGGGCAGCCCGAGCACGAGCCTTGCAGGGTGAGATAGACCACCCCGTCCCGAAAACCGCGATAGGCGATGTCGCCCCCGTCGCCGGCCACCGCCGGGCGCACGCGGCTTTCAAGCAGTTCGTTGATCGCCGCGATCACTTCGGCATCCTCGGCCCGTTCCTCGACCGCCATCTCCTCTTCGGGCGGGGGCACAGCGATGCCGCCTGCGGTGGCGGGCGCGAACAGCGGGGCTTCGGAGACGAAATGATCGAGCAGGATCGCGATCACCTGCGGCTTCAGCGCGCTCCAGTCCGCGCCCGGGGCGGCGGTGACGCTGACGAAATCCGCCCCGAACAAAACGTTGACCACATCGCCGGTGTCAAAGATCGCCTCGGCCAGAGGGCTCGCCGTCGCCGCTTCGGGCGTGGCGAATTCGCGCGATCCGGCTGCCATCACGACCTGTCCGGGCAGGAACTTGAGCGCGGCGGGGTTGGGGGTGGTTTCGGTTTCGATGAACATGGCGCGCATTTAAGACCAATCTTGTCGGATTACAAGCGCGCAGCGCGTGTCACAGCGCCGATCACAGCGATGCGACAGAGCAACGAGCGTTCACTATCGCTTCACCTTTTGCCGCCCTATAAGCCCAGCCATGACGTCGTTGACCCGCGCGGCCCGCGCTTTCGCTCTTTCCCTCGCCGCGCTTGCGCTGGTGCAGCCGGTGCTCGCCCAGACGACGCCTGCGCCCGCGCCCGCCGCCCCGACCCGCCCGCAAGTGCCCGCCCCGCGCGCGCTTCAAACCGGGGGTGCGGTGCCATGGCTCTATCGCGGCTCGGACGTCCCGGTCGACGATCAGTGGCTGTTCGGCGAGATGAAGAACGGGTTGCGCTACGCCGTGCGCCGCAACGGCGTGCCGCCGCGCCAGGTTTCGATCCGGGTGCGCGTGGATGCCGGATCGCTGCATGAACAGGACAGCGAACAGGGCTTTGCCCACCTCCTCGAACACCTGTTGTTCCGCGAAAGCAAGTATCTGGGCAAGGCCGAGGCGATTTCGGCGTGGCAGCGGCTGGGCGCAACCTTCGGCAGCGATGCCAATGCCGAGACGACGCCGACCCACACCGCCTACAAGCTCGATATCCCGAACATCGACGAGGCCAAGCTGGCCGAGAGCTTCAAGCTCCTGTCCGGCATGATCCGCGAGCCGGTGCTCAGCGATGCCAATGTCGCGGCCGAACGCCCGATTGTGCTCGCCGAAAAGCGCGAGCGGGGCGGGGCTGGGCAGCGCATGGCGGACCTCACCCGGCAGACCTTCTTTGCCGGCCAGCGCCTTGCCACACGCAACCCGATCGGCACCGACGAGACCCTGCGCGCGGCGAACGGTCCGGCGGTGAAAGCCTTCTACGATCGCTGGTATCGCCCCGAAAACACCGTGATCGTGGTGGCGGGCGATGCCGATCCGATGGTGCTGGCGGGCCTTGTGGAACAGTGGTTCGGCGACTGGAAGGGCACTGGCAAGCCCGGGACCGCGCCTGCTTTTGGCGATCCCGTTGCCCCTGACGGGGCGCAGCCGCCCGCAGGCACGCTCGCCCCGATCGGGGAGCTTGCCGTCGGGGTCGAACCCGATCTTCCGCGCAGCCTTACCTATGCGGTGATGCGTCCGTGGCGGCAGGTCGAGGATACCATCGCCTATAATGAAGGCCTGCTGACCGATGCGGTCGCGCAGGCGATCATCAACCGACGGCTGGAAAGCCGCGCGCGGGGCGGCGGGAGCTTCCTCTACGCGCAGGTTCAGCAGGATGACGTTTCACGCTCGGTCGATGCGACCTTCGTCACCTTCGCCCCGCTCAGCGCCGACTGGCAGGCCGCGCTTGCCGATGTGCGCAGCGTGATCGCCGATGCCATCGCCAACCCGCCGACGCAGGAAGAGATCGACCGCGAGGTCGCCGAATTCGACGTGATCTTCGCCAATGAGGTCGAGCAGGAGAGCGTCCAATCGGGCTCAAGCCTCGCCGACAATATCGTCAACGCAGTCGATATCCGCGAAACCGTGGCCGCGCCCAAGGTGGTGCTGAACGTGTTCCGGGGCATGAAGCCGCGCCTCACCCCCGAGGCGGTGCTGGCCCGCACGCAGGCGCTGTTCGAGGGCGAGGTGACGCGCTCGGTCTATGTCACTCCGGCCGCAGGAGAAGCCGATGCCGGTGCGCTGCGGCTTGCCCTCGCCAGTGAAGCGAAGGTCGACAGTTCGGCCCGGCTGGCGGCGCAGACCATCTCCTTCGATGAGCTTCCCCCCGTCGGCACCCCCGGCACGGTCACCGCGCAGGCCCCGCTGGGCGTGCTGGAGATCGAGCAGGTTGCCTTTGCCAACGGGGTCAAGGCGCTGGTGTGGGCCAATGATGCCGAGCCGGGCCGCGTGACGGTGCGGGTGCGGTTCGGCGCGGGCTGGCGCGCCTTTGACAAGGACAGCGCGGTCTATGCCGCACTCGGCCAGAGCGCGCTGGTGGGATCGGGCCTTGGCGAACTTGGCCAGAACGAGATCGACCGGCTGGCGACGGGCCGCAAATTGGGCTTCGATTTCGCCATCGACGATGCGGTCTTCACCTTCACCGCGCAAACCCGATCAGGCGATGTCGCCGATCAGCTTTACCTGTTCGCCGCCAAGCTCGGGATGCCGCGCTGGGACAAAGACCCGGTAATCCGCACCAAGGCGGCGGCGGAGCTGGCTTACAACACCTATGCGACCAGCCCGGGCGGCATCCTCAACCGCGATCTGGAATACCTCGTCACCGGGGGCGACCCCCGCTTTGCGACGCCCGATCCGGCGGCGCTGAAGGCCGCCACGCCGGAGGGGTTCCGCCAGGTGTGGGAGCCCTTGTTGCGGCAGGGCCCGATCGAGGTGCTGGTGTTCGGCGAGTTCGACAAGGCGGCGGTGATCGAGCAGCTGCGGCTAACCTTCGGGGCCCTGCCGCCGCGCACGGCCATCCCTGCAGACATCGCCGCGCGGGTGCCCCCCTTCGCCCCGGCGGCGGAGCGGCCCACGGTCGTCACGCACCGCGGCGATGCCAATCAGGCCGCTGCCGTGGTCGCCTGGCCGAGCGGGGGCGGGGTCGCTTCCCTGCGTGAAAGCCGCCAGCTCGAAATCCTCACCCAGCTGTTCAACAACCGCCTGCTGGAGGCGCTGCGCGAACGCGCCGGGGCGAGCTATTCGCCGCAGGTCTTCTCCAACTGGCCCGCCGATATCGCCAGCGGCGGGCGGATTACTGCGCTCGCGCAGCTGGAGCCCGAATTCGTGCCGGTGTTCTTTGCCGAGGCCGATAAGATTGCGAAGGATCTGGCCGCCAATCCCCCCACCGCCGACGAGCTGGCGCGGGTGACCGAGCCGCTCGGCCAGCTGATCCGCCGCGCTTCCACCGGCAATCAGTTCTGGCTCTACAACCTCGAAGGCGCAACGCAGGATCCGCAGCGCGTGGCGCTGCTGCGCACGCTGCTGGCCGATTATTCGCAGACCAGCCCGCAAGCGATGCAGTTCCTGGCCGAACGCTATCTCGCCGCGCCCGAACCGTTCCGCCTTGCCATTATCCCCGAAGGCCAGACTCTCGCCCAAGCGCGCGCCGGGACCGGCGGGGCGGCGGCCGGGAGCGCGGCGGCAGCGGGGCGCTGATCGGCTGCGTCGCTAGCCCTGTTCGGGAAATAATGATGTCCTGACGGGCATTGGCGCTTTACAGTTCGATCCGCGCTCCTGTAGCGGGCGCGCCTGCGCGGGCGGCCCCGCAGTTGAAGGATGGAACAGACGTGACCGTGCCCAAGACCTGGAACCCGGATAGCTGGAAGAGCCACGAAGCGCGGCACCTGCCGCACTACGAGGACGCGGCCGAACTGGCCGAGGCGGAGCGGACCCTGTCGTCCTATCCCCCGCTGGTCTTCGCGGGCGAGGCGCGCGCCCTGAGGGCCGATCTGGCCGATGTGGCGAACGGCCACGGTTTCCTGCTGCAAGGTGGGGATTGCGCGGAAAGCTTCGCCGAGTTCCACCCCAACAACATCCGCGACACCTTCCGCGTGCTGCTCCAGATGGCGGTGGTGATGACCTTCGCCTCCAAGCGCCCGGTGGTGAAGGTAGGGCGCATGGCCGGCCAGTTCGCCAAGCCGCGCTCCTCGCCGACCGAGACGATCGGGGATATGACCCTGCCGAGCTACCTCGGCGACAATATCAACGGGATCGAATTCGACCCCGTCAGCCGCCGCAACGATCCGGCGCGGATGGTCAAGGCCTATTCGCAGGCCGCCGCCACCTTGAACCTGCTGCGCGCTTTTGCGGGCGGGGGCTATGCCAACCTCAGGCAAGTCCACCAGTGGACGCTCGATTTCATGGGCCGCACGCCATGGACCGAGAAGTTCAGCGAGATGGCCGACCGCATCGGCGAGGCGCTCGATTTCATGGAGGCCTGCGGGATCGACCCCGGCACCGTGCCGCAATTGCAGGGCACCAGCTTCTACACCAGCCACGAGGCGCTGCTGCTGCCTTATGAAGAGGCGATGGCCCGGCGGGATTCGCTCACCGGCGACTGGTATGCCACGTCCGCCCACATGCTGTGGATCGGCGACCGCACCCGCTTCCCCGGCTCGGCCCACATCGAATTCGCGCGCGGGATCGGCAATCCGCTGGGCATGAAGTGCGGACCTTCGCTGGAGCCCGACGCGCTGCTGCGCCTGCTCGACGATCTGAACCCCCAGCGCGAGGCGGGGCGGATCACGCTCATCAGCCGCTTCGGCCATGACAAGGTCGAAGACGGTCTGCCCCGGCTGGTGCGCGCCGTCATGCGTGAAGGGCACCCGGTGGTGTGGAGCTGCGACCCGATGCACGGCAATGTCGTCAAGTCCGACAGCGGCTTCAAGACCCGCCCCTTCGACCGCATCCTGACCGAGGTGAAGGGCTTCTTCGCGGTCCACCGCGCCGAAGGATCGCATCCCGGCGGCATCCATATCGAAATGACCGGGCAGGACGTGACCGAATGTGTCGGCGGGGCCGTGGCGATCACCGAGGAGCGCCTTGGCGACCGCTATCACACCCATTGCGACCCCCGCCTCAACGCCGAACAGTCGCTGGAACTGGCGTTCCGGGTGGCGGAGATGCTCAATGCGGCGGCCGGCACGCGCGAGGCCGAGGCGAGCCCGCGCGCGGCGTGATGCAGAAGCGGCCGGGCGAAGCACAATCTTGATCCTGGTGATGATTTTCCGATAGCTTCGCGTTCATGCTGTCGTCTTTCTTGTGTCATGACGCGCAGGCATGCTCGTTGTGCTGACACAGACTGAGTGCGGGAGACGCGACGTGCATCGCAGCGACTGGCAACCGGAAAGCGGCAGTGCAGGCGAGTCCGCACTCACGGCAACCTTCCGCGCCGCCCGCGCTCTGACCGAGGCGCTGGTCGCCCCGCTCAGCGATGCGGATGCCAGCATCCAGTCGATGCCCGATGCGAGCCCGGCCAAGTGGCATCTGGCGCACACCACCTGGTTCTGGGAGACCTTCCTGCTGCGCGAGCATGCGCCGGGATATCGGCTGTGGCGTGAAGACTGGCCGTTCCTGTTCAACTCCTATTACGAAGCCGAAGGCGCGCGCATCGCGCGGCCTGCGCGCGGGATGCTCTCGCGCCCCACGCTCGCCGAGGTGCTGGAATGGCGCGCCGCCGTGACTGCGGCGATGGAGCCGCTGCTCGAAGACCCCGCGCTCGCCGATCTCGTCGCGCTGGGCATCGCGCACGAACAGCAGCACATCGAATTGCTGCTCACCGATATCAAGCACGCCCTGTTCCAGAACCCGCTTGGCCCGGCGATGTGGGAGGGCGCGCCGCCGCCTCCTGCTGCGCCCTCAGCCCCGCTCGGCTGGCACACCCACCCCGGCGGGATCGCTCTGATCGGCCATGGCGGTGACGGCTTCGCCTTCGACAACGAAGGCCCCCGCCACCGCGTGCTGCTGGAACCCTTCGCGCTCGCCGATCGGCTGGTGACGAACGGGGAATGGGCCGATTTCATCGCCGATGGCGGCTATCGCAATCCCCGCCTGTGGCTCGCAGATGGCTGGGCCTGGGTGCAGGGCGAAGGGATCACCGCGCCGCTTTACTGGGGCGAAGGGGCCACGCATTTCACCCATCGGGGCTGGCAGGCGCGAGGGTCCGATGCCCCCGTCACCCACATTTCCCACTTCGAGGCCGATGCCTTCGCCACCTGGGCGGGCGCGCGTCTGCCGACCGAGTTCGAATGGGAAGCGATCGCGCGCGGGCAGGACGGCGCCTCGGCTGCCCCGGCGCATGATCCTGCCGGGGGCAACCAGCTCGACGCCGCCGCCCCGCCGCTCCCCGCCGGATCGCCGGGCCTGTTCGGCGATTGCTGGCAATTCACCCGCTCGGCCTATCTGCCCTATCCCGGCTTCCGCCCGGCGGCGGGCGCGGTGGGTGAATATAACGGCAAGTTCATGAGCGGTCAGGTGGTGCTGCGCGGGGCAAGCTGCGCCACGGTGCGGGGCCATTCACGCCCTTCCTACCGCAACTTCTTCTATCCCCATCAGCGTTGGCAGTTCACCGGCCTGCGCCTGGCGAAGGACATCTGACATGACATTCGCCCCGGGATTGAAGCTGGTCGAGCGCGATGCCGACGGGGTCGATCTGGCCTTCCGCGCCGATGTGCTGGCCGGTCTCGCCGAGCCGCAGAAGGCGATCCCCGCGCGCTGGTTCTACGATGATGCCGGGTCCGAGCTGTTCGAGGAAATCACCCGACTTCCCGAATATTACCCGACCCGCGCCGAGACCGAGATCCTGCAAACCCGCGCGGCGGAAATCGCCCGGCTGATCGGGCCGGGGCGGGCGGTGGTGGAGTTCGGCTCGGGCTCATCGGTGAAGACCCCGTTGCTGCTTTCGGCGATCCAGCCATCGGCCTATGTCCCGCTCGACATCGCGGGCGATTTCCTGCGCGCATCCTCGGCGGCGCTGGCGGCCAAGTTTCCGGGCCTGCCGGTGCTGCCGGTGGAGGCCGATTTCATGCGCCGGGTGGAGCTGCCGGGCGAGGTCGCCGATCTGCCCAAGCTCGGCTTCTTCCCCGGATCGACCATCGGCAACATGATCGCCCGCACCGCCACGGACCTGCTGCGCTCGATGCGCGCGACGCTGGGCGAGGGGGCGATGCTGCTGATCGGCATGGACCTGGTGAAGGACGAGCGCGTGCTGCTCGCCGCCTATGACGATGCCGCAGGCGTCACGGCGCGCTTCAACCGCAACCTTGCGGTGCGGGTCAACCGCGAGCTTCATGGCGATATCCCGGTCGACGCCTTGCGCCACGAAGCGCTCTGGAACGATGCCTTCGCGCGGATCGAGATGCATCTGGTGGCCGAGGAGGATCTTGCCTTCACCGTCAGCGGCGAGCGGTTCACGATGCGCGCAGGCGAGAGCATCCATACCGAAAACAGTCACAAGTTCACCCGCCGTTCGGGCCAGCAATTGCTCGCCGCCGGGGGGTGGGAGCCGCGCGGGCGCTGGACCGATGCGGCGGGGCAGTTCTCGCTGTTGCTCGCCGAGGCCTGCGCCCCGCGCTCGGCCCCCTGAAACGTCGCGCCGCCGAAACCTCTTGTGGTCTGGGGCGTTGGCGCGGGATGGACGGACAGGTTGAGATTATCGTGATTGGCGGCGGCATGGCGGGGCTCTCCGCCGCGACGGCGCTGGCTGAGGCGGGACGGCGCGTCACTGTGCTCGACAAGGGGCGCGGCCCGGGCGGGCGGATGGCGGCGCGGCGGGTGACGATCGGGGGCACCGAAGTCACCTTCGATCACGGGGCGCAATATTTCACCGCGCGCGATCCCGCCTTCCGCGCCGCCGTGGCCGGGTGGGAAGCGGCTGGCGTCGCTGCGCGCTGGCCGGTGGCTGGCGATGACGCCTGGGTCGGCACCCCCGGCATGAACGCCCCGATCCGTGCCATGGCCGCGGCTTGCAATGTGCACTGGAATATCCGCGCCGAGCGGCTCCTGCGCGAGGGTGCGCTGTGGCGCATCGCCGCCGGGGAGCACAGCTTCACCGCCGCCACCGTGCTGGTCTGCGTTCCGGCCGAGCAGGCCACAGTGCTTCTTGCCGAGGCCGCACCTGATCTGGCGGCACAGGCGCAAGGGGTGCCATCCGCGCCGTGCTGGGCGGTGATGGCGGGCTTTGCCGCGCCCCTGCCGATCGCCGCTGATACCTTCCGCTCCGATACCGCGCCGGTCGCTTGGGCGGCGCGCAATTCGGCCAAGCCGGGCCGCAGCGGGGGGGAGGCGTGGGTGATCCACGCCAGCCCGGCACGCAGCCGCGCATTGCTGGATTTGCCCAAGGAGGCAGCGGCCGAGGCTCTGCTCGCCGATTTCTTCGCCGCCACCGGCACGCCTCCCGTCACGCCGCAGTATTGCGATGCGCACCGCTGGCTCTACGCCCTGCCCGAAGCCCGCGCTCGGGTGCAAGCGGGCGAGGGGGCGCTCCTCGATCCGGCCTTGCGCATCGGGATCGCGGGGGATTGGCTCCACAGTCCGAGGGTCGAAGGGGCGTGGCGTTCCGGACGGATGCTGGCCAAGGCTGTGCTGGGGCACGCCGGGTGCTAGCCGCTTCCCACGCTTTGCGCTTGGCTTCACCGGCGCTTTGCGGCAATGGCGAGGCGGTATGAGAACGCAGTTCGGGACGGGCGCAAGCACCGCAGGCACTTTCCGGGTCGGCCCGCCGTGCTGGTAGAGCGCGGGCGGATTGACGCCGCCGCCGTCCCCGCAACGCTTGCCGCCGAGCCCCGGATCGCCGTGCTGCTGCCCTGCTACAACGAGGCGGGCGGGATCGCCAAGGTGATCGCCGATTTCCGCCGCGCTCTGCCCACGGCCGCGATCTATGTCTATGACAACAACAGCCGCGATGACACGGTCCGCATCGCCAGCGAGGCCGGCGCGATCGTCCGGCACGAGCCGCGTCAGGGCAAGGGTCATGTGGTGCGCCGCATGTTCGCCGATATCGAGGCTGACATCTACGTGATGTGCGATGCCGACGACACCTACGAAGCCGCCGCTGCCGCCACGCTGGTTGCGGCGCTGTGCGATCAGGGGCTCGACATGGTGGTGGGCGCCCGCCAGCAGGAAAAGGCGGGCACCTATCGCCCCGGCCACCAGTTCGGCAACTGGTTGCTGAGCGTGCTGGTGCGCAAGATCTTCGGTGACCGTTTCCGCGACATGCTGAGCGGTTACCGCGTCTTCTCGCGCCGCTTCGTCAAGTCCTTCCCGGCGATGTCGGGCGGTTTCGAGATCGAGACCGAGCTGACGATCCACGCGCTCGAACTGGAAATGCCGGCCTGTGAAATGCCGATCCTTTTCACCGACCGCGCGCCCGGATCGGAAAGCAAGCTGCGCACCTTTCATGACGGGTTCCGCATCCTCGGCACGATCCTCCACCTGTTGAAGCAGGAGCGGCCCTTCCAGTTCTTCTCCGCCTTTGCGGTGCTGCTGTCGGTGGCGGCGGTGGTGCTGGCGGTGCCGCTGGTCGGCACCTACCTCGAAACCGGCCTCGTGCCGCGCTTTCCCACCGCGATCCTCATCAGCGCGCTGATGGTGCTGGCGTTCCTGTTCTTCTTCAGCGGCTTGATCCTTCAGACGGTGACGCGCGGGCGGCAGGAGGCGAAACGGATGCGCTATCTGGCGGTGCCGGGCGTGCAGGCGAGCCTCGGCGGTCAGAGCAACGGACTCTGACATGCAGGCAGGCCGCTTTGCGCGGTTCGCGCTGGTGGGCGCTGCCGGATTTCTCGTCGATGTCGCGGCGCTGCACACCGCCTTTGCGCTGGGGCTGGGGCTTTATGCGGGCCGGGCGTTCTCTTACCTTTGTGCCGCGACCTTTACCTGGGCGCTGAACCGCCGCTTCACCTTTGCCGCTGAAGGCCCGCCGCGCTTTGGCGAATGGCTGCGCTTCGTGCTGGCCAATGCCAATGGCGGGATTGTCAACTATCTCACCTATGCCGCGCTGGTCGGCTGGGGGCCGGGGTGGCTCGGCCTGCCGGTGGTGGCGGTGGCGGCGGGATCGGTCGCCGGGCTCGGGGTCAATTACGCGGCGAGCGAAAGGTTCGTGTTCAGGCGTGGTCCGCGCGGGGAAGACGGGCGCGGCTGAGCTGATCGGCGAGCAGCCCGGCATAGCCGCCGAGCGTCGTCGCCAGATCATAATCGCGCGCCCTTGCCACCAGCGCCTCACCCCCGTGCGGCGCATCAAGCCGCCGCGCCATCGCCCCAGCCAGCGCGGCCGCATCGCCGACCGGCACCAGCAGCTCCTCCCCCAGCGGGCGCAGCACCTCGGCGATGCCCGTGGGCGCGGCGGTGGCGACGATCGGGGTGCCGCACGCGAGAGCTTCAAGGACCACGTTGCTCGCCCCCTCCCAGCGCGAGGAGGAGACGAACAGGTCCGCCGCGCGCAGATGCGCCGCGACATCGGCGACATGGCCGGGCAGTTCGAACCGCCCCCCCATCCCCCGGCGGGCGGCACGCCGCAGCAGCCGGGTGCGCCAGCGGTCCGTGCCCCGCCCGAGGATGCGCAGCACCGGTGCGGGATCGTGCGCGATCAGGGCGACGGCATCGATCAGCGTTTCGAAATCCTTCTGCACCGACAAGCGCCCGATCCCCAGGATCAGCGGCGCTGCGTGGGGCCGGGGCGCATCGTCCCCGGCGGCAAGGGCCCCTGCATCAATGCCGTTGGGGATCACCGACACCCGCTCGCCCGGGATGCCGAGCCCGGTGACGATCTGCCCGCGCAGTTCCTCAGACACCGCGACGATGTGATCCATCGCCCGGTACTGGAACGCCTCCTGCGCGCGGATCGCCGCGCGGGCCCAGCCGGGCGCATGGCCGAGCGCGACTACCGCGTTGCTCGCCCGGCCCAGCAGCCGGGGCCGCGCTTGGGGCGGCAGGCGATGCAGCGCGCGGGCGATGTGCCAGTGCATCTGGTTGCCCGGCGAGAACAGCAGCGCGGGCGCACGTTGCGCCGCCGCGCGGGCGATGGCGCCGTGGTGTACCAGCGCGTCCCAATCGCGCTGCGCCTGCGTGGGGGCGGGCAGGATCGCGCGGACCGGGGCGAGGGCTTGCGCCTCGGCGAGGAATTCGCCCTGCGCGCGCAGCGGCCAGATCTCGAAATCGAGGCCCTCCGCCCGCGCGCGCCCCGCGATCCGCAGCAGGTTGCGCACCACGCCGCTCGCGCGAAGGTCATAGACGACCGCGCCGATGCGCCCTTGTCCATTCATCGCGCAGGGCCGGGCCGCAGCCAGAACACCGCATCGCCATGCGGGCTGTCGATGCGGGTATAGGCATGGCGCACCGCAAAGCTCTCGATCGGCTGTTCGAGACCCTGCTTGTCCACATGGTCGAAGTTTTCATAGCCGGTCACGATCACCGCAGGCCGCCTCGCGGCGAGATACGCGGCGATGCTTTCGGGCGCGGTGATGTGCAGCACGCGGCGGCGCTGTTCCGGGATGGTGTCGGCAGTGCGATAGGCGAAGGGGCCGGTGGCGAATACCGGATCGAGCGGCAGGCCGGCGGCAAGCAGCACTTCAGGGCTGAGGCTTGCCCCCGGACCATCAAGCCCGCGCCGCGCTGCCTCGCGCGCCAGCATCGCGCCTTCGCGGGCGATCGACAGCGGGGTGGGGGCCGAGCCGATTGTGCCCTGCCACAGCTGGAACAGCGGCTGGCCGATGCCCACCAGCGCGGCCAGCCCCATCGCCCACGCCAGCCCCTTGCCGACGCGCAGGCCTGCCGCAGCGCGGTTCTGCCAGGCGAGCCCGAGCCCCACGAACAACGGCGGCAGCAGCGGCACGGCATATTGCCGCCAGGTCGGCGTCGGCGCGATGGTTGCCGCGAGCCCGGCGAGAATCAGCAGATCGATCAGCAGCACCAGCGCGCGCTGCCGCTCGCCTGCGCGCACGCCCTGCCAGCGCCACCAGCCATAGGCGAGCAGGGCAAACAGCGCCGGGCCGCGCACCAGCGTCAGCAGCACGTCGCGCAGCTTGGCGATCAGCGTCAGCCGGTCGCCAAGCCCGTTCGCGGCGTACCACGCCAGCGGGGCTTCGGCGTGGTAGCCGAAATTGCCGTAATCGAAGGCGAGCGGCGCGGCCTCGCGCAGCCAAAGCAGCGGTGCGAGCGCACCAGCGAGCCCCGCCGCCGCCGCCGCCGCGCGCGCCAGCGCCGCGCGCAGCGGCATCGCCCGCAGCAACGCGGCCCAGACCGGGAACCCGGTGAGCGCCAGCGCGGCGGCGAGGTAGGAAATCTTGGTCCCCGTCGCCAGGCCGAGCAGTGCCCCCGCCGCAAGCCAGACCAGCCCGCGCGGCAGCGCCGGGGCGTTGCGACCCAGATCCCACGCCGCCAGCGCCAGCGCGCCTGCCAGCAGCAGCGCGGGCAGGGCATCGTTGCGCACCACCGTCATCCCGAAGACGAAGGCATGGCACAGCGCCATCAACCCGGCGCAGACCGCAGCCCGCGCTGCTGTCACCCCCGCCGCCCGCAGCGCGGCATAGGCGAGCGCGGCGGTGCCAGCGCCAAGCAGCCCGGTCAGCACCCGCGCGGCGATGAAGCCGCTTTCGCCAAAAGCCCCGAACACCGGCGCAAAGGCGAACACCTGATAGGGCGTCTGAAGATAGAGGAAATCGCGGAACGGCATCAGCCCTTCGCTGGCGAGGTGCGCGGCGGCGATATACTGCGTCTCGTCGTGATTGACCGGGGTGATGATCGCCAGCAGCGGCAACACCAGGGCCGCCGCCACCGCCAGCAGCAGCGGCAGCAGCACCGGACTGTCGTGGTCCGTTCGTGGCAAGAGGCTGTTCGTCGTCCGCATGGAATCGCCCATCAATTTCTTGCTCATGTCCGCGCGCTCCCATATCGCGCGCGGCACGCGTGACCATCAGGAAATCCGATGCGCTTCTGGCCCAAAGACGATATTCTTCGGCGTGTCCTGCGCAATACGGGCCAGATGGGGGCGGGCAAGGTGGCAGGCGCGGTGCTGCACCTGGCCTCGATCGCGGTGACGGCGCGCATCCTCGACCTGACCGAATTCGGCCTGCTGATGCTGTTTCGCAGCATTGCCCAGACGGTGGTGGCGATTGCCAAGTTCCAGTCGTGGCAGGCTTTTGTCCATTTCGGTGCCGATCCTTTCGAAGCCCGGGCCTATGGCGCGGTCAGGGCGCTGTGGTGGCGGCTGGCGACCATCGATTTCGTCGCGGGCGGCGCGGCGGTGGCCATCGGCGCGGGGTTCCTGCTCGCCGCTTCCGATCTTGTCAGCATCCCGCCCGCCTTTGCGCCGCTTGCCGCGGTCTATCTGCTGATCGTCCCCTTGCAGGTCGCGGGCACGCCCACGGGCCTGCTGCGCCTGACCGACCGGTTCGATCTGGTCGCGTGGCAGAGCCTCGTCACTCCGGCGGTGCGGCTGGCGGGGGTGGGCATCGCCTGGCTGCTCGGCGCGCCGCTATGGGCGGTGGTGCTGGCCTGGGTGCTGTCGGACATTCTTGGCGACGGGTTCCTGTGGGTGTGCGCGGTGGCGGTGGCGCGGCGGATCGGAATCCTTGGCGGCGCGGCAGATGATGCCCCCGCCGCCCCGGCGCCGGGCGCGCGCGTGGTGCAATGGCGATATCTTGCAGGCACCAATGTCATCGCCACGATGCAGCAAGGCGCGCTGCCGGTGATGACGCTGGTGATCGGCGCGATCCTCGGCGCGCCGGCGGCCGGGGCCTATCGCTTCGCGCAGTCGCTGCTCGATGCGGTGCTGGCCCCGGCGGAGCTGGCCATGCGCAGCCTCTTCCCGGAGATTTCCAAGCTGCGCCTCGCCAAGGGCAATCGGCTGCGCGACATCATGCGCCACGTCTGCCTGATCGCGCTGTGCGTTTCGGTCCCCGTGGGGGCGGTGATGTTCTTCGGCGCGGATCTGCTGGTGTGGCTGTTGGCAGGCGAGAAGTTCGCCTCGTCCGGCGCGCTGCTGTCGATCCTTGCCTTCACGGTGCCGGCGCTGTTCCTTGCCGCGATCTTCGAGACGCTGATGCTGGGGAGCGGCAAGTCGCTCTCCCCCGTCCTGTCGCGGGCTACCATCCTCGGGCTGGCGCTGGGTGTGATTGCGGTGCTGGGCGATCGGCTGGGGCTGGCCGATGTCGGCGTGGTGCTGGTGATCGCGAGCTATGCCGGGCTCGCGGTGCTGGCCGTGCCGACCGCACTGGCGCTGCGCGCCGGGGCGGATGAGGGGACATGACAGAGCGAAAGTCAGCGCCTATTCACACGCCCCTGCCTAGAGGCCGCCACGAGCCCATGACCGGCTGTGCAGGAGTTTATCGCAAATTGACCGCCTCACGCTTGACCAGAACCGCCGCCGCCTCCATCGCTTTTGCTGGCCTCGCGCTTGCCGGAGCGGGGAGCCTTGCTGCTGCCGATCAGTATCGCCAGATCATCGATAACGACCTGCGCCGCTGTGCCCCCGGCAACGGGCCTGCGGTGCGCGTGACCGTGACCGAGATCGAAAGCGCCACTGGCAAGGTGCGCGTGCAGGTCTATCGCGGGACCAAGGCGGAGTGGCTGGCTTCGGGCCGCTGGCTCTACCGGATCGAGCAGCCCGCCAAGGCCGGCACCATGACCTTCTGTCTGCCCGTGCCCGAAAGCGGTGCCTTTGCCATTGCCGCCCGCCATGATGTCAACGGCAACGGCAAGACCGATATCACGCAGGACGGCGGAGCGATGTCGAACAACCCGTCGATCAACATTTTCAACCTCGGCAAGCCGGGGATCGACAAGACCCGGATCGAGGTTGGCCCGGGGGTGACCAACATCACCATCCGCATGCGTTACATGTAAGGCGGCAAGGGCGCGTCAGGCAGGCGTGTCCCAATCGGCCTGCGCCCAGCGCGGATCGGGCGCGGCGTAGCGGCCCACCAGCACGCTGGTGTCAGCGAAGTTCAGGATCGGCGCGTCGCTGGCGTGGTCGGTATAGGCGGTGATGTGGCAATCGGCGCGGGCGAGGCCTTGCGCCGCCAGCCATTCCGCGACCCGGTCAACCTTTTCGGCTCCATAATTGTTGGCACCGTCGATTGCGGCAAAGAGGTGGCCTGCGCCATCGCGGCGGTGGAGCGTGGCTATGGCGGCCTCGCAGCCAAGCGCCTCGGCCATGGCGACGGCGTAGATTTCGGGCGCGGCGGTCACCAGCACGCAGGTGACGCCCGCCGCGCGGTCGGCGGCGATCTGCGCGCGCGCGCCGGGGCGGATGTTGCAGGCAAGCTGGCGCGCGACGAAAGCGTCGATGCGTGGCTGCAGCGCAGGGCTGCGCACCACCCGCCCGACCAGCAGGCGCAGGCCGAACTGCTTGAGCGTCCCGCGCCCCCACAGCCCGGCCTTGTAGCCGAGCATGGCCAGCACCCACAGCGGCACCCCCAGCAGCCGCCACCCGCCCCCGCGCGCGGCCATGTGGATAAGGAACGGCGTGAAGGTCGGCGCGCGGGTCACCGTGCGATCAAGATCATAAAGAGCGAGGCGCTGCACGGGCGGCCGTTCAGCCCCGCTCGGCCAGAAGACGCTCGGCCAGAACGTGGTCTTCGGGCTTGTCCACATCCACCCCCATGCGCCCATCCGACAGCAACACCGGCGCCGCGCTCGCTCCGAGTTTCGCGCCAGCTGCGGCAAGCGCCTCGGTCACGGTCATGCGTCTGAGCAGCATCTTCGCCAGCAGCAGCGGGCCGAACCGGGCGGCAAGCCGTAGCACCGATTTGCGATCCTGTTCCACCGTCTCCCAGAAGGTCAGCGCATTGGCGGCGGCAGGCCCGGTCAGCGCAAACAGGTTCGCGCCCGTGTAGGCCCCGCCCTTGAAGGTCAGCCATGTCCGCCGGTTGGGGCCGACGGCCGCTTCGAGCCTGCGCCGCTCCACCATCGCGACACTGACATCGCTTGCCCCGGCCTTGGAGAGGAATTCGGCGATGGTGGCGGGGGTCAGCATCACGTTGTCGGCGGTGGTGACCAGCACGGGGAGGCCGATATCGGCGTCGTCGATCGCACTCAGCACTGATCCGCTGATCGTAGCGCCGGAGACGCGGAAGGCGATACGCGGCTCGGCCACGGCCCAGCCAAGATCGGGATGCGCGCGCAGCTCAAGGGTGTTTTGCGCCAGCACGATGATCCGCGCGATCCCCGGCGCATCGAGCAGCGCCATCAGCACCCGGCCCAGCATCAGCTCGCCCGCGACCGGGATCAGCGCCTTGGTGGCCAGCCCGAATTGTGCGGCGAGCGGATCGACGCCCGGGCGCTGCCCGGCCAGCACCAGCGCGGTCCAGCCGGAAGGCGTGTCGGTCATGGCGGCGGGAACCTCGGGCAAAGCGGGGGTGGGGCGCAGACGTCTCTTCTAGCGCCGCCCCGATTTGTCAAGAATCGCGCACGATCCCCTGCGACGGCGCGGTTGCCGTGCGGCCCGGAAACAGGCGGGCCATGACCGTCCGGGGATCGAGCCGCAGGTGCCCGGCGACCGCGCCTGCCAGCACAGCTTCCAGCGCGATGGTGGGCGCAAGGTCGCGGCCCTCGAACAGCTGGCTTTCGCCAAGACCGGGCCAGTCGGCCACCACCCGCCCGCCGCGCACGCCCCCGCCCAGCACCAGCGCCGCGCCAGCGGTGCCGTGGTCGGTGCCGCCGGTGCCGTTGGCCCGCGCGGTGCGGCCGAACTCGGTTGCCACCAGCACCATGGTGTCGGCCCAGTCGGCGCCCATGGCGGTGCGATAGGCGGCGATCAGCGCATCGAGCTGGCGAGCGGAGCGGGCGAAGGCCGTGCGCTGGTTGGCGTGGGTATCCCATCCGCCGAGCTCGATCATCCCGATCCGCGCGCCATCCGCCTCGCGCATCAGCGAAGCGGCCAGTTCGCCCGCCGCGCGGGCATCGCGCAGGTTCCGGAGCCCGTCATCGGCGGCCATCGCCTTGGTCTCCAGCGCCCGCGCCCACAACGCATCCAGCTCGCTATCGCCAGCGTAAAGCTGGCCGACCCGCGCCATCAGATCCTCGCTCGCATCGGGCAGGGCGGACGGCGCGTAGTTGGAAACCGGCGCAGCCCCCCGCAGCGCCAGCGGCACGGCAGGCGCAATCGCGAGCGCGCGCGGCGGGCTGCCCGCGCCCTCGGCCATCAGCGCGGCCAGCCGGTTGAGCCAGCCGTCCTTGCTGGCGTAGGGCGAAGCGCCGCCGCTTTCGAGCAGGTTCTGCCCGTCGAAATGGGACCGCTCCCGATAGGCCGTCGCGGCGGCATGCACGAACAGCGCCTCGCCCGCTGCCGCGGTCTCGGCGATCCCGGCCAGCGCGGGGTGGAGGGCGAAGAACCCGTCCAGCCGGGGCGCGTTCTCGTAGTCGGCGACGAATTGCGGACGCAGCGCCGCAAAGCCCGGATCGCCGACGGGCGCAAGCAGCGCCATCCCGTCGGCCGCACCGCGCAGCATCACGAACAGCAGGTTGCGGCGGCCCGCCCCTTGGGCAAAGGCGATACGGGGTAGGGCGAGGCTGCCAGCCGCCAGCCCCAGCGATCCGGCAATGAGCGAGCGGCGATCAAGGCGGGTTATCATGGCGGCTATCTCCGCAGCATTTCAGGGGACACCAACAACAGCGCGAGCGCCTGCCGCCCGCTTTCGGCGCGGGCAAGCTGGGTGCGGGTCGCAGCGCCCAGCGCGCCGGGAAACGCCGCTTCGGCCCGGGCGATCACGTCATCGGCGGGGGCGCTCTTCGCGATCCGCTCGGCCAGTTCGACACGCTTCACAAGCGCGTCAGGCCCGGCCCAGCTGGCGGCGAGATCATCGTAGCCCGCCGGTGAAGGCGCGCGCCACGGCACTTGCCCCAGTTGGGTTAGTGCGCCGACGATCCGCTGCGGTTCGGCCATGGTGGCAGTGCCGGTGAGGCGCAGCACGGCGATCAGCCATTCGAAGGGCGTGCGGAATTTGACCGGCTGGGGCGTCCATGCCTCAGGCGCCGCGATCAGCGTGACGGCGAGGCTGGCCAGATCGCCGCCGGTCTTCAGGAAATCGCCCTCCAGCCGCGCGATCAGCGCGGGCGGGGGCGTGTCTCCGGCGAAGTGCCGGGCGAATTTCGTCGCAACGTGGCGCGCGGTCGCGGGGTGGGCGGCGAGATCATCGAGGATCGCCGCCGCCTGCCGCGCGCCGCCCTGAGGATAGCTGCGCCCCAGCACCCGCCGGGTGCCCGGCTGGTGCACGGCATCGACGAAAGCCGCGCCGCTCGGCTGGTCTTCGGCGATGCGTCCGACCCGGCCAATGCCCGGCACCGTCCACCCGGTCAGCGCGCGGGCGAGCTCGGTGACGTCGCCTTGCGTATAGCCGCCGTCCACCCCCAGCGTGTGCAGCTCCAGCACTTCGCGCGCGAGGTTCTCGTTCAGTCCGCGCGGGCGTCCCTGCGCGTCTGCGTTGCGGCGGCGGGCGCGGGCCTTGGCGAAGGGCGCATCGGGGCCGACAGACTGGAACTGGTCAAGATAGATCAGCATCGCCGGGTGCAGCACGGCAGCCTTCAGCATGTCGGCAAAGCGGCCGAGCACATGCGGGCGGATCGCGGTGAATTCGTGTGGACCGACTTCGAACTGGGTGCCTTGCTTGCCGACCGAGACGCTGAAATGGTTGGCCCAGAAGTGCACCAGCCGCTCGGCAAAGGGCGCGCGGGTGGCGACCGCAAGGTCGACGCGCAGGCCGATATCGCCCGCCAGCACGCGGCGCGCGGCAAGCAGCTTTTCGCGGTATTCGGGCGGCAGGGCGGAAAGGGCGGCGGCCCGGGCGTCGGTGTCGGCCCCCGCTCCGGCCCCCGCTCCGGGCATCGCGCCCTCCATCCCCTCGGCCTGGCTCAGGCTTGCCAGCGCGCGGGCATCCTGGCGCAGGCGGCGCAGCAGGGCGAGCATTTCGGCGGTGCGGGCGCGGGTGTCGATCCGGGCGCGGATCGCCGCGGGCGCGGGATCGAACAGGTCAAGCTGACGCAGCAGGAACCGGCGCGGGTCGGACGGGGCCTCCGCCGATCCCGCGATGCCATAGCCAAAGCGGTTGAGGGCAATGCTGGCGGGGCTCACAAGGCGGTCTCGTGGTGACGGTATCGGGCCATGGGCGGCAGTCCTGAACGGGGCGGGGCGGGCTGGATGCAAGTGTTGCTGCATCCTCCTCAACAACGCCTGAACGGGCCCGATCCTTCGTGGGCATCCGATCTTCATTCATTCATATTCTGGAACGTTTGCGAAGAAAGATTGAATTTTTCAGATTGTCGGCGCGCCGCTAACAGACGCCACCTGCTCCCGTCATGCAAAGGACAAGGTGGATGGAACAGTCCCGCCTGATTGCCGACCCCGCTCCTGCTCTCGCCCCCGTGTCGCGGCCTGCCGTGTGCGCGCGGCCAGCTCTCGCGGCGGCGCAGGCGCGGCTGGACATCGCCGCCACCGCCGAGCCCGCCCCGGCCGCTTGGGCGCAAGGCCTTGCCGCGCTGCTCGGCTGGCTGCGGATCGACGCCGTGACTGTCCCCGCGCCCATGCCAGCGCCCGCCTCCATCGCGGCGGCGGCGGCGGCGCTGCGCCTGCCACGGCTGGCACGGCGCGAGGCGGGCCGGGATCCCCATGCGCCGCTGTTTGCGCCATGGCTGGGCTGGGGTCCGGCGGCCTTCCAGCACGGCGGCCTGCCTAGTCTGCCCTGCGCCGATTTCGCTGTGAGCTATGCCCTCGATCACCCGCGCGGGGCCGCCAGAGGGCGCCATGCGGGGCTCGATCTGATGCTGATCAGCCCGCATCCCGCAAGCTGTTCTGCGCCTTCGCCGGGCGATGTGTCCGGACCTGATACCGGGCTTCTGCTGGCCATGATCGCCGCCGCCCGCGCCGAAGGGCGCACCCGCATCGCGCTTGTGTGCCACGCCCGCCAGCGCAACGCGCTCGCCTGCGCGCTGCTGGCGGCGCAGCACCGGCTGGTGCGCGAGGGGCTGGCGCTTGATATCCTCGCCATCGAGGACGCGCTGGTGCCGCTGATCGATGGGGCGATGCCGTGGGACGCGATCATCGCCATGCCCGATCTGCGCGGCACGGTGTTCACCGTGATCACCCGGACCACCGGCGTGCGCGGGCCCTGGCCGATGCTGTGGCATGGCCGCGCCGGGGTTGCCGCGATCACCAGCGAGGCGCCGGGCGAGGGCCTGTCGCGCCTGCCGCTCGATGCCCCCGCGCTGATCGGGGCGCTGGCGCTGGCGCTGCGCGGGGCGGGGATGGTGGCGGCGGGGCAGCGGCTCCACGAAGGCTGGGCGCGGCTGCGTGACAGCGGCGTGACGACAGCCGGGCGCGGCACGGATGCGCCCTATGTCGCGGCGGTCGAGGATGCCGCCTTCATCGCCCGCCTCTGCGCCGAACAGGCCGCCAGTCGCCGCCCGCAAGCACCGTGGCGCGCGCTCGGACAGGCAAAAAATGCAACGTCGGGGAGCCAAACTCCCAGATTGTGCGTTGTGTCTTCAAACCCCGCGAATCCGCGATAACCGAAAGGGTCCCCTGCCATGCCAAGCCGCAAGATCGTCGCCAACGAACTGGCCCATGTGTTGCGGCAGATTTCGCACCCCGATCGCATCCGCCTGCTGCTGAAGTTGCAGGCTGGCGACCAGACCGTGAACGAGTTGGGCGATCTGCTGGAAATCTCGCCGACCCGGGTGTCGCAGCATCTCGGCGTGCTGCGCGCGATTGCGCTGGTGGAGACCGAAACGCACGGTCAGAAGCGCGTCTATCGCCTCGCCCAGCCGGAACTCGCCCAATGGCTGATCGAAGGGATCGATTTCGTCGCCCACCGGCTCAGCCGCGCCACCCAGACCGACATCGCGCAGGCTAAGCGGCTGTGGCAGGCGGAAGCGGTGGAAACGGTGATCTGACGCCTCACGCGGCGTTGCGATCCAGCGGGGCAGAGACCCGTTCCAGCGCCCGTTCCTCGGCCTGCGCGCGGCGGGCATAGCGGTTCGCTAGCTCGCTCCATTCCACCACCAGCGTGCCCCCGGTGGACTGGTGCAGCTTCTCCCACGACGACAGCATCTCAAGACAGGCGTGGTCGATATAGTCGAGCTTTTCGACATGGATGTGCACCTCTGACCCGTAGGGCGCGCTTTCCAGCGCCTGGCTCAGCTGCGGGATCGAGAAAAAGGTGGCAGAACCCGTCATCCACAGATCGACCCGGCCGGTCTCCCCGTCATGCTCGCGGCGGATATCGAGGTGCGAGAAGGTGTAGACCAGCTTTGCGCTGGCCAGCACGAAGCCGATGATCACACCGGTCAGCAGGTCGATCGCGACGACGCCTGCAAGGGTTGCAAAATAGATCGCCAGCTCCTGCTTGCCGAAGCTCGCGATCTTGCGAATCTGCGCGATATTGACCAGCTTGAACCCGGTATAGACGAGGATCGCGGCAAGCACCGAAGTCGGGATTTCGTTGAGCACGAAGGGGAAGGCGGCGACCGCCAGCAGCAGCCACCCACCATGCAGGATCGCCGAAATGCGGGTGGTCGCCCCGGCTTCGACATTGGCGGCCGAACGCACGATCACCCCGGTCATGGGCAGCGCGCCCAGCCCGCCGCAGATCATGTTGCCGATGCCTTGCGCGCGCAATTCCTTGTCGTAATCGGTGCGGGTGCCGATGTGCATCTTGTCGACCGCGGTGGCGCACAGCAGCGTCTCGGCGCTGGCGACAAAGGCGAAGACGAGGCCGAGCGTCCAGATATCGGGATTGGCCAGCCCGCCAAACGCCTCCGCAGTCGGGATGTTAAGCCCGCTGGTCAGGGTGGCGGGAAGCTCGACCAGCGTGATTGGCAGGGCAAAGGCGATAGCAAAGGCGGTGCCGACGATCACGCCCAGCAACGGTCCGGGGATCAAGGCCAGCTGCTTTGGCTTGAACTGGTTCCACAGCACGATCGTCAGGATCGTCGCAATCCCCGCCATTGCCGCAAGATGGTGGACCGATCCGTCAACCGGGAAGACCTTGATCACCGCTTCCGGAATGGCGGCGAGGTTGAGGAGGCCATTGGCGCGCGGCGCATCGTCCAGCATCACGTGAAGCTGCGAGGCGAAGATCAGCACGCCGATCCCCGCCAGCATGCCGTGAATGACCGACGGTGAGATGGCGCGGAACCACTGGCCCAGCTTCATCGCCCCGGCCAGCAGCTGCACCGCGCCCGCGATGAGGCCGACCACGCCCAGCATGATGAGGCCGTGTTCCTGCACCAGCTGATAGACCAGCACCGCCATGCCGGCCGCAGGGCCGCTGACCTGCAAGGGCGATCCGGCGATGCTGCCCACCACCAACCCGCCGACGATCCCGGTGATGAGGCCCAGCGCAGGCGGCGCGCCGGATGCGATGGCGATGCCCATGCACAGCGGCAGAGCGACCAGAAACACCACGATCGAGGCGAGAAAATCGCGCCCGATCACGGCAGAGGTCAGGTTGTGGCTTGTAGCGGCGCGCATCTCAAGGGGGGCCTTTCCGGCAGAAGGGGAGGGCGCGGCCCTCAACAGGCGTGGGCGTGCATGACCGAATGGGCGAGCTCACCGGCATAGCGATCCTCGACCGGAACCCAGGTCTGCGCCGCTTCGTCCCATGCCGAGACTTCGCCGGTCTTGATGTCATAGACCCAGCCGTGCAGTTCCACCGCCTTCTGCGCCAGCGCCACGGCGACCGTGGGGTGGGTCTTCAAGTGCTGCAATTGCAGGATCACGTTCTGTTCCAGCAGCATCCGCATCTTGGCCTCGGGATCGAGCCCCGCGCCCAGCGCCTCGACGATATCGACCGCGCCCTGCGCATAGCCCAGCCATTCGCGCACATGCGGCAGGCTGGTGAGCCCAGCGCGGTTCATCGCGCCCTTCATCGCCCCACATTCGGTATGCCCGCAGATCACGATATGCGGGATGTTGAGCGCCCCGATCGCGAATTCGATCGAAGCGGTCATCCCGCCGGTCTGGTTGGTGTGCGGGGGGACGATGTTGCCCGCGTTGCGGCAGATGAACAGCTCGCCCGGATCGGTCTGGGTGAGCATCGCGGTTTCGATTCGGCTGTCCGAGCAGGTGATGAACAGCGCCTCGGGGCTTTGCCCGGTGCTGAGCCGTTCGAACAGCGCCTGCTTTTCCGGGAAGACCTCGCGCTGGAACTTGACGACGCCCTGCGCGAAATGGGGGCCTTGAGCGAACTGGGACATCGGGGGCATCCTTTTTAGTGAGAGCGATCGGGGCCGGCAGCGCCCCATAGGGCGAGGGCGTTGTCGATATGGTCGGCCTCCGCCAGCCGCAGCCGGACGTCGACGAAGGGCAGGGCGTCGAGCACCCAGTCGGCCAGATGCGGGCGGACCAGCCGGTAGAGATGGCTGCGCCCGTCGCGGCGTTCCTCGACCAGGCGGTGCGCGCGCAGTTGGGCGAGATGCTGGGAAATGCGGGTGGCAGGCAGGGCGAGCGCGGCGGCAAGGCCGGTCACGTCCTTTTCGCCGTGACGCAGCTCTTCGATCAGCCGCAGCCGGTCCGCGTGGGCGAGCAGCCGGAACAGATCGGCAAGCTCGCGCGATACGATCAGCCGGCTGGGCATGATGACCTCCATCATCTGCAACAATTTGCAGACTTGCAGCTTTGAAGCTATGCAGGATGGCAACCCATGTCAAGCCGGTTGCGGTGAGCAGGTGTCACGCTGGCTTGACCACCCGGCCTGATCGCGGGCGAAGGCGGCCCTTGAAACGCCAACGGGCGGGACGACCTTCGCCGTCCCGCCCGCCGGATTGCGTAAAGGCGCGCTGCTTACATCGTGGCGCGCACACCTAGGAAGAAGAAGGTGCCCACCGGGCTCACCGGAAAGGCCTGTTCGGTGATGAACGGCTTCTTGTTGAACACGTTGTTCACCCCGCCATAGATCTCGAAATTGTCGCTGGCGTCCCAGCCGAAGGCGAAGTCGTGGATGAAGGTCTCGCCCGCTATGCCGTTTTCGGGAGAGAACACGTCCGCGCCGGTGTTGCCGACATCCTCGATCTCCACCCCGCGCAGGGCCTGTTCCCCAAGGTAAGTGGTCGCCCAGGTGAGGCTGATGGTCTTCCAGTCCCACGTCAGCGAACCGCGTCCGGCCCATTCGGGGCGCTGCAATTCGCCCAGCTCGGGATCGACCAGAGTGAGATCGTCCGGATCGAAGAAATCGTTCAGCTTGTCGACCCAGTTCGCGCTGGCATTGACCGTGAAGCGGTGATCGCCGAGGTCGAAACGATACTGGGCCGCAGCCTCGATCCCCGCGGTTTCCTGCCGGGCGAAATTCTGCCGGGTCTGACGCAGCGTCCGGAACCCGCCATTGCCGGGCCGCCGCACGATCAGATCGCAGAACTGGTTGTCTATCGAGGAGCTGTCATAGCAGTTGTCGACAATGTCCTGAGCGGAAACGAAATTGATCGGATCCTCGATCTCGATGTTGTAATAATCGACGCTGACGATCAGGCCCGGAATGAAGCGCGGCGTCAGCTGGGTGCCGATGGTCCAGGTGGTGGCCGTCTCCTCCTTCAGATCGGGGTTCCCAACCTGAAGTCCCGAGAAGCGGGCGGTCAGCGGATCTTCGAAGGCATAATTGTCTGGATCGGTGGGATCGGCCCCGAAGAACGGATTGAACCCGATCTCGGTGAGGAACGCGACACAATTGGCCTGACGCAACGCCGGGTTGGGTGCGGTCGGGATGTTGCCGACATCGCACGGGTCGTTGGGCCGGAAGGTGGCCCCGACGCCGGCGTTGAACAGCTCGTTGATGTTGGGCGCGCGCACCGCGACCGCATAAGTGCCGCGGAACAGGATGTCCGGCGTCGGCGCGTAGAGGCCCCCCACGTTCCAGGTGAAGGTGCTGCCTACTGTTGTGTAGTCGGAATAGCGCGCCGCCGCGCTCAGTTCGAGCGTTTCCGCGAGGGGCGCGCCCTTCAGAAACGGTAGCCGCACTTCGCCGAACAGGTCGTATACCGTGAACTCGCCTGTCGTGTTGTTCGAGAAGATTTCCGGGTCGAACACCAGCGTCGTCTGCGGCAGATCGAGATCGCGCAGCAGATCGCCCTGGTTGGCAAAGGCGGTCGTCACGGGCACCACGCCGCGGATCAGCGGATCGAAGGTCGCCCTGCTCTTTTCCTCGCGAAACTCGAAGCCCGCCGCAAAGCCGACCGGCCCGCCCGGCAGTTCGAGGAACGCGCCGGTGTCGCCGGTGAAGATCACATCGAACACCATCTGTTCCAGCACAAACTGGTTGCGCACCGTGGTGGTGATGAAGTCGATCGCCTCCTGGCTGATCGAACCGATCCCGCCGAGGATATTGGCCGGGCGACACTGCCCGTCACCGGGGTTGAAGGTGTAATATCCCGGATTGCCCGCCGGAATGCCGAAGGGTGTCGTCGCAGAGGGGATATTGGTCGTCTCCGACCGGCACACGATATTGCCATCCTCGTCGGTGGTTGCGTCGATGGCGGCAAACCAGCGGTCCATGATGACGCGGTTGTTGTCCAGCTCGTCCTGCTTGAACCGGCCGTAATTGCCGCTGATTTCGTAGGAGAAATGTTCGGTGATGTCGCCGCGCATCCCGGCCACGAAGCGCCATGTCTCGAACTCGTTGCGATCGCGGTTGGGGCCAAGGTCGGCCGGGTCGCGGGTGATGTAGAAGCCTTGGGTCAGGCCCGCATCGAACAGCGGATCGAAGCCCGGATTGGTGAAGCTCAGTTGCGGTGCGAGCAGCTCTTCAATGAACGGTTCCAGCGCCTCGGTGATGAAGGGGTTGTCGGCCCGCACGGTGAGAAGATCGTTGAAGATGTTCGGCTGAGCCTGGAATTCAGCTGTGTTCGAGACATATTTGCCCTCAAAGAAGAACTGGGCTTCGGAGGAAAACTCGTAGGACAGATTGACGTTGACCGACCAGCGTTCCGTTTCCGGAATGAGCGAGTTGACGTTGAAGCCAGCCGGGATGCCGTCGCCGCCGAACTGGTTGAAGGTGCGGGCAATCGTCCCGTCGCGGTAGACGCCCACGCTGCCGTCTGCGTTGATGACCGCGCAGCCACCTGCCACCCCGAAGGCTCCGGGCTGGAACGTGCTGTTGAACCCGACGAAGGATTCAAGGCAGTCGGGTGTGCCGTTGCCGTTGATATCGGGACCGTCGCTTGCGCCGATGCCGCCCGGCGCGACCACGCCCGCTGCCGATGAAATCGAGAAGCGCGGATCGCTTGCGATGAAGCGGCGGGGCGCATTGGTGCCGCGCTCGATCAGCGCAAGCTCGGCAGGCGTCAGGTTGGGCTGCACGCCGAATTGTTCGAAATAGGATGTCCTGAAGTCGGTGACGTTCGGGATCAGGAAGCCGGTCGGAAAGCCGCCTTCGCCGACGGCGAAGAAATCGCGGAAGTTGGGGGTGTCGGCGGTGATGTCCCCGGTCTGGAAGCGCCGCGCGGGATTGTCGTCTGCCGCAGCAATGCCATTGTCGCGCGAGAAGTCGCGATCGCCCCATTTCACTTCGTCGTTGCGCGCATATTCGCCCGAGATGGTGATATTGCCGCGGCCGTCGGCGAAGTTCTTGCCCCAGGTGAGGTCGCCATTGATGCGGAAGGCGTCCCCTTCTGACGAGATGCCGGTCTGCACATTGCCCTGCAGCCCGTCGAAATCATCCTTCAGCACGAAGTTGACCACGCCCGTCACCGCGTCCGCCCCGTAGATCGACGAGGCCCCGCCGGTCAGCGTCTCGACCCGCTCGATCAGCGCGGTCGGGATCGAGTTGATGTCGACCGCCTGATCGCCCGCAACGCCCGACACATGACGCTTGCCGTTGACCAGCACCAGCGTGCGTTGCGACCCCAGCCCGCGCAGGTTGAGGATCGACTGGCCGACCGCTTCGTCGAAGATGCCGTCAATCGAGCCTTCCGTGGTGGTCGACGTCGACAGCGCGGGGATATCGCGCAGGGTGTCCACCACATCGGACGTGCCCGAGCGCCGCAGTTCCTCGGCGGTGACGGCGATGATCGGCGCGGGCGATCCGATGTTGGGATCGCGTGCGATGCGCGAGCCGGTGACGACGATCTGTTCTCCCGGGCCCTCGGCAGCGGAATCCTCTGCGGCCATGGCGTCCTGCGCTCCGGCGGCGCTCGCCGCAAAGCCGGCGATCAGCAGGCCGACCGCCAGCGCGCGGAGCGATGACGTCTGGAGGGAGTGAGTGGTGTTGCGCATGTCGTTACCTCGCATGGATGGGCCCCGGGCATGGCCTGCGCGCCTGAACAGCGTTGCAGTGCCGTGCGATTGTCACCCGGTGCACCGCAGGCGGGGAGCGGGTGGCTCCACGATGCGGTCCCGGACGGTCCTTCCTGCGCGAGGATCGGACGACCGGGCCTTGCTGGCCCTGTGCCTGTCCGGCCCCTTGAACTGGGCGCCCCCATGTCGGTGCGCCGGAGATGAGGTATTACGAGCGGGTCATTCAGTGATAAGTGGTCATTCGACGTATGCCGCAAGGGCAGGCCGTCCTTCGCGGCTGAGGTGTCACTCGATTGCAACAGATGGTTCGGACTGCGCGTTCGGCCCCCCATGCGCTCCGCGGCGCGGCAGCGTTACAGCACGCGGCGGTAGTGGCCGGGCCCGCAGGCGATCTGACGCGGGGCTTCGATCACGGTGTCCCTGATGGCGACATGGCGGGGGCGGCGGCCGCGCAGCTTGATCAGCCGCTCGATCCGGCCGACCAGAGTGGCGGGCTCGAACGGCTTGGAGATGAAGTCCTGCGCCCCGGCATAGATCGCCTGCACCTCGTCCTGCACGCCGTTCATTGCGGTGAACATGATCACCGGCAGATCATACAACGCCGGCGAGCGGCGCAGGCGGCGCAGCAGGGTCATGCCGGATTCGCCCGGCATCGCCTGATCGAGCAGCAGGACGTCGGGCCGCTTGCGCTGAACGCAGCGCCAGGCGGCATCGGCGCTGGTCACCCAGCCACAGGCATGGCCGGCATCGATCAGCACTTCGCTCGCCAGCTCGGCAATCAGCTCGTCATCATCGGCGATCAGGATTCGGGCCATGGGTCGGGGCCTTGTTGCAAGGACAATGTCGGGTCGTCCCGCATTAACCACGCGGCGGTTCCGGAGAGGCTGATTTGCGCCCCCGCAACATTCCCTAGCCCCCGTCCAAACCCTGTCTTGCCCCTGTCTTGCCGCCCTGTAAGGGTGCCGTCCTATGACCAGCGATTCTTCTGCGGACGTTTCCGACATGGCGCGACCCGATCCTTTCCTTGTGACGCAAGGTATTCATAATCTTCGCGATTATGGCGGCTATGCGGTTGCCGGCGGGGGGCGGGTGCGGCGCGGGGTGCTGTATCGCTCGGGCCAGCACATGGAAGCGAGCGATGATGATCTGGCGCTGCTCCACGGGCTCGACATCCGTACCGTGATCGATTTGCGCGGGGTGAGCGAGCGGCAGGGCTTTCCGTGCAGACGCCATCCCAGCTTTGCTGCACAAGTGCTTGCCTATGAAGGGGAAACGTCAAACTCGCCGCCCCATGAAGGCGGTGGCGGGCGGATCGCAATGACGGCCGAGCGGGCGCGTGAACGGATGCTGGCGGTCTATACCAGAATGCCGGTCAACCCGGCGATGATCGCGATGTTCACGCGCTATTTCAGGGCTTTGGACGAGAATGACGGCGGTAGTCTGGTGCACTGCTTTGCCGGCAAGGACCGCACCGGCATCGCCGCCAGCCTGCTGCTGCATGTGCTGGGGGTGCACCGCGACGACATCCTCCACGAATTCCTGCTCACCAACGCCGCGCCGACCCGGCATGTGCTCGAACGCCAGTCGCTGCCGCGGATGGAGGCGATCTATGGCGCGATCGTGCCTGATGCGCTGACCAATCTGATGGGAGTTCTGCCTGAATATCTCGATGCTTACATCGCAAAGGTGACAATGGATCACGGTTCGCTCGATACCTATCTGGCCACAAGTTTAGGTGTGGACGAGGCAAGAAAAGCGCGCCTCAGGGACCGGCTGGTGGCGTGACATTCGCCGCGGGGCGCACCATATCCCGGTTTCGAGAATCGCGGAAAGGCGCTGCGCATGGCTACCCACACGACCAAGATGCTGATCATCGGATCGGGCCCGGCGGGCTATTCCGCCGCGATCTATGCCGCCCGCGCGATGCTGGAACCGATTGTGGTGCAAGGACTTCAGCCCGGCGGGCAGCTCACCATCACCACCGATGTCGAAAACTACCCCGGCTTTCGCGATGTGGTGCAGGGCCCCTGGCTGATGGAGGAGATGCGCGCGCAGGCCGAACATGTCGGCACGCGGATGATCTGGGACACGATCGTTTCGGTCGATCTCGAACACGGCTCCCCGTTCCGCGCGATCGGGGACAGCGGGGATGAATATGTCGCCGATTGCGTGGTGATCTGCACCGGCGCGCAGGCCAAGTGGCTTGGCGTTCCGGGTGAACAAGCCCTTGGCGGCAAAGGCGTTTCGGCCTGCGCAACCTGCGACGGGTTCTTCTATCGCGGCAAGAAGGTGGCAGTGATCGGGGGCGGCAACACCGCAGTGGAAGAGGCGCTCTATCTCACCAACCATTCGGACAATGTCACCCTGATCCACCGCCGCGACAGCCTGCGGGCCGAGAAGATCCTGCAGGAACGGCTGTTCGCCAATCCCAAGATCACCGTGCTGTGGAACAAGGGCGTCAACAGCTTTGAGGCTGGCGACAACGGCATGCTCCACCACCTCGCGCTGACCGACACGGTGACGGGCGAGGGCTCGACCCTTGAAGTCGATGGCGCTTTCGTCGCCATCGGCCATGCGCCGGCGACCTCGCTGTTCGTCGGCAAGCTGCCGATGGATGAAAGCGGCTACCTTTTGACCGAGCCGGGCACGCCAAAGACCGCGATTCCGGGCGTGTTTGCGGCTGGTGACGTGACCGACCATGTGTATCGGCAGGCGGTGACGGCGGCAGGCATGGGCTGCATGGCCGCGCTTGATGGCGAACGCTTCCTTGCGGCCCGCAGCCACGCGGCGCTGGAAGCCGAAGCGGCGGAGTGATCCTCAGAACACCGCGGCTGCGGCCTGCCCGATCAAGACCATCAGCGCGAGGCTCGACAGCGCAAACAGGACAAAGCGCACAACCACGCGGTTGACGGTCGCCTGCACCAGCGAATGCGCGATCCGCAAGGCCGCATAGGCCCAGGCGACAAGCGCCGCCGTGCCATCGCCTTCGCCGATGATCGCCAGCACGATCGCCACTGCATAAAACAGCGTAGGTGCTTCGTGCAAGTGGTTGTAATTATCCGCTTTCCAGCTCACGGAATCGGGCAGCTTTGCGCGCAGGCTCGCCCCTGTCGAGCCGACCAGCTTCCCGGCGTCGATCCCCGCCGCGCCCATCGCCGGGATGCGGGTGGCATACATCCACACCCACATCACCATTGTCCATGCCAGCAGCACCACGACAGGCTGGAGTATCATCATTCCGATCATGGCACGTATCTCCTCAGGCAGGCAGGGCGGACGGGTCGGCCAGCAGCGTCGCGATTACCGCGCGCACCCCGAGGAACACGAGGGCGAAGGTGGCCGTGATGAACAGGGCAAAGCGCACCGTCACGGTGTTGACCGTTGCCTGCCACACGGAATGGACGATGCGCAACGCCACATAGACCCACGCCGCCAGCACGTCCGCCGCGCCGGGTCCGACAATGGCAAGGATCGCCACGGCGGCATAAAATACCGTCGGCTGCTCCATCAGGTGGGTGTAATTGTGCGCTGGCCAGTTGATGCACGGCTCGACCCGGCCCTCAAGATCCTGCCCGCGCCCGCCGGGCTGCGCGCCCATGTCGATCCCGGCCTTCTTCATCGCCGGCAGGCGGACCCCCGCCAGCCAGAACAGCATCACCAGCGACCACACCACCAGCACGGCGGCGGGCGCGAGCATTTGCGCTTGCATTGATTGATCCCCTTTGCCTCAACCTCGGGGGCATCCTGCGAGCGCGATAATCGATTGTCAAATGCAACCGGTCATCGGCGGGAAGAGGCGGACCGGCCCGGCAGGGTATAGGGCACGATGCCGCGATCATAGAGGTTCACCATGATCTGCTGATCGGTGGGCGGATAGGCGCGCTGGTCGCAATCGGTGCGCGGGCAGATGCGGCACGATACCCCGATCCGCGTTGCGCCCCCGTTGGCGTCAAGATCGATCCCGTCGGCATAGACGAACTCACCCGCGTGCTGCACCTCGCACCCCAGCGCCACGGCATAGCGGCGGGGATTGCGGTCGAAATGGCCGGAAGCCTTCACCAGCCCCTTGGCCATCGAGACATAGCGCACCCCGTCCGGCGTCTCGGCGAGCTGGACGAGGATGCGGTCGGGGATGGCGGCAGCCTCGTGCACGATCCATAGCGGGCAGGTGCCGCCGAAGCGGGCGAACTGGAATCGGGTGGCGCTGTGCCGCTTGGTGATGTTGCCGGCCATGTCCACCCGGCAAAAGAACAGCGGCAATCCGCGTGCGCCGCTGCGCTGCAAGGTCGACAGGCGGTGGCAGGTCTGCTCGAAACTGGTGCGGTAATAGGTCGCCAGCCGGTCGATATCGTGGCGGAAAGCACGGGCCGAGCCGCGAAAGTGCTCGTACGGCATCAGCAGCGCGCCCGCCGCGTAATTGGCAAGGCCGATGGTCAGCAACTCGCGGGCGACTTCGGTGCGCAGGGCAGCCCCGGCGGCAATCGCGCGGATGGTATCGCGCATGCTGGTGGCGGCGACCTGATAGGCCAGCTGAAAGCGCGTGCCGGAGGCCGGTTGCCCGGCGTCGATGGTCAAGCGCCGACTGTCCGGATCATAGCGGCGCAGACTCTCACCGGGCGCGAATTCGACCGCGATCCCGTGCGCATCGGCAAGATGGCGGGCGAGCATCGCGCTGCTCGGCGGGCCATCCTCGGCCCCCATCGCGCCGACCAGCGCCTCGGCCGCGCGGTCGAGCGGGTCGACATAGTTCTGCGCCAGATGGAACCAGTCGCGCACGTCCTCCCACGGCAGGCGGATGCCGGAGCCGCCATCGACGGCGATGGTCTCGTCGATCAGCTGGAGCCGCTGGGTGGCGCGGCCCAGCGCCTCGTGCAGATCGACGAAGCGGCGCACGAAGGCGGGCTGCTGTTCGGCCAGCCGGGCGATGGCGTCGGGCGCGATTGCCGCGTCCGACGCGGAATCGGCCAGCGCCTCGCGCAGCGCGACCGACAGGCTTTCAGTCTCATCACCCGGAAAATCCTGCCATTCCTGCGGGAACAATCGCGCCACGCGCTCCACCAGGCGGGCGGTGAGGGGGCGGTCATCATGCTCGATCTGGCTAAGATAGGCCGGGCTGATGCCGAGTTGCTGGGCCAGATCGGCCTGCCGCAGACCGCGCGTTTCGCGCAGCCTGCGCAGCTGTCTGCCAGCAAAGAGCCTGCGCCGCGCCGCCATAGGGCAACACTAGTTTGCAAATCGCCCCTTTGCAAATTTGCAATTTAACATTGGACGCAAGCCCCGCTCTCGCGCAGCTATTCATCAGCGCCCGGTCCGGGCCGCCAGACACGAGGGAAGGGGTTCGCCTTGTCCAGCACCGTCATCCGCCTGCCGCTGCCTGATCGCTTTCCCGAACGCATCGCGCCGCCCGAAGGGGTAAGCATCACGTGCCCGGGCGACATTCGCATGGCGGCTGAACGGCTCGATGCGGCCGCGCGCGGATGCGGCCTCAGAGCGGTGCTGTGGCACGACATCTCTTCAAGCGCCCCGATGGTGGATGAAGGCGGCGCGGTGCTCAATCAGGCGGTGTTCTGCCGCGATGCCGCCCCCATGGCGCGGTTGTGGCAGGATCACGCCTTTGCGCTCAATTCCCAGCTCCTGCGCGCCAGCCGGGTCGAAAGCGAGCCGTTCTGGATGAACCGCCGGGGCATCCACGCGCGTCTGCCCAATCCCGCGTTTGCGGGCATCGCGGTCCGTGATTTCGAGCAACGCTCGCTCGCGCGGGCGGCCATCGTGGTGCCGCTGCACATGCCCTTCAGCCAGATCGGCCTTGCGGTCTTCACCAGTCTCGATCCGGCGCGCGACGATCTTGCCGCCGAATTCGCGCAATCGGCCACGCTGCTGGCGGACCTCGCCCGCCGCTTCGTTGGCAGCTATGTCAAGGTGACGGGCGACAACCCCTATCTGCCCAGCGAATGTATCCTTGGCGCGCGCGAATTGCAGTGCCTGCGCTGGATCGCCTTCGGCAAGACCGATTACGAAATCGCGATCATTCTCGGGTGCAGCAACGCCACGGTGCGCTATCACATCAAGCGCATCTATCAGAAGCTCGATGCCAACAACCGCGCGCAGGCGGTGTTCCGGGCCTGCCAGCTGGGGTTCCTCGGCTCGGTCAGATGACTGCCGCGGTGGTTATCTGACGGCTTAGAGCCTGTCCTGTTTAGGCGCGGATTTGCCGGTAGTGGCCGTCGCCGCCATCGAGCAGTGCCGCGACTTCGCTGGCCGCGACGGGTCTGGAGAACAGATACCCCTGAATGTGCCGGCAGCCCTCGCGTTCGAGCACTTCGAACTGGGCAAGGTCTTCGACGCCCTCGGCCAGCGTTTCCATTCCCAGCGCATCGGCCAGCGTCGTGATCGCGCGGATCATCGCGTGCCCCTTGCTGCTGGTGCCGAGATCCTCGACAAAGCTCTTGTCGATCTTGAGCTTGTCGAACGGGAACGAGCGCAGGTAGCTGAGCGACGAATAGCCCGTCCCGAAATCGTCGAGCGCGATCTTCACGCCGAGATTGCGCAGCCCGTGGAGCGTTGCCAGCGTTGCATCGACATCGGCGATGAAGATGCTTTCGGTGATTTCCAGCTCAAGCCGGTGGGGTTCCAGCCCGCTGGCCGCTAGCGCCGAGATCACGGTGTTCGCCAATCCGGTGGCGGCGAATTGCTTGGGCGAGACGTTGACCGCGACCGAAACGTCACTCGGCCAGGTGGTCGCCTGATGGCATGCCTCGCGCAGCACCCATTCGCCGATGGGAATGATGAGCCCGGTTTCCTCGGCCAGCGCGATGAACTCGATCGGGTTGACCCGTCCGCGCTCTGGGTGGTTCCAGCGGATCAGCGATTCAAAACCGGTCATGCGTTTTTCAGCGAGGCTGTAGAGCGGCTGGAAGGCCAGTTCGAAGCCGCCGTCGCGGATCGCGGTGCGAAGGTCGATTTCCAACTGGCGGCGCTGGCGTGCAGCTTCGTCGAGTGCGGGTTCGAAGAAGTGGTAGGTCGCCTTGCCCTCGCGCTTGGCACGGTAGAGCGCAAGGTCGGCGTTCTTCATCAGCGTGGTGCCGTCCGCGCCGTCACCGGGTGCGATGGCGATGCCGATGCTCGCGCTGCAAGGCGCGGTCTGGCCGTTGATCGTCATGGGACGGTCGAAACAGCGTTGCAGGCTGTCAGCGATGTTGCCGAGGCTTTGCGCTGTATCAATCCCGTCGATCAGGATCGCGAATTCATCGCCGCCCAGCCGCGCGATCACCGCGTCGGGCAGGTCTTCCTTGAGGTGGTCGGCGACCATCCGCAGCAGTGCGTCGCCGGCGGGGTGGCCAAGCGTGTCGTTGACCATCTTGAAATCGTCGAGATCGACATAGGCGACCATGACCTGCTCGTCCTTCCGCCGCCGCGCGAGGACGTTTGCCAGTTGTTCGGTGAAGAGCTTGCGGTTGGGCAGGTCGGTAAGGCCGTCGTGCAGCCCGACGTGGATGATCTGCCGCTCGCGTTCCTCGATTGCGGCGACCATCTGGTTGAAGCTGACCGCCAGCCGCTCGATCTCGTCGCCGGTCGAGATGGCGAGGTTGACGTCGCGGCCCTCGCCGATCAGCCGGGTCGCCTCGTCGAGCTGCTGGAGCGGTTCGGTGACGCTGCGGGCAACCTTCCAGCTGAGGCCGACCGCAAGCACGATGCCCCCTAAGGCGAGCGCGATCAGCCACCCCTTGAGGCTGGCATAGGCCGCAAGCGACTGGTCGAGCGAGTGGCGCAGCACCAGGCGCGGGACGATGCCGTCCTGCAACACCGCGATGTCGGACACGTGATAGAGGAAGCGTTCATCCTCCTTGCGCTCGAACACGCTGTCGGCGGCGGCGGTGCGCAGCCAGGCGGGCTGGCGGGTGGCTTCGACCACCTGCGCATCCAGCGCAATCGGGGCGAGTTCGACCAGCCGGTCAAGCTCGGCCCGGTCGAGCGGCTGGGCGATCACCAGCCACCCGACCAGATCGGGCGCTTCGATCGGTGCGGCAGCGGCGAGGGCCAGACCCCGTTCGGATTCGATGATTCCGCGCGTGTCGCCGGCATCGAGCCGTGCCCACAGCGTTTCGGGCGCGGGCACGCGGGCGGGATCGGCCGCCAGCACGTCGCCTTCCAGCGTGAGCACGAAAGCGGTGTCGCTACGCACCCGCGCTTCAAGACTGGCAAGGGCGCTGGCGATGGTCGGCGCATCGGCTGTCGCCACCGCCTCGCGGAAGCCGAAATCATGGGCGAGGACATCGGCCTGATCCCCCATCTGCCGGGCACGGGCGGCCAGAATTTCGTCGAAAACCCGCGCATTGGCCGCCAGATCGCGGGATGCGCCCGCTTCGACGAAGCGCGCGAGGCCCCCGGCGGCGAGCGAGACGATCAGTGCCAGCACCGCTGCGAACAGCCCGGCATAAAGCAGCGCGATACGGGTGCTCAGCGTCCCGATGCGCAGCCGCGCCAGCCCGGCCAGCCTCGGGCGCAAGCCTGGCTGTGGAAGGCTCATCGCAGCGCCACCGTGAGCTTGTGCACCTGCGCGCCGCCGCTGATCGTGATGGCAGACTTGGCCTCGTTACCGATCCCGCGCAGCTGGGGGTGCCACACCGTCAGGCTGGCGCCGCCGCCCGGGATGCCGGACAGCGTGACATAGCCGTTGTGATCGGTCTTCCCGGCAAAAGGGGTGTCGGTGACGCGGATATAGCCGCGCATCTCGTCATGGATGTTGCAGCCCAGCTTGACGCTGCCAAGAATGGGGAAGGTGTGCGTGCGGGTCTGGTCGCGTCCGTAAAGGTCGATCTCGAACCGCGCTGGCTTGGAGAAGGAGTAGATCGAGTGGCGCACCTTGTCGAGATTGGGGAAGGCGACCGTGCTGCCCTTGGCGACGATCAGCGTGCCCGGCGTGAATTGCTGGTTCTTCTGCGCCATCCCCATCTTCCACGGGAAGCGGATCGCGCCAGCCGGGGCGCGGGGGCTGCGCAGTTCGACCACCGCATCGCGCACCGGCAGGCCATCGGCAGTGACGACCTGCACACGCAGCGAGGCAGGCGAGGCCGCGAACACGCCCGGCGAGGCGAGCGTCAGACCCAGCCCGACGAGCACGAGAGTTGCGAGCACATGAAGGCGGTTACGAAATTGCATCGCACCGCCAATTAGTCACGAACCCTTAAATTTCTGTCCCTTCGTGGTTTAGGTGACATTTACCTTGACCCACTAACTTGGCGCGCATGATTTGCGCGATTTCCAGCATTATTGCACTCGCCGGGGTCGATGCGGCGACGCTGCCTGCCGAGCCTGTGCAACCGGCCCCCACGATCGCTTATGTCCCGGTGCTTGGTGCCGCTGATGATGAGCCATCCGCGCCCCCGATCGTTCTCAGAGCATCCCCATCACCCAATCCCGCGCCGACTATCCGCGCGCTGCGGCCGATCGACGCCGACGCTGCCGCGCTGGCCGATGACGATGGGGCAGGGACGCGGCGTGGCAAGGTGCAGCTTCTGGACGGCGGCAAGCTGCTGCTGACCAACGGGGTGAGCACAGTCGAAGGCTCATCAGGCGGCGGGATCGCGCGCTGGGCGACGATTGGCGGGCGGCAGATGCCGGGCGGGATCGGCCTTGCAGCGCACGGCACCGCGATCGAGCTTGCCGATTATGGCTGGCGGTCATACGGCGTGTTGCTGGGGGTGGGCGACCGGGTGGAGCTGAGCGTCGCCCGCGCCGATTTCGACACCCGCGACATCGGCGCACTGCTGGGGATCGGGCGGGGCTATACCTTCAATCTCGACACGTTCGGCGCGAAGCTGCGCGTCGCAGGCGATGTCGTCTATGGCGAGCCGTGGCTGCCGCAGATCGCGGTCGGCATTGAGCACAAGCGCAGCCGCGATGGCGCGCTGGTGCGGGCGCTGGGGGCCGCCGATGACGAGGGCACGGATTACACCATCAGCGCCACCAAGCTGGTGCTGGCGCGCAGCCTGCTGATCAACGCGACCTTGCGCTATACCGAAGCGAACGAGCTGGGCTTGCTCGGCTTCGGTTCAGCGAATGAGGGCCACCGGCTGCAAGTGGAAGGCTCGCTCGGCTATCAGCTGTCACGCCGCGCGGTGGTGGGGGCGGAATATCGCACCAAGCCCGACAATCTGGGCCTAGGCGAAAGCGACTGGCTGGACCTGTTCGCCGCCTTTGCGCTCACCGATCACCTGACCCTGACCGCCGCCTATGTTGACCTCGGCACCATCGCCATGATCCCCGATCAGCGCGGCGGCTTGCTGTCGGCCCAAGTCGCTTTTTGACCCGCCTTCTGATTTGTCCGGAGCCATGCCGATGCTGTCCACCGCTACCGCCGCCGCCGTCTTGATGCTGCTGCAACAGGCCCCCGCCGAAGGCACCGACTGGGATGCCGAATTCGGGGTTGAGACGGCCGAGCGCGATCCTGTCACCGGAGAATTGCCGGTCGAACCCTATGACCAGTCCAGCGCCAATGCCGGGGCACAGCCCTATGCCGGGGCGCGGCTGGCTGCCGCTTTCGGCGGGCGTGAGGGGATCGCGCGGATTGCCGCCCGCACGGTCGAGCTGTCCGAGGCCGATCCGCGCATCGCCGATATCTTCGCCGCACACGATATGGTCCGGCTGAAGCGCACACTGGCCGAACAGTTCTGCTATCTGCTCGGCGCAGGGTGCGATTACACGGGCCGCGATATGAAGTCCGCCCACGCCGAAATGGGCGTGACCGGGGCGGACCTCAATGCGCTGGTCGAAAACCTGCAGGCGGCGATGCGCGAGGCCGGGGTGCCCTTTGCCGCGCAGAACCGCCTGCTTGCCAAGCTCGCACCGATGTCGAAACAGGTGCTTGCGCCCTGACGGGTCAGGCTGCGAGGGTTTCAGCCCCCTGATCGGCAAAGGCGAGGCCGGGGATATAGCGCCCATCGACCTTGCCATCCTTAAGCGTGAACAGGTGCAGCCACCCATTGTCGAACAGCGCGCGCACAGCGGCATGCTTTTCGAGCACCTTCAGGATTTCCTCCCGCGGGGCCTCGATCATCACTGACAGCCGCAGCGGCTCGTGGGCGAGGGCATCGCCGTCATGCACCGCCTGCCAGGGCAGGCCGGGGCGCAGGCGGCCGCCATTGCCCTCGATCACCCCGATCCCGCCGACGACATTGTGGATCAGCTTGTTGCCCCCGCCGAACATCTCCGGCGCGACGCTTGATCCGTAATATTGCAGGCTGATCCAGCTCGCCACCACGACGGGCGCGGTGATGATGAGTTCAAGCGTGCCGAAGCCCTCATCCGCCCGCCAGTCATAGGAGTGGAGGAAGGCCCGCCCGCCGAGATCGCGGCCCGCGGTCGCCTCGCGCGGGGCGGCGATGAAGGCGGCGCACCCGGCAAGGCCCCATTCCGGGCGGATTTCGGCCCAGTTCTGGGCGCGGGCGGGGATACTTTCCCCGGTTGCGCCCGGCATCCTGAGGGCGCGTTCGGCACGCGCGATCTTTGCCGCCTGCGCCAGCCAGCCATCGACCTTGGCCATGTCGCTCGCGCGGGCTGCGGGCAGGCCGTCGTTATAGATCGTGATCGCGTCGGTGGTGGTATCGTGCAGCCCGGCGACGAACAGCGTGTCCGCCGCCACCTCGACCCCGCGTTCGGAAAGGCCCGCGCGGGTTTCGGGATCGTTGAGCAGGATCGCCAGCAGCCGGGCGGAAACCTCGCCGGTGTAACCGCCGCAGGCACCGCAGTGATAGGCGCTTTCATGCGGGTTGTTGGTGACGTTTCCGCCATGGCCGAGCAGCAGCACGATTGCGCCGTGGCCCTTGGTCAGGCTCATCGCCTTTAGCACCGCCGCGCCGGTATCGGCCTTGGCCTGTGCGGACATGCCGCCGATCACTTCGGGCGCGGGCTCCGCCGCGGCGCTGCCTGCCAGGCCAAGCGCCGACTTCACCAGCTTGACCGCATAGACCGGCCCCATCGCCTCGACAAAGGCGAAGGAGGATACCGCCGCCTGCCGGAACCGGCCCCACGCCCGCCGTGAACGGGCAGCGATGCGGGTGGCCTGATCCCTGGCCGGATCGCCCGCGCTGGTGGTGTGGACGGCCGGATTGAGCAGCACCGGCAGGCGCGCCTCCAGAATGTCCGAGCCATGTGCATGGTGCGCCAGCGGCAGGCCGAAGAAGCCTGCAAAACCGATGGTGGCGATGGAAGGGTCCACGCTTTCCAGGGCGCGGCGGAACACTTCCGAGCGCACATCGATGCAGAAGGCTGCTTGCAGGAAGGGCCGGTCCGCTCCCGCAGGCGCAGCGCCGTCGAGCGCGGCGGATAGGCGTCGCTGATGGCTGCGGTCGGCGGCATCCTGAAGGATCGCGAGCACCACATCCTCGGCGCTCGGGATGACGGGCGCGGCATGGGCGGCGACGGCTGCGGCCCACTTGTCGGCAATCGCCGGGGTCTGCACCAGCAGCGCCTCGTCCCAGATGAGGCGGATGGCGAGCAGGTCCATCAAGGTGCGGTCGGTATCGCCGACCAGCTCCGCCTGCCACAGCAGCCAGCGCGCATGCTGTGCCCACCCGCCAAGGCTCATGGCGAGGCGGTGGAAAGCGGTGGGGGCAGCCGCATCGCTGATGCCGAGCGTTTCGGCGGCGGACAGGATGGCGCGCTCGGTCGTGTCCGGGGCGCAGGCGACGTGGGCGCAGAAACCGGCCAGGCCCGCGATCTCGGGGGTCAGATCGTGCATCGCCCAGGCCCGCCAGGCGGTGAAGGCTTCCGCGCCGGGAGCGGGCGACCACAGCGCCTGCCCGCGATCAAAGTGCCCGGCGGCCCACAGCCCGATGCACTTGTCGATCAGTGCGGGCCAGTCGATCCCGGTCGCTTGCGCCGCGAGATCGGCGACGGTCGGCAGGGCAGCGGGGGCGGGGCTGTTGCCGATCCGTGCCGCGGCATGGCGGAGCATCGCGGTGTCCGCAGGCTTGAGCGGCGAGGGTGATGCTGCCAGCGCCTCGGCAAGGTCAGTCTCGCCGATCGCGCCGCTGACGATCGCCTCGCAATAATCCCCGCCCTTGCGGGTGATCCGCACCCCGGCAACCCGGGCGAGCCGGGCGGCGGCGGTGGCCAGATCCTCGCCCGTCTGGCCAAGGAAGGGGTTGACCGCCACGGTCGCATCGAGCGGGAAGGCGGGGGGGATCGCGCGGCCAGCGGTCTCGGCCGCTTCGAGCACCGCCGAGAAGCGGGCCGGGGCGATGTCTGCGTGGTTCATCAGCATGGCGTTGTCTCCGTTGGTGCGTTCGTCAGCGGGTCGTTGCGGTGCGGAAGCCGCCGATTGCGCGGTCCAGCAGAGCGTTGAGGTAGAGGCCGTTGGCGAGGTGGACGCGCAGGCCCGCCGTCGCAGGATGGTGCGCCCACAGCGGGAACAGCGCCTGCGCAAAGGCGACCAGACCAAAACTTGCCACCGCCACCACCAGCAGCGCCCATTCAAGATCGGTCGGCACAGGCGCGGCCGGCAGCAGCGGACCCCAGATCGCCTGAGCGATGGTCTGGAAGCTGAAGTAGCCGATCGCAGCGGCGAGCGCGGCGGTGATGGTGCGCGTCGTCAGCGCAGCGGGCGCGCGGCCGGCCAGGCCTTGCGCCACGAGGTAGGCCACCCCGAAGATCAGGATTGCCCCCAGCGCCAGCGCCTGCGGGGACTTGGGCCCGAAAGCGGCGGTGAAGCCTGCAGCAATCGCCGCGAAGATCGCCAGCGCCAGCGCGAAGCTCTTGAGCACGGCGGCAATGCTCGGCACCGCGACCGGGCCGGGGCGACGGATGCTGGCGACTTCGGTTATCGCATTGCCCGAAGAGAGGAAGGCGTGGGCCTTGTACAGCGAGTGGGCGATGATGTGCAGCAGCGCCAGCGTCCACAGGCCAAGCCCGCATTGCAGCAGCATGAAGCCCATCTGCGAGACGGTGGACCAAGCCAGCGCGGTCTTGATCGCGCTCTGGGTCAGCATCACCGCTGCGCCGAACAGCGCGGTGAAGCCGCCGATCATCACCAGCGCCGCCATCGCCCCGGTGCTCTGCTGGACAAGGCCCGCAGCGGTGATCAGCAGCACCCCGCCCGAATTGATGATCCCGGCGTGAAGCAGCGCGGAGACGGGGGTGGGGGCCTCCATCACCTCGGTCAGCCAGCCGTGCAGCGGGAAGGCGGCGGTCTTGAGCGCGGCGGCAGCGACGATCGCGGCAATGGCAAGCGTCCCGGCAAGACCAAGGCCCTGCGCCTCGGCGGCGGCGGGCAGGGCGGCCAGATCAAGCGTGCCGAAGCGCGCAGCAAGCAGTGCGGCGGCCAGTGCCAGCATCGCATCACCCGTGTGCCAGACCGCGGCGAACTTGGTCGCAGCGCGGCGCGCTTCGGCCCGGTCGGGGTAGAACAGCAGCAGCTTGCGCAAGGCGAGGCCCACGGCGATGGCGGCAAGGATCATGGTCGGCAGGGTGCCCGCCTGAACGAACACCAGCACGGCGGTGAGCGCGGTCAGCATCAGGCCGTGAAACGCCCCCTCGCGCGCCTCGCCATCAAGATAGGTGCGGCTGTAGCGCATCACGATCCAGCCGATGAAGCCGACGAGGCTTGCCATGCTGGCGGCAACCAGATCGGAGCGCAGGGCGAGGGCGAAGACGCCTCCGAATATCGAGACCGGCGGCAAGGGCGCCAGCGCGGTCTGGGCAAGGCCGGTGAGCGCCAGCATGAAGGCCAGAAAGGCAGCCCCTTCCGCCAGGCGCGGCAGGATGCCCGGGCGCTTGCCGGGCCGGGCAAGGGCAAGGAGGATAACCGGCACGAAGACCAGCGGTGCGATAAGGCTGAGGGCGATCGGCATGACGACACTCCGGCGGACGGGGAGGGGATGACGTCGTGCCGGATAGGCGCTGGACGAATTCAAAGAAAATACATATTTTACGCCTGATCATTCGGATTAATGGAACATTCGACCATGGCGAGCCTCAACCTCCACCACCTTCGCCTGTTCCGCGCCACCGCGCGCGAAGGCACGCTAACGGCCGCTGCCCGCACGCTCAACATCTCGCAAAGCGCGGTGTCGACCCAGATCAAGGCGCTGGAGGCCGATCTCGGCCATGACCTGTTCGAGCGGCGCGGGCGCAATCTGGTGCTGACCGAGGCCGGGCGGATCGCGCTCGATTATGCCGACCAGATCTTCCGCGCTTCCGAACAGCTCTCCGCCACCTTCCGCGCGGTGGGCGGGCAGCGCAAGGTGTTGCGCATCGGCGCGCTGGCGACCCTGTCCCGCAACTTCCAGATGCGCTTTCTCGATCCGCTGATCGGGCGCGACGATGTGGAGGTGGTGCTGCGCTCGGGCACGCAGGCCTCGTTGCTGCGCGCGCTCGATGGCCTGCGGATCGACGTGCTGCTGACCAATCAGGTGCCCGCGCGCGATGCGGCGAGCCCCTATCTGGTGCGCCGCATTGCCGAGCAGCCGGTCAGCCTGGTGGGTGCGCGCAGCCGGCTGGCACTGGCCGCGCAGGGGCTCAACCGCCTGCTCGCCGCCGCGCCGCTGATCCTGCCAACCCCCGAAACCGCGCTGCGCGCCGGGTTCGATGCCCTGATCGAGGGGCTCGGCATCGTCCCCCGCATCGCTGCCGAGGCCGACGACATGGCGATGCTGCGTCTGCTTGCGCGTTCCGATGCCGGGGTGGCGGTGATCCCGCCGATTGTTGTACGCGACGAGTTGGCAAACGGCACGCTTTACGAACTGGCGCAGCTGCCCGGCATCACCGAGGAATTCCACGCCGTCACCATCGCCCGCACCTTTCCCAACCCGTTGCTGCGCGAAGTGCTGGAGCCCGAACCTGCCGGGGCGGGTGACCCTACCAGCCCTGCTGCGTGAGCATCGGCACCATAAACCGGCCCAGCCCCGCTGCCAGCGCCGCCACCGCCGCCCGGCGCGCGCGGGACAGGTGGCGCGTGTCGACCGCCATATATTCGATCACCCCGCGCGCGCCCCGGTTGCGCTTGAATTGCGAGGCGCCCGCCGAACCGTGGAACCGCAGCCCGCGGGTCATCGCCAGATCGGCGGCGGCATAGCTTGCCATGCGATAGAGCGCCTCGCTCTGCGGGCGGCTGGTGTCGTAGCCCATCAGCGGCACCGTGCCGACCCCGCCGGCGCAGCGCAGCGCGGCAAAGGCCATGATCGTGCCGGCGGGATCACGCAGCAGGCTGTAATCCAGCAGGCCGCTCACGGCGCTGGCGGCGATGTAGCGGGGCGTGAACTGCGGATTGATTGCGGAATAACGCGCCACGTAAAGTTGGCGGTAGAGATCGGCGATCCGCGCGCAATCGTCACCCGTCAAAGCCGCCGGGCGCTCCACCGCCAGCGCCGACTTGCGCAGCGAGCGGCGATCATTGGCGGTGTTGTTGCGCGGGTGCCAGTCGCGGGCGAGGTCGTCCGTCACCCACACCTGCCTTGCCGGGAGCAGAGTCCAGCCATCGGCCCGCACGGCATCGAGCAGCGCCGGGCAGGTCCAATCGTCGAGCGAGCGAATGATTAGCGCATGATCGGGGAAACGCGCCGCAAGCATCGCGCGCATCGCGGCCAGGTCGCGCCCGTCCCAATCGCCGTGGAGGTTGGTGGAAAGCAGCCAGTTGTCCACATGCACCGCGCGGTTCAGGCGGGCGGTGCGCAGCACCGCGGCTAGCAGCCCCAGCACGCCTTCTGCAGCCGGGCGCAGGCGGCCAAGCCCCATCAGCGCAATTTCATCGCGGGCATAGAGCACATAGGCGCTGTGAGGGCTGGAGACATAGGAATGGCCGCGCGTGCCGTCATCGATGGTGACCGGCAGGCGTATGTCCCCGGCGCGCAGCAGCAGCACTTCGCAGGCCGCATTGGCAATCAGCGCGCAGGTGCCCGCAGCGCGGAACGCGGCGACATGGCGCGCTGCAAGCGATCCGTCCGCCGCCAGCGCGGCTGCATCGCTCAGCAGGTCTGCCGTCACGCGAAGGGGTGCTCCTGACGCTGGCCGGATCGGCCCGGATGCTGTGGCCGGGATTGGTGACAGGCTCTTGACACTGCGGCGATTGCGGATGGTGCAAAGGGCGGCGCGCGGCCTTGCGGGCGTGGTGGCAGGGGCGTAAGGCGCGCGTCCCACGCAAGAGGGTTTCATGCAGGAAACGCAATCCCACCCGGCGCGCACGCCCGCCGAATTCACCGGGCGCCCCGTCATTTCCGCGACCGGGCTCTACACGCCGCCCGAGAGCATCAGCAACGCGGAACTGGTCGCCAGCTTCAACACCTTCGTCGATCGCCACAATGCGGCCAACCCGGATGCCGAGCCGCTCGCCCATTCCTCGACCGAGTTCATCGAGAAGGCGAGCGGGATCAGGGCGCGCCACGTGATGAGCAAGGCCGCGATCCTCGATCCCGACATCATGTGCCCGCGCCTGCCGGAACGCGGCAATGACGAATTGTCGGTGATGGCCGAAATCGGCGTCGCGGCGGCGCGCGAGGCGCTGGAGCGGGCAGGCCGCGCGCCCGGTGATGTCGACGCGGTGCTGTGCGCCGCCTCAAACATGCAGCGCGCTTACCCCGCGATGGCGATCGAAATCCAGCAGGCGCTGGGGATCGAAGGCTTCGGCTTCGACATGAACGTCGCCTGTTCCTCGGCCACCTTCGGCATCCAGACTGCGGCCGATTATGTGCGCGCGGGCAATGCGCGTTCTGTGCTGGTGGTGAGCCCCGAGATCACCTCCGGGCACCTCAACTGGCGCGACCGGGACAGCCATTTCATCTTCGGCGACGTGGCGACCGCGGTGCTGGTCGAGGACGCTGCGATTGCTCCGGCTGCGCATTGGGACATTCTGGGCACCCGGCTCAAGACCATGTTTTCGAACAACATCCGCAACAATTTCGGCTTTCTCAACCGCGCGGCGCCGGAGACTGCGGGGGCGGCGGACAAGCTGTTCGTGCAGGAGGGGCGCAAGGTCTTCAAGGAAGTCGTGCCCATGGTGGCGCAGATGATTCTGGATGAAGCTGCGCGACTGGGCATTGATCCGGCCACGCTCCGGCGCTTATGGCTGCATCAGGCCAATGCTGGCATGAACCGGCTGATTGCGCAAAAGGTGCTCGGCCATGAAGCCAGTGAGGACGAGAGCCCTACCGTGCTCGACACCTATGGCAACACGTCAAGCGCGGGGTCGATCATCGCCTTTCACAAGCATTGCGCCGATCTGGCGGCGGGCGATATCGGGCTGATCTGCTCGTTCGGGGCGGGCTATTCGGCCGGCACCGTGTTCGTTCGCAAAGCAGGTTAGGGCCGAGTTGCTTGCGGCCCCGCGCCGCACACCGTAGAGCCTGTCCTGGTTAGGTGGAAGCATTGGCACGGAGCCGATTTTGGCCCAGCGCAAGAAGCGAGGAGTGAGCCATGCCTGAGCATAGTGAGCGACGAGAGACGCCGCGCTGGGCCAAAATCGGCCCGCCCTTTCAGGGTCGCACCATGAAGCCCGCTGGCTGCGTCGCGGCTCTTGCAGGGGCAACCAGCCCCTGCTGCGCGCCACTCCTGTCCAGCGGGCTTCCTGGTGCGATGCGAATGTTTCCACCTAACCAGGACAGGCTCTAAAAGCACAGGCGATGGCAGGCGAAATCCTCGATAACAAAGGCCGTGGCGAGGCGAGCTGGGGCTGGCCCGCGATCCACCCGGAAGGGCGCAAGTTCGGGCTGATCGCCGTCGCGGCGAGCCTGTTCTTTCTGCTGATCCTCGATTGGGAGCTGATCGGCTGGCCGCTGCTGCTGCTCTCGGCGGGGGTGTTTGCCTTCTTCCGCGATCCTGAACGTGTGGTGTCGCAAGCCGAGCCTGCGATCCTGGCGCCCGCCGATGGCCTGGTGACGCTGATCGCCGAGGTGGAACCGCCGTTGGAACTCCAGATCGAGGATGGCTCGGGCTTGGCCGGGTTGCCGGCCGGGCCGGTGACGCGGGTCTCGATCTTCATGAGCGTGTTCGATGTGCACATCAACCGCACTCCAGTGGGCGGCACGGTGCGGCGGGTGGTGTATATTCCGGGCAAGTTCCTGAACGCCGAGCTCGACAAGGCGAGCGAGGAGAATGAGCGTCAGCATCTGCTGATTGAGCGCGGGGATGGGCTGAAGATCGGCTTCACACAGATCGCGGGGCTCCTCGCGCGGCGGATCGTGCCCTTCGTCAAGCCCGGCGATATCGTGGCCAAGGGCCAGCGCATCGGCCTCATCCGTTTCGGCAGCCGGGTCGATGTCTATCTGCCCGCGGGGACCGATGCGAAGGTGATGATCGGCCAGACGGTGGTCGCGGGCGAGACGGTTATCGCGGAAGTCGGCCAGCGCGGGCTCATCGAAGGCATTGCACAATGAGCATCGGGCGATGAGCGTCCCGCCTCGCAAGGTGCCGCCACGGAAGCTGCCCGGCGCGCGGTTTCTCCCGGCGCGGCTGGGCCCCAAGGCCGCCGAGGACGAGGACGGCCGCGTGCAGGGCGATGGCGGAGGGCTCAGTCTGCGGGCGATGCTGCCCAACGCGGTCACGGCGGCGGCGCTGTGTTCGGGGCTGACCGGCATCCGGTTCGCGATCGATGCCCAATGGGGCTATGCGGTGGCGCTGGTGGTGCTGGCGGGCGTGCTCGACGGGATCGACGGACGGATCGCGCGCCTGCTCAACGCGCAGTCCCGGTTCGGGGCCGAGCTTGACAGCCTTGCCGATTCGCTGAGCTTCGGGGTCGCCCCGGCGCTTATCCTGTTTCTGTGGTCGTTGCAGGATCTGCCGCGCTTCGGCTGGTTTGCCGCGCTTGCCTTCGCGATCTGCTGCGCTCTGCGGCTTGCCCGGTTCAATGCCCGGATCGACATGGACAATCAACCGCACAAATCCGCAGGCTTCCTGACCGGCGTGCCTGCCCCCGTCGGCGCCGGGCTTGCCTTCACGCCGTTCTATCTGTGGCACGAAACCGGCTATGCGCTGTTTCGCGATCCTGTGCTGATGACGGCATGGCTGACGGTGATCGCGGTGCTGATGATTTCGAACATGGCGACCCTCAGCTGGGCGGCGTTGCGGCCCCGGCGCGCTATCCGGATCGGCCTCATCGCTGTCATCGGCCTTGCCTTTGCCGCCCTGCTGCTGGAGCCGTGGTGGACGCTTGCCGCGATCAGCATCAGCTATCTGGCACTGATGCCTTACGGTCTCGTCAAATACGGCCGCATCAAGCGGCGGCGCAGGCTTGACGCAAAGGCAGCCGCCGCACAGCCACCGGAACAGGGCGCCGCTCACCCGTGATCCCATGTGGTGCCGGGCGCATCCGCACCGTTCCGGCACCCGTCTGACCCGCCAGCCCGGCGCGCAGCACCTCTCCCTCGCGCATCAGCCGGGCGTGGGCTAAGCGCACCTTTGCAAGACTATCGGCGATAGCCAGTCCAGCAACCGCCACGATAACAGTGAAGAGGGCCCAGGAGACAAGAGCGTGCATGGCGCGTTTCCTCGATTCGTTCGATTTTTGCTCTCGGCCGTTGTTCCCTATATGTTCTGTCCTGTCAAGTGGCCTTGGGTTCGATCGCGACGTGCCAATTTTCGCCCGGCCCGCAATCAGGGCTGGATTTGCGGAGATGACACCGGTAAAGGCGCGCTCGCTACGGCAGGGGCATGACGTCGCTGCACGTGGCAAATTCACATGGAAGGCGCCCATACCGGTGCCGCTCGCGGGTTCTCCGCCAGCGCGGTTCCAGCCTTCCAGAGGAACAACCGGAAAGGAAATACCTATGGCGGCTCCCGTCGTCACCATGCAAGCATTGATCGAGGCCGGCGCTCACTTCGGCCACCAGACCCACCGCTGGAACCCGCGCATGAAGCCGTATATCTTCGGCGCGCGCAACGGGGTTCACATCATCGACCTGTCGCAGACCGTGCCGCTGTTCGCGCGCGCGCTCGACTTCGTCGAATCGACCGTGCGGTCGGGCGGCAAGGTGCTGTTCGTCGGCACCAAGCGTCAGGCGCAGGAGCCGATTGCTGAAGCTGCGCGCATGTCGGGCCAGCACTTTGTCAATCACCGTTGGCTGGGCGGAATGCTCACCAACTGGAAGACGATTTCTGGCTCGATCCGCCGCTTGAAGAGCCTCGAAGAGCAGCTTTCGGGCGACACCAGCGGCCTGACCAAGAAGGAAGTGCTCAACCTCACCCGTGAGCGTGAGAAGCTCGAAATGTCGCTTGGCGGCATCCGCGACATGGGCGGCATTCCGGACGTGATGTTCGTGATCGACGCCAACAAGGAAGACTTGGCCATCAAGGAAGCCAACGTGCTCGGCATCCCCGTGATCGGCATCCTCGATACCAACGTCGATCCGAACGGCATCGCTTTCCCCGTTCCGGGCAATGACGATGCGAGCCGCGCGGTGCGCCTCTACTGCCAGGCGATTGGCGAAGCTGCGCTTGCAGGCAAGGGCAAGTTCCAGGCCGACGTGTCGAGCGATTTCGGCGCAATGGCCGAGCCTCCGGCCGAGGCCGTGATCGCTGAAGAACCGGCTGCGGAAGAAACCGAAGCCTGATTTCTCACGTGGGAGCGGCGGTAGGTCCGTCGCCTCCCCGTCACAATCCCCCTCTAGCGCGCCCGGCATTGCCCTCCGTCACGGAGCGGCAGGGCCGGGCGCCCGAACACACACGAAAAGGATATCACCATGGCCGATATTTCTGTCGCCGATGTGAAGAAGCTGCGCGAGCGCACCGGCGCTGGCATGATGGACGCCAAGAAGGCGCTGACCGAAGCGGGCGGCGACATCGAAGCCGCGGTTGACGCACTGCGCGCCAAGGGCCTCGCCACCGCCCAGAAGAAGTCGAGCCGCACGGCCGCCGAAGGTCTGGTCGGCGTGCTCGTTCAGGGCACGAAGGGCGTCGCGGTCGAGATCAACTCGGAAACCGATTTCGTCGCCAAGAACGACCAGTTCCAGAGCTTTGTGCGCAACGCGACTGCGGTCGCGCTCGAAACCGGCAACAGCGATGTCGAAGCCCTCAAGGCGGCGGCCTATCCGGGCGGCGGCACCGTAGGCGACAAGCTGACCGAGAACGTCGCCACGATCGGCGAAAACCAGCAGATCCGCCGCATCAAGCAGGTCGCCGTGACGCAGGGCGCGGTCGTGCCCTACATCCACAACGCGGCCGCCGAAGGCCTCGGCAAGATCGGCGTGCTGGTCGCGCTGGAATCGGATGCCGATGCCGATACGCTCAATGCGCTGGGCAAGGACATCGCGCAGCACGCCGCCGCGATGTTCCCGCAGGCGCTGGACGCTGACGGCCTCGATGCCGACGTGATCGAGCGTGAGCGCAAGATCGCCGCCGAAAAGGCCGCCGAAAGCGGCAAGCCCGCCGACGTGCAGGCGAAGATGGTCGATGGCGCGGTGAAGAAGTTCGCCAAGGAAAACGCCCTCCTCAGCCAGATCTTCGTCAAGGATGGCAAGGCGACCGTGGAAGAATACATCGCCAAGGCCGCGAAGGATGCTGGCAAGTCGATCAAGCTGGTCGATTACGTCCGCTTCCAGCTCGGCGAAGGCATCGAAAAGGAAGAAGTCGATTTCGCCGCGGAAGTGGCAGCGACGCTGAAGGGCTGATCCCCGCACAGGCAATTCCGGGTGACCGCCGCAGCACCGCGCTGCGGCGGTCGCTTGCGTGAGGACTGCCAGCTTACCCTTTGCGAATTGCCCGATTGCCCGTTAAGTGCCCGGCACCCAGATTCCAGCAGGAGCCCCAAGGCCTCATGTCTCTCCCCACCATCAAGCGCGTTCTCCTGAAACTTTCGGGCGAGGTCTTGATGGGCGGCCAGCAGTTCGGGATCGATCCTGAATTCGTCGCCGAGCTCGCCAAGGAGGTGAAGGCGGCCAAGGAAACGGGGCTCGAAATCTGCCTCGTCATCGGTGGCGGCAATATCTTCCGCGGGATGGCGGGGGCGGCCAAGGGGATGGATCGCGCTCAAGCCGATTACATGGGGATGCTCGCCACGGTGATGAACGCGCTCGCCATGCAGAATGCCCTTGAACAGTGCGGCGTGCCGACCCGGGTGCAGTCTGCCATCGAGATGGACAAGGTGTGCGAACCGGTGATCCGCCGCCGCGCCGAGCGTCACCTCGAAAAGGGCCGCGTGGTGATCTTTGCCGCCGGTGTCGGCGCGCCCTATTTCACCACCGACAGCGGCGCTGCCCTGCGCGCGGCGGAAATGAAGTGCGACGCGCTTCTCAAGGGCACAAGCGTCGACGGGGTCTATGACAGCGATCCCAAGCAGAACCCCACGGCCACCCGTTTTGAAACCGTGACTTACGACCGTGTCCTTGCAGACAATCTCAAGGTAATGGATGCCTCCGCCGTGGCATTGTGCCGTGACAACAAGATCCCGATCGTGGTCTTCTCGATCCGCGAGAAGGGCAACCTGGCCCGCGTACTGGCGGGCGAGGGCGTCCAGACCATCGTCCAAGACAGTTGATAACCGAAGGACCAAACGCCATGCCGCAATTTGACAAGGCCGATGTTGAGCGCCGGATGAAGGGTGCGGTGGAAAGCCTGAAGAGCGATCTTCAGGGTCTGCGCACCGGCCGCGCCAACACCACGCTCCTCGATCCGGTGCAGGTCGAGGTTTACGGTTCGATGATGCCCTTGCAGCAGGTCGCCACGGTATCCGCGCCCGAGCCACGGATGCTGAGCGTGCAAGTGTGGGACAAGTCGAACCTTCATGCGGTCGAAAAGGCGATTGCCTATGCCAATCTCGGCCTCAATCCGATTATCGATGGCCAGACCCTGCGCCTGCCGATCCCTGACCTTACGCAGGAGCGCCGCAAGGAACTGGCGAAGCTGGCGGGGCAATATGCCGAAAAGGCCAAGATCGCGATCCGCAACGTGCGCCGCGATGCGATGGAAAGCCTCAAGACCGACGAGAAGAAGAAGGACATCTCCGAGGATGAACGCAAGCGCGCCGAGGATCAGGTCCAGAAGCTGACCGATCAATACGTCAAGGAGACGGATGAAGCGGCCGCCAGGAAGGAACAGGAAATCCTGACGCAGTAATTTTCTTCCCCGTTCGGGCTGAGCGTGTCGAAGCCCTGTCTTTCTTCATCGCAAGGTTCCAAAGAGAAGTGCAGCCCTTCGACAAGCTCAGGGCGAACGGAAATGTGGGGAGTGGCTTGCAGCCTGAACGCGCCAGACATGTCGCCATCATCATGGATGGCAATGGCCGCTGGGCCAAGAAGCGGGGCCTGCCGCGCGCGGTGGGCCATCAGCGCGGGGTCGAGGCGGTGCGGGGACTGGTGCGCGCGCTGGAGCCTACCGGGCTGGAATGTCTGACGCTCTATGCCTTCTCGTCGGAGAACTGGAAGCGGCCGGACGAGGAAGTCGATGACCTGATGAACCTGATGCGCCGGTTCATCAAATCGGACCTGCCCGAATTCGTCGCCAACAAGGTGAAGCTCAAGATCATCGGTGACTGGCGATCGCTGGCGCCCGACATCGTCGCCATGCTGGAAGACGCGCTGGCACAAACCGCCGGTGGCAGGCAGACCCTCGCCGTGGCGCTCAATTATGGCGGGCAGCACGAAATCGCCCGGGCGGCGGCCCGGGCGGCGGCGCACGGGGATGTCAGCATCGAGACCATCGCCGCCCACCTCGATACCGCCGATCTGCCCCCGCTCGACTTGCTGATCCGCACCAGTGGGGAAATCCGCCTGTCGAATTTCCTGCTGTGGCAGGCGGCCTATGCCGAAATGCTGTTTGTCGATACGCTGTGGCCCGATTTCGAGCCGGCGCATCTGATGCAGGCGCTTGACGATTTTGCGCAGAGGGAGCGGCGCTATGGCGGACGGTGAGGCGACAAGGGTGCGCGATCCCGGGGCCGGGGTGTCGGACCTGCCGGTGCGGCTGGCGAGCGCGATCGTCATGCTGGTGCTGGCGGGCGGGGCGCTGTGGCTGGGCGGATGGTTCTGGGCCGGCTTTGTCGCGCTGATCGCCTGCGGGATCGTGTGGGAGTGGAACCGCCTGATCGAACGCTTCGGCCTGACAAGCTTTGGCGAGACCGTGTGGTTCTTTGCAGGCGTGGTCTATATCGGCGGTGCGGCGGCGGCGATGATGGCGGTGCGCAACGGGCGGCAGGTGTTGCCGCTGGACCCGGTGCAGAGCGGCTATGGCCCGTTAGAGGTGCTGGTGGGTTTTGTCCTGCCGGTCGTTGCGGTCGATGTCGGCGCCTATTTCGCAGGGCGCGCGATCGGGGGGCCGCGCATTGCGCCCGGAATCAGTCCGGCCAAGACCTGGGCCGGGCTCGGCGGGGGCGCGCTGGCGGCGGGGCTTGTCGGGGTTGCGGTCGACATGGCCGATTTCGGTCCGGGGGCGGTTCCGGGATATACCGTCATCAGCATCGTCATGGCGCTGATTGGCGGGGCGTTGATCGCCTGCATCGCGCAGGGCGGCGATTTCTTCGAAAGCTGGATGAAACGCCGGGCCGGGGTGAAGGATTCAGGGACGCTCATTCCCGGGCACGGCGGGCTGTTTGACCGGCTCGACGGGTTCATTGCGGTGTTCTTCGTGCTGTTTGTGATTGCCACAGCGGGCACTTTGCTGGGATGATGGCTGGATGACGCGCACGCTCACCCTGCTCGGTGCAACCGGATCGATCGGGGCCTCGACCCTTGATCTGGTGCGGCGTGATCGCGGGGCGTGGCAGGTTGAGGCGCTGACGGCGCAGTGCAGCGCGGCGGAACTGGCGGCGCTCGCCATTGAATTCGATGCAAAGCTGGCCGTGGTGGGCGAGGAAGCCTGCTTGCCGGAACTGCGCGCCGCGCTCGGCAATAGCGGGATCGCGGCTGCCGCAGGCCGGGCGGCACTGGTCGAGGCGGCGGCGCGTCCGGTGGACATGACGGTCGCCGCAATTGTCGGCTGTGCAGGCCTTGCCCCCGTGATGGCAGCGGTGGAGCGCGGCGGCACCATCGCGCTCGCCAACAAGGAGGCACTCGTTTCAGCGGGCGAGGTGCTGATGGAGGCCGTGGCGCAGCACGGCGCGACGCTGTTGCCCACCGATTCCGAGCATAACGCGATCTTTCAGTGCCTTGCCGGCAACCGGATCGAGGATGTGGCGAAGATCACCCTCACCGCCAGCGGCGGACCGCTCAGGACGTGGACGCAGGCCCAGCTTGATGCGGCCACACCTGCCGAAGCGGTCGCTCACCCCAACTGGTCGATGGGCGCCAAGATCAGCGTCGATTCCGCGACGATGATGAACAAGGGTCTGGAATATATCGAGGCCTATCACCTGTTCCCGGTCGGGCTCGACAAGCTGGGGATCGTGGTCCACCCGCAAAGCGTGATCCATTCGATGGTCGAATTCCGCGACCGATCGACCCTCGCACAGCTTGGCCCGTCCGACATGCGCGTGCCGATCGCCTCGTGCCTTGCCTGGCCGCAGCGGATGGAAACGCCGCTCAGCCCCTTAGACCTTGCCGCTATCGGGGAATTGACCTTCCACACCCCCGATGAAGAGCGTTTCCCCGCCACCCGGCTCGCCCGCGAGGCGATCAGGGCAGGGGGCAGCGCGCCCGCAATTCTCAACGCGGCCAACGAGGTTGCGGTGGCGGCTTTCCTCGCCGGTCAGATCAGGTTCACCCGGATCGCCGCAGTGGTGGAGGACACGCTGATGCGCAGCAATGATGCGCCGCGCCCCGCCAGCCTTGAAGAAGTGCTCGCCGTCGATCAATCCGCGCGCAGGCAAGCGCAGCGTCTGCTGGAGACCAACGCCCTTGTTTGAAAGCCCCCCTTTCTGGATGTACGCGGTCGGCTTCGCGCTGCTGCTCGGGCCGCTCGTCACCCTGCATGAGCTTGGTCACCTGCTGGTCGGGCGGCTGTTCGGGGTCAAGGCCGAGGCGTTTTCGGTCGGCTTCGGCAAGGAGCTTGCAGGCTTTACCGATCGGCAGGGCACCCGCTGGAAGCTGTCGGCGCTGCCGCTGGGCGGCTATGTCCAGTTCAAGGGCGACATGAACCCGGCGAGCGTTCCTGATCCCGGGGCGCCAGTCGAAGCGGGCAGCTTTCAGCACGCCGCCTTGTGGAAACGCGCGCTGATCGTGGCGGCGGGTCCGGTCACCAATCTGCTGGTCGCGGTCGCGATCTTCGCCGCCTTTTTCGCCATCATGGGCAAGCCGACCATCGCAGGGGCCGAGGATTCGCGCACCATCGGCACCTTTTCGCCAGGCAGTGTTGCCGAGGCTGCGGGGCTGCAACTGGGCGATGTCGTGATCGCAATCGACGGGCAGCCGATCCGTGATTTCACCGATCTCAAGACCCGGATCGCGCTCCATCCCGGGCGGCCGATGGTGTTTACCATCGAGCGTCAGGGCGAGCAGCGCGATTATCCGCTGACCCCGGCCCGGATCGAGCGCAAGGATTCCTTCGGCAACGTCAGCACCGAAGGGCTGATCGGCATCGCGCCTGCGGGCGGCGAATATGTGCTTCGCAAGGTCGGCGTGGTGGAAGCGATCCCGCTAGCGGTGCAGCAGAGCTGGGATCTGATGGGGATGATGGTCACGGGCATCCGCCAGATCGTCACCGGCGAACGCTCGATGCAGGAACTGGGCGGCCCGCTGAAGATCGCCAAATATTCGGGCGAGCAGATGAGCATGGGCGCGGCGGCCTTCATTCACTTTGCCGCGCTGATCTCGCTTAATTTGGCATTCATCAACTTCTTGCCAATCCCCGCGCTCGATGGCGGGCATCTGATGTTCTACGCGGTCGAGGCGGTCCGCCGCAAGCCGGTGGGGCCGCAGGCGACCGAATGGGCCTACCGGACGGGGATTGCGCTGGTGCTGATGCTGATGGCGGTGGTGACGGTGAACGATATCGTCTCGCTGCCGATCTTCGGAAGCTGACCGGACGGTGGAAACGGGCGGTCGCTGAGGCGCTCGCGGCTTGACCCGCGCAGGGCACTTCGGGCACAGGCGTTGCCCGGGGACAGGGCCGGTGACGGGCCGCATGGAAAAGGCAGCGCCGGGCGCGGCGCGAGAGGTTGCTGGCATGGCGATACGGGATGGGTCGCCGATCATACTCCGCAGGGTTGAGAACGGGATTTTAGCTGCATGAACCGAATGAGCCAGACGGGCGCGGTGCCGGTCATTTGCAATCCTGCCCCGATGCGCGCGCCCCTGCGCCTGGCGAGCGTGCTGTGCTGCGGATCGATCCTGGCCGGGGTTCCGGCGATGGCTCTGGCGCAAACGGCCCCTGCGCCCGCCGCGCAACCAGCGTCCGCCGCGCAGCCTGAACCCGCTGCGGCCCCGCGCGCCGACGTGATCCGTTCGATCACCGTCGTCGGGGCGGAGCGGCTGGAGCCGACCACCATCCTCAGCTACATCCGTTTGCGGGTCGGCCAGGAATACACTTCGGCCAGCGCGGACGAGGCCCTGAAGGATCTGGGCGCGACCGAGCTGTTCGCCAATTTCTCGATCCGCAATGATGCCGGCAATGTGGTCATCACCGTGACCGAGAACCCGGTGATCAACCGCATCGTGCTGGAAGGCAACAAGCGCCTCAAGAACGACAAGATCCTGCCCGAGATCAAACTCTCGCCGCGCCAGATCTTCACCCGTTCCAAGGTCCGCGCCGATGTTGCGCGCATCATCGAGCTTTACAAGCGTCAGGGACGGTTTGCCGCGCAGGTCGAACCGAAGATGGTGCAGCTGCCGCAGAACCGGGTCGATATCGTCTTCGAGATCAGTGAAGGCCCCAAGTCCAAGGTCCGCCAGATCAACATCCTCGGCAACGAGAAATTCTCCGACGGCGATCTGCGCGGCGAGATGGTGACCAAGCAGGCGCGCCTCACCAGCTTCCTGAGCTCCAATACCAGCTATGATCCCGATCGTCTGGCATTCGACCAGCAGAAGCTGCGCCAGTTCTACCTCACCGAAGGCTACGCCGATTTCCGCGTGGTTTCGGCCGTGGCCGAGCTGACCCCCGATCAGCGCGATTTCATCATCACCTACGTCGTCGAGGAAGGCGAACAATATTCTTTTGGCGAGGTCAATGTCGACAGTCAGCTTCGCGACTTCGACAGTGAGGTCATGAGCACCCGCCTGCCGATGAAGGACGGCGATATATACAACGCCAAATCGGTCGAAGATACGGTCGAGCAACTGACCGAGCTGGCAGGGCGCTATGGCTATGCCTTCGCCGACGTCCAGCCGCGCTTCCGGCGCGATCCCGACAACCTCAAGATGAATGTCACCTTCGTGCTGCGCGAGGCGCCGCGCGTCTATGTCGAGCGGGTTGACATCAACGGCAATACCCTGACCCAGGACAAGGTGATCCGCCGCGAATTCCGGCTCGCCGAGGGCGATGCCTTCAACAGCCTCCAGGTCCAGCGCACCACCGCGCGCATCAACTCGCTGGCCTATTTCCAGGAAAATTTCGAGGTCACCCAGACCGAAGGCAGCGCGCCCGACCGGATCGTGCTCGAAGCCAATATCGAGGAACGCCCGACCGGCGAATTGCAGTTCTCGGCCGGTTTCTCCTCGATCGAGCAGTTCATTCTGGCAGGCTCGATCCGTCAGCGCAATTTCCGCGGCCGGGGGCAGACCATCGGCCTCAGCGTCAATTATTCGCAGTTCTCGCGCGCGGCCCAGATCAGCTTTTCCGATCCCTATATCTTCGATCGCAACATCTCCGGCGGCATCGATATCTATCGCCGCGATTTCAACAGCTTCAACTTCACCGGCAACAACCGCAACACCACCTTCGAGCAGGCGACAACCGGTTTTTCGATGCGCGCGGGCGTGCCGCTGACGGAATACATGTCGCTCGTCGGCAGCTACACGCTCAACTACGAAGATGTGACGCTGGACGAAAACCAGTTCTTCTCCGACTTGAACGGCGACGGTGTGCGTGAATGCGATCCGCTGCGTGCCGGGCGGTTCCTGTGCGATGCGATCGGCCAGCGACTCAGCTCGATCATCGGTCTCAGCCTCAATTACAACTCGCTCAATTCGCGTATCCGGCCGACCCGCGGGCGGACGATCTCGCTGACCGGGGAGTTTGCCGGGCTAGGCGGCGATGTGCGTTACGCGCGTTTCCGCGGCCGCGCGCAGCAGTTCTGGAGCGTAGGCAATTCGGGCTTCATCTTCTCGATCCTGGCCGAGGGTGGGACGATCATCCCGCTGCAGGACCGCCCCGGCGCGGGTGTCGATGATGTGCTGCTGACCGACCGTTTCTTCCTTGGCGAGCCGCAGTTCCGGGGCTTTGCAATCCGCGGGGTCGGCCCGCGAATCCTGACCCAGCAGTCGCAGCTCGACAACCTCGGCAACCCGCAACTCGACGATAGCGGGAACATCATCTTCCTTACTGACCGCAACCAGGTGCGCGACGATGCAATCGGCGGTCGCAACTATTACTTGGGCCGCGCCGAGCTGGAAATTCCGCTCGGCACCGGCGCGCGCGAACTTGGTCTGCGGCCGTCGATATGGGCTGACGTGGGCGCCTTGTGGGGCGTGGAACAGCCGCTGCTCACCGTCAATCCGGGCGGCATTCAGGAGCGCAATGAGGATGGTGCATTGCTCTATCAGGTGCTCGCCACAGGCGCCGTCACCACCAGCCCCACGCAGCCTGATGGGACAGCCAACCGCCGGGTGATCCGGGGCGGCTCCAACATCCGCGAACTGTTCCTTGGCGATTCGCCCAGCCCACGTATCACCGCCGGTATCGGCGTGAACTGGAACTCGCCCTTCGGTCCGTTCCGCATCGACTTCGCCCAGACCATTCGCAAGGTCGAAGGCGATGACGAGCGGCGCTTCACTTTCAACGTAGGAACCCAATTCTGATGACTTCTATTGCCAAGCTTCTCGCTCCGGCCGGTCTCGCCATGGCCGCGCTGCTCGCCGTGCCGGCTCAGGCGCAGGTTGAAGGCCGTCTGGCAACGGTCGACATTTCGCGCACGATCATCGGCACCACGGCCTTCCAGACCGCTTACGAGCAGGTCAACACCACCTACGCCCAGCAGAACGAGACGCGCCGGACCAAGGCGCAGGAGCGTCAGACCCTGCTTCAGACCTTCGACAAGAACGGCGACAAGCAGGTCAACGACGCTGAACTGGCCGCCAAGCAGGGCTCGGCCGACTTCACCAAGCTGCAAACGCTGGAGCAGGAAATCCAAGCGCTCAGCAACCAGATTGATGGCGCCCGGGTCTACGTGATCGAGCAGATCATCGTGCAGTACCCCGCTGCGCTTCAGGAGGTGACGACGCGTCAGCAGATCAAGCTGGTGCTTGACCCTTCTTCGCTGCTGTTCGCCCCGCCCGAGGCGGACATCACGCAGGCCGTGACGACTGCGCTAAACACCAAAGTGCCGACGGTCGGCGTGGTGCCCCCGGCGGGCTGGCAGCCGAGCCGTGAGGGCGCGCAGATCTATCAGGAAATCCAGCAGCGTCTGGTTGCCGCGCAGATCCAGCAGCAGCAGGCCGCCGCCGCCCAGCAGCAGCAGGGCAACACCGCCGCGCCGTCCGGCCGCTGATCGCAGGAACCAGACGGTGAGCGAGGCTGGCGGCGCGTCCGAGTATCTGCACGATTATGATATCGTCAAGGTTTTGAAAGCCTTGCCGCATCGCTACCCGTTGTTATTGGTCGATCGGGTGCGTTCGCTGACCCTTGGCGAACGCATCCACGCGGTCAAAGCGGTGAGCATGAACGAGCAGTTCTTCCAGGGCCATTTCCCGGGCGCACCGATCATGCCCGGCGTGCTCCAGATCGAGGCTTTGGCGCAGGCCGCGGGCATCCTCGGGATCGAGACTATGGAGCTGGCCGGGACAGGCAAGCTCGTCATCTTCATGGGGATCGAGAATGCCAAGTTCCGCGCCCCCGTGACACCGGGCTGCCTGCTGGATCTGCACGTCGAATTCACTCAGAAACGTGCTCGTGTCTACAAATTCGCTGGCAAGGCGAGCGTTGAAGGCAAGGTGACCTGCGAGGTCGAATTTACCGCCATGATGACCGATCCCCCCGGCTGAGCGCAGGAGACAACATCTGCGGTTGCATTGCGGCGTGTTCCCGATTAAGCGCGCCGCTTCCCGTTCATAGCTGTGCCGGTCGGAACCGGCATTGGGCTTCAAAGGAATTGCGTCATGAAGGCCGAAGGGCACCCCGACTATCACACCATCACGGTCAAGATGACCGATGGCACCGAATTCCAGACCCGTTCGACCTGGGGCAAGGAAGGCGATGTGCTCGCGCTGGATATTGATCCGCTGAGCCACCCCGCCTGGACCGGCGGTCGTCAGCAGGTGCAGGAAGGCGGCCGCGTGGCCCAGTTTAACAAGCGTTTTGGCGGGCTCAGCCTCAAGAAGTAATCCGGCTTTCAAGCTGCGCGGCTTTCGGGCCGCAACGAGGAGGGCGGCCCGACGGGGTCGCCTTTTTCATTTGCCGCAAGAGCGGGGGTCTAGCCCTGCCATTCACGTTCCCGATACCACTTGGTAATCACATACTTCACGCCCTTTCTCACCTTCATCCCGTGGTGGAGCGTCGCGTGATTTAAGCCGCCGCCGGGCAGGCGGTTGTTCCAGCATAAGAGCTTGCCGGCCTCGGGCTGGACGATTTTGTCGAGCAATTTGAACCGCGTTGCGCCTCCGGCGGTAACATCGTTGAGGTAGATCATGAAGGTCCAGGTGCGGTTGCCCGATCGCCCGCAGAACCGCTCGAAATCGCGCCCTCCCGGCTTGAAATAGTCCGTGTGCGGCTTGAACTCCTGCCCAACGGCATAGCGTTGACCCTGCAACGGCTCGCCAAAGACCGGGTCAATCCCCGACATTGCGGCCAGCATTGCCTCGACCTCCCGGACCACCGGCACGTCTGCGGCGAGATCGCAGGTTTCGCTGGTCCTGAAATAGGCATCTCCGTTTTCGTCCGCGATTGTGGAGGGACGGCGGTCCGCTTCGATCAGCGCGATCAGCTGATCGGCGAGATCCGAACTGATGAATCGCTTGCGCTGAAACAGCTCGGCCTTCGGTGTTGGCACACGCTGAACGCCGGGCTGCGCGGCGAGGCGCGGGGCGGTAGAATCGCTGGTGACGGTCATGTCGCACCCAAGATAGAAGGCGCACCGCGCTTGGCAATGATTCGGGCGGCCTGAAATAAAATTACGCGATACTCTGCGCGGCGCAGTTTTTGCTTCCCTTGAATAGGGCTTTGTGCAAGACGCGCGCCTCCCGCCTCGGCGCACTTGACGAGGTGTCAGTCTCGTGTGCACCGCAAGCGTCTCGCAGGGCTGGCAGCAACCGTTTCGGTGGCATGCAGGCAGGGGTGTGTGGCGATCATAGCTCAGTCGGTTAGAGCGCCGGTTTGTGGTACCGGAGGTCACGGGTTCGAACCCCGTTGGTCGCCCCAGTCTTTCCCCTTCGCAACTTCGCGCCTGCACGCGACAGGCCTGCACGTAACAGGGGGAGTGAACATGTCCGCATTCTGGGCCGAGCCCGATTTTGACGCGCACGAACTGGTGCAACTGGTCCATGATCGGGCGAGCGGGCTGACGGCGATTATTGCGGTGCATTCAACCCACCTCGGCCCCTCGGCCGGTGGCACGCGCTTCTGGCATTACGCCGATCCGGCGCACGCCATGCGCGACGCCCTCCGGCTGTCGCGCGGGATGAGTTACAAGAACGCCATGGCGGGCCTGCCGATGGGCGGGGGCAAGGCGGTGATCCTGGCCGACGCGGCGCGCACGAAGACCCCTGCCATGCTTGCCGCTTTCGGCGATGCTGTGGAAGGGCTGGGCGGGCGTTACGTTACCGCCGAGGATGTCGGCATTACCGAGGCCGATATGGTCGCGGTTGCCCAGCGAACCGCCCACGTCTCGGGCCTGCCGGTGGCGGGCGATGGTCATGCGGGCGGCGATCCGGGGCCGTTCACCGCCCGCGGCATTTACCTCGGCATCAAGGCCGCCGTGATGCACAAACTGGGCCGCGACAGCCTTCAGGGTGTGCATGTGGCGGTGCAGGGCACTGGCTCGGTCGGTGGCGGCGTGGCGCGGCTGCTGGCGCGGGACGGAGCAAAGCTGACCCTTGCCGATATCCACGCTGGCCGCGCCGCCGCGCTGGCCGATGAGCTGGGCGGCGTGGCGGTTGCCGCCGACCGGATCATGGCGACCCCGGCCGACGTGTTCAGCCCCAATGCGCTGGGCGCGATCCTTGACGATGCGGGGATCGCCGCGCTTGACTGTGCGATTGTCGCGGGCGGGGCGAACAACCAGCTCGCGCGGCCCGAGCATGGCACCGCGCTGGCGGCGCGCGGCATTCTGTACGCGCCCGATTATGTGATCAATGCCGGCGGGATCATCTCGGTTGCGACCGAATATCTCGCGCGGCGCGCGGGACGCACCGGCGATATCGCCGAGGTCGATGCACTGGTCGCGCAGATTCCCGAGCGGCTCGAATCGATCTGGGCCGAAAGCGCGGCCACCGGCACGCCGGCCGATGTCGTGGCTGACCGGATGGCGCAGAAGCTGATCGGGCGCGGTTGATCGCGGGCGGCGTGGCGGGAACTAATGATCCCGCTCACGATTTGCTCTCTTGTCGGGATCGGGTGTAAGGCTACAAGCCCGGTCAGACGCGACATATCATGCACATCTACGCCAACCCCACCCGTTTCCTGTCCCTCGCCAGGTGGCTGACCCCGCTTCTGTTCTGGAGCGGGCTGTTGCTGTCGCTGGGCGCAGTGGCATGGGGCCTGTTCGTGGTGCCACCCGACCGGCTGATGGGCGAGACGGTGCGCATCCTGTTCATCCACGTCCCCGCCGCATGGCTCGGCATGGGCGGCTGGGCGGGGATCGCCATTTCCAGCGCGATGCTGCTGATCTGGAAGCACCCGCTCGCCGCGCTGTCGGCCCGCGCCATCGCGGTGCCGGGGATGGTGTTTTGCGCGATCTGCCTTGCCACCGGATCGATCTGGGGCCGCCCCACGTGGGGCACCTGGTGGGAATGGGACGGACGGCTGACTTCGATGCTGGTGCTGCTATTTCTCTACGCCGGATACATCGCCCTGACCGAAGCGGCTGAGAAGGAAGGTTCCTCTTCGCGGATTGCCGCGATCTTCGGGATGGTCGGCGCGGTCAATGTGCCGATCATCAACCGCAGCGTGGTGTGGTGGAATTCGCTCCACCAGCCGCCCAGCATCACGGCAGGCAAAAGCGCGATCGAGACGACCTTCCTCGTCCCGCTGCTGATCGCGGTGCTCGGTTTCTCGCTGCTGTTCGGTGCCATCGTGCTGATGCGGATGCGCACGCTGATCGCCGAGGCGCAGGTCGAAGCGCGCCTGCGCCGCCGCGCGCTTGATGATGACGCGCCAATTGCCGCCACTCCTGCGATGGAGCAGGCGTGATGCGTGAGGAATTGAACCAGTGGGATTTCGTAATACTCGCCTATGGTGTGGGCGGGATCGCGCTGGCATTGCTGATCGTGTGGGCATGGCGCGCCATGGCCCGTGCCGAAGCCCGGCGCGATGCGACGCGGCGACGCTGATCTGAGGGACATGGGATGAAAGCCAAGCATCAACGACTGGTTCTGGTAATCATCGCGCTCCTGGCGATTATCGGCGCTGGGCTGCTGGCGGCATGGTCGCTGCGCAATCAGGCGAATTATTTCTACCTTCCCGAACAGATGGCCGCAGAGCCGCCCGCTGTCGGCCAGGCGGTGCGGCTGGGCGGGATGGTGCAGCAGGGCTCCATCAAGACCGAAGCTGACGGCGTGACCGTGAAATTCATGGTCACCGGCAACACTGCCGATGCCATTCCGGTGCGTTACAGCGGCATCCTGCCGGACCTGTTCGTCGAAGGCTCGGGCGTGGTCGCCGAAGGCAGCCTGGGGGCGGACGGCGTGTTCATGGCGACCAATCTGCTGGCCAAGCATGATGAGAACTATGTCCCGCGCGAGCTTGAAGGCATGGGCACCGATCAGGCCGCCAAGGTCGCGGCGGAAACCACGGTGGGATTGCAGCCATGATCGCCGAGATCGGCCTTGCCGCCCTGTGGCTCGCCGCTGCGCTGGCGGTGCTCCAGATGGTCTCGGGCGCTTTTGCGCTGCGAGCGGGGGAGGGCGCGCCGAACCAACTGGCGATCTACGCCCGCCCTGCGGCGGTGGTTCAGGCCTTCCTTGCGGTGCTGGCTTTCGCGATGCTGCTATGGGCCTTTGCGATCACCGACCTGTCGATCAAGCTGGTGGCGAGCAATTCCCATTCCCTCAAGCCGCTGATCTATAAGCTGACCGGCACCTGGGGGAACCATGAAGGCTCGATGCTGCTGTGGGTCGGGGTGCTGGCCGCATCGGGCGGGCTGCTGGCGGGCTTCGAGAAGCGCCTGCCCGAACGCACCATGGGCGCGACGCTGGCGGTGCAGGGCTTCGTGGCGCTGGGCTTCTATGCCTTCCTGCTGCTGTCATCCAACCCGTTCGAGCGGTTGCCGGTGCCCGCGGCGGAAGGATCGGGTCTTAATCCGCTGTTGCAGGACATCGGCCTCGCGATCCACCCGCCGACGCTTTACGCAGGCTATGTCGGGCTGTCGGTCGCCTTCAGTCTTGCGATGGGCGCGCTGCTGACGCGGGAGGTCAATCCCTCTTTCGCCCGCGTGATGCGCCCTTGGGTGCTGGGGGCGTGGGTGCTGCTGACCTTCGGCATCACCGCCGGATCATACTGGGCCTATTACGAGCTGGGCTGGGGCGGCTGGTGGTTCTGGGATCCGGTCGAAAATGCTTCGCTAATGCCGTGGCTTGCCGCGACCGCGCTGCTCCATTCGGTCAGCGTACTGGCCGCGCGTGATGCGCTGCGGACGTGGACGATCATGCTCGGCGTGCTGGCGTTCTCGATGTCGATGCTGGGCACCTTCCTGGTGCGATCGGGCGTGCTGACGAGCGTCCATGCCTTTGCCGTCGATCCCGAACGCGGGGCCTTCATCCTCGGCCTGCTCGGCCTCTATATCGGCGGGGCGCTCACCATCTTTGCGCTGCGGGCCGGGGCGGTGGCGGAAGGCAAGCGGTTTGCCGCCCTCAGCCGTGAGGGCGCGCTGGTGTTCAACAACGTGATGCTGTGTGCCATCCTTGCGATTGTGCTGCTGGGCACGCTCTACCCGCTGCTGACCGAAGCCTTCGACGTGCGCGTCAGCGTCGGCCCGCCCTATTTCAACCCCGCCGGTGCCATCTTCGCTGTGCCGATGCTGCTGGTGATGGCGGTCGGCCCGCTGCTGCGCTGGCGGCAGGACAAGCCTGCGCGGTTGCAGCTCGAACTGTCGCTGATCGCCGCGCTGCTGATCGGCACCATCGCGCTGGTGAGCTTTTTCGGGCAATTCCCCCTGCTGCCGCTACTCGGTCTCGGACTGGCGGCGGCGCTGGCGGTGGCGGCGCTGCTGCCGCTGCGCGGGCGCAAGCTGACCCGCGTGCCGACCGCCACCTGGGGCATGGTGCTCGCCCACTTCGGCATCGCGGTGGCGCTGTTCGGCATGGCTTGCGAGGGGGCTTTCTCCAAGGAACGCCTTGCCGCCGTCGCCCCGGGCGGGACCGAGCAGATCGGCGATTTTGCGGTCACGCTGGAAAGCGTCACCCCGGTCGCCGGGCCCAACTGGACCGCAATCGAGGCGCGTCTGGCCGTCAGCCGCGATGGCGGTGCGCCGGTGATCCTCACCCCGCAGGCGCGCAATTTCTGGTCGCCTCCGCAGGCCACCAGTGAGAGCGCACTGCTGACCCGCTGGGACGGGCAGCTCTACGCCGTGATCGGCAACCAGACCGAAGACGGACGCTGGCAGATCCGCGTGTGGTGGAAACCCTTTGTCACCTTCATCTGGTATGGCGGGCTGCTGATCGCATTGGGCGGCGTGCTGGCGATTGCGGGCCGGGTGCAGGTCGATGTCCGCCGCCGCGCGGCAAGCGCCAAGGGTGCAGTGCGCCGCGCAGACCTTGAGGCGCTCGGTCCCGCAGCGCCGGTTCCGGCAGAATAGGCGGACCCGATGAACCGTCTTGCCCTGTGGGTGCCGCTGGCGCTGTTCGCTTTCTTTGCGGGGCTGGCAGCCTATATGCTGACGCAAGAGAAGGACCAGTTCGTCGAGAGCACGATGATCGGCGAGCCGCTGCCCGCCTTCGCGCTCGAACCGGCGTTTCCCGGCCTGCCGGGGGCCGCGCGCGCGGATTTTACCGGGGGCCGCCCGCGGCTTCTCAACATCTGGGCAAGCTGGTGCCTGCCCTGCATCGCCGAAGCCCCGCAGCTTGAAGCCTTGCAGGCGCAAGGGGTCGAGATCATCGGCATCGCCATCCGCGACAAGCCCGAGGATGTCGCCGGCTTCCTTGCCCGTTACGGCAACCCCTATACCCGGATCGGCAGCGATCCGATCTCCGAGGTGCAGCTTGGCATCGGCTCTTCAGGGGTGCCGGAGACCTTCGTGATCGATAGCGCGGGGGTGATCCGCTATCAGCATATCGGCGATATTGGCGCCGATGATGTGCCGGTGCTGCTGGCCGAACTGGAGAAGGCGCAATGATCCGGGCGATGACTGCAGCCTTGCTGGCCTTGGCGGCCCTGCTGGCGGTTCCGGCGGCCGGGCAGGACGCGATGCCGCCTGCGCCTTACGCCTACAATCAGCTCGACGATCCGGCGCTGGAGGCCGAGGCGAGCGCGCTGATGCACACCCTGCGCTGTCTCAAGTGCCAATCCCAGAGCATCGCCGATTCGGACGCGCCGATGGCGGGCGACATGCGTCATCAGGTCCGCAGCCGAATACTGGCGGGGGAGAGCCCGGCCGATATTCGCCGCTGGCTGGTGGCGCGTTACGGCGACTATGTCAGCTATGAGCCCGAGGTCAGCGCCACCACCTGGCCGCTGTTCGCGGTGCCGGTGCTGGTGATCCTGCTGGTCGCAGGCGTGCTGCTGCGGCGGCTCGGCAAGCGGCGCGACGATGCTGGAGAGCCCACATGATCGGCGGTTGGCTTGCAGTCATCGCACTCGCCCTGGCAGCGTTCGCGGGCGCGGTGCTGTTCGTGAGGCTTCCGCGTGACGGACTGACCCTGTTCGGCGCGGTGCTGGTGTTCGGCCTGGCAGGCTATGCTTGGCAGGGTTCCCCCGGCCAGCCCGCCGCGCCCAAGCCGCCTGCTGCGGCGGGCGGTGATCAGGGCGAAGCCATGGTTGAGGGCCGCGCCGCGCTGTTCGAGCGCACGGCGCCGCCGCCCGACTATCTCGTCACCTCCGATGCCTTTGCCCGGCGCGGCCAGTTCGCCGATGCCGCCGCGCTCCTCCAGAAGGGCCTTGCCGAAAACCCGCGCGATCTCGAAAGCTGGCTGGCGCTCGGCATGGCGCTGGTCGGGCACGCTGACGGTTTCGTCACGCCCGCCGCCGTTCAGGCTTTCGGCAGGGCACGGGCGATCGACCCGTCGCATCCGGGCGCGGAATACTTCCTCGGCTTTGCCTACCTCCAAAGCGGCGAGATCATCGCTGCGCGCAATGTCTGGGCGGGCCTTGTCGAACGCTCGCCCGAGGTAGCGCCCTGGCGGGAAGGATTGGCGGCAGAGGTCGCCCGGCTTGACGATATGATCGCCCGCGCACCGATGTTGCAGGGCCAGTGACACTTGCGTGTCCGCGGCGTGTCAGCGCATGCCCGGGTGTTGCAGGTGCGAAAACCGGATGCTAGGCGCCCGCGCTTTCCGGTCTGAGTCGTTCAGGCCAAGTGGGCAGTACCGGGGGATACGGGAAATCCGATTGCAATGAGCACATCAGCACCATCCGCCGATCCGGCCACAGACCGCCATCATGGCCACGGCCAAGCCCACGGACACAGGGCCTCAACCGCCGCGCTTGCCGTGGGGGCGGTGGGGGTGGTGTTCGGCGATATCGGCACCAGTCCGCTCTATGCCTTCCGCGAGACTTTCGCCTCGCACCACGGCGCGCCCGGCATTTCGCCCGACGCGGCGCATATCCACGGCGTGCTGAGCCTCGTCTTCTGGTCGATGATGATGGTGGTGACGCTCAAGTATGTCATCACGATCATGCGTGCCGACAACCGCGGCGAGGGCGGGAGCCTGGCGCTGCTGGCGCTGATCAAGCGCACCTCCGACAAGGCCGGTTGGACGGGACCGCTGATCCTGCTCGGCGTGTTCGCCACCGCCCTGTTCTATGGCGACAGCATGATTACCCCGGCCATCTCGGTGCTTTCCGCGACTGAGGGCCTCCAATATATCGTCCCCGGCTTCAAGCCCTGGATCGTGCCCACGGCGGTGGCGATCCTGTTCGGCCTGTTCGCGATCCAGTCGCGGGGGACCGACCGGGTGGGCAAGCTGTTCGGGCCGATCATGCTGACCTATTTCGGGATGCTGGCGACGCTCGGGGTGATGCACCTCAGCGCCAATCCGGCGATCATTCTTGAAACGATCAATCCGTTAAACGCGCTCAATTTTTTCATCACCGACGGGTTCGTCGCCTTCGTCGCGCTCGGCAGCGTGGTGCTGGCGGTGACGGGGGCCGAGGCGCTCTATGCCGACATGGGGCACTTCGGCAGAAAGCCGATCGGCCTGTCATGGCTGACCTTCGTCTTTCCGGCGCTGATGCTGAATTACATGGGGCAGGGGGCGATGATCCTCTCGCAAGCCACGCCCGAGGCTGCGGCGGCGCTGATCAAGGATCCGTTCTTCCTGATGATCCCCGACATCGTGCGCGTGCCGGTGATCATCCTTGCGTTGCTCGCCACGATCATCGCCAGCCAGGCGGTGATATCGGGTGCGTTCAGCCTGACCCAGCAAGCGATCCAGCTGGGCTTCATCCCGCGTATGGAAATCCGCCACACCAGTGCCGCTGCGGCAGGGCAGATCTACATTCCGGCGATCAACTGGGGCCTGATGGTCATGGTGATCCTGCTGGTGCTGTTCTTCCAGTCATCGACCAACCTTGCCGCCGCTTACGGCATCGCCGTGACGGGAGCGATGTTCATCGATACGCTGCTGCTCGCCGCCGTGCTGTTCAGCCTGTGGCGCTGGCCGCTGTGGAAGGCTGTCCCGCTGGTCGCCGTATTCCTGATCGTCGACATCGCCTATTTCGGCGCGAACCTCATCAAGGTGCCGCAGGGCGGGTGGGTGCCGTTGCTGATCGGGTTTGTGATCTTCACGCTGCTCACCACCTGGTCGAAGGGGCGCGAACTGATGCGGGCGAGCATGGCGGAAGGGTCTCTCCCGATCGAGATTTTCGCCAAGAGCGCGCAGAATTCCGCCACGCGCGTGCCGGGCACGTCGATCTTCATGGCATCGACCAACACCGGCGTGCCATCCGCGCTGCTGCACAACATCAAGCACAACAAGGTGCTGCATGAGCGGGTGCTGATCCTGACCGTGGCGGTCCAGGGCATGCCCTATGTCGACGAGAGCGAACGCTATGAGTGCAAGAATCTGGGCAACGGGTTCTACCGGGTGACGATCAATTGCGGCTTCCTGGAGGAAACCGACGTGCCCAAGATGCTGAGCACGCTGACCTTGTGCGATGGCGCTTTCGACATGATGCAGACCAGCTTCTTCCTGTCGCGCCAGACGCTGCTCGCCTCGTCCAAGCCCGGCATGGCGATCTGGCGCGAGAAGCTGTTCGCGTGGATGCTGCGCAACGCCTCGACCGCGATGGAGTTCTTCCGCCTGCCCACCAACCGCGTGGTGGAACTGGGGAGCCAGGTCGAGATTTAGCTCCCCGTCGGGGGTTCGTCCTTCAGCACCGCGTCCTTCTCCTCGAAGCTCAGCCCGTGCTTCAGCAGCATCGGGATCTGGGTGAAGGTGAACAGGAAGGTCAGCGGCAGGAACACCCACAGCTTGGCCCACAGCCAGCCTTCGAAATCGAGGCTCGCACGCAACCCCTCGTTGAGCGCGGCGAGGCACAGGAAGAACACGCCCCAGTTGCGCGACAGTTTCAGCCAGCCGCTATCGGACAGGCCCTCGAAGGCGGCTTCGAGCAGGATTTTCAGCAACGCCTTTCCGGCCAGGAAACCGCCAAGCAGGGTCAGCCCGAACACGGCATAGATGATGGTCGGCTTCAGCTGCACGAAGGTCGGATCGCCGAAGAATATGGTGAGGCTCCCGAAGCCGACGATCAGCGCGGTCGAGAACCACAGCATCGGCGAAACTTTGCCGAGCCGCCACTTCGACACCAGCAGCGCGATGACGGCGGCGACCATGAAGGCGCCCGTCCCGGCGATGATTGCCGCCAGCTCTCCCACCGGACCGGGCTCTTCCGGCGACTGCCAGCGGTAGACACCGAGGAACACCAGCAGCGGCCCGTAATCGACCGCGACGTTGAGCCAGGATGAGGCGGCTTTGCGCCCCTCATCCGTTCGCCCTGAGCTTGTCGAAGGGCCGTTCTTCTCTTCCAATGCAAAGCTCCAAAAGAAAGTGCAGGGCTTCGACAAGCTCAGCCCGAACGGAGATGGGTGGGGGTTACGCCACCCCCGCAATCACGCGCGCGACCAGATCGGGGTCGAAGGGGCGCAGGTCATCGATCTTCTCGCCGACCCCGATGGCGTGGATCGGGAGGCCATATTGCTCGGCCGCCGCCACCAGCACACCGCCGCGGGCGGTGCCGTCGAGCTTGGTCATGATGAGGCCGGTGACGCCTGCAACCTCCTTGAACACGTCAATCTGGCTGAGCGCGTTCTGACCATTGGTGGCATCCAGTACCAGCACCACATCATGCGGCGCATCAGGGTTGAGGCGGCCGAGGACGCGGCGGATCTTGGCCAGTTCCTCCATCAGCTCCTTCTTGTTCTGAAGGCGGCCCGCAGTGTCGACGATCAGCGCGTCGATCCCGGTGTCGGTGGCCTGCTTGACGGCATCGAACACGATCGCCGCCGGATCGCCGCCCTCCGGCCCGCGCACCAGATCAACGCCTATCCGGCCCGCCCAGGTGGCGAGCTGGCCGATGGCGGCAGCGCGGAAGGTGTCACCGGCCGCCAGCAGCACGCTGTAATCATCCTCCTGAAACAGGTGGGCGAGCTTGGCGATGGTGGTGGTCTTGCCGCTGCCATTGACCCCGATCACCAGGATCACCTGCGGGCGGGGGAAGGCCGTGATCTCCAGCGGCTTGGCCACCGGGCGCAGAATTGCGGCGATCTCGTCTGCCACCGCCTCGCGCAGTTCGCGGGTGGTGATCTCCAACCCGAACCGCTTGTCCGAAAGCCGCGCCCGGATGCGGGCGGCCGCCGCTGGGCCGAGGTCGGACATGATCAGCGCATCCTCGACATCGTCAAGCGTCGCATCGTCGAGCTTCGCGGTCCCGCCGCTCCCGGGCAGGTTGGCGGTCAGCCGTTCCGAGGTCTTGGCGAAACCGCCGAACAGGCGCTGGGTCCAGCTGGATTGGCTCATGCAAGAAGGCCTTCTTCGATCCTGCGGATGGTGATGGGCATGATCCGGCCCGGGGCGGTGCCGGGGGGCAGGGCGACCCGGGCATATTGCGGCGCATAGCCGGTGCCGTCGCGCTCGGCGAGGACGGGGAGCGTCTCGCCCACAAGGCTGGCGAGCCAGCGGGCGCGGCGCGCGGCGGCGCGGGCGCGCAGGGCCGCCGCGCGGGCCTTCACCACCGCGCGCGGCACTTGCGGCATCCGCGCTGCCGGGGTGCCCGGGCGCGGGGAATAGGGGAAGATATGCGCGTGGACGATGTCCAGCTCGTCAATGATCGCAAGGTTGGCGGCGTGGTGCGCCGCGCTTTCGGTGGGAAAGCCGGCGATCAGATCGGCCCCCACGGCAATCTCGGGCCGCAGCGCCTTCAACCGCGCAACCAGCTCCACCGCATCGCGCCGCAGATGCCGCCGCTTCATCCGCTTGAGCATCAGATCATCGCCGTGCTGGAGCGACAGGTGGAGATGCGGCATCACCCGGGACTCGTGCGCCAGCAGGTCGAACAGCCCCGCGTCGATCTCCACCCCATCGAGCGAGGACAGGCGCAGGCGCGCAAGATCCGGGCAGGCATCCAGAATTGCGCCGACCAGCACGCCAAGGCGCGGTGCGCCGGGCAGATCATGGCCCCAGCTGGTCAGGTCCACCCCGGTCAGCACGATCTCCGCCGCGCCCGCCGCAAGGTGCGCGTCCACCTCGTGCAGCACCTCGGTCACGGTGAGCGAACGGCTTGCGCCGCGTCCTTGCGGTATGACGCAGAAGGTGCAGGCATGATCGCAGCCGTTCTGCACCGCGATGAAGGCCCGGGTTCGCGCCGGGGCGATCGGGGGCGCGTCGCCGGGCACGTTCCATGCCCTCGGATCGAGCTTGGCGGCATTGGCGACCAGCCCGTCAATCTCGTCCATCGCGCCAATCGCCGCGCGGTCGATTTCCGCCGCGCAGCCTGTGACGATCAGCCGTGCGGCGGGATGATCGCGGCGCGCCCGGCGGATCGCCTGCCGGGTCTGGCGCAACGCCTCTGCGGTGACGGCGCAGGAATTGACCACCACCAGATCGCGCTCGCCCGCCAGCATCACCCGCATCCGCTCGCTCTCGGCGATATTCATGCGGCAGCCGAGCGAGACGATGGTGGGTGCGTTCACGCGAAATCCTCCCAGCGCAAGGTGCCGCGAAAGCTCTCGGCGGCCGGGCCGCTCATCAGGATCGAGCCGCCCGGCTCCCACGTGATGACGAGATCGCCGCCGGGCAGCGTGACGCGCACCGGGCTGTTGACCAGCCCGCGCCGGATCGCCGCCACCGCGGTGGCGCAGGCCCCCGTGCCGCACGCCCGGGTGAGGCCTGCGCCGCGTTCCCAGACGCGCAGGCGCAGGTGATCCGGCCCGGCAAGGCTCGCCACATTGACGTTGATCCGTGCCGGAAACAGGGGATCATGCTCGATCAGCGGCCCCACCCGGTCGAGCGGCACGGCATCGGCATCTGCCACTAAGAAGATCGCGTGGGGATTGCCGACATTGACCGCCATCGGCCCCTCCAGCATCTCCCAGCCGACCGGCAGGCGCGCGGTATCCATCGCATAGGCGATCGGGATCGCATCCCATTCGAACCGCGGCGCGCCCATGTCGACCGTTGCGCCGCCCGCGACCGGCGCAAGCGTGATCGGCCCGCCGCCGGTTTCAATCGTTACCGGCGCGCCGTGCAGCAGGGCGACCGCGCGCGCGGCATTGCCGCAGGCTTCCACCTCGCTGCCGTCGCTGTTGAAAATCCGCATCCGGAAGGCGTGGGAGGTGCTGGGCTCCAGCAAGACCAGTTGATCGAAGCCGACACCGGTCCGCCGGTCAGCCAGCGCCCGTGCCGCATGCGGTGTCATCGCCGGGATCGGCGCGGCGCGCGCGTCGAGCACGAGGAAGTCGTTGCCCAGCCCGTGCATCTTGATGAAGGGGATAACCGTGGTCACTGCGCACGCATCTATGCACGCGAGGCATCGCCGTCCAGCCCTGTGCGTTCAGCGCCTCACGGCCGGGCGATGCGGTAGAGGCTTGGGGTGTCGTGCGTATCCGTGCGCGGCTGATCGGTGGTCTCGGCGCGCACGCCGGTGAGCTTGCCCGCCGCCATCAGCCGCGTGCGCACCGCTTCGGCATCTTCGGGCTGGCCGTAGAAATATCCCTGCGCCTTCAAGCGGCCCATGGATTTCAAGGCATTGAGGATGTCCTCATCCTCCACGCCCTCTGCGGTCAGCGGCAGATCGAGCCCGCGCCCCAGCGAGATGATCGCCTCGACAATGCGCGAACGATTGCCCGGTTCGCGCAGTTCGCTCACGAAGCTCCGGTCGATCTTGATCCGGTCGAAGGGCAGATTGCGCAGCTGTTCAAGGCTTGAATAGCCGGTGCCGAAATCATCGAGGCTGATCTGCACGCCCTGGTTGCGCAGCGACAGGATCATCGAGCGGACCAGGCCGATATTCTCGTGGAGGCAGCTTTCGGTGATCTCGATCTCCAGCCGGCGCGGCGGGAAGTTGGCCGCGACGAGGCGCTTCAGCAGACGCTGGGCAAACCACGGATCGCGCAGCTGCACCGGCGAGATGTTGATCGACAGGGTGAGACTGTCATCCCATTCGCGCGCATCGCGGAAGGCCTGTTCCATCAGCCTTTCGGACATTTCGTTGATCAGTCCGATCTCCTCGGCGATCGGCACGAAGATGTCGGGGCTGATCACGCCAAGCTGCGGCGAACGCCAGCGGGCGAGCATTTCGAAGCCGACGAGGGCGCCCGTTTCAAGGTCCACCTGCTGTTCGTAGAACGGCACGAATTCCCCGCGTGCAAGGCCGCGGCGGATGCCGGTTTCGAGCTGGTTGCGGAACCGCAGCTCGCTTTCCATGCTGGGTTCAAACCAGAAGTAGCGGTTCCGGCCCTGCTTCTTGGCGTGATAAAGCGCCATGTCGGCACGCTGCATGAGGGTGCCGGCATCGACGACAAGGCCGATTGTCCCGTCCGCATCGTGATCTGCGGCAAGGCCGATCGACAAGGTCAGCTCCACCGTCAGTTCGGACATGCGGAAGGGTTTGGCGAGGCTTTCGAACAGGCGGATGACAAGGTCGTCGACACGCTCGTCATGGCCTGCCGGGTAGGCCATGACGAATGCGAATTCGTCCCCCCCGAGCCGGGCCAGCCGGGCCTCGCGCGGGAGCAGGGCGCAGACCCGTTCGCACATCATGACCAGCACCGCGTCACCCACCGGGTGGCCGTGCATGTCGTTGATCTGCTTGAAATTGTCGAGATCCATCATGCAATAGGCCACCGCCTCGCCGCGGGCTGCTGCCCGGGCGCGCAGTTGCTCTGTCGCCTCGATCATGCTGCGCCGGTTGAGGCAGCCGGTCAGCGGATCGGTGGCGGCCAGCATCCGGGCGCGGGCTTCGGCGCGGCGGCGCTCGGCGATTTCGCGGGTCAGCTCGCGGTACCGCCGCCAGCCGAAGATGATCAGCGCAATGTTGAGCAGCAACGCGTTGACCAGGATCACGTCGGGGCGCGAGCCGTTGCCGAACAGCGCGTCCATCACCTTGGGCAGGACCGATCCGCCGGTGCCGACCAGCATGATGACCGCAGCAACAGCAATGCCCATTGCGATCACGTCGCGCTCGGCTGCTTCCAGGGGATTGTCGGGCTCGTGGTCCGTCAATGTCTTCGCCTTGTCCGAACGGCGCAGGAGGATGGCAGTCCGCGCCCCCCTTGCACCCTTGCGCGATTCTTCGCAGATCACGCTAAAGATCAGGTTAATCGGTGCGGCGGTTGCAGCGGCCCAAAGGGGCTTGGCGTGATGCGGGCAGGCAGGTTATCGGCGCACGGCCCCATAGCACAGGAGCGCGCCCGCATGGCCTATTGGCTGATGAAGTCCGAACCGTTCAAATACAGCTGGGATGATCTTGTCGCCGAGGGTGAGGGGACGTGGGACGGGGTGCGCAACTATCTGGCGCGCAACAACCTGATGGCGATGCAGCCGGGCGACGAGGCGTTCTTCTACCATAGCCGCGAAGGGCTTGAGATCGTTGGCATTGCCGAAATCACCGTCACCGGGATCGGCGATCCCACCGATGATACCGGCAAGTGGGCGGCGGTGAAGCTGAAGGCGAAAGAGAAATTCGCGCAACCCGTGACGCTGGCCGCAATCAAGGCCGACTCGCGCCTTGCCGACATGCAACTGGTCCGCCAATCGCGCCTGTCGGTCAGCGCAGTCACAGATCACGAATGGCGCGTAATCCGCGCCATGGCGCAGGCCGAGGATTGAGCGCGGCCGTTGTCCGATGTCGCCGCAGCACAGCGGGAGCGACAAGCACCGTCCCAGCCCACTGGTGTCGCTCGCCGCACTGCCATCATGGATCACTGCAAAGTTCCTCCCGGTGCAGTCTGTCCCATGCTGCAACAGGTTTGCCGCAAACCGTTTCCAATCGTTAAGGAAGTCTTAAAGCTCGCTCTCCTGTTCATGGAGAATTGCGAAGATGCGCCGCAGTCTGGTCCTCACCGAAGAGAGTGCTCGTCACTGGTTCCGAGTAGGCCTGCCGCCACGTGTGAAACGTGATCTGATTCCGATCCCGGCAGAGGCACTGTGGCGGCTGACGCTGGAGGACGCGCGGGGCGTTGCCAGCACCTATGTGGCGACCACGCTCGCGATCCTGGCGTTCATTGTCTAAGCGGGCTCAGGCACCCGTAACGCTTCGATAGCGTGGAGCTTGCGCGCAAGGTGGGCAGATAGCAGGCACAGCAAGAGGCTAAGCAGCAGTTGTTCCTGAAGGGGGATGCCGACAAAGCCCAGCGCCCCGGCAACGCCCGCCCCGACCACCATGAACACCGACGAAACGAAGTTGTTCGCCGCGACCGAGCGTGATGCCTCTGATTTTTCGACCCGCGTTGTGAGGAAGGCATAAAGCGGCACCACGAACATGCCCCCCGCGGTCGCAATCAACAGCAGATTGGCTGTCAGCGCCAATGCGAGCGGCTGGGCCAGAAATTCGCCGACGGTGAACAATTCACCCGTCGCCGGCGTCAGGTTCCACATCCGGCATAGCACGTAGAACACGATCAGCAGCCCCGCCAGCACGAGCACTGAAGGCGCGGAATAGCGAGCCGAGATGTCGCCCTTGAGCAGGGCGTTGATCGATACCGAGCCCAGCGCGATTCCGGCCGAGAAGGCGACGAGCAGCACCGCGGCTACCTGCTTGTCGGCAAGCAGCACATTCTTCGCAAGCGGGATGAATTGCACCGACAGGATTGCCGCGATTGTCCAGAAAAAGCTGATTGCCAGCACCGCGTAGCGCAGCTCCAGATTGCGCATGGAAAAGGACACCAGCGAGCGCGAAGCCCGGATCGGGTGCCAGTCGACCTTTGTTTCCGTGGTTTCCGGCGGCGCTGGCGGAACCCAGCGGCACACCGCATAGCCGACCAGCGCGATCGCGATAACCGCAATGATGCTCGCCATGATCGGCATCGCCCCGCCCAGCATCATGCCGACCAGAATCGCGACATAGGTGCCCGCTTCGACCAGGCCGGTGCCGGCCAGCACCTCATCCTTGTGAAGGTGCTGCGGCAGGATCGCATATTTGATCGGTCCGAAGAATGTCGAATGGACCCCCATCGCGAACAGCGCGGTGAACATCAGCGGGATGGCGAGCGTATCGATCGATAGCCCGCGCGCGGCGAGCAGCAGACCAGTGGCGCCCACGGACATGATGATGATCTCGGCGAACTTGATCCAGCGGATGATCCTGGTCTTGTCGCGCATGTCGGCAAGCTGGCCGGCGGTGGCGGAAAACAGCACGAAGGGCAGCACGAATACCGCCGTTGCCACGCCGCTGATGAAAGTCTCGGTCTCGGGCGAATCGTAGACCTGATAGACCACGAACAGCACCATGGCGTTCTTGTAGAGATTGTCGTTCAGCGCATTGAGCAGCTGAGTCAGGAACAGCGGCAGAAACCGCCGCCGGCGCATCAGATTGGTGGAGGTTGTCATGCGGTGATTGTGCTGGCGCTTCCCTGTCAGTCCCCCGCGACATAGCGCGCAGCCGGGCTTTCACAAGTGCGCAAGCATGAGCTGTGCTCTGTGGGCAAGCCTGAAAGCAGGGGGTTTTGCCGAGCACAATGCCGCGCTAGAGCGATCCGAGCCATGTCGAGCCTGCCCAATATCCTCACCTGTTCGCGCATCTTCGCGGTGCCGTTGCTGGCCTTTTTCCTGTGGTGGCCAGAGTGGCGGGTGGGCTATTTCGTCGGCTTTGCGCTCTATTGCGTGATTGCACTCACCGACTTTTTCGACGGCTATCTCGCCCGCGCGCAGGGGACCGTTTCCAAGCTGGGCATATTTCTCGATCCGATCGCGGACAAGATCATGGTGGCAGCTGTCATTCTGGTGCTGACCGCGCAGGGCTATCTGCGCGGGCCCTATGCGGGCGATGTGCACGTGATTGCGGGCCTCGTTATTCTGGTGCGCGAGATTGCGGTCAGCGGCCTGCGCGAATTTCTGGGCGGGATTCAGGTCTCGGTCCCGGTATCGCGGCTTGCCAAGTGGAAGACGACCTTCCAGCTCGTGTCGCTCGGTGCGCTGATTCTGGGCGGCGCGGTCCATGGGCCGCCGTGCCAGTCGGTGGGCGAGGGGTGCGGCACGATCGCGCAAAGCTGGGTGCATCTGGTCGGGCTGGTGAGCCTGTGGACCGCCGCTGCGCTAACCTGCATCACCGGGTGGGATTATCTCCGGGTTGGCCTCAAGCACATGGATTGAAGCTGCCGAATTGAGGCTGGCACAAAAGCCCCGGGTTGGTTTAGGTTATGGTCATGGGATCGGATTCATCGCGCGAAGAGGGCGCATTCGTCGGGCAATTGGCGGATCATGCGCGCAGGCTGCACGGAGAAGCCCGTGCCGCGATCGCGGTCGGGGATTATGCGCGCGCCTCGGCGCTGATCGGCGATGCGGAATTGCTTGCCGAGGATGTGCACGGGCTGGTTGACGATATCGAGCACCGCGCGACGGATCGCCTGATTGGCCACGCGGTTGCCGATACGGCCGGACGGGCACGTCGCACCGGTTCCCGGCGCAGCCTGCGGATGGCTATTGGCGCGAGCCTTGCGATGAGCCTTGCGCTGGTGGAGTGCTGAGCAGGCTTCGGGCCCGGACACGCGCTTTATCCCGCCCGCAGTTCCTCCGCCAGCAGCATGAAATCAGCCTCCCGCGGCGAGTTCTTGCGCCAGGCGAGCACGATTTCGCGCTTGGCAGTAGGGCTGTCGATGGGCCTGGCCACCACCTCGGTTCCGGCAAGGATACCGGCCTTCAGCGCCATTTCGGGCAGCATGGTGAGGCCAAGGTCATTGTCGACCAGCTGCACCAGCGTGTGCAGGCTCGTGCCGATCATCGCCGTGCTGGCCCGAAGTTCGGAACGCGAACACGCCGCCAGCGCGTGATCGCGCAGGCAGTGGCCATCCTCCAGCAGCAGCAGGCGGCCGCCCTGAACCATGCTTTCGATCATTTCCGGCTTCACACTGGCCGGCGGATCGCGCGGGTCGTCCTTGGGAAAGGCCACGAACAGCCGGTCATCGGCGATATGCGCGGTCGCGGCATCGCCCGTGTCGAAGGGCAGGGCAAGCAGCACGCAATCGACCCGGCCATGGCTCAGCGATTCGAGCGCGTCGTGGCTAGTCTCCTCGCGCAGCATCAGCTTCAATTCGGGCCGTTCGCGCCTCAGCCGGGGGAGGATGCGCGGCAGCAGGAAGGGGGCGATGGTGGGAATGACGCTCATGCGCAATTCGCCCACCAGCGGCTTGCCCGCGGCCTGCACCAGATCGGCCAGCTCCTCCGCCTCGCGCAGCAGGCGGTTGGCCTTGGCCACCACCTGCTCACCCAGCGCGGTAAAGCGCACGACGCGGCGCGAGCGTTCGACCAGCGTCACGCCCAGCAGGGATTCCAGCTCGCGAATCCCGGCCGACAGCGTCGATTGCGACACGAAACTGGCATCCGCCGCTTTGCCGAAATGGCCATGTTCATACAGCGCAACGAGGTATTGCAGCTGCTTGATGGTGGGGAGGTAGGTGGACACGGCCTTACCTTCTTAATCCGTTCGCCCTGAGCTTGTCGAAGGGCTGTTTTTCACTTTCGAAGAAAAAGGACGGTGCTTCGACAAGCTCAGCACGAACGGATGGGGGTTCTATTCCGCCGCCAGTTCGTCCGGCTCAGCCGCAGCAGGTGCTTCGGGCGCGGGCGCGGCCACCACCACATCGTCGATATGCGTCATCTTCAGCCGGCCTTTCTCCACCGCGAAGGCGAGCTTGCCTTCGACCAGATCGAGCGCATCCTTGCCGAACACCTCGTAGCGCCAGCCTTGCAGCACCGGCAGGTCGCGCACGCCTGCCGCAAGCGCCTCCATCTCGTCGGCGCGAGTGAGCAGGCGGGGGGCAACGTCGATTTCGCGGGCGCGGATCTTGAGCAGCAGCTTGAGCAGGTCCGCGACCAGCGCGCCTTCCTTGCCCAGCGGCGCGCCCTGCTTGATCTTCTCCGGCATTTCGCCCTTGGGCAGCGGTTCGGCCTCCGCCAGCACCTTCATCAACCGCTTGCCGATATCGTTATCCTTCCATGCGGGGCTTAGCCCGCGCACTTTTGCCAGATCGCCCTGCACCTTGGGCGGGTGGCTGGCGATGTCGGCGAGGGTTTCGTCGCGCATGATCCGCCCGCGCGGGATGTTCTTGTGCTGCGCCTCGCTCTCGCGCCAGGCGGCGAGGGCCTTCATGCGCCCCAGAACCTGCGGATTGCGCCCTGGCTGGCGGATACGCTTCCACGCCAGGCCGGGATCGGTGAGGTAATTCGAGGGGTCGGCGAGCTTTTCCATCTCGGCATCCAGCCACCCGCCGCGCCCGGTCTTGATAAGCTTTTTCAGGATCTTGGGAAAAATCCGGGCGAGGTGCGTCACATCGCCGATGGCATATTCGATCTGCCGGTCGGTCAGCGGGCGGCGGCTCCAGTCGGTAAAGCGCGCACCTTTGTCGATGGTGAGGCCGACCCATGTTTCCACCAGATTGGCATAGCCGATCTGTTCGGACTGGCTGATCGCCATCATCGCGATCTGCGTGTCGAAAATCGGATGAGGGGTCCGCTGCGTCAGGTTGACGATGATCTCGACATCCTGCCCCCCTGCATGGAAGACCTTGAGCACGTCTTCATTGTCGCACATCAGGTCCAGCAGCGGCGCAAGGTCGATCCCGTCGGCCATCGGATCAATTGCCGCTGCCTCTTCAGAGTTGGCGATCTGCACCAGGCACAGCTCGGGCCAATAGGTGTTCTCGCGCATGAACTCTGTATCGACCGCGACGAAATCGGATTTGGCGAGGCGGTTGCAGAGGTCAGAGAGGGCCTCGGTGGTGGTGATCAGCGGATGGATTTTCATGTTCTTCTTGCTCATCGGGGCGGAGTGCCGCCCTCGGGATCGTTCCCGGTCGGCCCGGCACCGCTTGACAAAGTGCAAGGCTTCCCCTGTTAGCGCGCCGACGGCGGAGCAATGCTCCCAGACCGCGCCCGCGCGCCCTAGCGTCATAGCCGCGAACAGGACAAGAGTTTAGATGCACCCCTACCGCACGCACACTTGCGCACAGCTTTCTGCAAGCCACGTTGGCGAGACCGTCCGCTTATCGGGCTGGATTCACCGCAAGCGCGATCATGGCGGCGTGCTGTTCGTCGACCTGCGCGATCACTATGGCATCACGCAGATCGTGGCCGACAGCGACAGCCCGGCGCTGCCGGTGCTGGAGGGGCTGCGGGTCGAGAGCGTCGTGACGATTGAGGGCACTGTGAAGGCGCGGGTGGCCGAGACGGTCAATGCGGGCCTTGCCACCGGCGCGATCGAGGTGTTTGCCCGCGCGGTGACCGTCCAGAGCGCGGCGGAAGAGCTGCCGATGCCGGTCGCCGATGAACAGCCCTATCCGGAAGACATCCGCCTCAAATATCGCTTCCTCGATCTCAGGCGCGAAACGCTGCACCGGAACATCATGACCCGCGTGGCCGTGGTAGCCGATCTGCGCGCGCGGATGGCGGCGGCGGGCTTCAACGAGTTTTCGACCCCGATCCTCACCGCCTCTTCGCCCGAGGGCGCGCGCGATTTCCTCGTGCCGTCCCGCATCCATGCGGGCAAGTTCTACGCGCTCCCGCAGGCGCCGCAGCAATATAAGCAATTGCTGATGGTGGCAGGCTTCGACCGCTATTTCCAGATCGCCCCCTGCTTCCGCGACGAAGACCCGCGCGCCGACCGTCTGCCGGGCGAGTTCTACCAGCTTGACCTGGAAATGAGCTTCGTCACGCAGGAAGAAGTGTGGGAAACGATGGAGCCGGTCATTCAGGGCACCTTTGCTGCGTTTGCCGGCGACAAGACAGTCACCCCCGCCGGTGAATTCCCGCGTATTCCTCACGACGAGGCGATCCTCAAATACGGCAGCGACAAGCCCGATCTGCGCAACCCGCTGATTATCAGCGATGTCTCCGCCCACTTCACCCAGAGCGGCTTCGGCCTGTTTGAAAAGATCGTCGGCGGTGGCGGCGTGGTGCGGGTAATCCCGGCGCCCGGCACCCACGAAAAGAGCCGCAAGTTCTTCGATGACATGAACGATTGGGCGCGCAAGGAAGGTTTTGCGGGCCTTGGCTATGTCACCCGCAAGGGCGGCGAGTTCGGCGGCCCGATCGCCAAGAACCACGGCGCTGACCGGATGGCGCAGCTCTACGCCGAGCTTGGCCTTGGCGAGAATGACGGATTGTTCTTCGCCGCGGGCAAGGAAGCTGACGCTGCCAAGCTCGCCGGTGCCGCGCGCATCCGCGTGGGTGAAGAACTCGGCCTGATTGACGAAAGCCGCTTTGCGCTGTGCTGGATCGTCGATTTCCCGTTCTACGAGTGGAACGAGGACGAGAAGAAGGTCGACTTCAGCCACAACCCCTTCTCGATGCCGCAGGGCGGGATCGAGGCGCTGGAGGGACAGGATCCGCTGACTATCAAGGCGTTCCAGTATGATCTCGTCTGCAACGGCTATGAAATCGCGTCAGGCTCCATCCGCAACCATAAGCCCGACACGATGGTCAAGGCGTTCGAAGTTACTGGGCTGACGCAGGCGGACGTGGAAGAACGCTTCGGCGGTATGTACCGCGCGTTCCAGTATGGCGCGCCGCCGCATGGGGGCATGGCCGCAGGCGTCGACCGCATCATCATGCTGCTGTGCGGGGCGAAGAACCTGCGCGAAATTTCGCTCTTCCCGATGAACCAGCGCGCCGAGGACTTGCTGATGGGCGCGCCGAGCCCGGCCGAGCCGCGGTCCTTGCGTGAGTTGCACCTGCGGGTGGTCGAACCGCCGAAAAAAGATGGCGCGTGACTTTTCTCCGGGTGCGGGCGGCGCATCAAGCCCACTTGCGCTTGTTCCCGCCCTTCTTTAGGGCCTAGGCGACTTATCTAACCCCAGTTTCAAGAGGGAATACCATGAGCGATACTGCCGACAGGGTGGCCAAGATTGTTGTTGAACACCTCGGCGTGGAAGCCGACAAGGTCACTCAGGATGCCAGCTTCATCGACGATCTGGGCGCAGATAGCCTTGACATCGTGGAATTGGTGATGGCCTTCGAAGAGGAATTCGGCGTCGAAATCCCCGACGATGCGGCCGAGAAGATCACCACGGTCGGCGATGCCACCAAGTATATCGAAGAACACAAGGGCTAAGGCCCGGGGAGACGCCCCTCCATCCGCCTCCGCTCGCCGCCATCCGTTTGGGGACAAGGCGGGCGCATCCTCCGGCCATCCGATTGCCGGAGCGCGGATCAGGGCTTAGACAGGCTCAGCCCTTGGGGGGTTGGGCCTGTTGCTTTATCGGAGAACGCGAATGCGCCGTGTGGTTGTTACCGGCCTTGGTCTTGTCACCCCGCTTGGCAGCGATGTCGAGACCTCGTGGGCGAACCTCATCGCAGGTAAAAGCGGGGCGGGGCAGATCACCCGCTTCGATGCCTCGAACCAGAAATGCACCATTGCCTGTGAGGTCAAGCCCAAGGATCACCCCTGGGGCTTCGACCCCGACAAGCGGGTCGATCACAAGGTGCAGCGGCAAGTCGATCCCTTCATCGTCTACGGCATTGATGCGGCAGGGCAGGCCCTGGAAGATGCGGGCCTCACCGACATGACCGAGGCCGAGAAGGAGCGCACCGGCTGTTCCATCGGCTCGGGGATCGGCGGCCTGCCCGGGATCGAGATCGAGAGCGTCAACCTCCACGAACGCGGCCCCGGGCGCGTCAGCCCGCACTTCGTGCACGGGCGGCTGATCAACCTCATCACCGGGCAGGTGCAGATCAAGTACGGCTTCATGGGCCCCAATCACGCGGTCGTCACGGCCTGCTCCACCGGCGCCCATTCCATCGGCGATGCGGCGCGCATGATCATGGCTGACGATGCCGACGTGATGCTGGCAGGCGGGGCGGAGGGAACGATCAACCCGCTCGGCATCGCCGGTTTTGCGCAGGCCCGCGCGCTCAACATGAGCATGAATGATCGGCCCACCGAAGCCAGCCGCCCCTATGACCGGAACCGTGACGGCTTCGTCATGGGCGAGGGCGCGGGCGTGGTGGTGCTGGAGGAATATGAACGCGCCAAGGCCCGCGGCGCGACAATCTATGCCGAAGTCACCGGCTATGGGCTCTCGGGCGATGCCTACCACGTCACCGCCCCGCATCCCGAAGGCCGCGGCGCGGAACTGGCGATGCGCATGGCGCTGCGGAAGGCCGGCCTTGGCCCGGGCGATATCGACTATATCAACGCTCACGGCACCAGCACCATGGCCGACACTATCGAGCTTGCCGCGATCAAGCGGGTGCTGGGCGATGACCTTGGCGGTGCGTCGATGTCCTCGACCAAGAGCGCGATCGGGCACCTGCTCGGCGGCGCGGGCGCGGTGGAAGCGATCTTCTGCATCCTTGCGATGCGCGACCAGATCGTGCCGCCGACGCTGAACCTCCACGATCCGGATGAGGGCACCGAGGGCATTGATCTGGTGCCGCTGGTGGCGAAGAAGCGGCAGGTCCGTGCGGTCCTCAACAACTCCTTCGGTTTCGGCGGCACCAACGCCTCGATCATCATGCAGAAGGTCGACTGACAGCGTGAAGGGCGTGCGGGGTCTGCTGCTGGTTCTGCTTGGCCTTGTGGTGGCAGGGCTGGTGCTGGCGTGGACTGTTCTCGGCTCGGCAACGATCCGGAAGGACACGCCGTTTACCATCCCTGCCGGAGCCTCGGTTGCCTCGGTCGCGGACAAGCTGGAGGCCGAGGGGCTGATCTCGTCCGCCTCCGGCTTTACCTTGCAGGCGCGCATCTTCGGCTCCGATGCGCCGATTCAGGCGGGCGAGTTCCTGCTGACGCCCGGCATGAGCCAGGGCGATATCCTTGCCGCCTTCCAGTCGGGCGACGTGATCCGCCGCTTCGTCACCATCCCCGAAGGCATGCCCTCCATCCTCGTGTGGGAACGGCTGATGGGCGAGGAGCTGCTTACGGGTGAGGTGCCGGTGCCGGCCGAAGGCTCGATCCTGCCCGATACCTACGCCTTCGAGCGCGGCCAGACCCGCGCCAGCCTTGTCGAACAGATGCAGGCGGCGATGGACCGCACCCTCGCCGAGGAATGGGCCAAGCGCCGCCCCGGCATCCCGGTTTCGACCATGCGCGAGGCGCTGATCCTGGCCTCTATCGTCGAGAAGGAGACCGGCAAGCCAGAGGAGCGCCGGATGGTCGCCGGGCTCTATTCCAACCGGGTGCGTACCGGCATGATGCTGCAGGCCGATCCGACGATCATCTATCCCATCACCAAGGGCAAGCCGCTGGGCCGCCGTATCCGCCAGTCGGAGATCGCCGCGGTCAACGGCTACAACACCTATACCAAGGTGGGGCTGCCCGAAGGCCCGATCACCAATCCGGGCCGCGCCAGCATTGCCGCGGTGATGAACCCGGAAAGCACGGGCGCGCTGTTCATGGTGGCCGACGGCACAGGCGGGCACTGGTTTGCCGACACGCTCGCCGAACACAACGCCAATGTCGCCAAGTGGTATGCGATCCGTAGAGAACGCGGCGAAATGTGAGTAGGGCGGGGGGATGGGTCAGCCCTTCATCCTCACCGCCGCCCTGCCGAGCGACCTTCAGGCCTTTGCCGAAGGCCTGCGCCGTGCCCATTTCCCGCCCGAGCGCAATCACCTCCATGCCCACGTGACGCTGTTCCACGCCTTTGCGCCATCCTTGCGCGAGGAGCTGGCGACGTTCCTGCCGCGCCTTGCGGCCGAGTTCGCGCCGCCCGAGGGGGCGGTCAAGGGGGTGATGGATCTCGGCAAGGGGACCGCCATCGCGCTCGACGCGCCGCAGCTGCTGGCGCTGCGGGCGCTGATTGCGGCGCATTTTCACGGCAGCCTGACCGATCAGGATCTCCACCAGCCGCGCCCTCACATCACCATCCAGAACAAGGTGACAAAGGAGGAGGCGCGCAGCCTTCAGGCGCGCCTTGGCCCGGTGCTCGCCCCGTGGATCGCCAAGGGCCGCTTCGCCTTTCCCGCGCTGGAGCTGTGGCTTTATTGTGGCGGCCCGTGGGAGCGGGTGCGGGCCTTCCCCTTGCGGGGCCGGGCGCGGCTCTGACAGGCGGCCCGCAACGGGGCTTGACCCCGCGCCCCGCCAGCCCTAAGTGCGCGCCTCGCCCGGGCCGACACCCGGGACCGAATCTGGCCGCGATGCAGCGCCGGATGCCCTCTGGGGCGGAGTAGCTCAGCCGGTTAGAGCAGCGGAATCATAATCCGCGTGTCGGGGGTTCGAGTCCCTCCTCCGCTACCATAGGCCTTTCCGGAAGCTTCCGAATGCTTCCGCATTTTTCCAAAAATCCAACAGAAAGCAGAGGGTTGCGGGTGATTCGCGTCCGCATGCGTCCATGGCCTTCCACATGCAGCCAGATTTGGTGTGGGGGTATTTTGGGGGTATTTTCGCGGAGTGTCGGAAAGGAGCGATACCCCCATGCCTCTCACAGAGAACCAAGCGAAGAACGCCAAGCCGCTGGAGCGCGCTTACAAGCTAGCCGACAGCGAAGGTCTGTTTCTGCTCGTCCAGCCGAACGGCGCGAAGCTTTGGCGGATGAAGTACCGCTTTGCAGGCAAGGAGAAGCTGCTCTCGTTCGGAGCCTACCCAGCACTGGGGATCGCAGCTGCCAGAGAAAAGCGTCGGGCGGCCAAAGCCGTCCTCGCGGAAGGCAAGGACCCGATGTTGGCCAAGGGCCAGGTGACGTCGGATGGCGGGGACACCTTCTTTGCCGTCGCGAACCGCTGGCATGAGAACCGAAAGTCAGCACTGGATCCGGCGCATGCTGATCGTGTCTGGTCGCGGATGGAGAGGGATGTCTTCCCCCACATCGGTCGAAGACCGATCCAGGAAATCACCGCACCAGAGGTTCTGGAGATGATCCGCCGGATCGAGTCTCGCGGCGCGCTCGATATCAGCCGGCGTGCCAAGCAGGGGGTGGGGCAGGTCTTTCAGTTCGCCATTGCTTGCGGGTTGGCCTCCAGCGACCCGACAGCCAATCTTCGTGGCGCCCTGAAGGCGTACCTCACCTCGGCCGCATAGACATGGGGAAGATAGCTGGCCCTTCGAAAACTGGAGGTGCCCGTCGCGGCGGCTAGGTGGCGGCGTGGGGGAGAACTGGGAGAAGCGTCGTCGGCATTGGTCCCCGAAACCACCACGCCGTTGGCTGACGACCAAAGTCCATGCTCGACAAGCTGGAACCCATTGGGAGCCTCTGCGATGCGGAAGCCGCTAACGGCGCTCCCAATCTCGGCCTCGGTCGCCTCGCTCCGTTCCTGCGCACGAATTGGAACTTCTGACGCGATCAAGACGCCTACGAGCAAAACGAATTTGAGGTTCATCACACGATCCTTGTTGGCCGAATCAAATGAGAACATATATAGAACACGTTCGGAGGAAAATCGTTTGGCGCCGAGGCAGAGCGGAGGCTGCACCGGGAGGGGCACGCGCACCAACCTCACCCGGCTTCGACTGGAACGATGAGCTGAAGTCGCGGCTGGCCCGAAAAACCTGATCCATAGGGCAGAGGGGAGGGGGCCTTCGACTGATTGAGGCCTGCCCGCCGCAGGACCTCGTCAGGAGGTTTCCATGTCCAATTCTTCCCTCGCCTTTGCATTCGATGAATCATCACCGCCCGTCGTTGTGATGGCTGCCCAGACCATGGCTTCTGAACTGGCGGAAGGCCGCGCGCTCTCACGCAGCGACGTCACGCGCATCATGACGGAGCACTACGGAGGCAGCGATGGCTCCCATGAGCCTGTCGCGATCCGCACAAGCGGCTTTCGCGAGCTGGTCGATCTCGTCGATGCCTTGCCGGATCGCGCCGGCTTGGCGGCTGCTTCCGAGCAATCAAGCCTTCCGGCTCGTGCGCCGTTTCGCCTGGTGGTCGCACCGCGCAGGCCGCTGCCGACACCGGGCAGGGTCATTCCTGCTGCAACCGCAATGGGGTCACTCACCTACCAGTCGCTCGAAACCCCAGCGCCGCTTGCCCCTCAGGTCGGCCACTATCTGCCCTATCGCCCGAGCAGGATCGTGATCGATAGCGCGGCCGACCATCCGACGCCGCTGGTCGAGTCCGTCGCCATGGGGTCGATCGCTGCGCCGATACCCGAAGCTGTCCCGCAGCTGCCCGAAGGGCTGATTTCCAAGGGGCTGCTGTCTGCTGCCCAGGCAGAGACTCTGCCGGACTTTTCGATCCGGGCGATCGGATCTGTGATCAGTCTGACATTGGGCAGATTGAAGGAGGGCCAGTAATCGTCGGAGACAGCTGGCCTTTTGCAGAAGAACGTGTAATCGGGGAGGAGTTTTTCCTGCAGCTCGGGACTTTGCACGGTCTTGCGCAGAGTCTTCTCGAACGACCTTTCGATCTGGGCATAAATGCCGGGGAAGGATTTGTAGCGGACAAAGCCGAGGCCCCAGGTCAAGAGCGCCTGAAGATGGGCCTTGCGGCGCTTGTTAAGAATGATCTTCGGGTTGGCCCGCATCGCCGCGCGCTCGGCATCGGTGAAATCCCGGTCTCCCTTCGGCATGACCCAGATCGGCGTGCGCTGATAAACATTGAGCCGCCGCACGAGGGGCGCCAGAGCGGGCACAAGCTGGATCGCGGTTGCCCCTGTTCCGATGATCGACACCGCCTTGCCGGCAATATCGTAATCATGATCCCAGCGAGCCGGGTGGATGAGCTTGCCGACGAAGTCCTCGATGCCCTGGATATCAGGGAACTTCACATCAGTGAAAAAACCGGTTGCGTTCAGGATGTAGCGGCACCGCAGGACTTTGTCGTTTTCGAGGTGGATCGTCCATATATTGGTCGATTCATCAAATACCGCCTGACAGACACTGCAACCTATGCGCACGTGCGGCTCTAGACCGTATTTCCGGGCGACATGCTTTTGGTAGGCGAAGATTTCGGCTTGTGGCGCATAGGTTCGGGAAAATTCGGGCCAGGGCTCGAAATCGTAGCAATAGGCATGTGTCGCTACGTCAACTGCGAGACCTGGATACCTATTGTCCCGCCAGACGCCGCCGATGTCATTCGCTTTTTCCAGAATGACAAAGTCGTGAATGCCGTTCTTCTTCAGATAGTACGCCGCACCGAGTCCGGAGAATCCGGAGCCGACAATGATGATCTTGTGATCCAGGCCGCTATCAGGCGAATGCGAAGATCTTGCATTGCGGTTATCAGGCGAACGCGGATCAAGGATTGTTGAATTCATGGATTTTGGGCTCTTTGTCCGATCAGCGTAAGCGGGAAAAGACCGCCGTAAATGCTGCTCCGGTCCGACGGGCAGCGCCGACAAACCGCTTACAAAAGCAGTAAGAGGCTATTACATACCTGTCAACGCCGCAGCCTCGGGCTTGCCGCTTTCGTTGCGGATTTGAAGGCGCGGAACGAGCAATGGCCGCGCTGGTCGTTAGTGGCGTGCGGACACAATCGCATGGGCATTCCGGCGCAAGCAGGGTGTTGCAATCGGCTTGCCACCGGGAGCGCAATGGGACATCTAGATGCATATGATTGAGCCCAAATCTCGAAAAAAACGGATCGCGTCCCCCAAAAAGGACAAGGGGACACGCTCCACTTACCAACATGGAAATCTTCCCTCCGCACTGAGCGATGTTGTCGTCCGGCTGGTGGCGCAAAAGGGCGTTAAGAACTTCTCGGTTGCCGAAGCTGCGCGCCTGACAGGGGTTAGCACAGGAGCCCCGTATCGGCATTTTACAAGTCGGGACGACTTGCTCGTTGCCGTTGCTGCGCAGTTCTACCGGATGTTGCTGCAGCAACTTTCTACTGCCCGAAAGAATGCTAGCGCCCCGGCTGAGCAACTGGCGGCGATGGCTGCCGCCTATGTTAATTGGGCGATGGACAATCCGGTTGCAGTAGAGATCCTATTCTCTTCGGGCATCAGGACCGAGGACCATGCGATCCTGCGCCAACTCGGCGTCGAGGCTTACGAGGAATTTATCGCTGCCGCGCGCCTTGCCGGAGTGCCGGAGGCCGCGGCGCATAAGCTCGTCTTTGACGTGTCGGCTGTTGCGCATGGCTATGTCCTGCTGCAAGCCAATGCCATCCCGGACTTCGCCATTGATCAGGCGATGGCGGGGCAGTCGGCAGCTGACGCGGCCCGGCACATCGTCGATGGCTACAAGGCCGCGTCGCCCCATGATCTGGCTGCGCGCAGAAGCACGCGATAGCTCAGGATGCGGCTGCTGCCGCTCGGGCAATAGTCTTATCCTGGCGGTAGTATCCACCACCGATGCCGATGGATCCGTGTCGTGAAGGAGCAGCAGGTCTGGTTATGTGGCAAGCGCCTCGTGGATTGCCGGATTACCATGCATACTCGTTACCAGCGCTGAAGGTGGCGCGCCGACAGTTGCCAAAGTCACCACCTCGCGCCGGGCGAGGTCGATGAACACAACTGGAACCCAATTCATGCGTGCCACGCTGACGATTGCTCCGGCAACTTACAGCATCTTGACCTGCCCCCCGCTGGCTCCCTCGATTTGATGTAGAGTCTGCCCTGAGCGAAGGAGCAGATGAATGAGGAAGAGTCGTTTTACCGAGGAGCAGATCATCGGCATGATCAAGGAGCAGGAGGCCGGACTGCCGACTGCCGAGGTTTGCCGCAAGCACGGGTTGAGTCCTGCGACCTTCTACAAGCTGAAGGCGAAGTATGGCGGTCTGGAGGTATCGGAGGCGCGGCGTCTGCGACTGCTCGAGGAGGAGAACAGCAAACTCAAGCGGCTGCTGGCCGAAAGCGTGCTGGACAATGCGATCCTGAAGGATCTCCTGGGAAAAGTCTGACGACGCCAAGCCAGCGACGGGACGTGGCGCTCGGCGTGATGCGGGATTACCAGATCTCACAGCGCCGGGCCTGCGGGCTGGTTGGCGTCGACCCCAAGACGGTCAGGCGAGAACGTCCGCCTGACCATGCCGAGATCCGCGAGGAGATGCGGGAGATCGCCGCTCAGCGCCGCCGGTTCGACTACCGGCGCATGGGCGTGATGCTCGAACGCAAGGCGTATGCAACCCTGCTGGACCGGGTGAGCAGCCTTGCCGCAGGAATGGTCATTTCGGGCCTTGGCCCGGGTTCGATCATCGCGGCATCGGCCGCGAACCACCCGGATCTGGTTCTTGCCTTTCTTGCTGCGCAACGGGTCGGAGCGATCTGGGTCGGCATCAACCGCGGATTGGCCGTTCCGGAAAAGCGCGTGTTGCTGGAAGACTGCGCGGCAGATCTTTTCCTCGTCGATCGGGAAGGCAGCGCGGAAATCGCCTCGCTCGAGCTCGATGTGCCCTTCGCCATTCTGGGCGCCGATCCCGATACCCGCTGGCTGGAATTGTGTGAAACTGTTGCCGACCCGGAGCTGGCGGTGCCTGCCAGTCTGGGCTCCGCCGAGCAACAGGCAAAGTGGCTGCCGCAAATGGCCGACGGATCGGTCACGGGAAGTGTGGCCTGGAACAGGGGTGGCTGGCAGGCGGAAAACTGGACCGAGGATGCGCCGCTCACGACCATACCATGGCACGCCGGGACACGGCTGATCGTTCTGGCGATGGGTCCCGGACGCATGGGACTGCTCGATCTGGCCGGCAGCCCCGCACAGATCGAGATTGCCGATGGTACTGATCGGACACGACCGCTTGCCAGCCTAGTGCTGAACGGTCCGGAGGTTGAACCGCTCCCCGCATCTTCCGAGGCGTCGGTTTCGAAGTTGCTCGGTCTGGCGGACGTCATAATTGCGGCCGATGCCTTCGGCGGCGGCACCCGCTGCTGGACCATCGCGGTTGAATACGCCCAGGAGCGCGAACAGTTCGGGCGAAAGATCGCAGCATTCCAGGCACTTCGTCACCAGCTGGCCGAGATGGCCCTGGCGGTTGAGCCGGCGCGCGGATTGTACTGGTATGCAGCCCTTGCGCTTGCCTCGGGGCAGTCAGATGCACTTCGCGTCGCGGCCATTGCCAAGGCGCAGCTTTCGTCCGTCTATCTGACGGTCGCCCGGCAACTGATCGAAGCCCTGGGTGGCATCGGCTTTACCTGGGAGCATCCCGCCCATCTCTGGCTGAAACGTGCCATGTACAATGCCGCGATGTTCGGCTCACCAACGGAACACTGGGACGCCGCTGCGCGGTCGAGCTGAAGCAATCAACCTCGGCCAGTCCAAGGCTCTCGCGGGAATATTCCTGTGTGCCGGCCGGGCGCGAAGGGCCATCGGGAGAAAGGGCGAATATGAAAAGGCTAGCGGGCAAGACAGCGATCATCACGGGGGCAGCAAGCGGTATCGGGGCAGCCGCCGTGGCGCGAATGCTGGAGGAAGGCGCAAACATCGTCGCTGCCGATCTCGTGGAGCGCGAGGCGCCCGATCACCCTGCAGTGCGACACTTTGTGTGCGATGTCGGCGATCACACGCAGATCGACGCGCTGATCGCTTTTGCCATCCAGGAATTCGGCCGGATCGACATCCTAGTCAACAATGCCGGAATGCCGTGCCGCCTTGCCACCACGCCGGAGGTGCGCATCGAGGAATGGGACCAGATCATCCGGGTTAACCTGAACTCGGTTTTCTGGGCGTGCCGTGCCGCTATTCCGCACATGCAGAGTAATGGAGGCGGCGCGATCATCCCGACGGCGTCGATTGCCGGCCTTGGCGGCGATGCCGGGTGCCACGCCTATAACGCGACCAAGGCCGCAGTGATCAACTTCACCAGAACGCTTGCCATTGACCATGGCCCCGATGGCATTCGCACGAATGTCGTCTGCCCTGGCCCGGTCGCAACCGCGATGACCGCACCGATGGCGGGGTTTCCCGCGATTGCCAAGATCATCGACGACGCAATCCCGCTGGGCCGTCTGGCCACGGCGACCGAGGTCGCGAACGCCATCGTGTTTTTGGCATCGGACGAGGCCTCCTTTATCAATGGTACAGTGCTGACCGTTGATGGCGGGCTTTCAGCAAGCGCTGGCAATCCCAATATGATGAAAGCGATGCAAGCGGTCGGCGCGTGAGCAGCACAGGTTTCCAGCAAGTGTGGAGCTATCCCGAATTGACGGGCCGTAATGTCATTGTAACCGGTGCGGCCAACGGAATCGGGCGTGCAACCGCGCGCCTGCTGGCCGAAAGCGGTGCCAATGTCGTTCTGGCCGATCTCGATCTGGCTGGGATCGGACAATTGGCCGCCGGTTGGGACAGCCGCTGGGGCGGTCGGTGTCATGCAGCGGCGCTCGATCTGGCCGAGGAGGCATCGATCAGCGCGATGGTCGATCAGGCCATGACCGCGCTGGGCTCAATCGACCTGTTGGCCAATGTGGCCGGCATCTTTCCAATGGCTCCCTTCGCCGCGACGGAAGCCGCCATGCTGCGCAAGGTTCTGGCGATCAATCTCGAAGGCGCGTTCACATTGTGCCAGGCCGTAGTGCCGCATATGCCTTGCGGCTTGGTGGCTGCGCGGGGCCGCCCCTTTCCTGCAGGGTCTGCTTTGGGTCTTCGTGGCATTTGGCGCGGTGCAATTATTCGGGGGCTATCTTCACCAGCGCGCAAGTGCGGCCGAGGTGCAACAGTGGTCCAGTCACCAAGACAAGACGCCTCAGCACTCACAGGTGCAGGACGCCCGGACTAAGCTTCACACTTCACACCGCGGCTACCGATGGACGCTCATCATCAATCTGGTTCTCCTACTCGGGGCACTGGCCCTTTGCTTGTGGCCTGCACAGGCGGGGGCAGAGCTGTGGACAGGCATCGCCCTCGGGGTCGCGATCCAGGCAGGCGTCGGCGCTACCGCCGATGTAATGGCGCGGCAACGCCTGGAAAACGGTTTGGTTCGATTGGAGCAATTGGCGTCTAGGCCGTCATAGTCGACCGGTCAGGCTTTCGAACGACACAATGGTCCGTTGACGGCGCGTGGCAAGGCGGCGCTGTTGCCGTGTTTCATCACGGCAATCGCCAGCGCCACGAGTCAGCCAAGTTGACATCTTTCGACGCAAATGTAAGTAACTCTTACAAAGCTTGATTCGTGGTTCAGTTGCCCGGGCCAAGATTGGCGCGACATGCTCGGAGTATCGGAAAATGTCGTCGAGGCTCGACAGAAAGTGACCCCAAGCCAGTATCTGCATGTGCGGCTCGACTGCTCGGACGGCGTGGCAACCATCACGCTTGATCGCCCGGAAAAGGGCAATGCGCTCAGCGAGGAGATGCAGGACTCGCTCCGGGCGATCTGGGCGCGGATCAAGGAAGACGAGGCGATACGGGTTGTCGTCATCACCGGCTCCGGCGATCGGCATTTTTGCACCGGCGGCGATGTCAGCACGCTCGACCCTGAACGTGCTGGAAGCGCGCTCGTCAACCTCCCGTTCCGCGATGCAATTCATTTCTCGTCGCACCAGAACGGAGTGTTCAAGCCCGTCATCTGTGCGGTTAATGGCCTTTGCGGCGGCGGCGGACTACATTTTGTGGTCGACGCGGACATCGTGCTGGCATCCCGAGACGCAGCCTTTTTCGATGCTCATGTGAATGTCGGGCAGGTCGGCGCGATTGAGAATATCGGCCTGCTCAAGCGTCTCCCGCTCGGCACCGCTATGCGCATGACATTGATGGGCAGTGCGTTTCGCCTGAATGCCGAGCGCGCATATGCGCTGGGGCTTGTGGATGAACTGGCCGATGATCCCACGGCACTTCGTGCCGCCGCGCAGGACATGGCACGCGTGATCGCCCGCAACTCGCCCCAGGCCATGGCGCTTTCAAAGCAAGCGATGTGGAACGCGCTCGAAACCGGCTACTCGCAAGCGCTCGAGCAAGGCTGGGCGCTGTTGCGTATGCATTGGTCGCACCCCGATTCGCAAGAGGGGCCGCGGGCCTTTGTCGAGAAGCGTGATCCCATTTGGAATCCCGACCCTAACGCACGGCGATAGCGATCAAGCGCGCTGGAACTCTCGTCGATATTGCATCCCGAAAGGACAACTCATGACCTCACCGCAGAAAACCGCGCTCGTAACCGGCGCATCGTCGGGGATCGGCTATGCCACGGCCATCGCGCTCGCAACCGCAGGGTTCAAGGTCTACGCAGGCGCGCGCCGGGTTGAGGAAATGGCGCCCCTTGTCCGGCACGGCTGCATTCCCGTCCGACTGGATGTTGCCGATGAAGCCAGCAGGCAGTCGGTAGTCAACCAGATCCTCGCTGAAGACGGCGCGGTCGACGTGCTCGTCAACAACGCCGCTTTTGGGAAATCAGGGCCATTGGAGCTCTTTCCGCTCGAGACGATGCGCAAGCAGTTCGAGACCAACATCTTCGGCGGCGTTGGGCTGATGCAGCTGGTGATACCTGCGATGCGCCGCAAGAAGGCGGGGCGAATCATCAACGTGAGTTCGGTCGGCGGTCAGCATACGACACCGCTATTTGGCTCATACCATGGAACCAAATATACGACTGAGGTCTTTTCCGACACACTCAGGTTCGAGCTTGCACCATTCGGTATCGACGTCGTCGTAATCCAGCCCGGTGCTGTCAACACGCCGATGGCGCACAGCGCCCTCGACGACTTTACAGCAGAACCCGACAATCCCTATTTTGCGCTGATCAACAAGTTCGGCACGATCGCCCGCGATAGCATTGGCAAGGGGCAAGGGATGGTCGAGGCGGATCAGGTCGCCAAAGCCATCGTGGTTGCTGCGACTGCAAAAAGGCCGAAAACCCGGTACCGGGTGGCCAAGTTTTCGTCTTCGCTGCTCGTGATCTTGAAGCGCTGGCTAACCGACCGCGGATATGACTGGTTCTGGAAGGCCACGCTAAAAACATGAAGCGCCAGCCTATCGAACATTTGCGGGGTTTTGCGCCAACGCTCGACCCCCACACCTTTACGGCAGCCTGATCTAGACACGATCAATCCTTCAGGTGAAAAACTGCTGCACAGCACTGGGTTGTAATCAATTCGTGTCATCCGCTTGCTGGTCGCGGGTACGACGTGAACCGAGCGTTGCAAATACATGTGTAGCGGCCCATTCTGCGCGCGAGCTTCTATGTATTTAGAACCTCTGTTCCTTGGCCTTATGTCTCGGGCATTTTTTGCAGCCTCGAGTGAATGCTGATCCCGACGACGCCGACCGCCGCGACTTCCAGCGCATGGCTGATTGTGCCGGCGGTGAATACAGGCGCTCGGTCTGAGGGCACGGCCTCAAGAGGCATCTTCTGCGCTCAGTTTGTAAATAAGCCTCGCGGAGAGGGGGGGTTGCTCGTCACATACATTCTGGTATGTTTGCATACTCGATATTACGAGGCTGGATGGGTAATGCGATGACCGCTCACGAGATGATTGAAAAACAACGCGCCGCGCTTGGCAAGCCGTCCCTGCCATCGCGCTGGCGGACGGTCCGACAGGAGGACATCGATCAGTTCGGGCGGTGCACCGACGATATGGACCCAATGCATGTTGATCCTGAATGGGCGACGCGCGAAAGCTCGTTCGGCGGCACTATAGCTTTCGGGTTCTGGACCCTTGCGATGCTGACAACGATGATCCGCGAGATCGCTGGAACATCGCTCGATTCCGAGGGCGTGCCGGCGCATATCGGTGTGAACTACGGGCTCAACCGTGTGCGCTTTATCGAGCCTGTGCCCGTGGGTTCGCGCATTCGTGCAATTGCAACGCCGGTGGCGATGGACGAATCCAAGCCGGGCCGCATTCTCACTACGCTGGAAATCAAGGTTGAGGTCGAAGGGCGCGATCGGCCTGCATTGACAGCCGAGTGGCTTTCGCTGACGATCCTTCCGGAATTGAGCGGAGCGCTTGACGGTTTTCGCTCTCGCGGCTGAGCAATGGAACTGCATCCCGAAATGATCCCGGCTGCGCTGGCAGAACAGGTCGCGCGCGATCCCGCCGCGCTGGCGGTTGTCGATGGCGAGGCACGGGCTAGCTATGGCGAGCTTGCCCGTCTTGTCCGGGTATGCGCCGGGCAGCTGGCGGCTGCGGGTGCCGGGCCGGGCGACCGGATCGCGGTGCTCGCCCCGCCCGGGCTTGCATTCTGGGTCAGCTTTCTTGCCACAGCATCGATCGGGGCGGTCTGGGTCGGCCTTGGAACACGTCATCAGCGCGAGGAACTGTTGCATGTTGTGCGCGATTGCGACCCATGCCTTGTGCTGGCATCGCCATTCATCGGCGAGCGCGACTATCGTGAGGATATTGAGGCTGTCCGGGGACATGCCCCGGCGCGCTGGCTCGACCCGGATGGTATGTTAGCCGACATCGACACTGACGCGGCTGAGCGTCCGGCAAACCCGCTTTCGCCAGATGATCCGGCTTTGATCGTCTACACCTCCGGCACCACCGGCCGACCGAAAGGTGCGGTGCTTTCGCACCGGGCATTGATCGGCGGCGCGCGCGCGCAGCAGCAGGTCTATGCCGACCCCCGGCGTCCGGTGCAGCTGTGCGCCTTTCCAACAAATCACATTGCCTGCATTGGCGACACCTGCCTGACCAATCTGGTGAGTGGCGGTGCGCTGGTGTTCACCCCTGGTTTTGACCCCGATCAGCAACTGGCGCTGATGCAGCGCGAGCGGGCGAGCGTGTGGGGCGGTATACCCACGATGCTGATGCTGATGCTGTCAAGCCCTGCTCTGGCGTCTACTGACCTGTCATCGGTCGATTACATCGTGTGGGGCGGCGCGGCGATGCCTTCGGCCATTATCGAGGCTTTGGGTGGTTTCGCCGCGCGACGGGTCGCGGTGTATGGCATGACGGAAACCGGGTGCAATGTCACGCACACCCCTGCCGGAGCCGACACGGCGGCGCTGGCGGGAACCATCGGCGTGCCGCTCCCAGAGGTCGACATTCGGATCATGGCTGCGCAAGGCGAAGAGGGTGAGCTGGAGATCCGCTCCCCCTTCAATATGACCGGCTATTGGCGCAACGAGGCCGCCACCGCCGCAGCGTTTACCGATGATGGCTATCTGCGCACCGGCGACATTGGCCGCTGGAATCCGGATGGCTCGATCACCCTTGTCGGGCGGCGTTCGGACATGTTCAAATCGGGTGGCTTCAATGTGTACCCGCGCGAAGTCGAACTGGCGATCGAAGCTTGCACCGGCGTGGTCGCCGCAGCTGTGGTGAGTGTGCCCGATCCGCTTTATCAGGAGGTTGGCCACGCCTTTGTGATGGGCCATCCGGCGCTCGATCAGGGATCGCTTCGCCGCGAACTTGCGGGAAAGCTCTCAAACTACAAATGCCCCAAGCGGATTACGGTTCTGGCTGAGCTGCCGATCCTCGCCAATGGCAAGGTCGACAAGGTCGCGCTGCGGGCGGGTGCGCTGTCGGATATGGCGTGATGCTGACTGTCTCGGCCAGCATTCACCGCTTTGCTACGTCTCGCCCCCTCATGATCGCACGGGGGACCCAGAACGTCGTCGAAACCTGCCATGTGACAGTGATGGGCGAGGGCTGGACGGGCCAGGGCGAAGCTGTCGGCGTGTCCTATCGCGGGGAAAGTGCCGCCGCCATGGCGGTCACGATCAACGCGATCGCGCGCTGGGCCGACCCCGAGGTTGCAGCAGACGCGTTGCTGCCGCCCGGCGGTGCGTGCGCGGCGCTGGACGCGGCCCTGTGGGACTGGCGCGCCAAGCGTTCGGGCCGGCCCGCACTTGATAAAGCAGGCGTTGCGGAGGGCATCCAGCTTGCCAGCACGTGGACGGTCAGTCTCGACACACCGGACGCGATGGCGGCAGAAGCGGTGCAGGCGCCGCAGGGCGCTGCTGCACTCAAAGTCAAGCTGGGCGGCGCCATCGCGCAGGATCGCGTTCGGATTGCCGCCATTCGCGCTGCATGTCCGGCTGCGACCATCATCGTCGATGCCAATGGGGGCTGGCAGCCCGCCGACTATCGCGCGATCCTGCCAGATCTGGTTGCAGCGCGGATCAGCATGATCGAACAGCCCTGCCCTCTGGGCAAGGAAAGCGCGCTGGAGGGGCCGCACCCTGTTCCGATCTGCGCTGACGAAGCCTTCGATACCGCCGCTGATTTTGCGCATCTGTCGCCCGTCTATTCCATGGTGAATGTGAAACTCGACAAGTGCGGCGGGCCCACGGCGGCCCTGCGTATCGCGGACGAAGCCGAACGCCGCGGGATCGGCCTGATGGCGGGCAGTATGCTCACGACGTCGCTGGGGCTTGCTCCGCTTTTCGTTCTGGCTGGCCGCGCGCAGTGGTTCGATATCGACGCATCGACATATCTTGCCGAGGATCGGGCACCGTCGTTGCAACGTCATGGCTGGTGCTTTGCAGGGCCTTGCCCGGATTTGTGGGGATAAGACATGCGCCTGCCACTCAAGATTGTTCCCGAACACGCCGCGCGGGAAGCCGTATCGCTCGACGATGCTATCGCTGTTGTCGAGGCCGCCTTCATCGATCTGGCGGCGGGACGGTCGGCGCTGTTTCCCGTTGCGTTGGGGCAGGGCGCGGCGAGCGAGCGGTTCGGAGCTAAGCTCGGCCGGGACGGGGCAGGGGGTGTGCCTGGTCTGAAGGTCGGCACCTATTGGCCGGACAACCGCGCCAGAGGCCTTCCCGCCCATGGATCAACCACCTTGTTGCTTGATCCTGCAAGCGGGTTCCCGCAGGCGTTGGTTGCTGCCACCCACCTTACCGCACTGCGGACCGCCGCTGCCGATGCGGTGGCGGTCAGGGCGCTGGCCCGGGCCGATGCCGAGCGATTGCTGGTCATCGGCACGGGCCATCAGGCTTATTGGGAAACACGGGCCGTGGCGCGCGTCCGCCAGCTTGCGGCGGTTGTCATAGCCGGGCGATCGGGCGAAGCCGCTGAAGCCCTCGCGGCGCGCCTGCGCGATGATGGCCTGCCCGCGAGGTCCGGCACCGTTGCTGCCGATGCACCCGCAAGCGACATCATCGTTACGGTGACGGCGGCCCATCAACCGGTTCTGGCGGCAACCGATGTTCGTCCCGGCACCCATATTTCTGCCATGGGGGCCGATGAGCCGGTCAAGGCCGAGATGGATCCTGCGCTGTTCGCCGCCGCTCGGCTGTTCGCCGATCTTCCCCGCCAGAGCGCGGCGATCGGTGAGTTCAGTCAGGCAGTAGTCAACGGGCTCGATCCTGAACGGATAGAGGCCATCGGGAATGTGCTGGCGGGCGCTGCGGGCCGCGTGGCTGGGGATGATGTCACCATCTTCGACAGTTCGGGCGTCGCGATCCAGGATCTGGCGATCGCCCGGCTTGCGCTGACGCGGGCCGAGGCGATGGGCCTGGCGCAGACCATCGACTTCGGCTGAGGATGACAATCATGGTTTCCGGTATCGACAATCTCCAGACGCCCTGTCTGCTGCTTGACGCCAATGTCATGCAACGCAACATCGACCGGGTCAGGGCGGCAGCGGCGCGCCATCGCGTAACGCTGCGCCCGCATGTCAAGACGCCCAAGGCGCTCGAAGTCGCCTTGCGGCATGGCGGTGAAGCTGGCCCGATCACGGTATCGACCCTGTCTGAAGCGGAAACCTTTGCGGCGGCCGGGTTTACCGACATTCTCTACGCCACCACGCTTTCGCCCGGCAAGGTCACACGGGTGGAGCGGATGCTGGCGCGCGGGGTGCAGGTGCTTTGCCTGGTGGACGATTGCGGCGTCGCCCGCGCGCTCGCGGAGGCGCGCAAAGGGCCTAGGCCGCTGCCGGTGCTGGTGGAGCTGAATATCGACGATCACCGCGCTGGTGTGCGGCCCGGCGCCGCGTTTTCGGCTTTGGTGCAAATGTTGATCGAGGACCCGGCTTTCGATCTGGCAGGAGCCATGAGCTATGCGGGGGCGTCCTACGACACCAACCCTGCGGATCGCGCGGCACTCGCCGAACAGCACCGAGCCGCTCTGGTTGAGGCAGGGGCCGAAATTACAGCGGCAGGCGGGCATCCGCGCGTTCTCAGCTTCGGCTCCACCCCGGCATTGCTCGCAGCCGAAACGCTGGATGGCGTGACCGAGGTGCGCGGCGGCATCTATGTCTTTCAGGACCTGTTCCAAGCGGGGATCGAAGCCTGCACGGTGGATGACATCGCGCTGACTGTTTTGACTACCGTGCTTGGCCATCAGCCCGATCTCAACCGCTTGTGGATCGATGCGGGTGGGATGGCGCTTTCAAAAGACCGCAGCACCGCCGGGCGCCCGTTCGATGCGCGCTACGGACTGGCGCTGACTGCCGAGGGCGCAATGACCAATCTGTGGGTCGCCGATGTTCATCAGGAACTCGGGATGGTGACGACGAGGGATGGTAGTCCGGTTGATTTCGCCGCGGTGCTGCCAGGCACGATGCTGCGCATCCTGCCCAATCACTCGGACATGACTGCGGCAGCCTATGATCGCTATCACGTGATCGATGGCGGCGAGCTTACCGCCGTGTGGCATCGCCAGAACGGGTGGTAGTCACAACCGCGCCAGCCCCAGCAGGTGCAGTTCGGCCAGCACTACAGTCAGCGCGCTGGTCCCGGCCAACGCCGCCAGCGCGGCCGGGCGGATCAACCGCGGACGCACGGACCAGCGCCGGGCAAGCAGCAGGGCAGCCACGAGGCCTGCGGCAGCGACCACGCCTCCGGCTGCGGCGGCGATATGAAACCGCGCTGCCTCTCCTTTGAAGTAGCCTTCCATCAGCGGTGCAAGGCCCGGCAAAGGTGACTGAAGAGCGGCGACCAGCACGCCGAACGCTGCAATCGTGGCGATCAGGGCGGTCCGCGCGCTCGCCGCACCTGCTGCCCAGCTCAGCGCGGTAGCGAGAACCAGCAGCGCCAATCCGCTTGCGATCATCCCGGCGGCGACATGCGGTGTCTCGATCCAACGGGCGGGAAGATAGGCGTCGGGTCGGAACTGCCGGGCAAGAACATGGCCGCCCTTGCCATCGGGCACAAAGGCAAAAAGCTCAGGAGTGGAGCCTCGGAACAGACCGGGTGCGACTGGGGCAAAGCCCGGCGTTCCCCCGATTGTGAGCCCATCAGCGCTCGATGCAACCGCGATGGCGTTGGGATTGAAGATCGACAGCACCGCCGCCGAACTCTTGCGGAACGATCGTGCGCTGACGTAATAGCCCGATAGCGCAGCAGTATCGGTGGCCGACGCTTTGACCGGGGGCGGGGCATCCATGGCCTGTGCAAGCGCCTCCGGCCCGGCAATCTGCGCGAGGAAAGCGGACACAAGCCCAAGGGTGATGCCGGGACGATCCGCCGGCAGTATCCGGCCCCGGCCGTGCCACCAGTCGGTCATGCAGAAAAACAGGCCCGAGCGCGCTTCCCTCACGAGGAACATCTCGCACCAGACGCCCTCGGTGGTGCCGCCGTGCTTAAATAGGGTAATCGGCCCAACCGGCTGCGTTTCGAACAGCATGGCGTTCCCTGACAGGGCGGGGTGCACACGCGCCATAGGGGTGAAGAGCATCGCCGTTGCCGCAGGATCAAGCACGCCGGGCACTTCGGCAGAGCTGACCAGCGCCTGCATGTAAAGCGCCATGTCCTGTGCGGTCGCGATGGCGCCTCCGGACGGCAGGTTGAGGAGCGAATCCGGGTGAACAGGCATCGCCACAGGACGCGAGGGATCGGTCAGATCCTGGGGAACGATGAGATTGCGCGGTGTTCCCGGTCTGGTCGGAAGCAGCGCGCCAGACATGCCCAGAGGGCTGAAAATACGGCCAGTAACATAGTCGGCAAAGGTCTGCCCGCTCACATCCTCGATCAACGCGCCCAGCACCGCGACGCCGTAGTTGGAATAGGCTGGCCATTGGCCCGGTTCGGCCACAGGGCGCGGCATGATTGCGGTATAGGCCGATCCCGGCAGAGGGTAGGCGCTGGCGTTACGGGGCCGGTAGAGCCCGAAATTGGTGTCATCGAGACCGGAGCGATGGGTCAGCAGATCGCGAATGGAGATCGGACGGTGCTTGCCATCGGGCAGGCGAAACCGTTTTAAGTAGCGATTGGCCGGATCGTCGAGCGAACGGATGCGGCCTTCGCTGACCAGCCTTGCCACCGCGATTGCGGTCATTGTCTTGGTGATCGAGGCGATCGGAAAGCGGGTAGTGGCTGGATCGACCCTGGCTGATCCCGACCCCGCGACCGTTCCCCAACCGCTAATGGCCACGATCTGCCCGTCAACGACCTGCGCAAGAACTGCCGCGGACGCGCGATGATCGCGCACCGCCCCGCCAAGCAGACGCTCTGCGGCCGCATCGACTCCGGGCGTCGCGGCCGCTGCGCCGGTTGCGAGGAATACCAGGCCGACCAAAGCCGCGATCCATTTCATGTGACGATCCCCTGTAAATCTGATGCGGTATCCATATGCCGCGCAATGACGGCTGCGAGGCACGTCAGTAGCGCCGGGACCGCCGCAAGGGCGAACAGCACTGCCAGTCGGTCAGCCTCCCTCAGCGCCCCTTCGTTAACGCCGAACAGGAGCAGCGTGCCGCCCGCAAGGAGCGGTCCGCTGGCCAGTGCCAGTTTCTCGATCGCGGTGGCATAGCCTGTCAGTTGTCCGGCGCGGGAGGCGGCACCATCCTCTCCGGACGTTAGGGCCGCGAGTTGCCCGAAGACGATCACCTGCACCCCCGTCGATCCGATTCCGAGGCAGACCATGCCTGCCGCAAAGCCGTTGACCGACGCAACCTGTGCCGAAAGGACACTTGCACTGCAAAGGCCGTAGCCGAGCAGCAGGAAACCGAGCACTGCGGGAACGGCTTGCGCTGCTCCGACCTTGCCCGCATAGCGGCCCCACACAGGCGCGCTCATCGCGCCAGTCCCGAGCATGAGCAGGAGCCGTAGGCCCAGCTCCGTCTCGCTGCCGCCCTCCAGCCCGATGATGAAGTAGGGGAGCGCCGCCGATCCGCACCCGGCCGCAGCCTGCGCACAGAAGTAAAAGCCGAGCAAGCTGACAAATCCCGGGGGCAGGGGGCCGCCACCAAGTGATTGCGACACGGTAACCGGTCGCTCCACGTCGGCCAGCGCGGCAACCAGCATTGCTGCCGTCACGACAAGACCGAGCATCACCCCCATGAACCGATAGCCCGCCGTCCCGCCGCCTCCTGCATCGACCAGCACCGGACCCAGCGCGCCGCCCACGATGATGCCAATGGTCACGAATACCATGCGCAGCCCGATCAGCCGCAGCTGGGCCTCGGGTTCGGGCTCGATATTGGGCGGCATGGCGATGTAGGGCACGGCGAAGATCGCAAAGGCGAGGACCGATGCCAGATAGATCGCGCCGACGAGCGCAGCTGTAAGCCGGGGGTCGGCCGCGGACGGAACGCCGAACAGCGCAGCAAGCGTGAGGCCGGCAGCCACTGCCCCGACCAGCAGGAACGGTCGCCGCCCGCGCGCGGCATGGCGATCCGACAGCCGCCCGATCCATGGATCGATCAACAGCGATGCGGCCTTGGGCACAAACACCGCGACGACCGCATAGGCCATCGGCACAGCAAGAGTCGCAGTCAGAAAATAGAGCAAAAGCAACGAAGGCACTGTCGAAAACGTGCCCGTCCCGACCGATCCCAGCGCCCATTGCAGCCGCTTTCGCCTGATGCTCATCGCCACCGCCCTTCCAATCCCTATTGACAAACATACCGGAATGTATGTCAAATGGTTTTTGTCATTGATGGTAATAGGGGGCTCGAATGAAGAAGCACTATTTGCTTGCAGGCGTGGCGCTGTGCTGGGGCTGCCCCGGTCTGGCGCAAGCAGACGATCCCGCCGCAGACGAGCAGGCCGGCCTTGGCGAAATCGTGGTGACGGCGGGCAAGCGCGAACAGCTCGCACAGGAAACGCCGCTCAGCATTCAGGTGCTGGACGGAGACTTTCTTCAGGAAATCGGCGCAGTCTCGGTCAATGATTATCTCGACAAGGTTCCCGGCCTTACCAATTTCGGCAACGGCACCACACGCAACAACTTCACCATCCGCGGCATCGCCAACATCGCGGGCAGCTTTCCCGCGGTAGGCTATTATCTCGACGAAGCACCGATTTCCGATATTGGCGCGCCGAGCATCGATCTGTTCGATATCGAACGGCTCGAAGTGCTGAAAGGGCCGCAGGGCACTTTGTTTGGCGAAGGATCGATCGGCGGCCTGATCCGCGTCATTACAGCCAAGCCTGATACATCGGAGCTTTCCGGCCGGATGTCGGCCGGCATCTCCTCGATCCGCCGCGGCAGCCCGATCTACCGCGTCGCGGCGGCGCTCAACCTGCCCGTGTCGGAGACCTTCGCGGTGCGCGCATCGGCCAGCTACACCGACGATGGCGGCTTCATCGACAATCGCACCACCGGCACCGAAGATGTGAACTTCGCCCGCACGCTGAGCCTGCGCCTTGCGGCTGCATGGCGGCCCACCGAAAGGCTCGAGATCGTGCCTTCGATCATCTACCAGCGCATTCGCCAGGGCACCGACAGTTTCAACAACCCGACCGGTGCCGATCCGGTGTTCGCTAACCCTGGCGCAGGCGATTTCACGCTCGTCAATGCCGCACCCAATAATGGCGATCTGACCCTCGTCGACAATGCCCGCATTCCCAGCGGCACCGATCTGACCCTTGCCAATGCATTCGACGGGTTTTCCAACGCGCGCTTCTATCTCCCCTCGCTGACTGCGACATATTCCGCAGACTCGTTCGACATCGTGTCGGCGACGAGTTTCTATGATTTCAAGCGCAACGATCTAAGCGATGACCGGGCGACGGCAGCGAGCTTCCGCTCCGGGCTCGATCAGTTGACCGATTTCGGCGTGCTGCCGATCCGGGTGCCGTTTCCCAGCGGCTTCCCGCTGGCCGGACGCAGCGAAATCCAGACCTTCACGCAGGAATTGCGACTTGTATCGACCGGATCGGGTCCACTGCAATGGGTGGTCGGTGCATTCTATCGTGATCGCGACACGGAAAGCGAGATTGTCGAGACCGCACCCGATCTGACTCCATTGTTCGGAGTCGGCAATATCTTCGAAACGCGCAACGCGATCCGTTACCGCCAGCTCGCCGTTTTTGGCGAAGCGACCTATGCCGTGACTGACCGGCTTAACATCACGGGCGGTATCCGGGTGTTCCGCGAAAAGATCGATGCCACAAGCCAGTCGGGCACGTTCGTGCCTGGTGGCCCGCCGACCTTTGCCCCCGGCTATATCCTGTTCCCGCAGATCGGCCCGACCTCATCGACCGAAAACGATGCCGTGTTCAAGGCGGCGGTAGATTACAAGCTGGCCGACAACGCCATGCTGTATGCGCTGTTCTCGCAAGGGTTCCGCACTGGCGGCATCAACACCCGGATCATACCGCCTGGTGGCGACCCTGCGCTGCCCGACGGCTCGCCGGTGTTCTTCGGTTCGGAAAAGCTGGACAATTATGAAGTCGGGATCAAGTCGACACTGGCCGACGGGCGGCTTGTGGTCAATCTGGCCGGCTTCATTCTTGAAACCACCGATCCGCAGCTGCCGGTAGAGATCATTCCCGGCTTCACATCTACCGTGAATGCCGCAGGCGGCCTGTCGCGCAGCAAGGGCTTCGAAGGCGAGGTGCAGTTCCGCCCGATCGACGCGCTCACCGTGGGGGGCAGCTTTGCCTATACCGACGCGACGCTCGTGTCGGTCGGCACCAACGGCACGCTTGTGGCCGGATCGATCATTCCCAACACCCCCGAATTCAAGTCGACTGTCTATGCCGAGGGAGAGTTCCCTGTGGGGCCGGATATCATGATCCGACCCCGGATCGACTATGATTACACCGGCTCGCGGTTTGTCGGCCCATCGCTCGATCCCGCCGTCGCAGCGCGGCCGCCGTTTCCCGCCTACGAGATCGTGAATCTTCAGGTTGGTGTCGAGTTCAAGGACTTCGTGTTGACCGGGTTCGTGACCAACGTGGGCGACACGCGGGCCGTGCTGAGCAATCCCAGCTTTACCCAGCTGTTCGGCCTGATCGTGAACCGGCCTCGCACCATCGGGGTCCGCCTGGATGCCAGTTTCTGAGGATGGTCGGCTAGCGCCCCGGCTGATTTTGGGGCATCCGCCGGGCTTGTTCGTTCTGGTCGGGCTGAAGGTTTGGGAGATCTTCAGCTACATCGGGATGCGGGCCTTTCTGGTGCTCTACATCATCGATGCCTTTGGGTTCGGCGATGCAGAGGCGGCGCTGATCTTCGGTAGTTACGGGGCGCTGGTTCTGGCGACAGGACTGATCGGCGGGTTTGTGGCTGATCGCCTGATTGGCGCGCGGGCAGCAGTCGTGCTGGGCGCGGGCGTGATTATGGCTGGCCATGCGGGCCTTGCGCTCGAAGCGGGCTTCGCTCCCGGCCCGGCCAAGCTCCAAATCTTCTTTGCCTCGCTTGCCGCGATTTCGACCGGGACGGGGCTTTTGAAGCCCAACATCCTCGCCATGGTGGCCCAGCTTTATGACGAGCTCGGCCCGCGCCGCCGCGAGGCAGGCTTTTACGCCTATTACCTTGGGGTGAATGTCGGAGGGCTGCTTGCGCCCGTGGTGTGTGGATATCTGGCAATGACCTATGGCTGGCACTGGGGTTTTGCCGCCGCTGCGATCGGCATGAGCGCGGGGTTGGCGCTGGTAGTGGCGAAACGGGAATTGCTGCCGGCCGGAGCAGCGCGGCCGCTTGCCCCATTGCCAATCGGCCTACGGGCAGCCTGGATCGCCACCGCCGCCGCCGTGCTGTTCACCCTGCTGGCCTGCTGGGGGCTGGTGCAGCGCGGGATTGCACTGGGCGCGGTGCTCGCCATCGCGATTGCGGGCGGCCTCGTCTACCTCGGGGTCGCTGCGCGCCCGCTCAATCGCGCTGGCCGGCAAGGGCTGCTGACGGTTGCCACCATTCTGCCATCAGTGACGGTTTATGTGCTGCTTTACGAACAGATCGGCACGACTATCACGCTGTTTGCCGACCGGCTCGTGGAGCGCGATCTGGGCTTTGCCACGGTTGCTGCCGCGCAAATTGTGGCGCTCAATTCCGCGTTCGTGATTCTGTTTGTTCCGGTGCTCGCTTCGCTCTGGGGCGCGCTTGAACGGCGCGGCATGGTGTTTGATGCACAGGCGAAGTTCGTGATTGGCTTTGGCCTCATCGGCGCGGCGTTCGGCGTGCTGGCGCTGGCCGCTTCGGGATCGGCCGCGGGGCCGGTCGGGCTTTACTGGATCGTGGCAGCCTATCTCCTGCTGACGCTGGGCGAGCTTTCGATTGCGCCGGTCGCCTATGCCGAAGCCGGGCGGCTTGCCCCCCGCGCGATCGCCGGGGGTATCATGGGCGTGCTGCTGCTTTCGTTTGCGCTGGGCAATCTCCTCTCGGGGGTTCTGGCGGGCGAAGCAGCAGTGCGAGGCGATGGGGCGGGCAGCGCGGTCTATGCCGATTTCTTCACCATGATGGCGGGCCTTGCGCTTGGCTATGCGGCGTTGCTGGCGCTGCTGCGCGGGCTGATCCGGCAGCGCAAAGGGTCCACATGATCGCGCCTGATCCTGCCCGGATCGCAGCGGTGCGCGCGGCGCTGTCGGGCCGGATCGTGCGGACGCCGCTGATCCCGCTCGACGCTGAGGGGGATATCTGGCTGAAGCCGGAAATGCTCCAACCCCATGGCTCGTTCAAATTGCGCGCAGCGCTCGGCGCGATGGCGGGAATTGAGGGGGCTAATCCGCTGATAACTGCATCGGCGGGGAATTTCGGACAAGGTTTGGCGGGCGCTGCTCAGGTTGCCGGCCGCGCGCTCACTGTGGCGGTGCCCGATACCGCTGCCGCGACCAAGCGCGCGGCCATGGCGGCGCTCGGCGCGCGGCTTATCGAAATGCCGTTCGAGGCGTGGTGGGAGGTATTCTGCTCCCGCCAACTTGCTGGCCATCAGGGGCATTTCGTGCATCCTGTCGCCGATGCTGGGGTGGTCGCCGGGAATGCCTCGATCGGGTGCGAGATCGCCGAGGATCTCCCCGATGTCGCCAGCGTGATCGTGCCTTTCGGCGGAGGCGGACTGGCGGTGGGGGTGGCGCTGGGATTGCGCGCGATGGGATCGGCGGCGCAGGTCGTGGTGGTGGAAAGCGAGGCTTCCAATCAGGTGGCAGCCGCCTTGTGCGTCGGGCATCCGGTGCCTGCGGAACGCCGTCCCAGCTTTATCGACGGCATGGGTGGGCGCGGCGTTTTGCCTGAAATGTGGCCGCTGGTGCAAAAGCATGTAGCAAGCGTGGTGCAGGTAACGGTCGGCGCGGTCGAAGACGCCGTGGCGCATGCGTTCCGGACCCATCGCTTGATCGCCGAAGGCGCAGGCGCGGCGGCTCTGGCAGCGGCGATGCAATCCGCAGAGGTTCCCCGCCCAACCGTGGCGGTGCTATCGGGCGGCAATCTCGATCCGGCGCAGCTGTGCCGCATCCTGCGGCGGTGAAGCGATCAATCGGTTAAAAACTGCAAGCGCATCTGGCCAAGACACGCCTCATCGAGCGGCGCGCGCGGCGCCAGCATGAACTGGCCGATCAGAGCTTGTGGGCAGGGGAGCGTGGTGACGGCGTGGCCAGCGGCGGGCACCACAAGCACACGGCCTGCGCCTTCGGGCAGATCGGCAATCCCGCGCGCGCCCCAATCAGGCGGAGTCTGCGGGTCAAAGGCCCCCAACATCACGAGGGTCGGGATATTGGCGGTCACGGGCCGGTCGATGATGCGCGGTTCGGGCGTGTAGCCCCATGCGGCACAGGCCGCACGGTCCTGCGCGCCCCATTCCACCCGCATGTAACGACGCAGCGACGCAGGCCAGGGCTCGGCAGTCGCCGTATCCTCGCGCCGGAACAGGGGTAGCCGCTCGGCACACTCGACCGATAGCCAAGTGCCCACGACATAGATCTTTTCCGGCGGCACCCCGGCGACCGCGCCCGACAAGGACGATGCCGGCTGAAGCTGCGCCAGACGAGCGCCATCGCGGCGAACAGCAGCATCGATGATCGCCGGGATCAGCGGCAACACCGGCGCTTCCTGAAGCCCAACGGTGACGCGCCGCAGCAATTCGCGCCCGTCAATCCGCTTGCCGTTGTGTTCCAGAGGCACCTTGTCGAGCGCCTCGACCGCCGCGACCAACTGCTCGCGCAGTGCCGGGAACCGGGCATTGCAGGCCGCGTCGGCCTTGCACACCGCGAACAGCTGGGTGAGCTTGTCGAGATGCTTGCTGACATTGGCGGCGAAGGAGTCGATCCCGAAGGGATAGGGGGAATCGTGCACCACGCTGCGCACGCTGGCGGGAAAGTCGCGCATCACCGCAAAGGCAAGCGACGAGCCTGAGGACACGCCCACGATGTCCCACTGGTCATATCCCAGCAGCACGCGCAGATCCTCCAGATCGGCGGCCGCCTGGCGAGAGACGAAAGCATCAAGATCGATATTCTGCTTGCGAAAACCCTTGGCGCAGGCCCTGACTTTCGCGAGATCCCAGTCGTGATCGGAACGGCGGGTCCCGCTCGGACAGGCGAGACTGGGTTCGGCAAAGCCTGTGCCGCGGCGTTCGAGGAACACCACATCTCGGCCAAGCGGCTCAAAGGTTGGGCCGATCGGTCCGGCAGACCCGACAGTGGTGAACCCCGGTCCCCCGGCCAACAAGGTAATCGCCGAACGCTTCGATGTGGCCGGGAAAGGCTTGTAGATCGCAAAGGGCAGCCGCACTACGCGGGCATCGCCGGGCTTGCGGGTCATCGGCGCAATCAGAGTGCCGCACTGAAACCTGGCAGGATCGAGCGGCACTGCGCAAGGCGCCGCAGCGATGCGGCTGACAGCGGCAGGTTCATCAGCCGCTGCCGGGGCCGCGAATGCGAAGCCAGCCATCCCCGCGAACATTGCCCCCGCGAACATTGCCAGCAACCTGCGCATCACACCCCTCCATCATCATACATACAGGGATGTATGCGACGGTCAGAGCGGGGTCAAGTAGCGGCGATAGGCTTGGCCTCGAACTGTTCGACCCAGCGCGGGTCCGCCGGCCATCCTTGTGGAGAGGGCAGCTTGATCCGCGCCTCGATCATCTGTTCGATGAACAGCAGCATGTCGCGCCAGTAGCTTTCTTGTTTGACGAAGATGCGGTTGATCGCCATCCCCGCTGCAAAATTGAACAGCACGTCGCGCGCGGCAATCAGCGTCGCCCGGTCCGAACAGTCCTGCGCGAACAGCCTGACCCACAAATCGTAACCGCGCTCGTCCATGTCGTTGAAGAACGCCCGCATGCGGCTCATCGACGTGCGATCGCGGCGTGCTGTCATCAGGATGTCGATCCACACCAGCATGTCGCCCGAGAGATAGAGATCGAGCACGCTGTCGGCGTATCGGGCGAGCTTTTCGGCAAGCGGCGCTGCCGGATTGATCCCCGCGCCGAGCCGCGCGATGCGTTCGTCGAGCAGGAACCGGCCGACCGCCAGCACCAGTTCGTCCTTGTCGGCGAAGTGATGGTTGAGCGCACCTCGGGTCACTCCGAGATGTTCGACGATCATAGTGGTGGTGGTCGCAGCAAAGCCGTTGAGCCGGATCACCTCCACCGCAGCTTGCAGCAGCCGCTCACGCGTCGCGGCACCCTGCGCTTCCTTAGCGGTGCGCCGGGCCGCGCGGTCAGCGGGCAGGGATTGTGTCATACGCTTGGCCATGGACGCGCCAAGCTGTGCCCGAACCGGGGGCTCCGGGTCAAGTACCCACTCGACATATACATACACGCGAGTATGTATGATGGTCGGGAGGGAGGGTTGACGATGCGCAGGCTTTCACTGGTTGCAATTGGGATGCTTGCGTTAACGCCGTCACCCGTGATTGCAGATACACATGCTCCCCTTCCGGCCGATGCTTTTGTCGCGCAGGCTACGGAGCAGTTCCAGGCCATCATGCCGGATGCCAATCGCGCCATGTGGCTGGCGCAGACCCATGCGACCCCTGATACTGAAAGGCTGAACGCGCGTCTTTCCGCCGAACTGGGGACCACCATATTGCGTCTGGCGCGCGATGCCCGTCACTATCGCGGCCAACCACTGCCGCCCTTGCTGTCACGCCAGATTGGCCTGATCGGGACACGGATCGAAAATCCGGTGCCCGCCGATCCTGTCGCCGCCGCTGACGCCGCCAGACTGCGCGCGCGCCTGCTTGCGTTTAATGCGGGCCGTTCGGTCGATGTCGGCGGGGTCCGCTTCGCGAGCTATGGCGCGCTGCGCGATGCAATGGAGAACACCGACGATCCGGCGCAGCTGTCCCGCCTGTGGTCGGCATGGGCGGGGACCGGCGCGGCGCTCAGACCGGATTACACTGCCTTCGTCGGCAGCGCCAATGAGGGCGCACGTTCGCTCGGCTACCGCGACCTCGGGGAGTTGTGGCGCTCCGCCAACGACCTGTCCGCCGAGGAGACCCGGGCGGAAACCCGCAAGGTCTGGGATCAGATCACGCCGCTTTACGAGCTCCTGCATTGCTATGTCCGCAAACGTCTTAACGAAGTCCACGGCGATGGTGTGCAGCCGCGCAGCGGCCCGATCCGCATCGATCTGACGCGCAATCCTGTCGGCATGTTCTGGCGCGGCCTGACCGATACTGTCTCGCCCTGGCAGCCATCCGATGAGACGGTCGACAAGGCAGTCGATGGCGAATTGCGACGCCGCAATCTTAGCGGCGAGGCGATGGCGCGGCTTGCCGAGGATTTCTATGTGTCGATAGGTTATCCCCGCCTGCCCGACAGCTTCTGGCAACGCTCGCTGTTCGAAAGGCCGACTGACCGGGTAGTCGATTGCTCCGGTTCGGCCACGCAGATCGACGGTACGGATGTGCGGCTCAAGTTCTGCGCAACCAGCGATCTGACCGCGCTGCGCACGATGGTGCATGAAGTCGGCCATGTCTATTATGCGCTGGCTTATGCCGACCAGCCCCTGCTGTTTCGTGCTGGAGCCAGCGGTGCGTTCCACGAGGGGCTGGCCGATTTTGCCACGCTTTCGATGACACCCGCCTATTATCGCGACGCAGGCTTGCTTGCCGACATCCCGGATCAAACTCGCGAAGAGGAAATGCGCGCCTTGCTGGAACGGGCGTTGGAACGTCTGCCGCTGCTGGCTTATGCCACCGCCTTCGAAGAATGGCGCTGGAGTGTCTTTGCAGGGACGACGCTGCCGGAGCGATACAACAGCGATTACTGGCGCATTGTCGGCGAGGTGCAGGGTCTGGCCCCGCCAGAGGTCCGGCCAGCGGATGGGTTTGACGCTGCCGCCGTGCCGCATCTTGCCAACAACATGCCCTACAACCGCTACCTGTTTGCCAACGTGCTGCAATATCAGCTGTTTGCGCAGGCATGCGCTGATGCAGGCTGGAAAGGGCTACTGCATCGCTGTTCGATCTACGGTAACCGCGCGGTCGGCGCGCGCCTGTGGGCGATGTCGCAGCTTGGCGCGTCGCGACCATGGAGGGAGACGCTGCAAGTGTTCGGCATCCATCAAGGCCACGATGCGACCGCCTTTCTCGCGTATTTTGAGCCGCTGAGACCATGGCTGATCGAGGCAACCAAGAAGGAGACATGCGGATGGTAAAGTCGGGTCGATGGGCATGGCTGACGGCATTTGCAATTAGCGCAGTGCCGCATTCCCCGCTTGTGGTGTCTGCCGTGACGCAATCCAACACGGAGGCGGCCGTGCAGCCGGCACAGGCACCAGCAAGGCTTGCCCGGTTTCAAGCTGCCCTGGAAAGCGTTCGGGCCGAATATGGGTTTCCTGGAGCGACCGCCGCCTTCGTGCTGGCTGACGGAACCAGCGGAGTGGTGGCAACCGGGGTCGAGGGGCATCAGGAACCCCGTCCTCTTTCCTCACAAGCGCGGATGATGTCGGGCAGCACGGGCAAGACCTTTGCCGCGGCTGCCGCGCTGCGGCTTGCTGCGCTCGGCAAGCTCGATCTCGATGCACCGATCGGGCGATATGTTGGCGATCGGCCATGGTTCGGCAAATGGCCCGATGCTGCGCGGGTGACGCCGCGCATGCTGCTCGCGCATCGCTCAGGCATTGCTGATCATGTCAATCTGCCCGCCTATCTCAGTGCAAGCATGATGCGCTTTCAGGCCAACCCCGATCAGTTCGTCCCGGTCGACGAATGCATTGCCATTGCGCTGAGCGCGCCTGCGGAATTCGCGCCGGGAGAGGGGTATGCCTATAGCGACACGGGCTATCTGATTCTCGGCCAGATTATCGAAGCCGCGTCAGGCCAGCGGTATTACGACTTCGTGACGAACGAGTTTTTGAAACCGCACGGACTGACGCTAACGACGCCGAGCGATACGCGCCTGATCGCCGGCCTGTCGCAGGGAGAGCCCGATTGGGGCGGTGCCCCGCTGCCTCCTTTCAGTCTTGCGGCACCGGGTGTATTGCTGTTCAGCCCAGGTGCGGAATGGACCGGCGGAGGCTTTGCAACCAACGCGCTCGACCTCGCGCGCTGGGCCCATGCCCTTTATGGTGGGAACGTCTTGCCCCCGCACTTTCGGGACCAAATGATGGCATTTCCAGCCAGCGGCGGCACAGGCATCGGGTCAAGATATGGCTTGGGCGTGCAGATCACCTTGTCTGAACAAGGCGCGCCTGAGGTGCTGGGGCACAGCGGTTACTATCCCGGGTACCGTTCCGACCTTGCCTATTTTCCTGGGCAGAAAGTGGCGATCGCATTCCAGATCAACACTGAAAAGGGAGTGCGCTCACAAAAGGCGATAGATGCGATCCGGGCTCGATTGCTGGCTTCGATTGCGGTCACAGGACCGACCTGAGTTGAAAGCATGCCAGCGATTGAAACCGGCATGCAACGCGAAGTGCTGAGATCTTTGGCATCGAGTTCCCGTTTAACAGAATGCATGTTGCCTATCCGGCGAGGCGGGCAACGTGCCTGCAATCGTACAGATGCATGACATGCCCATTTCGTTCACGATGAAACTCGCCGACAATGCCGACAACAAGAGCTTGAACTGGTCTTGCCGCATAGCTCGGGCGGCTCGTCGCAAAGGTCCCAACTTGGGGGTACCAATGGGGGTAGATTTACCAGGCGGGTGACAAAAATGACTGTTCAGCAATATGTTATGACCTAACGAAAGATCCCTCCTCCGCTACCATTCAAGTCGTTAATCTCTCTGACCTGAAATAATTGATCGGCTGTCTTTGGAAATTGGCGCCACATCCGGTCCCGCACTCCAAGCAGCATACGCCCGCAGCGAATACCAGAACGGGATTTCCTTTGGGGCGCTCCCGATAGCCTGTTAGGGGCGCCCCATGCTTACCATCGATAACATCACCGTGCGGCTGGGCGGCCGGGCTATTCTTGAGCGCGCCAGCGCAACCGTGCCGGTGGGCGCGCGTGTCGGGCTGATTGGCCGCAATGGCGCGGGCAAGTCGACCCTGATGAAGGCGCTGATCGGCGAAATCGAACCCGACGACGGCGAGATCAGCAAGTCGTCCCGCGCCCGCATCGGCTACATCGCCCAGGAAGCCCCCAGCGGCGCGATGACCCCTGAGGAAGCGGTGCTGGCATCGGCGACCGAACGCGCAGCTTTGCTAGCTGAACTTGAAACCTGCACCGACATGGACCGGATGGGCGATGTGCACGAGCGCCTGCTCGCCATCGATGCCTATAGCGCGCCGGCACGCGCGGCGAAGATCCTCAACGGGCTGGGCTTTGATGAGGAGATGCAGCAGCGCCCTATCGATAGCTTCTCCGGCGGGTGGAAAATGCGGATCGCCCTTGGCGCGCTGCTGTTTTCCGAGCCTGACATCCTTCTGCTCGACGAACCGTCGAACCACCTCGATCTGGAAGCGACGTTGTGGCTGGAAAACTTCCTCAAGTCCTATCCTGCCACGCTGGTCGCCATCAGCCACGAACGCGACCTGCTGAACAAGGTGGTTGATCACATCCTGCACCTGCAAGGTGGTCAGCTGACGCTTTATCCGGGCGGGTATGATGCTTTTGAAAAGCAGCGTGCCGAACGTAGTGCGCAGTTGGCCGCGGCCAAGGCGTCGCAGGAAGCGCAAGCGGCGCGGCTGCGCGATTATGTCGCCCGCAACTCGGCGCGTGCCTCAACCGCCAAGCAGGCACAATCACGCGCCAAGATGCTCGCCAAGATGCAGCCGATCGCCGCGCTGATGGAAGATCCGACGCTGAGTTTCGATTTTCCCGATCCGGCCGAAATGAAATCGCCGATGATCACGCTGGAGCACGCGGCAGTCGGATACGGCGATGCTCCTCCGATTCTCAAACGGCTGAACTTCCGCATCGAAGCCGATGATCGCATCGCCCTGCTGGGCCGCAACGGCAATGGCAAGACCACGCTGGCACGGTTGCTGGCCGCGCAACTGACGCCCGCCGAGGGCGCAGTGAACGCGCCGGGCAAGCTCAAGGTCGGATATTTCACGCAGTATCAGGTGGAAGAACTGGCGGGTGAGGATACCCCCCTCGATCTGATGAACCGCGCGATGGAAGGGCAATCGCAAAGCGCGGTGCGCGCGCAATTGGGGCGGTTCGGTTTTTCCGGTCCGCGCGCCAACCAGCGCGTCGACAAGCTCTCGGGCGGAGAACGCGCGCGGTTGGCACTGGCGCTCATCACGCGCGATGCGCCGCATCTGCTGATCCTCGACGAGCCGACCAACCACCTCGACGTCGATGCGCGCGAGGCGTTGATCCAGGCGCTCAACAACTATTCCGGCGCAGTCGTCCTGATCAGCCACGATCGCCACATGGTCGAGCTGACCTGTGATCGGCTGGTGCTGGTCGATGGCGGCACGGCGCGCGAATATGACGGCAGCATGGATGATTATATCGACTTCATCCTCGGACGTAATCAGCCCAAGGCCGCGCGCGGCGACAAATCCGCCACAGGCCCCAATGCCACGGGTGCGAGCGATAGACGCTCGGCGAAGTCCGCATTCGACAAGGCAGAGGCAGCCATCGCCCGCCTGTCTGCTGACTTGGATCAGCTCGATCAGAAGATTCTCGATCTCAGCAGCGATGTCGGCGGACAAGCGAGTGTGATGATGCAGGGTCTGCTGACAAAAAGGGCCGCAGCCGCCAAGGCCCTGGCCGAGGCGGAAGAGGTATGGCTCGCAGCTGGATCTGTCCTTGAAACGGCCCAAGCATCCTAAGGGCGGGGGAAATTGCATTATTATCGATTTTCGCACCGACGTCGTTCCCGGAATGGCGGCTCATGGGAGCCAGACCGGCTTTAGCTGCCATGAAGGGCATGTGCAGAGCAGAGGCCGCTACCGACCCAAAGCACAAACCCGCTTCGCGGGAGGGCAGCTTGGGACTGAAGCGCCGTTCCCAGCCAACTTGCTGAATGCCTGGGTTCGCCAATACCGGTCAGTCAGTTTGAACCAGGGTTCTGCCACAAGCCGCCACCCCGAAATCGACCCCTGATCGGTCGTTCGAATAAGGTGTAGCGGCCTTGGCAGTGGGCACAGATGGCTATCGCCAGCACCGCCTTACCGTGCGTGGCGCATGGCAAAGGCGGGATAGTTTTCCTCATCGCCCCGGCGGATCTGCGCCTCCAGCAGCGCAATCGCCGTGTCCACGTCGGCATTGGTGGTCCCGGTTGCCTGCGCCAATTTCAGGCCGTGATAGAATGTCGCGGGATATTCTGTGGTGTATTCATAGACACGCGGATCGTTCACCGGCTTGTCGAAACTGTACCACGGTTGCCGCGCAATATCGGCGGGCAGGCCCACCGCCTGTGCCATTTGCCGCCAGTCGCTGAACCAACGCCCTTCCAGCCGCGCGGGCAGATTGAGGAAACAGAACGGCCCGCTCGCCAAGAACCGCCGCGCCTGAAACCTTTCCGCAAAGGCGACCTGCAATTGCGACCAGCGCGGATCGGGATGCAAGCGCCGTCCCCAATCGAGCGTATAGGCAATGTAGTTGACGATCGACCCGGTGTAGACACCGGGCCGCTGCCCCGTCCGGATCGATGGCCAGAATGTCGGATTGGGCTGGCTGTCGACCGCGCTGCCTTCCCAGAACATCCCCAATTGCCCCATTCCCGGCACCGCGAGGGCCCGGACCGCGCGGTCGAGATTGGCCGCGATGATCGCATCGAAACGCTCTGCCGATGGCAACCAGTCAAGCGGCGGCATGGAGCGCAGCAAGGCATAGGCCAGCACCAGATCGCGCATCGACCACGCCCAGTCGCGGCCCTGATCCTGATCGATCAGCTTGCCGCTGGGCCCGCGATAATCGGGGGTGACGGTGTTCAGCACGGTGCACGCGGAAAACACCTGCTCCTCGACGAAGAACGGATGCAGTTCGGACAGCAGGGCCGGAATGAACGCCGGACACGGGCGGTGCGCATTGTCGATGTCCCATTCGAACTGCATCCCCGGACTGACGCCTATGATCCGTTCTTCGGGGTAATTCTGATAATATTGCTGCACTTTCAGCGGCGTATTGGGCGTGTCGAGCAGCAGCGGCAAGCCATCTGCCCCGCGCACGTGCCAAGGGATCGATGCCGCGGTCAGCCCGTAATTCATGGCGACGCGCCGCATCTCGGCGCTGCGTTCGATGATGTAGCGCGCCTGCCGGTGGATAATCGGCCCCACCTCATCGCGCAGTCCCGTGGTCCCCATCGCCGGGGTGAGCCCGCCCTTGTCCAGCGGTGTGTAGTCCGGGACCGGGTCCATATAGGACCATTGCGATGGGGCCTGCAGCCTCGGGCCGATACCCCATGGCAACAATAGGCCCGAGGCTTGCCAGCGGTTCAACTCACGGTCGGAAACAGGCCATGCCCGCGATGCGACGACCCAGCGTTGGAAGTCGCCATGGCCGTACAGCGGGAAGCTGCGGCCAAACACACTCGCCTGATAGCTGACCGCAGGGGTCTCAGCCGCCAGACCGGTCCAGCGTTGCCGCTCTACCACCACCACATCGAACGGCTTGCCATCCACCGGCGATGCGGCTTGCAGATACCAGATCAGCGCCCATGGCCCCTTGCGCAGGAACACCCGGACGGTGTGAAGCCCCGCCTGTTGCCACAAGGCATCGGGATCATCAGCGGTGAAGGCTATGCCGCCAAGGCGCACAGGCGGCGCGGCGGCGGCGATGGCGGGATCACGCGGGATCGCACCGCTTCGGGTGCGGGCTTGCGCGCGCAAGGGCGCAGACGCGGGGCCGGACGAAAGCAGTCCGGGCGCGAGCATGGCTGCCGCTCCGCTGGCCATCATCAATCGGCGAGACATCATGTCATGTGTTCCCCGTCGAGCACCCGGCTCTGTTCCGATGCGGCAAGCTATATCACCGCTCATGGTCCTGCCACCGCCGAAGGTTAGGTGACCCAGATACGAACAGGGTTCGAGGCGTTCATTACTGCCAGATTGATATCGGGCACTTTGCAGAAGTCGGCTCTTGCGCAAGTTGCAGCTGGCCTGATGCAAAGAAGCGCGACTTTTCGCACTTCTTGTAGTTCATTCTGCACCACAAATCACTGGATTAAAGACACATTTAGACCGGCGCAATTCTGATGGGTACTTTATAGAGGCGTCTGCCGACAGCTTCAGCCATATACTATCCGGAGGTTTTGGCGCGAGCCGACGTTCCGATTGGGACACTGGAACGGCGTGATCTGGGGCGACAGCTGACAAAACCATAGCTTTGTCCAGATTACCCCCCTCCTGACACCTCAAGGAACAGCAGGACGAGCTCGGCATCGATATGGTAGTTAGGCTTGCCAGCGCGCTGCTTGACCACGAACCCGCGCACCGCCAACCCATCAAGGTATTTTGCAGCGTCTGGCGGGCCTTCAGGCCGAGGTCCCGCTGGACATATTCGATGCGCTTAGGGGTGCCGGAAGAGGTTATTGAGCAGATCCTGGCTGTAGAGCCGGGGTAATTCCGCGCGCATTTTGTGCTTGGTTCGCGCCATCTGTTTGCGGATCCCTTCAACGATGCGAAGCGTGGTAGCATCCGTTTCGGCGACACCCTTGAGCATGTAGATCACCCAAACTTGCCATGCTTCCTGGCCCCCGCCACTGTCACGCACAGCCTGAAGCAGGCGGTGGTAGTCGGCCTTGTGCCGCGCCACGTGGCGGGAAAGATAGAGGACAGGGATGTCGAGCAGGCCGGTTGTGTCAGGCAGAGCACGTTCAGGATGCGGCCAGTGAGGCCATTCCTGTCGGGGAACGGGTGTATGCTTTCGAACTGACGATGGATCAGCGCCATCTTGATCGGAGGAATATGTCAGCGCATTGCCGATCGCGTGAGATCGCCGCCCAGTAGCTGCGCAGCGGCCCGCAATTCGGTTCGCGGTCGACGCGCGGTCATTGGCAGGGTCGCCGTTGGCAAAGCGGTAAGTCAGCAGGAAATAGACCGTCGTGGCACGCCAGCGCGGATCGACCGTCCAGCATGCGCTGGGGACTCGTCTTGAGCGAGCAGCGTGGCGGGATGGAGGCCCGCAGCAGAAACGCAAACAATGGCAATTGCAAGCGCGCGAGGCGTGGTCATATGACGCATCGCCTTATTCCCTATACAGAGCGTGGCAAGGGGTGTCTCGGCATCGCAACAGATCAAGCAAGCGGCTGATAATACGAATGTTGCGGAATTATCGGATTGAGAGAGTCCCGATCTCAGATCCGCGGCTTATCCCAGAACCGCAGAAACCTGCTTGAAGCAATGCCCAGACGCCGTGCCCTACCTTGGATATTGCGGCGGACCCGGTAATGGCCGCAGCGGAGTGGATTTGTGAATAGTTCGTCAAGGGTTTCAGTCAATTCGTGAGCGGACGGGCCAGTTGCACCTTGCGTGAGATTACTGCATTAGATCGACGCCCGCTGAAACGGGCGTGGAGATTTTTTGAACACGATTGCATCGATCCGCTGAGCCAACATGGCTTGGCCTATTGAATTGCCAACGGCGAGCTTCGCTTTGCCGACTGGTGTTTTCTGTCAAAATTTCTCGAAAGCTTTTCCATGAACAGTCAATACATTCGTGCGCTTTCGCGCGGTGATCTCAATCGCGTGCGCTTTCTCGTCGATGCAAACGCAATGTTTCCCTCAAAGATGCTCGCCGACACGACGCAGCCATTCTTCGAAGGCGACCGAAGTCAGCGTTGGCTGGTGTTCGACGATGGGCAGGTCGATGCGGCATGCTATTTCGTCCCGGAGTCTCTGGCTGACAGAGTATGGAACCTGCTCATGATCGCGGTTGATCCGGCACGACACGGCGCGGGATTGGGGACGGCCCTGATGCGAACTGTCGAACAACAGCTTGGTGATGAGGGCGCGCGTATTCTGCTAGTGGACACATCCGGGAGTGACCCGTTCAAACGCACACGCAGCTTTTACGACATGCTCCAATACGAGCGCGAGGCCCGAATTCGCGACTATTGGGCCGAAGGGGACGATAAGATCACGTTCCGCAAGGCTCTGGCATAAGCCGGCAAGAGGGCGGCTTGCTGCCGCCCTCTTTGCTCTGGCTTTTGCGTTCGAGATCCCGTTTGTTCTTATGGAGCCACTTCACGCCCCATCCGCGTGCCAACGATCACCGGCGCAGATCATAACTTTGCCGCATAACGAACGGCTGTCCTGCCACGCGTGTCTGTTTGGTGATCCGCAACCGGTTGCCATCGCGGGTCAGGACCTTCCGCGCAATGACCGTTCGGCCATTTTCCTCGCTTGTTCCGTCAAGCACGACCGTCAGTGAAGACCCATCGGCGGAGGCGCGCGCTTCGGCCACGCGCCACAGGCTTGGCGCGTCATTGCCGCCGGAGATCGTCACAGTCTGCCCCGCAGGATCGACGGCCCACGTCTCTGACGAGCGCACCGTCTTGCCCGGCCCGTCATCAAAGGTCCACGCCAGCGTCAGACCGTCGCTCTGCATCACGGTGGGCAGGGTTTCGCGCGTGTCATCGCTGTAGTCGCGGTAATCGAGTGTCCCCGTCCATGCGCCGGCCAGCGCCCCGGAGAGCAGTTCGGTGCTGACGTTGCGCGCGGGGAGCAGGCCCTGAGCGACAGTGATGGCACGGTCACGGCCAGCCTCGAAATCCGCCAGCGTGGGGACCACCAACTGGTCCACCGCCACGCCCTTGCCCGGCGTAAAGCTGGCGATAGCGGTGCGGTTCCAGGCTTCGGGGATGCGCACCCTGATCCCGCTTTCGGGGAGCTTCGTCAGAAAGATGCTGCCCGAGGTCGGCCCTTCGGCGCTTCCGGCACTGTCCTCACCGATGACGAGAGCGCCGGCCTTTTCCTTCAGCTGGGCAATGGTCCGCGTCGCGCCCGAACCGTTGCGCGGCCCGCTGATGATCGTGAGCCGCCCGGTAAAGCCGAGCGCGCCGATGGGCTGCTGTTCGAAGGTGCTGTCACCGTCGCTCACCTGCTCCCCGTTCAGCACCGGGATGCGATCATACCAGCCATCCGCAGTCCGGGTGAAGGCATCAAGCGGCGGGTTGAAGCGCGCCTCGCGGTCGCCCCAGGTCTCGAAATACTGGGGCAGATCGCCGTAGCGCACCGCCTTGTAGCGGACCGGCAGCGACCAGGTGAACGGGCGGTTGATGAGATAGCGTCCCAGCGCAACCGAGACATCCTCCGATCCGCCGCCATTCTTGCGCAGATCAAGGATCAGGTGCTCGGTCCCGGCCTCCTTCATCGCAGCGAAGAACCCGCCGAGAAAGGCGGTGGCCTGCACCGGGTTGCGATAGTTGACGAAGGTATCGATGCCGAGCCGCGCGGCCTTGCCGCGCATCCGCCAGATGACCGCGTTGTAGAACTCGCTGCGGTATTTTGCGCCCGGGCCGGCCAGCGTTGTCCACTGCGCAAACCGGATCGGCCGCAGCGTGGCGGTGGCGGTCTGCTGTGCGCCAACCGCTTTCCATTCGATCCGCCAGCTATCGGGAAAGCCAAAAAGCGCGGGGTAATTCTCGTTGAAATCATCGCCCATCAGGTCGCTGTCATCCGCCAGCTTCGCGGCGATCGCCTGATCCGTGGTGCCGTCATAGGATACCAGCGGCGCCAGCTTGAGCAGCAGCACGGGCACCGCCATGCCGTTGATCGCGAGGATCTCGCTGCCGACCGGCGGCGCGCCTGCCTGCCCATCGTTCGACACCACAATCATGCGCCCCTCGAGCAGCTGGAAGCGGAGCGGCAGGTGGGTGGGGTTGCTGGTGCGGTAGGCGGTCAATCCTTCCGACATTTCCGCCTTCGTGTGATCGCAGTGGATCGCGGCGAGCAGGCGCGCGATTTCGGCATGGAGTGCCAGTTCGCTGATGGGCGCGGCGGCAGCGGCCTCAAGCCGGTCAAAGGCCGCGTCGATCTCATCCTTGGCGGCGTAACGGTAAAGCCCGGGGTGCACGGTCTCCAGTGCGCGTCGCAGCAGGGCCACATCGCGGGTCGCCTGCTCGGCTGAAAGGATGCGCGGGGCAAAGCTGGCGGAGGCAGGCGCATCGGCCTCGCCCGGCGCCGCCGCGGACGCGGGTGCGGCGGTGACAGATGCAAGCGGATTGGCGAACAGCGCTGCGGCGGCGATAAAGGTGAGGCGTTTCATTGGGATGGCTCCGGTTGGTCGGTTACCACCCCCCTTTGACCCAAGCACGCATCGCGCGCGCCTCAATGGTCAGGCAGCCTGCAAATTTTGTGATTTGAGCCGCCATGCGCTCGGGCTCATTCCGGCAAATTCCTTGAACGCCCGGTTGAAACTGGCCTTGGAATTGAAGCCAACCTCGAAGGCGAGCGTCAGCAGATCGCGTTCCTCACCCGGCTCATCGAGCAGGCTTTGCAACTGAGCCACGCGGCGGCGGTTGATGACGGCGTTGAAGTTCTCGCCTGCCGCTGCGCCAAGCCCGCGCGAAAGGTAGGTGGTGTTCGTGCCGAGAATCCGCGCGAGCCCCGCAAGCGTCAGCGCCGGATCGCGCCACAAGTCTTCGGCATCAATCCGGGCGAGCCATGCCCGACCCTGCTGCGCCCAGTCGCGGGCCGGGGTCGGGGCGTCGGCGGATTCGGCTTGCTCGGCGGCGCCGGGCACTGGCGGGGTATTCATGGCCGGGAACGGCGTTGCCGAGTGTCGCCAGCCCCCGATGCCGAGATAGATGACCAGGGCGGAGAACCCTACGTAGAGGGGAAACTGGTCGAAATAGTCGCGGGTCGGATCGATTTGCTTGGCAATCAGGAAGCCTGTCCAGATCAGCCCGGCCAGCACCAGTGCGGCCAGAAAGTTGCGGATCCAGACCGGGTCGAAATCGACCCCATCGGTGCGGTTTTCGTCCAACCACCGCCGGTATCCGCGATATGCCCGCCATGCTGCTGCGCTGTAGGCGGCGATGCTTACGAGCGCGGCAACATCGAACGCGTGATCGATGATCGGTTCATGAAACGTATCGTTCCACCAGTTCTTGGTTGGCAGCGGGAAGGGGAACACCAGCGCGTAGGTGAGAAACTGGACCAAAACCGGCACAAAATGCGGCCATACCCTTGGGAGAGGCGTGCCAATCAGAGCGGCAGTATAGCAATAGATCAGCGGTCCGAATGCCAGCGTATAGGACAGCGGCGCAAAGCTGAGCCACGGCCACTCGTCATAAAACCCTGCAAAGCCAATGGTGTATGGCGTGATTAGCGCGACCACCGCGATAATCAGCAGAGCCAGCCAACGACCCGCGGGCCGGTTGAAACGGGAGAGCCATAAGAGGGCCGCAAGCATCAGGCCCTGAACCGAGCAGAGCAGGAGCGTCACACTCATCGGCCCCAATGCAATCATTCCTCTGATATGGCGGAATCAAGGCGATTACGGAACCCGTAGCCGCGCATCGCATAAAATGACCGAAGGCCGGAACCAGAGGCACCGGGATTGGGCGCGATTACAGCAGATCAGGGTTCAGAAGTCGCAACCGCAATCGCCTCCATCACGACATGAAGGGACCGAGGCTCGCCGAAGATCGCGCTGTCATGGCTGGCGCTCCTTCAACCATTCGACCGATCGATCCAGCGCCATCTGGCCTGCACGGGTTGCCAGATCGAACTGATATTCATGACCCAACCCGGGTTGGTGATCATCGGGAAAAAACACAGGCGTCGTCGCAACGCCGTTGCGCGCAAGGCTTTGAGCGAAGGCTTTCGATTGACCAAGCAGCGGGTCGGCATTGCCTGCGCTGATGAAGGTTGGCGGAAATTTCGATGTGATCCATGGAAGAACGGACATGGTCGCTATCTTCGACCGTTCGTCAGGCGCGCGCTCGCCGCTGTAAGCCCAGACGGTCGAATGGACAAACCAGCCCAGCACCCCGCCGCTCTGGCCAAGGTCGGTAATGTCATAGACGCCGCAATGGAGCAGTGTCCCGGAAATCTGTCCTGCCGTCGCGCCTGGAACGACCCCCACCGTTTCGGCATAGACCGGGTTGGCAATCGTGGCAGCGGTCTGTGCTGCAATCTGCGCGCCCGCACTGTCGCCCGCCAATACGAGATTGTCGGCATTGATCCCCAGCTTGTCGGCATTGCGGGTCAAGTGGGAAAGAACGGCGTGCGCTTGGCGGATCGGGGTAGGGTAGGTCGCTTCAGGTGCAATCGTGTAATCGACATTGACGACAGTGAAGCCTCGGCCAGCGAGGATCTTGAGATAATTGGCCACATCATCGCGCCGTCCCGATACGAACCCGCCGCCGTGGAACCACACAATCGTGGGGCCATCAGCCCGCGTATCTCTGCCACGGTAGATATCGAACAGTGCGTCTGGGTCGGCCGGATCGTAGCGTAACCCGGCCCGGATCTGCACATCGCCGGGAGCCTTGCTGGCAAGGGCTGCCGCAGCTTCATCAGCCCCGGCATCGAAAACCGCACGGATCACCAGCACGCTGGGCCACGGCGTGACATAGGTCACGACCACAGCGATGCAGGCGAGCGCGGCGATGACACCGAGGGCAACCTTGCGGATCACGCCAGCAGGCTCAGAACTGGCCGGTCACACGTCGCTGCGCCGGAACTCGTAAATCCCAGCGTCAGCCTCAAGCGCCAGAAACAATCGATCTCCGCGCAGCGTATATGTTCTGATCCGCCTGAGGTCTGCCGCGATCCGGCTGTCCATTGCGCCGGGGCCGCACATGGCCCGAGTCATTGCGCCGCCGGTGATCGCCAGACTTCCGCCCGTCGGCGACGCATTGCTGGCCTTCCAGGCGCCAGTCGCGCGATTGCAATCGAGCCGCGCGGCGAGCGTACCGTCAGCCCCGAAATCCAGCGTGTAGCGATCGGGATTGGGCGGAACGAGGGTTCCTATACTGTCGTCCGATGATTGAAAACTGACGAGCGTCCACTGCGTCCCGGCGATCACCATGGCTGGGGGCTGAACCTGCGGTTGAGCCATGGCCGATCCCTGTTCGCGGCAGGTGCGGATGGTGCCATCGGCCTTGGTCCAGGTCAGCTCTGACCCTTTGCCCCGGATCGCCTGTCCCCCACCGGCATAGGCGAAACCCGATGCGACAGGCTGGCTTTCCATCCGCACCTCACCGGCGACACTGGTGAGGATTGCCGAGCGGCTGCCAAAGGCGATGGTGAACCCGTCTGAACGGTCGCAGACAAAGGTCAGCGGCTCTTGCAGCGTGCCGCATCATCGGTGGGCGTCATGCAGCCCGATACGGCACTGCGCCGCCCGCAAGGCATGCCAGCGCCCTCATCGCGGCGTTACCGTGACGTTTGGCAAAGCCTTCACGCTGATCGTCCCGCGCGCCAAGCCGGGCGTCCAGGCTTCGTACTCGAACCGAACCGCGCGAATGCGGGTCGGGCCGCCCAGCAGATCGATCGCATTTGAACATTTGCCTTCCTCCAGTACCAAGGGCACGAACAGTCTTTGCCATTGCTTGTTGCGCAGTTGAACTTCGGCCCGCCTTATCCGCACGGTGCTGCGTTCCGAACAGACCTGAACCTCGCGGAACATCGTTTTGGTATCACGCGAGGCTGCCAGGTCGCGATCCGCACCGTCGCGCACATCAAGGCGCACCACCTCCTTCCAAGCTGTGGCTGAGGGTGGCGGCGGTGCGGGCTTGGTCGCATCCAACGGCCGGGCGCTGCCGACTGCGCCGAAATCAAGCGCATTCATCGTCGCGCCGATCACAAGACACTTGCCCTGATAGTCAGCTTGTGAGCAAATCTGCCAGCTGCCCCCGCCCGCTATCGCGGCACTGCGCGGTACGAATGGCAGGGCAAGCTTGGTGCGCGGCCCGGTAACGGTAAATTGCGCACCGCCGACACCGGGGTTGCTGAACAGCGTCAGCTCGCTTGCGGCGTTCTGCGCGCTTGCCAGCCCGCCGCCAGCGCCCGCGGCGATCAGAAACAATATGGATAGCCTAAGCTTTCGTAGCATCCTCGATCCCCCTTGTTTGCTGCTTGCTTCGATTTACATATTTTCCCGCGCGGCAGATGTTGAGATGATCTCGCTCAGGGCGTTGGCATCAGGCAAGGCAACCCGAACCACTCCAAGCCGCAAGAACTGTTCGAACAGGCAGGCGATCGGCGCATAAAGCGTCGTCGGATCGATGGCGAAATCGCCTTGGAGCACGATCCCCACCGGCACCTGTAACTTTCCGCGCCCCCTTTCGACCACCATGCCGCGATCAATCAGCCGGCGCAGCGATCGGCTCACCGTTGCGCGGGCAATCCCGGTCGCATCGGCGATCCGCCTGCGTGAAATCGTGCCGTTCCGGTCATTGGTCGGGACAATGTCTTCGGACATTTCGTCTATCGATCCTGATGCTCGAACAGTTCGTTGTACACTTGCCAGGGCGACCAGATTGAACACGATCAGATCAAGCGGTGAAAGCTTGTACAATTTCAATTGCATCAATTGCATCTCGAGCAGGCAATTTTCCGTCATATAAGTCGCGAGACGCCAGATTTCTTCGTAGCGTCCCGCATCAAATTCAACGGTTAAAGAGCGTCTCGGAATAACTGTTTCCTCATGTAAACTTTGCGTTAATGCATTAACATGGTGCGGAGGTCCGAGCCAGACAGCGCGCTCTTTAATGGCCCAGACCGGGCCATTTGCCTTCCAATGTCAGCAGGGCCGGGGTGGCTCGGGACACAACCCTTGCTTGGCTCGTGCATCGCCGATCACGATCACGCCAGGCATGCGGCGATGAAAACCCCGCAACTGCATGTCTTGAAGCGCCAGCCACAAAGGCGTGGGTTCTGAAACTGAAAGTAGGGCAGGGTGGCCGCTACACTTTTGACGCCCGACCATGTAATCAAATCTGGTCGTTTGAGTGTTGATATTTTGTGCCATGCTTGCCCCTCAAGGGCAGCATCAAAGCTCGGAAAGGATTGCCACGCTCGTCGCGTCTGCGGGGACGAATGTCTCGATGCGAAGCGTGGCCAGCTCGAATTCTCCGGGCGAGGCCAGATGCGCGACGATGGAGATCACCGACAGAATGTCGTCGCCAAGGGCATAACGCTCGAAGAGCACGGGCGGCGGCATTTGCGATACGGCAGAGGCTGTTCTCGCCACCGGAAAAGCTTCCAGTCGTGTGATGACCGAGAAGAGCGTCGGGTCATCTGCCGCCTCGATACGCAAGCGCCGGAGAGTTTCCGGAACGACCTCTTCAGGATTTACCATGAACCGAGTGAGGCCGCCGGGGTGCAGGGCGAGATCATAAATGTTGGGGCCGAGCGGCGGCGCGGTGGTCCGCCAAAGATCCTCGCCCGGAGCCGCGCGTGTCAGCAGGCGCTGCATTGCGCGGTTGGCGACCACCAACGTGCCATCTGGCCAAAAAGCATAGGCTGGCCATCGCGAGAGCTGTTCCGTTAACTGCGCAATCAGCGCGGGATCGTGCACGGGTGCGGCGTCCTGTCTTTCGACAGGAGCGAGCGTTGCAAGCAGACTGCGCTGTTCCCACCCGCGCAGTGCCAGGGCGGAGATCAGCTTGCGCAGTGCCTTGTCGCCGGGCTGCGCGCGGCCTGTTTCGAGAAAGCTAACATGGCGCTGCGACAGCCCGGCTCTCAGCGCAAGGGCTTCCTGCGACCAGCCACGGACGCGGCGCAATCGGGCGAGGGCGGCTCCGAACGTCACGGTTTCCGATTATGACCTTGAGGTAATTGTGTCGATTACCTTTTTGCGGGATGTGCCCGACCAAGGAGGACATTCAAATGATCGATACCTGGCGCACATGGATCGCCGCTTTCGACAAGGCAGTTGCGACCAACGAATGGGACGCGCTACGCCCCCTGCTCGCAGAAAATGTGACCTATACGGTCTCTGGCGCCCCCTTCGCCTGCCACCTGGTCGGGGTCGATGCCATTCTGGCTGGCTTCCGCAAGTCGATCAACGGCTTTGACCGCCACTTCGACCAGCGCTGGTGGTTCGGCGTGGGCGTTCGCGAGTTCGCCCCCGACGTCGTACGGGCGCGGGCGATGGGGGTCTATCGGCTCGGCGATCTGCCATTGCTGCACTTCTCCGCACCCAGCGTTTGGCGTTTTCGCGATGGAAAGATCGCTGCGATGCAGGATGTCTACGACCTCGCCGAAGCCGACGTTCAGGCTGCGCTGGGCTGGCTGGCAGAGCACGCCCCTCACGTCGACGCCAGCTATGCCTAGCGGAAACCCGAAAGCCGGGATGGTTCTTGAGTGTGGTGGTGGGGGGTGAGTAAGGCCACGTCGACCTTGGCACACGCTACCGCTGCAAACTCGGCCGGACGCCTGCCGTGCTTTGCGCGCAGATCGCCAACCTCACCAATGTTTTCGGCCGGAACGTGAATGGCGCTGGCGGCTTCCAGTTCGTCCCCTCGCAGCATCCGCGACGGTGCAGATGTCGCCGTCGGCTGATTTCTGAGCTCTCGTGGCGCGAATTTCGTGATTCCTGGAGAGGCATCTGTTGTGGAGTCTTGAGCCCTTATAATGCCCTACGGCCGGGATCACGAATCTCGAATGGCTGACATTGTCACGCTGGCTCCAAATGGGGGTACCAGAGCCAGCCAGTCGCTCGCAGCAAGCCGCTGCTGCTGGCCGAGAAGCGCGGCAATCACTCCCCCATGAGCGATGACTATGCCAGATCCCTCAGGCAGCCGGCCAAAGGCCGCCATGACGCGCGCGGCGAGTTCAACAGTGGTCTCACCACCTCCCGGACGGAAAGTATCAGGCGCATCGATCATGCCATCCATTGCGTTGCCGGTGGCACGATAAATCGCGTTCCAGCTTTGCCCTTCCCACGTGCCAAAGTCCCGTTCGCGCCAATTTTGTTCGGCAATGATTGGGCATTTTATCAGCTGTGCGAGGGCACAGGCCAGGCGGCGGGTGCGGGTCAGGCCGCTGTGGATCACCCACTCAGGGCGCATGCGGGCGAGTTCGCCCGCGAGCGGTCCAATTGCCGCCGCACCCGTGCTGCTCAGACCTACATCGCTCACCCCGTAACACCTTCCTCGCCAGTGCCGGGCAACTTCGGTATGGCGCACCAGTGTAATTCTATCGGGCATTGTTCACCGTCACGACCGTGAACAGCAGGATTGTCTGACCGGCGTAGGCAGCAAAGCCAAGGCAATCACCGGTGCTTCCGCCGATCCGCCGTATCAGCATGCGCCGCAGCCAGAGCAGGAAAACGCCAGCCAGGATCGCAGCGCCGAGGAGACTCTGCCATTCCAGCATCGCCAACACTGCCAAAGCAGGCAGTGCGGTAAGGGTGCCGGTCACCAGCGTCTGGGCGTTCACGCCGCCGCCAATATCCTTGGCGAGGCCCGTGCCGGTCGGCGCCGGCGGTATGAAAGCCATTGCCCAAACGACCACCAGACGGGCGAAGCAGGCCGAGGCGACGATTGCGGCCGCAGCGAGCAGCGGCTGGCCGGTCACCGGTAGGCTGATCAGCAGTGCTGCACGCAGAGCAACGGCGAGCCCCAGCCCGAGGGCGCCATAGCTTCCAACCCGGCTGTCCTTCATGATGCGGCGAACATCGTCAGCTGTGTAACCGCCGCCGAAGGCATCGCAGAAATCCGCCACGGCATCTTCGTGAAAGGCGCCCGTCAACCGCGCTTCGGCAATCAGCGCAATGATGACCGCAACGGCAATCGGCACGATTTGCGCCAGCCCCAGCACCAACGCGGCGGTAAAGCCGCCAACCATCGCGCCGACCAGCGGAAACCATTCGACTGCCTTGACCAGCCCGGCCTGCACCACCGGGCCCTCAAGCCGGTCGAGCAGCGGCACGGGCACACGGGTGAGGAATTGCACCGCCAACAACGGCGGCGCCCATCGCGGCACGTGGGGGGACGGCGTGCTCATCCTGTGACCTCGCTGAGCAACGCCACCTTGCCGATCAGGGCCGCCGCGCTGTCAAGCAGGGGCAGGGCGACCAGCGCGCCGCTGCCTTCACCCAGCCGCATCTCCCATTCCAGCAAGGGTGCCAGCCCCAGCGCAGCAAGGGCAGCGCCGTGGCCGGGTTCAGCCGAGCGATGTGCCGCAATCATCATTCTCACGGTGCCGGGGCAGAGCCGCTCTGCCACCAGCGCCGCAGCCGTGGCCACATAGCCATCGAGCAGCAATGTCATCCCCATGCGGGCAGCCTCAACGAAGCAGCCAGCCATGGCAATGATCTCGAAGCCCGCTATTGCGGCAATCGCAGCCTGAGGATCGTCGGAGAGCAGGATAGCCGCGCGCCCGGCGGCGGCGGTGACGATCGCCCGCTTGCGCGCCAGAACATCGTCATCCGCACCCGCACCGCGCCCGGTCGCAGCATCGCCGTCCGCGCCCGCCAACAGCATGGTGAGGCAGGCCGCAGGGGTGGTGTTACCGATGCCCATCTCACCCAGAAGCAGTAACGCCACGCCATCATCCGCTGCGCGCCGCGCCGCCGCTTCACCCAGCGCCCATGCGGCGGCAAACTGATTGGCGGTCATGGCGGGGCCGTGCGCGAGCGACCGTGTTCCGCCCGCCAGCAGGCTGGGTGCGGGCGGGGCGGCACCCGCCGGGGGCATGGCCGCCCCGGCATCAATCAATTCGAGATCGCAATCATGCGCCGCTGCAATCGCGCTGCTGGTCGCCTTGCCCGCCGCGATTGTCGCCATCATCGCTCCGGTGACTGCCTGCGGCCATGCGGAGACGCCATTGGCCACCACGCCGTGATCGGCCGCAAACAGGATCAGGCGGCGCGGGTGCGTGACCGGGTCGAGACGCTGTTGAATGCGCGCCAGATCGGCCGCCAGGGCCTCCAGCCTCCCCATGCTGCCCGGCGGCTTGGCGAGTGCATCGAGGTGCGCGGCAATGGTCTGTTCGCTCAGCATTATGTTGTCTTTGCTCCACTCACCGCTCGATCACCATGGCTTCCACGGCAAGACGCGTCTGCCACGCCTTTGTGTGCAGCAGTGGCAGATCGGCCTGGGTCTTCGGGTAGCCAAGGCACAACAGCCCGACAAAATGCCAATCCGCCGGAATGTCGAGCAGCGCGGACACAGTCGCGGGCTTCAAGATCGAAACCCAGCCTAGCCCGATCCCTTCCGCCCGCGCCGCCAGCCATAGCGTATGGATCGCGCACACGGTGGAATAGACCAGCGCCTCAGGCATGGTCTGGCGGCCCAAGCCAGCGCCCTCGGCGGGATCACGCACGCAGTACATGGCGATGACCACCGGGCATTCGGCAAGACCATGCAGCTTGAGGCGTTGATAGTCCGCCTTTTTCGCGTCGGCATATCTTTCGCCAGCGGCAAGCTGCTCGGCATCGACATGGGCGACAAGGGCGCGGCGGCGCTCTGCGGATCGGACCATGACAAACCGAGAGGGCTGGCTGTTACCGACCGATGGCGCGCGGGCGGCCTGCGCGATCAGCTTGCCGAGCACAGCGTCCGGCACCGGGTCGCTGCGAAAATCGCGAACATCGCGCCGCCACGTCAGCAAATCGGCGAGCTGCGCGCGGAAGGCACCGTCGAAGCCGGGGAGTTCCGTCACGTCAGCCCCGCTATCTCGGCCAGTTTGGCAACATCAAGATGCCGCTCAAGCGCGTCGGCGAGTTCGTCGAGGGACGCATCCACACGCGCCGCCTGATCGACCCCGTCCGATGCTGCGCCAAGCCGCTCCAGCCAGGCAGCACGCTGCGCCGGATGATCGAACAGGCCGTGGATATAGCAACCCGCGACACGCCCCCCCGCGCTAACCGCGCCGTCCATCCTTCCATCGCCCAGCCGCAGCAAGGGCGGCGCTGGCCCGTCGGTCACGCCGCAGTGGATTTCGTAGCCGCGCAAGGCCGCTCCGGCGGCTAGGCTGACACCGGTGACTTGCGTCAGGTGCTTGTGCTGCGTCAGCCGCGTGGTGACCGGCAAATGACCAAGACCCTCCACTTCGCCGGGTGACCCTTCGATACCGTCAGGATCGGCGATGCGCGTCCCCAGCATCTGATAGCCGCCGCAAATCCCCAATACCTGCCCGCCGCGCCTTATGTGCGCAGCAAGATCAATGTCCCAGCCTTGCGCGCGCAGGAAGGCGAGGTCAGCGATTGTTGCCTTGGTGCCGGGCAGGATCACAAGGCTTGCCTCGGCAGGCAAAGGCTCACCGGGGGGCACCATCACCAACCGCACCGCAGGTTCGGCGGCGAGGGGATCGAAATCGTCGAAGTTCGCAATGTGCGAGAGCATCGGCACGGCGATCACCACTTCGCCTGGGCTGGCCACCTGCGTGTCCTGCACCACCGCGTCCTCGGCCGGAAGGCGCCGCGCTGCATCAATCCACGGCACCATACCCAGCCCACACCAACCCGAGAGCTGCTCGGTCATGCGGTACCCATCCTCGAACAGAGCCGGATCGCCGCGAAAGCGGTTGATGATGAAGCCGTGGATCATCGCTGCATCATCGGGGCCTAGCACAGCGCGTGTGCCAGCAATCGCGGCAATTACACCGCCGCGATCGATATCGCCCACCAGCACAACGGGCACATTGGCGGCGCGGGCAAAGCCCATGTTGGCAATATCGCCGCGCCGCAGGTTGATCTCCGCCGGGCTGCCTGCCCCTTCGACCACGACGAGATCGGCCTGCGCGGCGAGACGATGGTAGCTTTCCAGCACGGCCTCCAGCCAGCGCGCCTTTTCGGCCTGATATTCGCCTGCGCTCCGCGTTCCTTGTATCTGCCCCTGAATGACAATCTGCGCAGTGCGATCCGATTGCGGCTTGATCAGCACCGGGTTCATGTCGCTGTGCGGAGGCACGCGGGCGGCGAGGGCCTGCACGGCCTGCGCGCGGCCAATCTCGCCGCCATCGCTGGTGACAGCCGCGTTGTTCGACATGTTCTGCGGCTTGAACGGCATGACCTTTATGCCGCGATTGGCGAACAGGCGGCAGAGCCCCGCTACCAGCACCGATTTGCCGACATCAGAGCCGGTGCCTTGCAGCATCAGCGCAGCCACAGAATTGCCCCCGCCACGAATGCCGCGAAGGCCCACAACAACCCGCAAGCGCGCCGCCAGATCACCAGCGCGCGGGCCAGATCGCCGGCATCGGGGCGGGGGCCATCGCCCATATTTACCCGCAGTGCCGGCTCACCATCATAGCTTACCGGCCCGCCCAATCGCCGGCCTAGCGCCCCTGCCATGGCCGCCTCGGGCCATCCCGCATTGGGCGATGCATGGCCGCGCGCATCGCGCCGCATCACGCGCCAGCCAGCGCGCCATCCTCGGCCTGCTGCCAGCACCAGCAGCGCGCCGGAAAGCCGGGCAGGCAGGTAGTTGACCGCATCGTCAGCCCGCGCGCTGGCCCACCCGAAATAGCGGTAGCGGGCATCGAAATGCCCGACCATGGAGTCTGCCGTGTTGATCGCCTTGGCCGCCGCCAGCCCCGGCAGGCCTGCCACCGCCAGCCAGCAGGCGGGCGTCACGATCCCGTCGCCAAAGCTCTCCGCCAGACTTTCGATCGCCGCTGTGGCAATCCCGGCCTCGTCCAGCCCTGCAACATCGCGCCCGACGATCATGGCGACAGCCGCGCGCGCCGCCTCCAGATCGCCAGCGGCGAGCGGCACAGCCACCGCCTCGACATGATCGGCAAGGCTGCGTTGGGCAAGGCCGGTGGTTGCTGCCAACACCAACACCGGCCAAAGCCAAATGGACTGGAGAAGCGCGTGCTGAATTATCGCAGCCACGCCCGCAAACATGGCAATCAACAGCGCCAGCATGACAGCGCCCGCCATCCGCTGGCGGCCCGGCGAACCGCAGTTCCAGCGTCGATCCAGCGCGCCAATCAGCGCCCCCATCCACGTCACCGGATGGCCCACGCGCGCCAGCAGCCAGCGCGGATAACCCAAGGCCCACTCCGCCAGCAGAGCGGCAGGCAGTATCACCGCGCCACTCATCAGCACGGCCCGCTGACCACCAGACCGGGCGAGCCATCGGCGAGGGTCACGGCGTGGCTCGCCACGCCATAGACAGCGGCGATGCGCGCCGGCGTCAGCACGGCGGCAGGCTCGTCATCGGCAACAATCCGCCCGCTGTCGAGCATGACCACGCGGTCGGCCACGCGCATGGCATGGGCCAGATCATGCAGCACCAGCACCACGCCCGCCCCGCGCTGTACCACCTTGCGCATCAGCGTCAGGCTTTCGAACTGATGGCGGGGATCGAGATTGGCGAGCGGTTCGTCCGCCAGCAGGAATTCTGGCTCCCCCGCCAGCACCCGGGCGAGCAGCGCCCGCGCGCGCTCACCGCCCGACAAGGTGCTCACGACCCGAGAAGCAAACTGCGCGGTATCGGTCGCTACCAAGGCACTCGAAATTGCTGCTTCATCGGCGGCGCTCATGCCCCAGCGGCCCTGATGGGGCAGGCGGCCGAGACTGACAAGGGTGGCAACGTCGATATCCCAGTTGACCTCGGCCACCTGCGGCAGGAAACCGATCCGCTGCCCACGTTCGCGCGCCGCCATGCGCGTCAGCGAAACCTCGCCCAGCGTGACTGAACCGCTGTCAGGCGCGCGCAGTCCGGCAAGGCACGCCAGCAAGGTCGATTTGCCCGCGCCATTGGGGCCGATGATCGCGGTGACCTCTCCCCGGCGCAGCGCTAGGCTGGCGTTGCTGAGGACGGTTCGGCGCGCCGGGCCTGCACCCACACTGACCGATACATCGCGCGCTTCCAGCACCGCCGTCATCCGATCTGCCGCCGCATCTTGAGCAGCAGGGCGAGGAAGAACGGCGCGCCCAGCAGGGACATGGCGATACCGAGCCGCAATTCACTCACTGTCGGGGCGGCGCGCACCGCACTGTCTGCCACCAGCAAAAGCAACGCCCCCGCCAACGCCGAAGGCAGCAGCACTGCGCTTGGGCGGCGGTTCGTGAGCGGGCGGATGAGGTGCGGCACGATCAGCCCGACAAAGCCGATAATCCCTGACGCCGCGACGCTTGCGCCCACGATGAGGCCCACGCCAATGACGATCTGCGCTTGCAGCACCGCAGGGCGCACCCCCAGCGTGCGCGCGGCAGCTTCGCCGAGCGTCAACGCATCAAGGGCGCGGCCTGCGCCGGCAATCACAACCATCCCCAGCACGATCAGCGGTGCGGCGAGTGTGACCTCGTCCCAGCTGCGATCGGTCAGCGCCCCCATCAACCAGTTGACGATCTGTCCGGTCGCAAAGGGCGTGGGGGCAAGACTGATGACCAGCGCGGTCAGCGCGCCTGCCAGCGAGGAGATGACGACGCCGGCCAGCGTGAACACGATTACGCTGCCGCTTTGCCCGGCGATCGCCGACAGCAGCAGCACTGCCAATCCCGCGCCCGCGAGCGCAAAGCCCGATAGCACCAGCGGCGTCGCGGCGAGGCCGAAGAAGATCGAGATGACCGCCCCCAATGCCGCCGTCGCCGACACGCCAAACAGCCCCGGGTCAGCGAGAGGGTTGCGCAGATAGCCCTGCATGGCCGCACCTGCCATTCCCAGCCCACCGCCGATCAGCAGTGCGAGTACAACGCGCGGCAGGCGCAATTCCGCGATGATCGGCCAGCGGTCGTCGCCTGTGATCAGCTCGGCAGGGGCAATCCACACCTTCCCCGCCAGCAGGGACAGGCCGGACATGATCACAATCGCCACCAGAAGCGCCGGGATCAGGAGAGGAAATCGCTGCGCCCTCATACGCTGGCCCTCACCTGCGAGAGACGATCCAGCGCGCGAATGATCACCGGCCCGGCACAGCTGAGCAGCCGCTCGTCGAACTGAGCGCGAACCATTTTGTTATCCAATTGGCGCAGGACGCGGTGGCCGGTGATGCGGTCGCCCGCCTTACCATCGCTCAGCAGCACTCGCGGCGGACGGGCCAAAAGGTGTTCCAGCGGGAGCACATCCCACTGCTTGAGACCGTAACCTGCGCTCATGTTGCGAAAGCCCGCGACGCGCAGCAATTCGTTGGCAAGCGTGTTATCGCCCGGCACCAGACCACTGCCTTGCCAGATCAGCGCAGGCACCGGGGCGCCGCGCCCGCGCGCGTTGGCCTGCGCACGCGCGACAGCCTGCTCGATCCGCCGCACCAGAGCGTCGCCGCGCGCAGGCTGACCCGCAGCTGCGGCAATGGCCCGAACCTGCGTGATGGCGTCGGCGACGCTTTCAGGCACCGTGAACGTCTGCACGGGCACTTTCAGGCGCTTGAGCGCAGCAAGTGTCGAGGGCGAGACATGCGCGCCCGCCAGCACGATGTCGGGCCGCAAGGCGACGACTTCCTCGGCTGTGCCCGACGTCGCGCCAAAACGGCGAGCCGTTGCCAGCGGGATAGATGTCGCCCGCGCGTCCTGCGAATAATGGCTGATCGCCAGAATCTGCCTTGGATCTGCCACCTCGACCAGCACCGCATCAACACAGGGGTTGATCGAGACAATCCGCCGAGGCGCAGCCGCCAGCGGATTGGTGATCAGCTGGCTGAGAGCCAGTGCCAATGCAGCCCACAGGCCGAAAATACCGCGCACCCGGATCAATATTCCACCCCTTTTTGCGCCATGAACCCGGCCTTGAAGGGATGCTTCACTTCGGCAAATTCGGTCACCAGGTCGGCCAATTCCAGCAGTTCCGGCTTGGCGCTGCGCCCGGTGATGCAGATATGCTTGGTCAGCGGGCGTTCCTTGAGGAAAGCGATAACCTCGTCCGCCGGTAACGTATCGTCGCGCATCACGATATTGATTTCGTCGAGCACGATGAAATCATAGGCCGGATCGAGGATCAGTTCCTTGGAACGCTCCCACGCCGCGCGCGCCGCTGCGATGTCCAGCGCGCGGTCCTGCGTGTCCCAGGTGAAGCCTTCGCCCATCACTTCGTAAGTCACCAGATCGGGATTGGCCTCAAAGAAATTGCGCTCGCCTGTTTCCCACTTGCCTTTGACATATTGCACGATCCCGACCTTCATGCCCCAGCCAAGGCTGCGCACCACCATGCCGAAGGCAGAGCTGGATTTGCCCTTGCCGTTGCCGGTGTGGACGATAAGCAGCCCGCGCTCCAGCGTGCGGCGCGCCTGCATGCGCTCGCGCGCGGCCTGCACCCGCTTCATGCGTTCGTTGTGGCGGGTGTAGTCAGGGGCTTCGTTGGTCATGAATTGCTCCATTGGGCAAGCGCATGCGCCAGCTGCCGGGATGTGATTGCATCTTCAGGCAATCCGATGCGAAGCCGTGCCGGATCATCGGCAAACGGCCGGGTCAGGATGCGATGGTTGGCCAGATGCTCGAACAGGCGCCAAGCGTTTTGGGTATCGCAAGTGCGGAAGAACGGCGTGCTTGCCGTCACCACCAGCCCGGCATCGCTCAACACCCGGTCGAGGCGCTCACCGCTTTCAACGAGGCGCCGTCTTTGGGCAGTTTGCCATGCTGTGTTTTGGTAGAACGCAAGGCCGACTGACACGGCAGGACCGGAGATCGGCCAATCGCCCAGGCGCTCGCGCAGGCGGGCGGATAGATCGGCCGGAGCGATGACAAAGCCCAATCGAAGCCCCGCCAGCCCGGCAAACTTCCCGAACGAACGCAAGATGATAAGGTTTGGCCATCCCCGCGCGGCCAGACTGAGAGCCGGGTCAGCATCGGCAAAAGCCTCATCGACAATCAGCCAGCCAGCGCGCGCGGCAAGCCTTTCGGCTATGCCTTGCAGCAGGTGCTCTTCCATGATCTCGCCCCCCGGATTGCCGGGGCGGGCGAGCACCATCGCGTCGCATGATCCGGCAGCTGCCATAAGTTCGTCCGGATCGCTCCGCAATGCGAGGCAGGTTTGAGGCCACATGGATTTGTGGCCGCTATAGCCGGGGACCACTGCCGCGGGGCGCGGCGCGTTCAGCATCTGGCCGATCAGACGCAGGCCAAGGTCGCTGCCCGGTACGGCCACCGTCACGGCCGGATCGCTGCCGAAACACTCGGCGGCACGGCTCTCCAGCAGCGACAGATCATCTGGGGAGGGCAGGCGGGTTAATGAGTGCGACGGAATATCCACCGGATAGGCCCAGGGACTGATGCCAGTGGACAAGTCCAGCCAGTCCTCGCCGCCAAACCGCTCGCGCGCCAGATCGCTCCGCCCGCCATGGACGGCGAAGGGAGCAATCAGGGCGCGCAGCCTTTCGGTCATCTACAGCCTCGCCCGGATGCCGAAATACGCGGCGCGGGGCATCTGCCCGAAGCGCAGCACGGTTTCATATTGCTCGTCGAACAGGTTTTCGATCCGCGCGGTCAGTTCCAGATTACGGCCCAGCGGCAGCATCGCCCGCAGATCGGCCAGCACATATCCCGGCAGGCGTGTGGTGTTGCTGGCATTGTCGAACGCTTCGCTCACGTTGGTAAGGGTGAAGCCCGTCTCCAGCCCGAAAGACCAGCGGTAATCGACCAGCAGGCTCGACGAATTTTCCGGCCGGCGCGGCAGGCGACGATCAAAGTTTGCCGAGCCGACTGTGCTGTTGCGCGTATCAACATATCCATGGCTGAACTGCACCTGCAAGGCATCCACAGGTCTCAGCGTCACCGCAAATTCAGCGCCGCGCGCCGTGGCAAGGCCAATGTTATCGTAAGTGCCGGAAGGCCGATCGGTGCAGATGCCTGCGCGCGGGAGCGGGCACGAGATGAACAGGATGAGATTTTCGCTGTCCCGCTCGAAATAGCTGGCAGAGAGCGTCAATCGTCCCTCCATCAGCTCTTGTGTGATCCCGGCGTCCCAACCTTGTGAGCGTTCCGGATCAAGGGCGGTGTTGCCGAAATCGCTGAGCAACTGGAACAAGGAGGGGACTTTGAAGCCCTCGGCATAGCTTGCGCGCAGGGTGGTGCCGGTAGCGGCGAGATTATAGACCGCGCTCGCGCCGAAGGTGGTGGCTCCGCCGAAGCGGTCGTGATCGTCTTGCCGCACGCCGCCTGTGACGGTGAAGCCGTCGGCCAGCGTTCCCACAACTTGGGTGTAGCCGCTATAGATCCTTGCGCGGCCTACATCGGTGGGCGCACTAAAACTGCTGGACGAGAAGGTGGAGATTTCCTGCTCCAGACCAAAGGTTATCTGCCAACCGTTGGTGATGTCGACGATGCCCTGATATTCGAACCGCTCGTTGCGACCCTGGCTGCGGAAGGTCTCCAACGGCGTGCCATCCAGCGCCGTATTGCGGCGTTCGGTATCGGTCAGCGCAAAACCAATGCGATTGCGAAACCGTCCGCCAAACAGCGAGGCATTCAAACCCGTATAGCCGACGATTTCGCGGGTGACGCTTTCCTCGTTGACGTCGGCAAAGCCAAAACTTGGCGGCGGGAAACCGTCGATGTTAAAGCGACCGCGCGAATACCATCCGCGCGCATCGAGAGAGATTGCATCGGTCACAGCCAGATTGAAATTCGCATTGGCGCCGATGTTATCATAGCCATCGCGTTCGCGCCCGCCGCGGCTTTCGGCGAAGTTCGAGATACCGTCTGACTGGAACCAGCCTGCTCCCACGCTGGCCGACAGCGGCCCTGATCTGCCCGAGGCGTTGGCCACGAAGTTCACCGTATCGCGAAAGCCATACTCCCCGCGAGCACTCATCTGCAATTCATCCGTCGGCTGACGCGTCACCATATTGACTACGCCCGCAATCGCCTGACTGCCCCACAGCACCGATTGAGAGCCGCGCAGCACTTCGATGCGTTCAATATTCCCGGTCATCAGGTTGCCAAAGTTGAAGCCGCCGCCCGGCGAGGACGGATCATTCAGCTTGATTCCGTCGATCAGCGCGACGGTCTGATCGCTGTCCGCGCCGCGAATGAACACCGACGTATTGCCACCAGTGCTGCCATTACGGGCTATGGTTACGCCGGGCAGGGTGCGCAGAATATCTGCGACATTCTGGGTCTGGCGGCGCTCGATTTCGGCGAGGTCCACCACACTGACCGACTGTCCGATTTTGTCGAGCGATGTCTCGGTGCGATTGGCCGCTGTCACGACGATCTCGCGGGATGACCCGGTTATGTCGTCGGACAGCGTGTCCTGCGTCGCTGCCTCTGATGGAACCGATGTCAAAACGAAGGCGGAACTGGCAAGAAACAATGATCGGGAAAGATGAGCAATTTTCAATCTGGCCACAAAACCTCCTGTCGTCACATACAGAAGGCAGGCGCCGACCAACACGGCGCGATATGACGCGGGCCCGCAATCGGGCCGGCCCCACCTTCGCTCATGTCGTCACGCGGAGGCATTGCTCCGATCATGTGGATGGACCCGTCCACACAAAGGATCGACCGCAGCAGGCAGGTCTCCTGGCTTCCGGATCATCATTTCCCGCCCCGCCTTCCCAGCCCGTCTAACGGGGCCAGTGGCATTGTGGGGCGAGAACTCCCCGGTCACAGTTGCGGGCACAGCCCCGGCCTGACAGTCGCTGCCGTTGCTGGCGAGCGACAATGTCCCGGGTTCCCTTTTAAGCCCCTTGCGGAGCACCAGTTGCCAATGCGAGATGAACGCCGGGCCAAACTTTCGCAAGCAGGAAATTCGCATATGCCAGTGATGCTCATTCTGGGTGGAGCCCGATCAGGCAAAAGTCGCATTGCGCAGGAAATGGCGGAATCCGGGGCCGGCCCGCTTACTTTCGTCGCGACTGGGGAGGCATTCGATGATGAAATGACCATGCGGATCGCGCGCCATCAGGCTGATCGCGGTTCGCGCTGGAGTCTGATTGAAGCGCCGCTCGATTTGCCGCAAGTTCTCTTGACCAATGCTGCTACAACCTCGCCGACGCTGGTCGATTGCCTGACCGTGTGGCTCGGCAATCTGATGCACCACGATCGCAACATCAGTAGCGCCATGGATGATCTGATCGCCGCCTTGCAGCAGCCGCGTGCGCATCCCCTTTACCTGGTAAGCAACGAGGTGGGCCAGGGCATCGTGCCGGACAATGCTCTTGCACGCGCGTTCAGGGACCATGCGGGACAACTCAACCAGCGGGTAGCGGGCGTCGCCGATGATGTGCTGTTTGTTGTCGCAGGCCTCACGCAAGTGCTCAAAGGCGGTGATGGCCCTCCTCGTTGACATTCGGGCAAACGCTACGGTGAAATCGCCAATTAACAGTGGACCTTGCCGGGTGCGGAGTTCCGTGCTGGGCGCGCTGTGCCTTCGAGCGTGTCGCTTTGGCAGGACCAGGAATGACCCGGCTTTCTGCACCCCCGGCGGTCAAGGGCGTAAGGCAACAACCCATGCCCGGTGAGATGACATGTCGCAGCCTGCGCCGATGACCAGCGGCGGACTGATAGCAATCATCTGTAACGGACAAATTTTACGCCAGACGGTGGACGCTGAGTAGTTTTTTGTCCTACAATTTTAACCCGAGACGCCGACAGATTTGGCGCTAAAGCGGCCTGCCCTGCTGAGTCCCGATGGCGGCTTTTGCCACGGGGCGCACAGGGTCAGGGTTGAGAGGGAAAGGGGCATTGCCAAGGCGATGACACGGGAACATCAGATTACGGAAATCTGCCGGGAGCATATCGGGATCGAAGGCCCGCTTCTGCCGATCCTCCACGCTGTGCAGGCGGCGTTCGGCTGCGTTGATGCGCAGGCCGAGCGCGTGATCGCAACCACGCTCAATCTCAGCCGGGCCGAGGTGCACGGGGTCGTCAGCTTCTACCACGATTTCACCGCCGCGCCCGATCCGCGCCCGGTGGTTCAGCTGTGCCGGGCGGAGGCATGTCAGGCGCGCGGGGTGGAGGCCATGGTGCCCGCCGCGCGCGCAGCGGCGGGGGAGCGGGTGCGGCTGGGGACGGTCTATTGCCTCGGCCTGTGCAGCGCCGGGCCTTGCGCGCGGATCGGCGACCGGCTCCACGCGCGGCTTGATGCGCGCGCTCTGGTCGCGCTGGTGGAGGCGCTATGAACGCGGTCAGGATCGCCGATGATGCGCTGGCGCTGGCCTGCGGGGCCGATGCCGTGGCCGATGCCTTCGCGGCGCGGGGGTGGACGGTTGAGCGGGTGTCGAGCTGGGGGATGCACTGGCTCGAACCGCTGGTGGAGATCGCGGGCGCGGGCTTTGGCCCGGTGGGGCCGGGCGATGTCGATGCGATCATCGCAGGCACCAGCGACAAGGGGATCGGGCGGATCGCCGATCACCCCTTCCTCGCGCGCCAACAGCGCCTGACTTTCGCGCGCGCCGGGCGGACCCGTCCGCTCAGTCTTGCGGATTACGCAGCGACCGGGGGCTGGGCCGGGCTCACCCGCGCGCGCGGCCTGCCGCCCGAACAGATCGTCGAAGAGGTAACGCAATCGGGCCTGCGCGGGCGGGGCGGGGCGGGCTTCCCGGCCGGGATCAAGTGGCGCACCGTCGCCGCTGCGCCGGGGCCGCGCAAATACATCGTCTGCAACGCCGACGAGGGCGACAGCGGCACCTTTGCCGACCGGATGCTGATGGAGGGCGATCCCTTCGCCCTGATCGAAGGCATGACCATCGCGGCGCTCGCCACCGGGGCGCAGCAGGGCTTCATCTATCTGCGCAGCGAATACCCCCACGCCATTGCGAAGCTCAACGCCGCGCTGGCGCTGTGCGCCGACATCATCGCGCCTTTCGCTATCGAGGTGCGGGTCGGGGCGGGGGCCTATGTGTGCGGGGAGGAGACATCGCTGCTCAACAGCCTCGAAGGCAAGCGCGGCGAAGTGCGCGCCAAGCCGCCGCTGCCCGCCATCGCCGGGCTGTTCGGTTGCCCGACCGTGGTCAACAATGTCCTGACGCTCGCCGCCGTGCCGCATATCCTCGCGGAAGGCGGGGCGGGGGATTACGGGAGCCTTGGCATGGGGCGGTCACGCGGGACGATGCCGATCCAGCTGGCCGGGAACATCCGCCACGGCGGGCTGTACGAAACCGCTTTCGGGATCACCCTGCGCGAGCTTGTCCATGACATTGGCGGCGGCACGGCCAGCGGGCGTCCGGTCAAGGCGGTGCAGGTGGGCGGGCCGCTCGGCGCCTATATCCCGCCTGAGCGGTTCGATATCGCCTTCGATTACGAGACCTACGCCGCTGCCGATGCGCTGATCGGCCATGGCGGCGTGGTGGTGTTCGACGACACGGCCGACATGGGCGCGATGGCGCGCTTCGCCTTCCAGTTCTGCGCCGCTGAAAGCTGCGGCAAGTGCACGCCCTGCCGGATCGGCGCGGTGCGCGGGGCCGAGCTGATCGACCGCATCCGCGCTGGCGGGCGCGGGGCGGACGGGGTCGAGGCGCTGCCGCAGATGCACAACGCCTCCAAAGAGGGCCGCAGCCGGGAGGCCGATCTCGCTCTGCTGGAAGACCTGTGCGAGACGATGCAGGCCGGATCGCTCTGCGCGCTGGGCGGGTTCACGCCCTATCCGGTGCTGAGCGCGCTACGCCACTGGCCCGAGGATTTCGCGGGGTGAGCGCGGTGGTCTGCGCCCGCTTCGACGAGACCGGATACGACGGCGCCCGCCGCCCGATCACCCGCGCGCTGGCGGTGGAAACGCCGGTCGCCATCGAAGTCAACGGCATCGCCTATGCGGTGATGATGGCGACGCCCGCCGACCTTGAGGATTACGCCGCCGGGTTTGCCCTGTCGGAAGGGATGATCGAAGCGGCCGATGAATTGGCCGAAATCGCTGTCGCCCCGGTCGAGGGGGGTGTGGTGCTGCGCCTCACCCTCACCGCCGAACGCGCCGCGCCGCTGCATGATCGGGTGCGGATGCGGGTGAGCGAGGGGAGCTGCGGGCTGTGCGGGCTGGAGAGCATCGCGGAGGTGCTGCGCCCGCTCCCGTCGCTTCCCCCGTCAGAACCGATCGCGCCCGCCGCCATCGCCCGCGCGCTTGCGGCGCTCGGCGATCACCAGCCTGACGGCGCACGCACCGGCGCCATGCACGCCGCCGCCTTCTGCGACCGGGACGGCGCGATCCTTGCCGTGCGCGAGGATGTGGGGCGACACAATGCGCTCGACAAGCTGATCGGGGCGCTGGCGCGGCAGGGGATCGATCCGGGGGCGGGCTTCATGCTGGTGACCGCCCGGTGCAGTTACGAACTGGTCGAAAAGGCCGTGCGCGCGCATTGTCCGACGCTGGCGGCGATCTCCGCGCCGACCAGCCTTGCGGTCGAACGTGCGCGCGCCGCCGGGCTCAGGCTTGTCGCGCTGGCGCGGCGCGACACGATGCTGGTGGCTTGCATGGACAACGAGGGGGTTGGGCCATGATGGGCGCTGTGCTCGCTGGTGGGCAATCGCGGCGCTTTGGCAGCGACAAGGCGCTGGCGGAGCTGGGCGGCGTGCCGCTGATCGAGCGCGCCGTAGTGGCCCTTGCACAATGGTGCGATGAAGTGGTGATTGTCGGGGGCAATCGGCCCGGTCATCCGGCCCTTGCCGATTGGCCCACACCGGGGCTCGGCCCGCTTGGCGGAATGGCTGCGGCGCTGCGCCATGCAGGCGCGCGGGGCCATGCCGAAGTGCTGACCTGCGGGGTCGATTCGCTCGGCCTGCCTGCCGATCTGCCGCAGTGCCTCTCCCCCGCGCCTGCCTATCTGGCCGATCAGCCGGTGATTGGCTTGTGGCCCGCCAGTGCCTTTGGCACAATTGCCTCGGTCTTGAACGGGCCAAAGCCGCATGCGATGCGCACGTTCGCGCAGGCGATCGGCGCGCGGGCGTTGGATTTGGCCGCACCGCCTGCCAATATAAACACGCCGGACGATCTGGCGGAACTGGAGAAACGCCATGGGCTATGAACCGCAGGCCGACCTCGGCACGCCCGACCCCGGCACCACTGCGCCTGTCAGCCTCACCATAGATGGTCGCGCCGTCACCGTGCCCGAGGGCACCAGCGTGATGCGCGCCGCCGCGCTGGCGGGGGGCAGCATCCCCAAGCTGTGCGCGTCCGACAACCTCGCCGCCTTCGGATCGTGCCGGCTGTGCCTTGTCGAGATCGAAGGCGCGCGCGGCACGCCCGCCAGCTGCACCACTCCGGTGGCACAAGGCATGGTGGTGCGCACTCAGACCCCGCGCCTCCAGAAGCTGCGCAAGGGGGTGATGGAGCTCTACATCTCCGACCACCCGCTCGATTGCCTCACCTGCAGCGCCAATAATGACTGCGAATTGCAGGATCAGGCCGCCGCGGTGGGCCTGCGCGATGTGCGCTATGGCTACACGGGCGAAAACCACCTCGGTCTCGCCCCCGATACCTCCAATCCCTATTTCGATTTCGACCCCTCCAAATGCATCGCCTGTTCGCGCTGCGTGCGCGCCTGTGACGAGGTGCAGGGCACCTTTGCGCTGACGATGGACGGCCGGGGCTTTGCCTCCAAGATCAGCGCCGGGCAGGCGGGGGACGATTTCCTCGGTTCGGAATGCGTGTCCTGCGGGGCCTGCGTGCAGGCCTGCCCGACGGCGACCTTGCAGGAAAAGGCCGTCAAGCAGATAGGCAAGCCCGAACGCGCGGTGGTGACGACCTGCGCCTATTGCGGCGTCGGCTGCGCCTTCCGCGCCGAGATGCGCGGCGAACAGCTGGTGCGGATGGTGCCGTGGAAGGACGGCAAGGCCAATCGCGGCCATAGCTGCGTCAAGGGCCGCTTCGCCTGGGGCTATGCCAACCACCGCGACCGTATCCTGTCCCCGATGATCCGCGATTCAATCGAGGAACCCTGGCGCGAAGTGTCATGGGAGAAGGCGCTGGCTTTCGCCGCCGAACGCCTCACCCGGATCAAGGCCGAAAGCGGCCCGCAGGCGCTGGGCGGTATCACCTCCTCGCGTTGCACCAACGAGGAGACCTTCCTCGTCCAGAAACTGGTGCGCGCCGGGTTCGGCACCAACAATGTCGATACCTGCGCGCGGGTGTGCCACTCGCCGACCGGCTACGGCCTCAAGACCACCTTCGGCACCAGCGCGGGCACGCAGGATTTCGACAGCGTCATGCAGGCCGACGTGATCCTGGTAATCGGCGCCAACCCCACTGACGCGCACCCCGTCTTCGCCAGCCGCATGAAGCGGCGGCTGCGGCAGGGGGCAAAGCTGATCGTGATCGACCCGCGCCGGATCGACCTCGTGCGCTCGCCCCACATCACGGCGGCCCATCACCTGCCGCTCCAGCCCGGCACCAATGTCGCGGTGCTGACAGCGATGGCGCATGTGATCGTGACCGAGGGCCTCGCCGATGAGGCTTTCGTGCGCGAACGCTGCGATTGGGACGAATACCGCGATTGGGCCGCCTTCGTCGCCGATCCGCGCCACGCGCCCGAGGCGCTCGAACCGGTGACGCGCGTGGCTGCGGCGGACCTGCGCGCGGCGGCGCGGCTTTATGCCACGGGGGGCAATGCCGCGATCTACTACGGTCTCGGCGTCACCGAGCACAGCCAGGGTTCGTCAACCGTCATGGCGATTGCCAACCTTGCCATGGCGACCGGCAATGTCGGCCGCCCCGGCGTGGGCGTGAACCCCTTGCGCGGTCAGAACAATGTGCAGGGCGCCTGCGACATGGGGAGCTTCCCGCACGAATTGTCAGGTTATCGCCACATCTCCGATGCCGCCACCCGCGCGCTGTTCGAGGCGGATTGGGGCGTGCCGCTCGATCCCGAGCCGGGCCTCAGGATCCCCAACATGCTCGATGCCGCCATCGACGGCTCGTTCCGAGGGATCTACATTCAGGGCGAGGATATCCTCCAGTCCGATCCCAACACCCGCCACGTCGCCGCCGCGCTCGCCGCGATGGACTGCGTGATCGTCCATGACCTGTTTCTCAACGAGACCGCCAATTACGCCCACGTCTTCCTGCCCGGCAGCACCTTCCTTGAAAAGAACGGCACCTTCACCAACGCCGAACGCCGCATCCAGCCAGTCCGCAAGGTGATGGAGCCCGCGAACGGCATGGAGGATTGGGAGGTGACGCAGGCTTTGGCCAACGCGCTGGGGCTGGGCTGGGACTACGCACATCCGAGCGAGGTCATGGACGAAATCGCCCGCCTCACCCCGAGCTTTGCAGGGGTTTCCTTCGCGCGGCTTGACGAGGCGGGGTCGCTGCAATGGCCGGTCAATGCGCAATTCCCCGATGGCGCCCCGGTGATGCATGTTGATGGCTTTGCGTCCGGCAAGGGCAAGTTCGTCGTCACCGAATATATCCCGACCGATGAACGCACCGGCCCGCGGTTTCCGCTGCTGCTGACCACGGGGCGCATCCTGTCGCATTACAATGTCGGCGCGCAGACCCGGCGGACCGATAACACCGTGTGGCACCACGAGGATTTGCTGGAAGTCCACCCCGCTGATGCCGAGAACCGGGGCCTCAAGACGGGCGATTGGGCGCGCCTCGCCAGCCGCACCGGGGAGACGACGCTGCGGGTGCAGGTGACCGACCGGGTCGCGCCCGGCGTGGTCTACACCACCTTCCACCATCCAGAAACGCAGGCCAACGTCGTCACCACCGAGTTCAGCGACTGGGCGACCAATTGCCCGGAATACAAGGTGACGGCAGTGCAGATCACGCCGTCCAATGGCCCGACCCGCTGGCAGGAAGATTACGCCGCACAGGCCGCCCGCGCGCGGCGTATCGTGGGCCATGCCGAGGCGGCCGAATAAAGATGGACCCTGCTCGTTTGCGCCAGATGATCGACCAGATCGCCCGTAATTTGGCAATCGGCGGCCACGAGGCGGCGGCGCGGGCCACGGCCGCGCACATCACCGCCTTCTGGGACCCGCGCATGAAGGCGGCGCTGCTCGCCGATGACCCGGCGCTGCTCTCCCCGATCGCGGCCGAGGCGGTCGCGCTGCTCGCTGTGCAGCGGGACGCCTAGGCTGCGAGGATATACAGCTGGAAGTAGCCGAGCTTGCCGGTCCGGCGCGTCAGGCGCAGGCCGCGCGCGGCGGCGATGCGGGCGGCGGTCTCGCCCATTCCGGTGCGCGGGGTCACGTGGAACTTGGCGAGCCAAGCGCGCAAGACCCTGGCAAAGGGGCGGGGCATGCCCGCAAGATCGCCAAAATCGACCACATGCAGCTCGCCCCCTTCCGCCAGCAGCGAGGCAGCATGATCGAGCGCGCCCTGCCAGTCCGGGATCATCGAGAGCGAATAGGACAGCACGATCCGCTCGAAAGCGGGCTCGCCCAGCAGGTCTTGCGGATCGAAAGCGCAGGCATCGCCTTCGCCCAGCCGCGCCTCGGCCCCGAGCGCCGCGCGCGCGCTCTTGAGCATTTCGGCCGAGATATCGAGCCCGAACAGGCGCACCCCCGGCCACGCCTTGCCGATCCGGGCAAGGTTGCGCCCGGTCCCGCAGGCGACCTCCAGCACCCGCATCCCCGGCGTCGCATTCAGCCCTTCGATCAGGGTGTCGCGCCCGAACAGGTAGTATTTGCGCGTCAGATCATAGATGTGCCGCTGCCCGCGATAGACCTCGTCCATCAGCGCGGCATGGCCCGTGCGCCCGGGGGCCGAAGCCATCAGGCGAGCTCGTAGACATGGACGCCGCCGTAGATCGACGAGCGATCACGGCGGGTGCAATCAGCCGAGACCTCTTCGAGGTAGCGCCATTGCGAGAGGATCGTATCATCCAGGCGGCCCGGCAGCAGGCTGGGTTCAGCCGCGGTGCGGAACAGCACGCGCGCGCCGGGGCGGCTGGCGCGGGTGATGCGGCTCCACAATCCATCGAGCTGGGCGTTGTTCATCCAGTCCTGCGCATCGAGCAGCACGAAGCGGTCCATGCTCGCGTCCGCGCGCGCGCCGATCCAATCGACCATATTGGCGCGGGTCACATCGAGCCGATCCACCCGCTCCTTCATGGCGTTCCAGTTGGCGCGCTGGAGATAGGGGGGCAGGGCCGCCGTCTCGGAACGGTTGTAGCCGCGCCCGAAGGCCTGCCAGGCGAAATAATTGTCCTTCACCGCGAAATCGCAGGCCAGCTTTTCCAGCCGCCGCCGCAGCACCTCGGCCATGCGTTCATCGCCCGCAAGGTGCTCGAACTGCGCGGGCGGGATGCCGAGGCCGAACAGCGAGGCGGGCTGATCGGTCAGCCAGCGGATAAACCGCTTCTCGAACACGGGCGCTAGCTCCTGCTCGAACACGGTGCGCTGTTCTTCCAGCGTCTGCGCTTCCAGCAGCTTGCCGAGATCGATCTTGTAGAGCTTGGCAAAAACATGCGCCAACCCGATGAAATTGCCCAGCAATCCCTGCCGATAAATGCCCTTAGTGAAGTACGAGATGCGCCGCCGCCCGCGAATGTCGCGCTTTTCCCAATAGGCGCGGCTTTCCGCATCGAGATGGGGCGCGATCATCGTCCGGTAGACTTCGGCGTTTTCCTTGTGATCGGCGTGCGCGAAGAAGCGGTGGAAGCGTTCGTAATTGGGCAGGTGGCGGATCGCCGCGATCTTGAGACGCCCAAGCGCCACATGTGCGCGGTTGAGGTCCACCGCGGTGACGCTTTCGGGGTTCGCCGTCAGATAGGACAGCGCATTGCAGCTGCCGCTGGCGATGCACATTACCCGGCTGTCGGGCTGGATGGCGAGGCCCTCCATGTCGACCACCGGGTCTTCCCAGATCTGGGCATAGACCAGCCCCTTGAACGCGAGCGCAAAAGCCTTGTCGAGCAGCTTGTCGCCGACCTTCGCGTCCTTGCGGACCACCGCGTCCTCGATGATCCGCTTTGCCTGAGTTGCCATGATGGTGGGGGGTTCCTGGTTCACGTTAGCGCGGTGTCATATTTCCGAAGCGTGTCGGCAATGTGACGGTTTCCACAGGGTTGTTCCAGCCTGAAATCGTAGCGGCAAAAGCCACAGGATCGGCATTGCCCCCCGTCAGCATGATCACGCTGCCATCGACAAGCGGGACCTTGCCGGCCAGCGCCGCCGCCAGCGCCGCCGCGCCGCCCGGTTCGACCACCAGCCGGAGCGTGGCAAAGGCGAACCGCTGGGCGGCGCGGACCTCCGCGTCGGTGACGGTGACGCCGGGCTCGGCACGTTCGCGCAGCACGGCAAGGTTGATCGGCCTGGTGGCAGTCGGCTGGAGCGCGTCGCAGATGGTTTGCGGCGCATCGGGCGCTGCGGGGATTATTGCGCCCGCCGCCAGCGACTGGCCGACCATGTCCCAGCCTTCCGGCTCGACGGGGTGGATGGCGCTCTGCGGCGCGCCCAGCGCCAGCCCCGCCGAAAGGCCCCCGCCGCCGCAGCAGGCGATGATCCGCGAAGGCGCGTGCCCCAGTTGCGCGGTGATCTCGACAGCGGCGCTGCCCTGCCCCTCGATCACCCAGGGATCGCCGAAAGCGTGGACGAGCGTGCCGCCAGCTTCTCCAATGATCCGTGAGGCCACTTCGTCGCGGTCCTCTCCCGGACGCTGATAGAGCACCACCTCGGCCCCCAGGGCACGGGTATTCGCCAGCTTCACCTCCGGCGCATCATGCGGCATCACGATGGTCGCCCGGATGCCCAGCCGCCGCGCCGCCCAGGCCACGCCTTGCGCGTGATTGCCAGAGGATACCGCCACCACGCCGCCCGCGCGCTCCTCCGGCGAAAGGTTGACGAGCCGCCACCACGCGCCTCTGATCTTGAACGATCCGATCGGTTGCAGCACTTCGGCCTTGACCCAAGCCCGCACGCCGCCAATCTCCACCGGCAAAAGCGGGGTGGGCGGCAGGATCGCCGCGATTGCCTGCGCAGCGGCGCGCACGCCCTCGGCCGTCGGCATTCTGACATCGGCTTGGATCATTTGTCCCCTTCGGCGCATTGCATTAAGGCGCGGCCCCAAGATTCGCATCACGAAAGGTTCCTATCATGTCGGCAGCTAAGTCCAGCACGGTTCTCGTCATTGGAGCGGGCGGGGTCAGTTCGGTGTGCGTCCACAAGATGGCGTTCAACCCCGACATCTTCCCCGAGATCCACCTCGCCAGCCGCACCAAGACCAAGTGCGACGCGATTGCCGCGAGCGTGAAGGAACGCTGCGGGCGCGACATCGCCACTTACGAGATCGACGCCGAGGAAGTGCCCGCGCTGGTAGGCCTGATCCGCAAGACTGGGGCGGGGTTAGTGGTCAACCTCGCGCTTCCGTATCAGGATTTGCCCATCATGGACGCCTGCCTTGAAGCCGGGGTCGATTACCTCGACACCGCCAATTACGAGCCCAAGGACGAGGCCAAGTTCGAATACAAGTGGCAGTGGGCCTATCAGGACCGCTTCAAGGACGCAGGGCTGATGGCGCTGCTCGGTTCCGGCTTCGATCCGGGCGTCACCAGCGTCTTCACCATGTGGCTGAAGAAGCACAAGCTCAAGACCATCCGCCAGCTCGACATTCTCGATTGCAACGGCGGCGATCACGGCCAGCATTTCGCCACCAACTTCAACCCCGAAATCAACATCCGCGAAGTGACCGCGCCCGCGCGCCACTGGGAAAACGGCGCGTGGGTCGAGACCCCGGCGATGAGCACCAAGGTCGGCTTCGACTTCGAGGCGGTCGGGCCGAAGAACATGTATCTGATGTATCACGAGGAGCTGGAAAGCCTCGCCCGGTTTGTCCCCGAGCTGGAGCGCGCGCGGTTCTGGATGACCTTCGGCGATCAGTACATCACGCATCTGACCGTGCTCCAGAACGTCGGCATGACCTCGATCGAGCCGGTGAAGTATCAGGGCCGTGACATCATCCCGCTGCAATTCCTCGCCGCTGTCCTCCCCAAGCCCGAAACGCTGGGTGAGACCACCAAGGGCAACACCAATATCGGCGTGATCGCGACCGGCGAGGCGCTGGACGGCAGCGGCGAGAAGACGTTCTACATCAAGAATATCTGCTCGCACGAGGCCGCTTACGAGGAGACCGGCAATCAGGCGGTCAGCTACACCACCGGCGTCCCCGCCATGATCGGTGCGGCGATGATGGTGCAAGGGCATTGGCGCGGGGAGGGCGTGTTCAACATCGAGCAGATGGACCCCGATCCCTTTATGGCCATGCTCAACGCGCACGGCTTGCCCTGGACGGTCGAGGAAATGGAAGCGCCGGTCAGCTTCTGATCGGCGGCAGGCGACCGCGAGGCCGCAGCTCTAGACCTGCTCCAGACTCTGCTCAGCGTCGCCTTCCACAGGCGCAGGGTCCGTTCGCCGATCAAACAGCGCGACCAGCGCGAAGGTGGCCGCTCCGGCGCAAAGCATCCACAGGAAAGCCCCGGGCACCTCCAGCGTCCAGTCGAGCACTGCGAGCATCGTGATCTGCACCACCATGGCCGCAACCGCAGCCCGGCCGGAGCGCGGGCCGCTCATGAGGGCGGCCGCCATCGGCACCGCCAGCACAGCCCCGATCGCACCGGCGGTGAACAGCAGTTCGCGGATGCTGTCCCCCTGCGCCGCCAGCCACGCCGCCAGCGCCGCTGCACCCACCGTCGCCCCCCGCGCGGCGCGCAGGGTGGCGAGCGGCGAGGCGTTCGGAACAAGGCGCCGATAGCCGCTCTCGGTCGCCACGCCGGACACGGTCAGCAGCGCCGAATCGACTGACGAAAGGATCGCAGAAACCAACGCCCCGGTGAACACGATCATCAGCCACGAAGGAAGCAAGCCTCTGGCAAGGTTCGGCAAATAGGTCTCATCCGGTGTCAGCGTGATCCCGAGCACGGGGGCGAGCTGGGGGCCAAACAGGCCGAAGCTGACGGGGATAAGCCCTGCCGCAAGGTAAATGCCCGCCCCCAGCAGCGCACCGCGCCGCGCCACTTCGGGCGATTTCGCGCCCAGCGTCCGGGCAAGCGCCTCCTGGCTCACCAGCGTGCCCACGATGGGGATCAGCCACAGCTCTGCCCGGTCGGCCCAGGGCTCGCCCGGGACGGTGAAGGTGAGGGCCTGCTCCGGCACGGCGGCCCACATCGCGCCGACGCCGCCGGAGGCATCGACCATCAGCACGAACAGGACGAGGATCGCTGCGAGGATGATCGCGCCTTGCACCACGTCCGTCACGACGTCGCCTGCCAGCCCGCCGAACATCGTGTATGTCATCACCAGCAGCGTTGCCCCGATCAGCGCCGGAATAAAGGGGATCGCCGATGCGTCGGCGATGATGGTAGCAAACGCATAGAGCTGCGCCGCCGACCACACCGTTGCGCTGAGCGCGATGACCCCCGCAGCAAGGCTCTCGGCGCCCGGGCCGAAATGGCTCTTCAGAAAATCGGCAATCGTGATGAAGCCGCCAGCGCGCAAGGTGCGTGCAACGAACAGTCCGATTCCGAGCAGACCGGCGGCATAAGCGAACGGTTCGCTACGCGCGCCTGCCAGCCCTTGACGTGCAACCTCGCTGGAAGTGGCGATCAGGCTTTCGGTCGCAAACCAGGTCGCGAACAGCGACATGCCCACCGCGAACGTCCCCAGCGATCGGCCCGCGACGAGGTAATCGGCATCGGACTGTGCCCCCCGTCCTGCCCATGCGGCGAGCGCGATCTGGAGGGCAACATAGCCGACGATCAGAACAAGCGAGATAGTGATGGCGCGGTTCCCCCCTCCATCGCGCCGGTGGCCCCCCGACGGCGCGATATGCGGAGCGCCTTGGTAATCGCGAATTCTGTGGGTGCAATGGGCAAAGCGGCGCCATGCGCAGGCCGCAAAGGGGAAACGGGTTTGCTTAGTCCGCGATCAGCGCAAGTTCGACCGTGGCGTGGCCCCGCGCGACCAGCCCAAGCTCTTCAGCAGCGGCGCGGCTAACATCGATCAGCCGCCCACGGGTAAAAGGCCCGCGATCATTGATGCGCACAACAACGCTGCGACCGTTAGCGGGGTTCGTCACGCGGACCTGTGTGCCGAAGGGCAGGGTCCGGTGGGCGGCAGTCATCGCGTCATTGTCGAACCGCTCGCCGCTGGCGGTGCGGCGGCCGTCGAACTTGGCGGCGTAGTATGACGCACTGCCCTGACCCAATACGCGCTCCTGCGGTACATCGGCCTCCACGGTTTCCCGTGGCTGAGCGATGGGCGCGGTCACATCGGTGGTGGCGGGCACCGGAACCAGTTCGATGATGGCTGCAGCAGTCGCCGGTTTCGTCCCGGCATCGGGAGCCGCCGCCGATGAAGCCGCCAGCGGGGCCAGCCCGAGCAAGCCTGCCACGACCACAGCTTGGAGACTTCGCGCCCCCACGCTGCGCGCTTTCCTGCCGTCATAGCGATAGCCCGTCATCATGCGGCGGGCGAATACCCGGCGGCGCTGAAGGAAAGCAAACCAGGTTAGATTTTCGTCGCTGGATGAGTTCCGGTCGGGAACGACATGCACCATATTTGCGACGAACTGCAGGGAAGAGCGTCCGCCGATTGCCATGACGATGGCGAAATATCGCCGCGAATCGATCTGTGCGCGGGGGATTGAACGGCCGAGGACCAGCAAAAATAGGGCGGGATACACGGCAAATGGGGCCGGCATTGCTGCCGACCCCACTCTCACCGGCGTGTGGATGTGCCGATCCTGCCCGGGTCTCCGGCGAACCTTCGACCCTGCCTGTCACGGCGCATGCTTGGCGCCCGATGTCTAGCCTCCTTCAGTCGGGCCTTTCGGCCGTTCTTCCAGGAGATTTGTCACCGGCGCTCGCGCCGGCATCCGACTTTCGCTCCTGCGCGACTGCATTCCCGTCAGGCCGAAGCCATCCGGTCTCTGCTGCCAACGCATTCGCTTGGCCGAGGCCTCGTTCCTGCGCTGTTCGCAAGGCCTGCGTCTTGGGGGCTTTCGCCGTTCCGCTGGTCGTGCGTTCAGTCAGGTTCTTGACCTGTCCGGTGCCACCGCGTCGCTCCCATCCCTTGGCGATCCGACTTGCCTTCGGCCGAGGCCTTCTGCATGCCGTCTCAGGACAGGCACGTGGACAGATGTCACCGCCATCTTCGGAACCTGAACTCCTGAAATTTCAAGGCCTTCCGGCCTTCCGTCTCAGTTGTCTCGTATCCCGAAGACAGGTTGAAGGTGCGCCTGAATCGGCGATCTGACAACATCGCGGCGGGTTACTTTTCCACTTCGGGCCATAAGGCCTGTGGACACGCGTGGATAAGTCAACGCTCCGTCGCATTTGTCACGAACCGCAAGGCACAGTGGGATCGAAACCGCCTTCAGATTGTCACGCTAACGGGCCAAGGCCGCCGCGGCGAGCGGGGCGACTCGGTTTTCTTCACACCGCCCGAGGTCAGCCGTCGCGGTTGCGGCGCGACAGCAGGCGCAGCCGCAGACCATTGAGCTTGATAAAGCCTTCCGCATCCTTCTGATCATAGGCCCCGGCGTCATCCTCGAAAGTCACATGGGCCTCGGAATAGAGCGAGTGAGGCGACTTGCGACCCACTACGCTGGCGAGGCCCTTGTAGAGCTTCAGCCGCACCGTGCCCGTCACTTTGTCCTGCGAGTGGTCAATGGCGGCTTGCAGCATCTCGCGTTCGGGGCTGAACCAGAACCCGTTGTAGATCAGCTCGGCATAGCGCGGCATCAGCTCATCCTTGAGATGCGCCGCGCCGCGATCCAATGTGATCTGCTCGATCCCGCGATGCGCGCGGGCGTAGATTTCGCCGCCCGGCGTCTCATACATCCCGCGCGATTTCATGCCCACGAAGCGGTTCTCGACCAGATCGAGCCGCCCGATCCCGTGCTTGCGGCCAAGATCGTTCAAGGCGGTGAGCAGAGTGGCGGGCGACATCGCCTCGCCGTTGAGGGCCACGCCGTCGCCGCGTTCGAAGTCGACGGTGATGTATTCCGGCACGTCCGGCGCGTCCTCGGGATTGACCGTGCGCGAGTAGACGTAGTCGGGCGTTTCCTCCCACGGGTCTTCCAGCACCTTGCCTTCGGACGAGGTGTGCAGCAGATTCGCGTCGGTCGAAAACGGGCTATCCCCGCGCTTGTCCTTGGGCACCTGAATCTGGTGCTTTTCCGCCCATGCGATCAGCGCGGTACGGCTGGTTAGCTCCCACTCGCGCCACGGGGCGATCACCTTGATATCGGGGTCGAGCGCGTAGGCCGAAAGCTCGAAACGCACCTGATCATTGCCCTTGCCGGTCGCGCCGTGGGCGATGAAATCGGCGCCGGTCTGGTGCGCGATTTCGACCAGACGCTTGGAGATCAGCGGCCGCGCGATCGAGGTGCCGAGCAGGTAGTCGCCTTCATAACGGGCATTGGCGCGCATCATCGGGAAGACGAAATCGCGCACGAATTCCTCGCGCACGTCTTCGATGAAGATGTGATCGTCGGGGATGCCCATGGCGCGGGCCTTGGCGCGGGCGGGTTCGATTTCCTCGCCCTGGCCGAGATCGGCGGTGAAGGTCACGACCTCAAGGCCCCGCTCCACGCTCAGCCACTTGGCGATGACGCTGGTATCGAGACCGCCGGAATAGGCGAGGACGACTTTCTGGAGCTGGGCCATGGACTATCCTTGGGCAATGGTTGCGCGGGCGCGCCACTAACAGCGCCGTGCCGCAGGGGCAATCGCGCTTTCGCATCCGCTGCCGGGCAGGCGGCTAATGTGTTTATGTATCACGGATTTTCCGCGCGACGGCGCAAGCATTTGGGTGTATGGCCGCTTCGGGATCATTGTTTACGGAGGGCACTGATGAACCGATCCCTGTTTTGCGCCGCCTTGGCGCTGCCCCTTGCCGCTGCGCCCCTTTCCGCGCACGAGGTGCTTCACGCCGGCCACGAAGGTCACACCCACGGCCAGTCCTGTTCGCATCAGGCGGTGGAGCATGGGGGCCATGTCGACTATCTCCACGATGGCCACCTGCATCACGCCCATGACGGGCACGTCGATGAACACGCGCTCGATGTCAGCACCACCAATCCCGAAGCCGAAGAGCTGGCGACGCGCGTTACCAGCGATGATCACACCCACGGCCATGCGGGCGAAGAGCATATGAGCGTGCAGCACGGCGGCCATGTCGATTTCATTCATGACGGGCGGCTGCATCATGTCCACGGCGATCACACCGATGATCATGGCCCGGTGAAGATGATCGCCGCACTCTGATCTGTGGGTGAGCGCGCGCAGAGCCATCCTTCTTTCAGAGATTGCTGCTAAATCCCTGCCGATGGCGTGACATTCGCGATCGGCAGGGGATCATATGCTGACAATGTGGAGCAAGGCGCGCGAGCTGGCGGAGCAGACCCCGCCGGAACGCAACCGCTGGGTGGATTTCCTGCGCGCGGTTTCGATCATGGCGGTGGTGGTGGGCCATTGGCTGATGGCCGGGCTCTATGTCGATGCCGCAGGCGAGCTGCGGCGCGGGGATCTGCTGTCGGTGTCCGACTGGGCGCATTGGCTAACCTGGGGGTTCCAGGTGATGCCAGTGTTCTTTCTGGTCGGCGGCTATTCCAATTGGGTGAGCTGGACTGCGGTTACGGGCAAGGCTGCGGCCGATCAGAGCGGGGTCTACCGCGATTGGCTGGCTGCCCGCGTGCAGCGCCTCATCACGCCCACCTTCCCGGTGCTGCTGCTGTGGGCGGCGCTGGCGGTGGTGATGACGCAGGTCGGCCTGCCCCGCGAACAGATCCGCATGGCGACGGAGGCGGCGCTGATCCCGGTCTGGTTCCTGGCGGTCTATCTGCTGGTGACCGCCTTCACCCCGCTGGCTGCGCGGGCGTGGGCGCGGTTGGGGTGGGGCAGCTTTGCGCTGTTCGTGCCGCTCGCCATGCTGACCGACTGGCTGACCTTCACGGCGAAGGTGCCATACATCAATTTCAGCAATTTCCTGTGGGTGTTCCTTGCCATCCACCAACTCGGTTTCGCATGGCGCGCCGGGCGGTTCGCCAACCGCGCCTTTGCTTGGGTGTGGTTCGCGGTGTCGCTGGCGATCCTTGTGTCGATCACGGTCTATGGCTTCTATCCCGTCTCGATGGTCTCCGCGCCCGGCGGTTTTTCCAATTCGCTCCCGCCGACGCTGGCCTTGTTCGCGCTCGGGGCGGCGCAGGTGGGGCTGGTGCTGGCGCTGGAGCCTGCCGGGCGGCGGATGCTCGACAAGGTCGGCATCTGGACCGCGACGGTGTTGATGAACGGCATGATCATGACCGTCTACCTGTGGCACCTCACCGCCTTTGTGCTGGTGATGACGGCGGACTGGCTGCTGCTGGGGGGCTGGGGTCTTGGCCCGGTGCCGGGATCGGGCGAGTGGTGGGCGACCCGCCCGGTCTGGATCGCGGTCTATGTCCTCGCGCTGCTGCCGATGATTGCCGTCTTCGCGCGGCACGAGAGGAGCTTTGGCCCCATTCGCGGCGGGCGCACCGTGCCGCGCCTGCGGGCGGTGCTGGGCGTGCTGGCGATCTGTGCGGGGCTGGGGGCGACTGCGGGGCTGACCATTGCCAGCCCCGACAGCCTGTCCGGCATCCGCTGGTGGGTGGTGGCCCTGCCGCTGGTGGGCGCGGCGCTGATGGGCTTCGGCCCGGTCTACCGCCCTCGCAACCGCCCGGGTTCGAAGGGCGAGCTTGCTTGACGTTATAGCGTCAGCCGCGCGAAAATGCGGACACCATCGAGGAGGTAAGAGACCCGCGCCCGGTAGTCTTCGTCATCCACCACAAGCCGGTAGTCGGTCGACCGCCACGCCGCACCAAGGCCAAGGCGCTTGGTCACGGCGACGGTGGCGGAGGCTTCGAGGTTGAGCAGTCTCCCATCGTATTGGCCGATTTCGAGCTGGAAGTAATCGGCTCGGGCACGCAGTTGCAGCCACCGCGCAGGTCGAAACTGCGCCTGTGCGCCAAGCGTCGGCAATGGGGCTACGACATCACGCGTGCGCCGAACGGTAGTCGCAGTCACGCCGTTGATCGTGGCTTCACCCTCGATAAGAAAATCGAATTGCGTAACATGCGCGCCGACCAGAATGGCCAGATCCCAGGTCTCCCTCGCTGCCAGACGGTAGCCGATCGACCCGCGCACGATGTCCGACCCGAACCGCGACTGGACCTGGGTGCCGACATCGTAGGTGGCATCCTCCACCGTGATCGTCCGGTTGATCGTGGCAGAGGTCGAGCGTTGGATATCGAACAGGCTCAGTTCGGCGAAGAAATCATTGGTGATCTTCGCGCCCGCCGTCAGGTCGAAACTGTTGGCGGTGGTATCGAAATCGAGATCGTCTTCCAGTGAAATAGTGGTTCCGGCGTTCTGTGACGGGAGCGAAACAGAAACTTCGGTGTCGGCATCGGGCAGGTAAACGCCAGCTTCAAACCAGAACTTGGGGTCCGGATCGATCTCCTGCGCTTGCGCGGCGCTTGCCCAGCTGAGCGCCAGCAGCGCGGCCGCATTTGGAATTACCCGCATCATCGCTGTCGTCTACTCCCCCGATCGGTTCCGATCATAGAGATAGTCCCGCGTCAAAGGAAGCGCGCGGCGGTTGCGGATGAACTGGATCTGGTAATTGCACATCCCGCCATGCTCGAACACCGTGGCCGCGCCCGCGAGGTAGAACGTCCACATGCGGAAGAACCGCGCGTCGAACATCGCCTCGATCGCTTCTCGCCGGGCGAGGCAATTGGCATACCAGGCGCGGATTGTGCGCGCATAGTGCAGCCGCAGCGTTTCAACATCGGCGGCGATCAGGCGGAATTTCTCGCTCGCCGCCAGCGTTTCTGACAAGGCGGGGATATAGCCGCCGGGGAAGACATATTTGCGGGTGAAGGCATCGGTGGTGCCGGGGCCGCCCATCCGCCCGATGGTGTGGAGCAGCATCACGCCGTCATCCGCGAGCATCTGCGCGCAGGATTCGAAGAACGTCTCGAACTGCGCGCGTCCGACATGCTCGAACATGCCGACCGATACGATCCGGTCGAACCGTCGGCCGCTGGCGGCGGTGTCGCGGTAATCCTCCAGCAGGATCGAGACGCGGTCGGCCAGCCCTGCTGCGCGCACCCGCTCGCGCGCAAGCTCGGCCTGTTCCTCCGACAGGGTGATCCCGGTGACGCGCACATCGTGATGCTGCGCCAGATGGATCGCCATCCCGCCCCAGCCGCAACCGATGTCGAGCACATGGTTGCCGGGCGCCAATGCCAGCTTGCGCCCAATATGCGCCAGCTTTGCCCCCTGCGCATCGGCGAGCGTCATGTCCTCGCCCAGCCGCGCGGTGTCCCAGTAGGCGCAGGAATATTGCCAGTGTTCGGCATCCAGCATCAGCGCATAGAAATCATTGCCGATGTCATAGTGGTGGGCGACGTTCTGCTTTGATCCGATGCGGTTATTGATCTGCTCCACCGCGAAGGTAGCGTTGTTGATCAGGCGCTTGACACGGCTGGGGCGCAGCGCGTTGCCGCCGCGTTCCCAGCGGTTGTTCATGCGCAGCAGGCTGATGAGGTCCATCACGTCGCCCGCCTCGATCAGCAACCGCCCGTCGATGAAGGCCTCTGCCGCGCCCAGCCGGGGGTCAAGCAGGATGTCGCGCGGGACAGCGGCGTCGGTGAAGCGCAGCACGATCTCGGGATAGCCTTCGGCAGGCGCGCCATAGGTGCTCACGCTCCCGTCGACGAAGACCACGCCGAGGCGGCCCTGTTTGACGGAGCGGGTCAGGAAGCGATCCAGGAGGGGTTTGCTCATGCGGGCTCCGTTCCCGAAGGGTAGGGCGTTATGCGGGTTCAGATGCCCGCATACCATTGGTAGCCTGCAACATCCTCCCAAAATCCGCCGCCGCCCTGGCCGATATCATCGAAGCTGGCGACTGCCTCGATCGCCTTCACATATTTGGCCTGCTTGTAGCCCAATTGCCGTTCGATCCGCATGCGCAAGGGAGCGCCGTTCTTTTCGGGCAAGGGTTCGCCATTGAGGGAATGGGCGATGATCGTCTGAGGGTGATAGGCATCGACCATATCGATGCTCTCGTAATAATCGCGCCCATACAGCACGTCGGCGCAGCGGAACACGATGAAGTTCGCACCCGGCCGCACCTTCGCCGCATCGAGCAGCGCGGCAAGCTGCGGCCCCTGCCATTCGCCGATCGCGCTCCAGCCTTCGACGCAATCGTGGCGGGTGATCTGGGTGCGCTGCGGCAGGGCGCGGATATCGGCGAGGGTGAGGGCGAGGGGCCTGTCCACCAGCCCCTTCACTTCCAGCCGCCAGTCCGCAAAGCCCTTGCCAAGCTGATCGCGGTAGAAGGGGTCTGCCACCGTCACCGATCCATTGCCCCTGAAAGTGGGCGAGCGTTCGGCGCGGGTGTATTCGGGCGCGAGGCCCTGCTTGCCGGCGAGCGCGCGGTGGACCATGCGGTGCCCATCTTCCGCAGCGTCGAACAGGCCCTGGCCCGTGTCGCTCCCGGCAATTTTAGCGCAGGCTCCGGCGCCGAGCGCGGCGATCCCGGCGAGCAGTGAGCGGCGCGGCAGATCAACCATGGGCGGGTGTCCCTTCTTCGGGCGGCGGGGGCGGGGCGGGATCGGCTGCTTGTCGCCTGCCGCCGGTGATCATTTCGACGATCAGCCGCCAATCGGCGAAGGCCAGCACGATGTGGATGACGAAGAAGCCGAACAGGCCCCAGGCGGCAATGAAGTGCAGCGAACGCGCGCTCTGCCGCCCGCCGAGCACATCGAGCAGCCACGGCGCGGCGGCCTGAAAGCCGGGGCTGATCGCAAGGCCGGTGAACAGCATCAGCGGCAGCAGCACGCCCAGCACCATGCCGTAAAGGATGCGCTGCACCGGGTTGTAGCCAAGCGCCGCCCTCCCCCCGGAATGGGCCTTTAGCGAGGCGATCACGGCACCCGGCGTCCAGTCGCGGGGCGTGGTGATGAGATCGCGGCGGAAATGGCCGTTCAGCAGCATCGCGGCCCAGATGAACAGCACCCCTAGGCCAAACGGCCAGGCGGCAAGGATGTGCCAATCGCGCGCCATGGCCAGATTGTAATGCCCGGGGATCGTCGCCCAGCCGGGAAAGCGGATCACCGATAGCCAGGCATCGGCCGGATCGAAGCCATAGTCGCCCCAGTAAAGGTGCGGGTGGGCGTTGGAGATGTTCAGCCCGGTCATGAACAGCACGATGATCGCCGCCGCATTGACCCAGTGCCACAGCCTTGTGGAAAGCGCGTGTTTGGTCATCCCGGAAGTCCCCCCTTGGCCGCCTCGGCCTCAGCCTCTTCGCGGGCGAGCCAGATCACGTCGCGCGGCTGATCGAGCAGATGCTGCCCGCTGTCGACGAACAGGCTCTGCCCGCTGGCCAGCGCGCCGCCCGCCAGAAACAGCGCCGCATCGGCGATCTCGTCCGCGCCGGTCTTGCGGCGGAGCAGGTTGAGGCGGTGCGAAATCTCGGTCTCCTCCTCGCGCTGGTCGTGGCTCGCCAGCACGGCCCCGGGGGCCAGGCCATAGACCCTGACGCCCTTGTCCATAGCCCCCTTGGCCAGCATGCCGATGGTGGCCGCCAGCGCGTGTTTGGACATCGTGTAACTGAAGAAATCGGGGTTGGTATTTTCAATCTTCATGTCGGTGACATGGATCACGGTGCGCGGGGCCGGGCCTTTCGCCTGCGCGATAAAGCCCTGTGCGAGGGCGGCGGGGGCAAGAGCGTTCACCTGCATCGCCGTCTGGTTCGTTGCCGGATCAAGCGCGGTTACACCGTCATAATCAAATACCGAGGCCGAATTCACCAGACACCGCCACCCCGGCAGCCGCCCGGCGAGAGCGGTGATCGCGGCCAGCGCGGCGCGGTCATCGGCAAGATCGAAGGCCAGCGTCTCGGCGTTCGGCAGCTCTGCGGCGAGCGCCTCGGCCGCTGCGGCCGAGCTGCGGTAATGGATCACCACATGCCACCCGGCTGCGGCAAAGCGCCGCACGATCGCAGCGCCGATACGGGTCGCCCCGCCGGTCACGAGAACGGCGGGGCGGGTCATGGGGTGGGCGTGATGGCGGAGAAGGGCATGGCCCCTTCGCTACCAGCGCGGGCGCGCCGCTTCAATCGGGGAGCGTTGGCGCTGCGCACACCCCGTCACGATATGGTCAGCGGCAACGCAGTTCGCCCCGGTCAATTTCGCGGCCGATCAAGCCGCCGCCGATCGCCCCCAGCAGCGTGCCGGCAGATCGGTCGCCGCGCGTGTCGATGGTTCGACCAAGCAGCGCCCCTACGCCCGCACCGATCACCAGCCCGGTGGTGCCATTGTCGCGGCGGCAGTAGTAACGGTCCCCGTCGCGCCAGATGCGGTCGCCGCGCGAAAGGCGACGCGGCTCATGATAACGGCCCCGGTCGTCATAGATGCGATCCTTGGCGCGCTTGCCCCACGCAGGGGCGTGGCGCGGCGGATCGGCCAGCGCAGGAGTGGCGGCCGGAAGCGCCATCGCACCGGCGGCGAGGATGAGAGCGATCTTCTTCATGGCAGCTCCTTTCGGACTGTCTGTCTTGCGATAGCTGAAGCGAAAATCGGCGGGACGCCCTTCCGTTGGGGAATGACGACGTCCCGCCGGATCGTCGCGTCACCGGCAGCGCGAACCGCGGTCGATCTCGCGGCCGAGCAAGCCCCCGCCGACTGCACCAAGGACCGTGCCGAGCGTCCGATCACCGCGCGTATCGATGGTGCGGCCAAGCAGCGCGCCCGCGCCTGCGCCGACCAGCAGACCGACTGTCCCGTCGTCGCGGCGGCAGCGCCAGCGCCCGTCACGCCCCCGCCAGCGATCGCGGCGACCTTCATAGCGGCGGTCGTCCCAGTCGCGATCACGACGGTCGCGCCAGCGGCGACGGTCGCGCCAGTCATCGTCGTCATCGTCGCCCCAACTATAGGCGATGTTGGTGAACGGGCTGGCGCTGTCGTGGAACGTAGCGGCCAGCGGCGCAGGCGCAGCGGGCAAGGAGGCGGCCTGCACCGGAACGGCGAACACCGCCATCGATCCGGCAGCGGCAAGGAGGGCAAGGTTTTTCATGACATTCATCCTTGGTGGCGGCTCCCCGATGGAGCGACCCCTTTTTCGTTCAGCTAAAGCGAACCGGGGATGAACGGATTGCTCAGGAAGCAGCAGGATTTGTTCAGCTTGGGCGTATTGTCGATGAACCGTGGCTCACCCGCGCCGTGCTGCCGCCCGTTCGCGCAACAACGGCGTCAGTGCGTCGAGCGCGGCGATTGCGGCATAATCCTCCGGCGTTCCCCGGCCCGCCGCCAGCGCGCCGAACACCCGCGCGACGCTCCACGCCCCCGCGCCCACAGCGACGCGCTCCAGCCGGTCCCCCGCCGCGACCTTGCCGGTCTCGATCACCCGGAAGTACCAGCCGCAGCGCCCTGTGGCGATGATCCGGGCGACCATGCCCTTGTGGCCGAAGCGATGCTCGATCTTCCAGCAGGGCGTGCGCGGGCGGCTGACTTCGACCAGCGCGGTTCCGCAGCGGAAGCGGTCACCGATGTGGACGTTCTCTTCGGTCAGGCCGGTGACCGCAAGGTTCGAACCGAAGCCACCGGGCTCGTCCAGCGCCGGATGATCGCCGATCTCGCCGCGCCAGAACGCGTGGTGATCGCGCGGATAGAGGTGCAGTGCCTGTTCCGGCCCACCATGCACCCGGCGGTCGGCCTGCTCGTCAGGGGCGAGGCCCTCGGGCAGCACAGACACCTGGCCGTCATGGGGCTGCTTGGCGATGGCGCTTGTCTCGGCATCGCGAAAAGGGCGGGCGGTGCCGGTGCAGACGGCTTCGATGGTCCAGACGGTCATGGGGTTCTCACGATGAGGTCGATCCAGTCACGCATAGTCCCGTCGCTGGCCTTGCCGGCATGGGTTTCCTGCGCTGCGATCATGAAACCGGCTGAGCGATAAGGCCGAAAGCAGCCATGCGCATCGCCCGAATGGAACACCCAGTGCGGGGCGCGGGCCTGATAGAAGGCGATGGTATCGGGATCGGCGCTCACCGCTCTAGGGCGCAGGCTTTTCGACCGGCATCACATTATATTCGCGCACTTCGGCCTGAGTGAGGCAATAGCGGGTCGAGGGGTTGTCGGCGCTCTTCACCGCCTGCTGCCGGTACATGATATTGGTCAGGAGCTTGCGGCTGATCCCCATGCGGATCAGGAAATCATTGTCCTCGCTGGCGAGCAGGGCCGAGGATTGTTCGACGCTGGCGATATATTCGGTGGTCGCCTTGCTGCCTTCGATCACGACCTCGTCAATCGCGGCGCGGTCGCCGGTGTGGGTGAACATGTGCACCATGAACACGCCGCCATCGTCCACCACCCGCCGATCACCGCCCATGAACACGAAGTTGCAGGCCGAAAAGCACGCCCAGCCCTTGGGCACGCGGGTGAGCATGCCGCGATAGGAGCGGATGATCTTGCCCGCGTCGTTCCCGGCGCGGGCATTGCCGCCGCGGCTGCGCAGCCACACTTCCTCGATCCGCTCGTCAGCCTCGATCGCGGCCTTGAGCCGGGCGGGCAGGCTCGCATCGACCGTCCCCTCGGCCAGCAGCACCCGCTTGCCGCCCCGGTCGGCGGGGGTGAGGGTCATCGCGGTCTTGGGGCCGAAATCGGGTTCGGCCGGGCAGGTCGGATTCTCCGGGTCCATCCTGGGCGCGGCCGCCCCCGTCAGCAGCGCCAGCGCCGCCAGTGCGGCCAGCGGAGCGAGGGGGAGGCGGCGCGTGCGGGCCATCACGCCACGATGGAATAACGCGCCGATCCGGGCGCGCGGCACATGCGCTTTTCGGCGCGGGCTTCCTCACCCTCGATGATGACGACGTCGGTCACGGTGATGCAGTCCGCACTGCCCGCCGATGCCTGGCGCGCGGTCACGGTGGAGGTGCCGCTGACATTCTCGCGGGTGTTCGACGTCCACTCCACGCTTGCCCCCACCGCCGGAAGCGCGCCGTCTTTATCGGCACGGGTGACCGCAAGGGTCGCCTCGGCGGCCTGCTTCTGCTCTTCGGGATCGAGACGGCAGGCGATGCTTTCGGTCAGTTGGTCGGAGAAATCGGGAACCGGCACGAAGGAAGGCAGCCGGGCACCGCGCGCCAGTTCATCAACCGCCCCGCCAAGCAGCCCGCCGAGCACGCCGCGGCCCTTGTCGCCCTTCTTGCCCTTGCCGCATGAATCCGCCTTGTCCGCGCCGCGCCTGCCGCTGTCGATGATACCGCCGAACTGCGCCTGAGCGGGCAGAGCGGTGCAGATCATGGCGAAGGCGCCGACAATGAGGGCCAGCCTCGGCTTGGTGTGGGCCATGCAAATCGTCCTCTTGCCGCAGCGCGAAGGAGAATTACGCCGCCCGCGTCGCAGCGTCAATCGCAGGCAGCAGCAGCAGCAGCCTCGCGGTCGCGCTGGGCGCGGGACTTCTTTTCGGCGGCGGTCTTGAGCTGGCCGCAGGCGGCGTCGATGTCGCGGCCTCGCGGGGTGCGGACTGGGGCGGAGAAACCGCCTTCGAAGACGATTTCCGAAAAGCGCCGGATGCGTTCGGGCGCGGAGGTTTCGTAGCCTGCACCCGGCCAGGGGTTGAACGGGATCAGGTTGACCTTGGCGGGGAGGTTGTATTCGCGCAGCAGCCGCACCAGCTCACGCGCGTCATCGTCGCTGTCATTCTTGCCCGCGATCATCACATATTCGAAGGTGATCCGCCGGGCGTTCGACGCGCCCGGATAGTCGGCGCAGGCCTGAAGCAGGTCGTCGATGCCGTATTTCTTGTTGAGCGGCACCAGCTCGTCACGCACCTCCTTGCGCACGCCGTGCAGGGACACCGCGAGGTTCACGCCGATCTCCTCGCCGCAGCGCTCCATCATCGGGATGACACCGCTGGTGGAAAGTGTGATGCGGCGCTTTGAGAGGGCGAGGCCATCGCCGTCCATCACCAGCTTCAGCGCATCGCGCACATGATCGAAGTTATACAGAGGCTCGCCCATGCCCATCATCACGATGTTGGTGAGCAGGCGCCCGTCGGCGGTGTAGTGGCCCGCCTCGTCATCTTCGTCGATCACATCGGCCTCGGAGACCATCGTTCCCCGCGGCCATTCCCCCAGCGCGTCGCGGGCGAGCATGACTTGTCCGACGATCTCGCCGGGGGTGAGGTTTCTCACCAGCTTCATCGTGCCGGTGTGGCAGAAGGTGCAATTCAAGGTGCAGCCGACCTGCGAGGATACGCATAGGGTGCCGCGTGTCTCGTCTGGGATGAACACCATCTCGAAATCGTGGCCGTCCGCCGTGCGCAGCAGCCACTTGCGAGTGCCGTCAACCGAATGCTGAGCCTCCACCACATCGGGGCGGCCAATCACGAACCGCGCGCTGAGCCACGGGCGCATCGGCTTGGCGATGTCGGTCATCGCCTCGAAGTCCATAACGCCGCGGTGGTAGAGCCAGTGGAACACCTGCTTGGCGCGCAGCTTGGCCTGCTTGGCATCGAGCCCTGCATCTTCGAACAGTTCGCGGATGCGCGGGCGGGGGAGGCCGATGAGATCGACACGCCCGTCAGCGCGCGGCGTGATGTCGCGCGTGGCGGGGACCGGGTCGATGTGGCCCGGGATGGTCATGAGTGCAGTATCGGCCATGGGTGGCGGCGATATAGGGGGCAATGCGCGATTTGACCAGTCAGCGCTTGGCACACCCCACGGTGGCGGCATCAATGGCGGTCGCTGCGCCCGCCAGTGTGTAGCGATCGGTAAACCCGCCGCCCGACACGCTCATCCGAGCAGCCGAGCGCATCGCCGCAACAATCGCGGCATCCCCGCGCGCGTCGGCGGCCCAGGCGTTGCGGCCCTTGGCGACGAGATCGAACCGCTTGTCGCCCACCGCCAGCCGCACCTTGCCCGTGGCAGGCACCGCGCGCGAGAGCATCAGATGCACCGCTCCGCGCACCCCCTTGTCCGGCCACAGCGAGACCGTGGCATAGGCCGGTGCGGCTGTTTTGCCGCCAGCCTTGGCGATGGCATAGCAGCGCGCGGGCGCGGCATCCTTGAAGGCGGCCCAGCTGTCATAGACGCCGAGGCTCTCGCGCGCGGCGAGCGGCGCGGCGAGGGCCAGCAGCGCGAGGGCGGCGGCGAGCCTAGTCATAGTCGATCGCCATCACTTCCCACTCGTGCGTGCCCGAGGGCAGGGTGACCACCCGCACATCCCCCACGCCCGCGCCCCGCAGCGCCCGGGCCAGCGGGGCGTTCCAGCCAATCCGGCCTGCGCCTGCGTCCTGCTCGTCATCGCCGACAAGCTGGACGGTCTGCCGGTCGTCATCCTCGTCCGCGATGGTGACCCTTGCGCCGAAGAACACGCGGCCCCGGTCCACCGCTGCCGCCGGATCGACCACCCGCAGCAGCTTCATCCGCCGGGCGAGATGGGCCAGCTCGCGGTCGATCTCGCGCATCTTTTTGCGGCCATAGAGGTAATCGCCGTTCTCGGAGCGGTCGCCATTGCCCGCCGCCCAGCTTACGATCTCGACAATCGCGGGGCGTTCGGCGGTGAGCAGGTGGTCATAACGCGCCTTCAAGGCCGCCATCCCCGCTGGCGTGATGGGAGGCCCCTGTGGTTTCACAGCAAGGGTCAGCGCAGGAACGTATCGACCGGGCGCGGCAGGCCCGCCGCTTCCGGATACATGTGCGAATAGGTCACCGCATTGCCGATCACGCGCATGATGTAATAGCGCGTCTCGAAATTGGCGGGGATCTTCTCCACCCAGGTCACCCAGTCGATCTCGCCCCGGCGCGGATCGCCATTGAGGCGCAGCCACTGGTTCACCCGCCCCGGGCCGGCATTATAAGCCCCAACGGCGAGCGGATAGGCCCCGCCGTAATAGCTCATCATCCGGGCGAAATAGGCATCGCCAAGCTGGATGTTGTAGGAAGGCGAGCCGATGAGGTCGGCGGCCATGTAGTTGATCCCCAGCTTGCCCGCCTGTTCGCGCGCCGTGCCCGGCATCAGCTGCATCACCCCGCGCGCGCCAGCGTGGCTTACCCGGGTGCGGTCGAATTCGCTTTCCTGCCGGGCGATGGCATGGACCATCACCCAGTCGTTCACGGCAGGCGGTGTGGCGACAGTGGGAAAGCCGATGCGTTCCAGCCCGGAAAGCCCGTTCTCGCCCGCTTTCATGCCCAGCACCACGGCCAGCTCGTCCAGCCCGACTTCGCGGGCCAGCATCGCTGCCATCAGCATTTCGGTGGGGGTGTCCGCCTCGTCCCCCAGCGCCTCAAAAAAGCGGCGCTCGGTGCGCCAGTCACGGCGGCTGACGGCGAGGGCACGGATCGCGCGGACCACCGGGCGGCTCTCGAATTCGGCCCGGACGCTGGCATCCATCGCAGGTTGCGGGAGGCCCGCGAAGGCTGGCATGGGCCGGCCGAGCGCGCCAAGGGCAAGCTGGCCGTAATAATATTCAGGCCAGCGCGCCGCCATTTCAAACCACCGCCGCGCCCCGGCCTCGTCCCCCGCCTGCCGCGCGGCGCGGCCGGCCCAGAAATAGCCCTTGGCCTTCGTCAGCGGGGTCTTGGCCGCATCGCCGTAGCGGGCGAACAGGGGCGCGGCCGCCGTGCCGTCGCCCAGATCCCACAGCGCCCGGGTGCCGCCCAGCCACATCAGATCGGTCAGCCGGTCGCGCAAGGTGAAGCTGGTTGCCGACAGATCGGTGCCGGGCGCGAACAGGTCCGCCGTGCGGGTGGCGATATTGGCGGCGTCACGTGCGCCCACATCCTCGGCAAGGCCAAGCAACTGGCCGACGAAAGCCTCGGCATCGCGGGCGGGGCGCGCGAAATCGGGGCGGGCGGTGAAGACCTGCGCGGCCTCATACGCCTGCCCGCTGGCGCGCAGGAACTTGACGCGGTTGAACACATAGCCCGGATCGGCATCGGCGCCCGGCGGCACCGCGATCCCGGCGCTTTCAGGCCGCGCGCCGCGCAGCAGCGCCAGGCGGGCGAGGGCGAGCGGACGGTCAGCCTCGGCAAGGTTCACCACATGGCGCGATGCGGCATCGGCCTTGCCCTGCCACAGCAGCGCATCCATCCTGACCGCGTGATCCTCGGCGCTGAACTGCGCGCCGTAGAGGCCCGAGAGATACAGCTCCACCGGATCGCTTATCTGCCCGCCGCGCCACGCCCGGCGCGCCTCGCTCAAGGCCTCGGGCCGCTGCACTGCGGCGAGCGCGAGGGCATAGCGGGCGCGGGCCGGGTTGGTGAGCGGGGGGTGCGCATCGAAGAAGGCGATCAGATCGGCCTGCGGCGGCGCTTCGTTCTCCAGCGCGGCTTCGGCCCGCTGGCGCAGGATGTCGCTGCGCGGAAAGCTGGGCCAGGCCATCACGAACCCGGCATAGTCGGCAAAAGCATGGGTGCGGCTGGCCTGAAGCACTTCCCAGCGGGCGATGGCGGCATCGACCGCGCCGGGCTGGCGCGCGACCAGATTGTCGCCGCTGGGCGAGCCAAAGCCCTGCGCCGCCACCGGAGCGCCCGCCGCCAGCATCGCCGCAAGCCCCACGGTCACAGGAATACGAAGCGAAAGCAGGGTGTTACGGACCATGCTGGACATAGTGCCAATCGGCTCCTTATCAGGCGCTGAACGATGGGATGGGGGAGAGGCCCCGTAATCCCGATATCTAGCGATGAAGGCAGGACAAAGGCAATGTTCAGCGGTTCGATCCCGGCTCTGGTGACTCCTTTTCGCGGCGGGACGTTCGACGAGGCCGCCTTCCGGCGGCTGGTCGATTGGCAGATCGACAATGGCTCTGCCGCGCTGGTGCCCTGCGGGACGACGGGCGAGGCTTCCACGCTTTCCAACGCCGAGCATCACCGGGTGATCGAGGTCTGCATCGAACAGGCCGCAGGGCGCGTGCCGGTGATCGCGGGCTGCGGGTCGAACGACACGAGGAACGCCCAGCTCCACATGAATTTCGCGCGCAAGGCGGGGGCGGCGGCGGGGCTTTGTGTGGCCCCCTATTACAACCGCCCGAGCCAGCGCGGGCTGATCGCCCATTTCAGCTACCTGGCAGAAAATTGCGAGCTGCCAATCGTGCTCTACAACGTCCCTGCGCGCACGGTGACGGACATTCTGGACGATACGGTGGTGGAGCTGGTGAGGAAGTATCCCGACCGGATCATCGCGATCAAGGATGCGAGCGGAGATTTGTCGCGCGTCGCCGATCACCGCATGGGGATCGGGCGCGAGTTCTGCCAGCTATCGGGCAATGACGAACTGTGGCTGCCCCACGCGGCGGCGGGCGGGCGCGGGTGCATTTCGGTGACGGCGAACGTCGCGCCGGGGCTGTGCGCGGAATTCCACGAAGCCATCGCCGCCAACGAGTTGAAGAAGGCCCGCGCGCTCAACGACCGGCTGTTCCCGCTGCACTATGCGATGTTCGCCGATGCGTCGCCTGCGCCGGTGAAATATGCCCTGAGCCGCGTCCACGACTGGATCGAGCCCGAAGTGCGCTTGCCGCTGGTAGAATGCAGCGAGGAGGCAAAGCGTGCGGTGGATGAGGCGCTGGTGTCGGCGGGGGTGATCGAGATATGAATCCCCGTTCGTCCTGAGCTTGTCGAAGGACCGTCCTGCTTTGGGGACTTTGTGCAAAATCGCAAGAAAGTGCGGCCCTTCGACAAGCTAAGGGTGAACGGGGGTAGGGTGGCTCGGGACGTAGCCGCTAAACCACCTCGTCCTCGTCCAGCAGCCGCTCTGCAAAGCCTTGCGGTTCGCTCGCCAGGATGGCGTCGGTGATCGAATCGATCCGCGCGCCGACGCGTTCGGGGTGGTCGATCACCGCGATGTGGAACAGCGCGTCGCCCTGATGCACCACCGGCAGGGTGGCGTGGCCGATGATGATGCCATCGGCGGGGCTGATCAGCTCCAGCGCATCTTCCCCGAACAGCCCGGCCACGCAGGCGAGCAGATCGCCCTTCCTCACCGGATCGCCGCTCTTGCGGACCCGGTGCGTCACCCCTCCGCGCGGGGCACGCACCCATACCGACTTGTTGGCCCGCGCCGGGATGCCGACTTCGGTGAGGCCGTCATCCGCCTCGATCATGCCGAGATGGGCCAGCACCCGGCTCACCCCCGCCACCCCGGTTTCGATGGAAAGGCGGTCGAACCGCAACGCCTCCCCCGCTTCCATCAGCAGCATGGCGACGCCCTTCTTGGCGGCCAGATCGCGCAGGGAGCCATCGCGCAAGGGGCTTTCAATGATCACCGGCGCGCCGAACGCCATCGCCAGTTCCACCAGCCGCGTGTCCCCGGCGGCGATGCGGATCTGGGGGAGGTTGTAGCGGTGGATCGCGGCCGAGTGGATGTCGATCCCCAGGTCGCACCGCCCCACCACCTCGCGGTAGAAGACATGCGCCAGCTGCCCCGCCAGCGAGCCCCCGGTGCTGCCTGGAAAGCTGCGGTTCAAATCGCGCCGGTCGGGCAGGTAACGCGAATGGGTGATGAAGCCGAAGATATTGGCGACCGGCACCAGCAGCACGGTGCCCGCCAGCGCCTCGGGCCGCAGTTCCTGCGCGAGGCGCTGGATGATCGCGGTGCCGATGATCTCGTCCCCGTGGATCGCCGCGCTGACGAACACCGCCGGGCCGGGCCTTGCCCCATGCAGCACTCTCACCGCCAGCGATGAGGCCGTGCCGGTTGCCATCGTCGTGATGGGAAAGGCGATGTCGTGCATGGTGCCGGGCGCGATGCTTTCTCCGGCGATGGTGAACGGCTCGGCCTGCTGCATGTGGTTCCCCCTCCTGTCCCCGAAGCGCAACGTAACCCGCGCCGGGGCAAAGCGCAAAGGGCCTCGCTTTTTCGTGTCTGCGCGCCTACATCGCCCGGCCTTATGGCCCGCCCCAAACCCGTCACCTTCGACAAGGTCAAGATCGTCGCTGAAAACCGCCGCGCGCGGTTCGATTACTATATCGAGGATGTGTTTGAGGCCGGGCTCGCGTTGCAGGGCACCGAAGTGAAGGCGCTGCGGGCGGGCGAGGCGAGCATTGCTGAAAGCTATGCCGAGGTGAAGGACGGGCAAGTGTGGCTGATCAACGCCAACATCCCCGAATATTCGCACGGCAACCGCCTCAACCACGAACCACGCCGCCCGCGCAAGCTGCTGCTGCACGAACGCGAGATCGAGAAGTTTGTCGGCGCGGTGGAACGCAAGGGCATGACGCTGGTGCCGCTGATGGTCTACTTCAATCGCACCGGCCGGGCCAAGGTTGAACTCGCGCTCGCCAAGGGCAAGCAGAACCACGACAAGCGCGCCACGATCAAGGACCGCGACTGGAAGCGCGACAAGGCGCGATTGATGCGCGACCGGGGATGAGCGGCCTGAAAATTGTCACACTTTTGGCGATTCACCTACTGGTCAGCACTGCCATGCTACCCATATGGCAACCACGATGGCCGCTCCGTATTCTCCTTGTCTGACTGATCGTTCTGCGCGCGCCCGAGCCGTTTGCGCATGAGCATTCCGTCGCCTCGCAAGCCGACCATCGGCAAACGCTCGAAGACCTGGGCGATGGACGTGATCCGCCGGAACACGCCCACGCGTGAGGAGATGGCGGCGAACAAGTATCTTGCGCCCATCGCGCACCGCTTCCTGTCGCCCGAGCTGTGGCGCTTCACCCGCCGCTCGGTGCCGCGCGGCGTGGCGCTGGGGCTGTTTGCGGCGTTCATTATCCCGATCGGGCAGATCTTCCTTGCCGCCTTTCTCGCACTGCCATCACGGGCAAACGTGCCGCTGGCGGCGCTCGTGACGTTTGTCACCAACCCGTTCACACTGCCGTTCTGGCTGGTGGTCGCGAACCGCATCGGCGAATTCCTGCTGCGCTTCGATGCCGCCGGAGTAACCCTTGCGACCGCGTCTGCTGACGACAGCACATGGGCGATGCTGACCATCATCTACGAAGTCGGTGCGGCGACGATCCTTGGCGGGCTTGTGCTTGCCGTGTGCTCGCCCCTGCTCGGCTGGGTGATTGCCGGGTGGGTGTGGCGCGTTGTGGTGGCGCGCAAACGGGCCAGGCGGTTGAAGGTGATGGAAGCACGGCTCGACCAGCGGCTTGGCACGCGGTAAAGGCGCGGCTGGTCCGCCCCACCGCGCCAGCCACACACGCTACAGGAGCCTGCCCGCTTGTCCCGCCGCCCCGGCCACGATTCCCGTCCCGCTTTCTCCCTCGGTGCCGAAGGCACAGCTGGCACGCCTGCTACCGGCCTGCTGCTTGGCCTGGGCGGGGCGGTGATCGCTTCGGCGGCGGTGCTGTTCCTTGCCACCGACAGCGCCCTGGTGGCGCTGGCCTTTGTGCTGGCGACGGGCGTTGTGCTGGGCGGGGTGGTGCTGCTGGACCGGATGCCGCGCGCCGCGACTGCGCGCGATGTCGCCGCGCCCGACTGGAGCGTGACGGTCGCCGCGATCGAGCGTGCGGGTGAGGCGATCGCGATTACCGATCGCGCCAATCGCATGGTGTGCGCCAACCGCTTCTTCCTCGACAGCTTCGGCGCGGGCGCTGCCCCTCCGGCACTGCCATTCGGGCGCGAGGCGCTGGAGGCGGTCACTTTGCTTGCCCGCACGGCCTGGCGTGACGGCAGTGCATCGCTGGATGATATCGAGGCCGCGGACGAAACCCGCTGGCAGATCGCTGCAACACGCGCCGGGCGGGGCGAGGATCATCTGATCTGGCGGCTCCAGCCGCTTGCCCGAACAAAAGCCGGTGCGGATCTGGGCGCGCTCGATCTGGCCGGGCCGTTCGGCAAGATGCTGAGCCGCGCGGGGATCGAGACCGCCATCACCACGGCCGACGGTGTGGTCCGCGCAGTCAGCGCCGGGTTTGCCGAGCGCGCGGCGGGCGACGAACGGGCGACGCTGGCCGGGCAGGATTTCGTCAGCTTCCTGCGCTCTGACGAACGCGACCGCATCTTCTTCGCCCGCGAGGGCCGCACCGGCACCCCGCAGACGCTGGTCGATATCCCGCTGGTCGATCCGGCCGAACGGGTCACGGCGGCGCGGCCCGATGAGGCGACGTCGCTGATGCTGCTGATCGATTCGGGCGTGGGCATTGGCAGCGGCTGGGACGGGGCCAGCCACGCCGGGGTGGCCCAGCTTGACGCGCTGCTGGCGCAATTGCCGCTGGGTCTTGCCATGACCGACCGTGACGGGCGCTTTCTGTTCGGGAACGAGGCGTTCCTGCGCAGCGTCGGGCGCGAGGGGCGCGGGCTGCCGCCATTCCCGACCGATCTGGTGGTGCGCGATGACAAGGCGGCGCTGTCCGATGCGGTGCGCCGCCACGGGCGCGGCCCGGCGACGAGCGGCGATGTGGCGGTGCGGCTGGTCGCCAGCGCGGAAGAGCCGGTGTCGATGGGGCTTGCAGGCGTGCGCGGGCTGGGCGAGGCGGCGGTGCTGCTGTCGCTGGCCGACACGACGCAGGAAAATCAGCTGCGCCGTCAGGTGGCGCAGGCGACCAAGATGCAGGCCGTGGGGCAACTGGCAGGCGGCGTCGCGCATGATTTCAACAATGTGCTGACCGCCATCATCGGCACCTGCGATCTGATGCTGCTGCGCCATATTCCCGGTGACAGCGATTATGACGACATCCAGCAGATCCGCGCCAATTCCAACCGCGCCGCTGCGCTGACCCGGCAATTGCTCGCCTTCTCGCGCCAGCAGACGCTGCGGCCCGAGATCATCCAGCTGCCCGACGTGGTGAGCGAGGTGAGCCCGCTGATCAAGCGGCTGCTGGGCGAGAAGATCACTTACTACGTCCAGCATGATCGCAATCTCGGCCCGGTGCGCGCCGATCCGCAGCAGATGGAGCAGGTGATCATGAACCTGGCCGTCAACGCGCGTGACGCGATTCAGGGCAACGGGGGTCAGGCGCGCGGGGACGGGCGGGGGCGGATTTCGCTGTTTACGCGCTCCTTGCAGGCCAAGCAGGTGGTGCAGCTCGGCTCGGAGGTGTTGCCCGCAGCGGACTATACCGTGCTGATCGTGCAGGATACCGGCGGCGGCATCCCGCCGCACGTGCTGCCCAAGCTGTTCGAGCCGTTCTTCACCACCAAGGAACAGGGCAAGGGCACCGGCCTTGGCCTGTCCACCGCCTACGGGATCGTCAAGCAATCGGGCGGGTTCATCTTTGCCGACAATATCCTCGACAAGGCGGGGCATCCCACCGGGGCGCGTTTCACGGTCTATTTTCCGGTGCATCGCGGCGAGGTGCCCCGGCGCCGCGCACCTGCGCCGCTGGCCTCGTCGGACTGGTCGGCGGGGGGCAAGGTGCTGCTGGTGGAGGACGAGGACATGGTCCGCACCGTTGCCGAGCGGGCGCTGACCCGGGCGGGCTACACCGTCACCGCCTGCGCCAACGGCGAGGAGGGGCTGGCGGCGATCACCGAAGGGGCGAGCGATTTCGATATCGTGGTGAGCGATGTCGTGATGCCCGGGATGGACGGCCCCGCGATGGTACGCGCCATCCGCGCCCGCCGTCCGGAGCTGCCGGTGCTGTTCATGTCGGGCTATGCCGAGGAGCAACTCAGGCGCGATATCGACATTCCCGACATGCATTTCATCGCCAAGCCTTTCAGCGTCGCATCGATCGGCGACAAGGTGGGCGCGGTGCTGCGCGAGGCGCGGGCGGGCGCGGGCGCAGGGGCCTGAGGGAGCCTGGCGGGGGCGGGGGTCCGAGGGGGCCTCACTGGGGCGGCGGTCCTTTTTGCGCGGTCCCCCGCATCGTTCACCTTGGATAAACCGCGCGCATCGTTCATCCTCGATCCCGGATCGAAGAGGGGGACGGATATGAAGATACGCGCAATCACGGCCGCTTGCAGCCTGCCTGTGGCGGCGTTGCTGGCCTCTGCCGCTTCGGCGCAGTCTGTGCCCGATCCCGACGCTACGGCGCAGGGCGAGGTCGCCATCACTATCTACAACAACGATCTCGCGCTGGTGGAGGATGTGCGCCAGCTCGCCATCGGGCAGGGGCGGTCGCGTGTGGAGTTTCCCGACGTCTCGGCCCAGATCCGCCCCCAGACGCTGAGCTTTGCAGCGGCGAACACCACCATCGTCGAGCAGAATTTCGACTACGATCTGCTCACCCCCGAAAAGCTGATGGAGAAGGCGGTCGGCCAGTCGGTCACGCTGCTGCGCACCAACCCTGCCACCGGCACCGAAACGCGCGAGCGGGCGACCGTGCTCTCGGTCGCAGGCGGCACGGTGCTGAAGATCGGCGAACGGATCGAGGTGCTGCGCGATGATGGCCTGCCGGTGCGCGTCATCTTCGACCGGGTGCCGCCAAATCTGCGCGCGCGGCCGACGCTGTCGGTCAATCTCGATTCGACCCGCCCCGGCACCCGCCCGGTCCAGCTGCGCTACCTCACCGGCGGGCTGGGGTGGAGCGCGGATTATGTCGCGCTCTATGACGAGGCAGGGGGCACGATCGACATGCAGGGGTGGGTGACGCTCACCAACAACACCGGCACCACCTTTCACAATGCCGATACCGTGCTGGTTGCGGGCGATCCTAACGGCGGCGGCCAACGCAGCTTTGGCGACCGCGGCATGACCCGTGCCGGGACCGAGGCGGCCGCGCGCGAGCGGCTCGGCGATTTCTACCTCTATCCCATCACCGGCCGCACCACGATTGCCAACGCCCAAACCAAGCAGGTCAGCTTCCTTGACGTGCAGAGCGTGCCTGCCCGCAAGATTTATTCGCGCGAGGTGTATTGGCAGCAGAACGACGAACGGCCCGTCAACGTCGAAAGCCGTATCGCCTTTTCCACCTCGCGTAATCAGGGCCTTGGCGATGCGCTGCCCGCAGGCACGGTGCGCTTTTACCAGCGCGACAGCGAGGGCACGCCGCAGTTCATCGGCGAGAAGGGCATCGGCCACACCCCGATGGGCAGCGATCTTTCGCTGGTGACCGGGGACGCCTTCGACATCACCGTCAAGGCCGAAGTCGAAAAGCGCGAGACCATCACGAGCGAGGAATGGGAGAAAAGCGCCCGTTACCGCGTGACCGAAAACGGCAAGGTCACCGATGTCACCATCGAGCGGCCCAAGACCTTCTACCGCACCACCATGCGCTACACGCTGACCAACGCGAAGAACGCAGCCGTCGCGGTGCAGCTCACCCAGACCGGGCTGAACCGCAGCTGGTGGTCGGACGATTTCCGCGTCACCGCCGAAGACATCAAGGGCGAGCAACTGAACGCCGACCGCCGCCGCTACACCGTGCCCGTCCCGGCCGAGGGTGAGCGGGTGATCCGCGTGACCTACGAAACCCGTTACTGAGGGCGGGGGCTGTGGGCCTGCATGATCTCCCCTCCCTTCAGGGAGGGGTCGGGGGTGGGGCGAGGCCGCAGGCGTCGCGCATGATAGCTGACGGCGAGCCCCCACCCCCAACCCCTCCCCGGGGGGAGGGGGGAAGGTGGGCGGTGCTTCTGGCCGCGATTGCCGCCACCATCACCCAGCCCCTCG